>Ga0105102_10000033_pt1 | contig 30338 bp, 28 predicted proteins | sample PPLLaktember2015_FD_87032 | JGI IMG/M metagenome (GOLD analysis project Ga0105102, IMG submission 87032) | Freshwater sediment microbial communities from Prairie Pothole Lake near Jamestown, North Dakota, USA - PPLs Lake P7 Core (6) Depth... | ecosystem: Environmental > Aquatic > Freshwater >...
AACCCTGAACCCTTATAATGGAGGAGGTCTTGTAGAAATAGGTACTGTGGAAGAAGATATTGAGCCTTATCGTTACCTTTTGGGTAACCCGGACTCTCCCGATAAAGAAGATTGGAAATGGACCAGAGAGGCCGTTTATAATGATGCGGGCTCTTCATTTGGAGTTTCTTTCGGTGGTGGTGTGCGCTATTCCTTGAATTATGTGGACATGGTTCTTGATGCCCGCTGGCAGCATTTCTTCTCCGACAAAGTTGACGGACTGGCAGCAGATCACGATCCCGGTAACAAATATAATGACACGATGATCTTTGTCAATCTGGGTATAGTATACAAGTTTAAACCCCGTTATTGATTTAACCCAGATTACGCAATAGAAATTTATTCCAAGTACAAACTGCTTCAAAAATAAGCACTTACTCCTATTTTTGATATTGAAATAATTCATTATTCCTTCATCAAAAAAAGTCCGTGAGCACTTATTTTCATTGCATTTTGTACTTTCATAACGAAGTCTATTGCGTAATCTGGGTTTAAAGATTTTTACTTCAATGCATTGTTGAGATCTGCAATAAGATCTTCTGCATCTTCAATTCCTACGCTTAAACGAATCAGTGATGGCACTATACCTATGCTTATTCTTTCTTTTTCAGAAAGAGAGGCATGGGTCATGGAGGCCGGATGACCGCAAAGCGATTCAACACCTCCCAAAGATTCTGCCAGGGTGAATATCCTGAGCTTTTGAATCACTTCGCTGGTTCGTTGAAGGTTGCTATTCAACAAACTAAAAGATACCATCCCGCCGAAATCCTTCATCTGCGCCTCGGCGATCTGATGGTTCGGATGGTCCTCAAAACCGGGCCAGTACACCTTGTCAACCTTGTTATGGGCTCTTAAAAAAGCTGCAATTTTTGAAGCATTCTCACAATGTCGCTGCATTCTGACATGGAGCGTTTTTATCCCTCTCAAGGCCAGAAAACTGTCCATGGGTCCGCAAATGGCACCACAGGCATTTTGAATGTAATATAGTTTTTTTGCCAGGTCTTCATCGTTTAATACCACACAGCCCAAAACAATATCAGAATGACCTCCCAGATATTTGGTTGCTGAATGAACCACAATATCAGCCCCCAGAGGCAAAGGGTTTTGCAGGTAGGGAGAGGAAAAGGTATTGTCTACAACAAAGATCAGCTTGTGTTTTTTGGAAAAAATTCCGATTGTCTTGATATCAACAATATTCAAAAGAGGATTGGTTGGTGTTTCCGCCCAGATCATCCTGGTTTTGGGGCAAATCAGGGAACGTATTACGGTAAGATCATTTAAGTCGGTAAAATGAAATTTGATCTGGTATCTTTCCCAGATATTTTTGAATAAGCGATAAGTACCTCCATAGAGTTCTTTACCTGCAATGACCTCATCTCCGGGTGACAGCAATCTGATTACGGCATCTATAGCTGCCAGGCCAGAACCGAAGGCCAGTCCGAATTGCCCGTATTCCAGTGCAGCCACAGCTTTTTCAAGAGCTGTTCTGGTAGGGTTCGAAGTGCGGGAATAGCCATATTCGCCATGTGTTAGCAGAGAGGGCTGCCTGTATGTTGAGGTTTGATATATCGGAACCATTATGGCACCGATGCTTTTGTCGGGATTGTGATCGCCATGAACGGCCTTGGTGTTAAACTTCATGATACCAATTTTTTAAGAGACCGCAGTACACCCAGATGTATGCCTTCATGAAAGCAGTTGAAAAGCAAGGCATCATCTACATTATTTAAAACAATACCGGTGCTTGTAGTGTAGTTCTGGTATTTTTTAAACAGTTTATCCTTATAATCCTGTCGGGTTTTAAGAACAGTGCCTTCGAGAAGGTTTTTCAGCATTTCAATTTGTTCTGCACTCTCTTTTATTTCTGGTTTGGTCCCTTTTGCAAAGAGCGGTACCAGGTTTTCGTCTATTTTCAGAGGCAGCCCTGAAAGCTTATATACCAGCAGTTGTTCTGTTACCAACACATGTCCGATATTCCATAAAATCGAGTTGTTAAAATTATTTGGAATGAAATTGACCTGTTCCTCCGTTAAATTATCCAGCAGGGAGAACATGGTTTTCCTGTTAAAAAGAACAGTCTCAAAAATTTTATCTGTCATACATATTCATTTTCATAAAAATAGTTAATTTACACAAAACCGAAGTACCATGAAAAAAATATATTATCTGAAAACCTGCGATACCTGTAAAAAAATCCTCCGCACTTTACAATTGGACGGTTTCGTGTTGCAGGATATAAAAACCCAGCCTATCACAGTAAAACAACTTGAAGAAATGCGCTCAAAAGCGGGATCCTATGAGGCATTGTTCAGCAAGCTGGCCAAGAAATACAAGGAACTCGGTTTAAAAAATGAAATACTTTGTGAGGATGAACTGAAACAGTTTATTTTAGAAGATTACACTTTCTTAAAAAGACCGGTCATTTTGGTCAATGAAAGTATATTCATTGGTCATTCCAGGAAAAATTTGGAGGAATTAAGTAAAGTGATGGAAGGCTTCCATTAATTTACTAACTTTACTCCATTCAATTCTTACAACATGCTTAAGAAACTGATTTTTCTGTTTATTGCGCTGGTTTTGATCCTACTTGTGCTGGCGGCCATCTTTGTCCCGGGGCTGGTAGAGAGTAAGCTGAAAGATGCCATCCTCAATAACAATTCCAGTGAATACAAAAATTCAGTCGGAGAAATAGACTTTGACCTGCTGACCAGGACTTTATCGGTTAAAGATTTAAAAATTGTCCCAACGGAGAAGGCAATCTCTGAACTTAAAAAGAGAACCGAAGGGAAAAAAGCCATTTTTGAGATAGCTTTGGGCGATATCTCTGTAAAAAATATCAAGTTTATCGAGCTGATTCGGAATAAAAAAGTTTTGATCAATGAAATCAGTTTGGATAATCTGGCCATCCATGTTTTAAAGAATGAGAAAGTAAAAAGCCCGGAGGGAGAAGGAGGAAAGCAGTTTCATCCTGACTCAATCGTTCTGAAGAATTTGAACGGCATTGAAATCAGGCAGATCAGTGTCCGCAACCTGAAGTATCAGGTTCAGGACGCTGTCAAGTCTGATACGCTTTTTAAGCTGGATTCACTTAGTTTTCAGCTTGACGGGTTTATAGTAAAAAAGAAGGAGGACAATTTCTTCGCATTGCGGTCCTTGTCAGAGAATTTCATTATTGAAGATATCAATATGAAAATGCCGGAGAAGGACATGGTAATTAGCCTGGCGGCGCTTAAAATCAATTTCTTTAAAAAAAGTTTGGAGATTGATAGTTTTCAAATGAAACCAACTATCAGCAAGGTCGCCATGGCTGCAAAATTCAAATATAATAAGGCGATTACCGAATTGAGTGTAAAGAAACTGGCCTTGGTTGATTTTAACTTCCGGAAGGCAATCGGTCATCAGGGAATATATATTGATAGTATTTCAGTAGATGGTTTGCGTGTTGAAATGTATAAGGATAAAACAAAACCGTATGACATGAGCTTATACAAAGTTCTGCCTCACATTAATCTGAAAAAAACTAATGCAATCATTGACATCAAGAAAGTACATGTAAGTAATTCCTATTTGCTGTATGAACAAAGAAATCCCGACTCAAAACTACTGATGAAGGTCTTACTGGCAGATATAAATGCAGATTTCTATAACATAAGCTCCATAGCAGCGCATAGAAAAACGCCTATGCAGGCAAGGCTGAGTACAAAGTTTATGGGAAGAGCGCCGTTAAAGGTCTTCTTTAAATTTAACCTGGATGATAACAATAACAATTTTTCTTTTGCAGGGACCCTGGGCTCAACGCCCTTTAAGTATTTTGACGAAATACTATATCCTCTGGCAGGTTTAAAAGTTTTCGCCGGACAACTGGATAAATTGACCTTCGAGGCCACAGCAAATGAATATCGATCGCAGGGCACGATGACCATGCTTTACCATGATCTTGAGGCAACCGTTTATAAAAAGGGCCATGTTGATGAAGAAGCAAAGATGTTAAGCTGGTTGATAAACAGTGTTGTTCATAAAACCAATCCTGATAAAAAGGGAATCAGAACAGTGCCTATGAAATATGAACACCTTCCTTACACAAGTATAGCCACCTATATGGTAAAAACATTGCTCATGGGCATCGCCTACACTTTATCACCGGAAGGCATGCACTTGAAGGAAAAACTGGAAACAAGGCAGGAAAAAAAGGAAATAAAGCAAAAAAAGAAAGCAGAAAAAAAGGAGAAAAAGAATAAATCCAAAAAAAACTAATCCGGCTTTTTATATAGCATGGGATTCAAAGCTTCATCATTATACATTTTCATTTGCTTGTAAACCTTCATGTATTTCTTTCCTGTAGAAATATCTTTTAACAGGTCATCAATTGCACCGGAAAGATCTTCTCTTTGCTGGTTAAGAATAATGAGTTTGTTATTACAAGCCAGTTTGTGACTTTCGCTTGCATCAGTTCTGCCCGCTTCTTCAGCCATGTGATAGATCTTTAATGCCAGAATAGACAACCTGTCAATAGCCCAGGCCGGACTTTCGGTATTGATGGTAGCACCGTGGAGTACAGTAATACCTTTGTACAATTGCAAAAAGTAACTGTCGATGTATTCAACCATATCCGTTCTGTCCTGGTTGGAAGCATCAATTTTTCTTTTCAGTTGCAAAGCCTCTACCGGATCTATATCCGGTATTCTGATTATGTCTTCATAATGCCATTGCACGGTATCGATCCAGCATTTTCTGTAGAGCAGATGTTCCAAAATATCTTCTTTTGGAAAAGGGTTCTCAAAAGGCTGATCCACTTTGTCTATCCGGTGATATTTCTCAATGACGTTGTCAAAAAGCTGGTTGTACTGGTGAGCGTTCATACTTGATTTATATAAATTTTCTATCTATTAATGCCATTAATCTTTCGACGAGGTCTTCTTTACCCTTCCAGTTGTACTTGGGTTTCAGGTTGTAATTTACATACTGTATGGCCTCTTCTTTTGTTTTGCAGTCATTTAAAAAGTACAGTACCTTATTGAAATCCGACTGGCTGAAATTAAACAGGTTGTTCACAAAAGCTATTCTGTCATTTAAACCAACCTGAATCGTATTGCTGGATAATTTATCATGCAGCGATACCTGCTTTTGCTGTATGGGCTTTGCTTCCAGCAATTTTTCGGCCTCATCAAGGGAAAAGGCATCTTCAAATTCTTTTTTCAGTGTAAAATCTTCAATAACTGCGTCAAATTTTGGAATAAAAATAGGGAGGAGCTCCTCTTCCTCTTCTTCTACTTCTTCCCTGGTAATTTTCGAAATTTCACTCCGCTCCACCTCTGTAATTACAATTTCTTCCTTTGTTGTTTCAATAGAAACAGTCATTATCTCATGAACTTCTTCTGTTTTCTGAATTACCTGTACAGGCGTTTCCTTTTGTAAATATTCCAGAAGAACAGCCTTTTCATAAAGTTCCCGCAGCCTTAGTTTTAACTGAACCGGGTCATTCAAATGATTGGGCTCAAGAAGCTCTTCTGCAAGTTGCCTGATTTGTTCTGTTACTTTCTCTCGCATGCTTTAAAGAAATTGAAAAACGACATTTACTTTACAAATTTAAGTCATTCTGTCAATAAACCAACCTACAAATTTCATTACCTTTGCGAAATGAAGCCGGATCTGTTTGTTTTTTAGCTTCCGGAGTCTGATAGAATAAAAATCATTCATAAAATTTCATCATGTTTCTTGAAAATACGGTAAACCAAAATGAGCAGTTCGGATGGATTGAGGTAATTTGCGGTTCGATGTTTTCCGGAAAAACAGAAGAACTGATCAGAAGGCTTAAAAGAGCGCAATTTGCCAAACAAAAAGTAGAGATCTTTAAACCAACCGTTGACAGCAGGTATGCGAACGATATGGTAGTAAGCCATGATGAAAATGAAATAAGGTGTACGCCTGTACCCTCTTCATCCAATATCTTACTTTTTGCTTCAGATATGGATGTGGTAGGCATCGATGAAGCCCAGTTTTTTGATGATGAGATCGTCCATGTATGCAATGAGCTTGCCAACAGGGGTATTCGCGTAATCGTAGCCGGACTTGATATGGATTTTAAAGGAAAACCTTTCGGACCCATGCCTGCTTTAATGGCTACTGCCGAATATGTCACCAAAGTGCACGCCATTTGCACCAAAACGGGCAATCTGGCTCATTTCAGTCACAGAAAAGTGCCTGATGATAAACTCGTACTGTTGGGACAGGTTCAGGAATACGAACCCCTTAGCAGGGGAGCCTACTACAAGATTATGCAGGAAGAGGCGAAAATGAAGAAAGATATAGAAAATCAACAAAAAGCAAGCCATGATTGAAATACCCACGGTTTTAGAAATCGACTCTAAAGCAGTTAAAGCAAATATTCAGTATTTCAGATCAAAATTACTGCCGGAAACCGGGCTTCTGGTTGTTATTAAAGCGTTTTCTTATGGCAGCGATGCCGTGGCAATAGCCCGTTTGCTTGAGGAGTTAAAAGTGGATTATCTCGCGGTTTCCTATACCGGTGAGGGAATCGATTTGCGAAATGCGGGTATTAAATTGCCAATTATGGTTTTGCATCCGCAGACAGCCTGTTTCAGAGAAATTATTAAAAGAAACCTGGAACCGGCACTTTACAGCCATAGTACCTTACTTGCTTTTTGCCGCTTACTGACTGAAGAAAATCGCCTTAAATATCCAATACATATAAAATGTAATACCGGTATGAATCGCCTTGGTTTCCGGGAGAGCGAGATGGATAATCTGATCGGGCTGTTGAAGACATATGAAAACGCACTGGAGGTCAGAACCATCTTTTCTCATCTCACCTCAAGTGAAGATAAAAGCGAAAGAGAATTTACCCTTCAACAGGTGGAACTGTTCAAAAGAATGAGTCAGACCATCACGGTGGAATTGCCCAACAAGCCGCGCCTGCATATTGCCAATACCGCAGGTATGTTAAATTACCCCGAAGCACGTTTAGACCTGGTTCGTGTGGGAATCGGACTTTACGGTTTTGGAAATAGCCCCACAGAAACCGCCAAGCTCAGGAATGTCCTGATTTTAAAGACAAGAATTTCGCAGATTCAGGTAGTACCAGCAGGAGAGTCCGTAGGATATAACCGCACTTTTAAGACAAACAAAGAATCAAGAATAGCCATTTTACCCATTGGTTATGCAGATGGCATGAAAAGGATCTGGAGTAATGGCAGGGCAGAAGTAAGTATTCACGGTAAAAAAGCACCTGTTGCCGGAAAAATATGTATGTGTATCACTATGGTTGATGTTAGCGGGATTGATTGTGAAGAAGGTGATGAGGTGATTATTTTTAACAGCCAGGATGATGTGCTGGCACTTGCAAAATCGGCGGAGACCATACCCTATGAGATCCTGACTTCAATATCCCAGAGGGTAAGCAGAAAAGTAATAGAATAATTATTTATATTGCAGTAGAATAACTAAACTTTATTTTTATGATCAAAATGCTTAGAGAATTTAAGGAATTTGCAATGAAAGGCAACCTGCTCGACATTGCTGTTGGTTTTGTAATGGGAGCCGCTTTTAATACTTTGGTAAAAACCTTTACGGAGGGCGTTGTTTCTCCATTGGTCGGTTTAATTTTCCAGACAGATTTTAAAGATCTGAAATGGGTTTTAAGAAAAGGAAGTGTTGATGCTGACGGTGTTGTGATTCCGGACATTGTTCTGGAGTATGGAGCATTTCTTACCGCTACGCTCGACTTTATTATTATGGCCTTTGTGATGTTTATGATCATTAAAGGGGTGAACAGTCTGCGTCGCCAAAAAGTAGAGGAAGCAATTGCTGCCGGACCGAGTCAGGAGGAGTTGCTAACCCAGATCAGGGATTTGCTGGCAAAAAAATAGAGATTATTTCTTTTTCGTATTGTAGATCTCAGCGACAGACGCTGTATTTTTGGCTTGTTCTACAAGCAAAAATGCTGCGTCTTTTTCTACAGACCCTGTCTTTAATACTTTAAAATACACACCCGATTTGGTTGTATTCCAAAACTGTTTGATCACTCCGGCATCCTGAAACCGGATCCCGAGCTTTACGCAAGGTTCTCTGGGTTTTGTAACCTGTATAAGTGCCTCCCCAACGCTGTATATACTTCCCACAAAAATTTCCTTTTCTTCCAGCTGGTCAAGGGTTAGATTTTCACCAAACATGCCATAAGTAAATTCGAGATGTGGGTAAAGTGCTTTCCAAAAACCGTAATGATTTTCGCCATAAGCATAAACAGCTTTGTCAATGCCTCCATGAAAGCGCCTGTCGACGATCTGGTCGTGTAAAACTTCCAGTTCACCTAAAAATACCGGTCCGGGAACAGGGTATTTAAAAATACCTGTTTCATAGCTTTGATTTTTCCACCGGACAGTTTGTCTTTCACCAATGTTCACAGAGATTACTTTCATTTTTCTTTATGGATTTTTAGCTGATCAGCAATTTTTCTGTCGTTCGACAGCCGAGCTACTTTGTTTTGTCCTCCCAGTTTGCCAATGGATTTCATATAATCCTGAAACCCGTTCCTGACCACTTTTCGAATGATGAGTTCCTGCAAAATATTTCCTTTTCTCAAATCTGAATAATATGAATTCTGATCCTGCATAGCCACATCAATGGCAACTGTAAATTTTTTAAAATCTTCCGGTTCATTTTCAAACTCAATAAACCATTCATGATAAGGCAATAAGCCCAATCCCGGATTTACCTGCGGGGCAACCGTAAATTCATTTATTTTTACACTTCCGGTTTTAACTGCAATTTGCAGGGCTTGTTCAACTTCCTTGGCAATGACATGCTCCCCGAAAGCTGAAATAAAATGCTTGATCCTGCCGGTAACAATAATTCTGAAGGGCTTGATGGAGGTAAAGGCTATGGTATCGCCAATATTATAAGCCCATAGTCCGGCGTTGGTCGATACGATCATCACATAATTAACCCCCAAAACAACGTCCTGAATTGTTAAACGTTGTGAATTGGCGGTAAAGAATTTATCGGCCTCAACAAACTCATAAAAAACCCCATGATTTAACAGCAGGAGCATACCCTGGTTGGGATTGTTCGTTGGGTTTGGCATGTCCTGATAGGCAAAAAATCCCTCAGAGGCAGGAAAGAGCTCAATGGAATCAACCTTCCTTCCGATCAGATTTTCCATTTTTTTTCGATAGGGTTCGTAATTTACACCCCCGAAGACAAAAAGCTTAAAGTTGGGAAAGATTTCTCCTACTTTTTTACCCTTAGCTTCTATTAATTTCTCAAAATACATCTGTACCCAGGAAGGTATGCCGCCGATCAATCTCATATCTTTGTCAGAAGTCTCCCTGACTATGGCATCTACCTTAGTCTCCCAATCTTCAATACAATTGGTTTCCCAGCTCGGAAGGCGGTTCTTTTGTAAATAATTAGGCACATAATGCGCTGCTATTCCTGAAAGTCTGCCCGTTTTAATACCGTTTACTTCTTTTAAAACAGGGCTTCCCTGTAAAAAGATCATTTTTCCATTTACAATTGATGCTTTTTTTGTATGATAAATATGCAAAAGAAGTGCTTCTTTCGTTGCATTAATATGATAGGGCATGGAAACAGGTGTAATGGGTATGTATTTGGCACCTGAGGTAGTTCCTGAAGTTTTGGCAAAATATAGTGGTCTTCCCGGCCAAAGAACATCGGCTTCACCACTTTTTACCCGTTCTATATAAGGTTTGATATCTTCGTAATCCCTTATTGGCACCAGTCTGGAAAAATCTGCATAGGAAGTTATCTGATCAAAATTATGGTCTTTACCAAAGGAAGTGGTTCGGGCCTTGCTTATGAGTTCTTTGAAAATATGTTTTTGTGCGGAATAAGGTTTGTCGGCCCAGGAATAGACTCTTCCTGCCATGATTTTTGCATATATTTTTGCCAGGTAAGATTTGATCGTCATGTAAAAAAGTTTAAAATTTACTCAAAAGAAATGTAGTTCTCCGGATTGACCGGTTGGCCACCCTCCCATAATTCAAAATGCAGGTGTGTACCGGTAGATAAATTGCCCGTGCTTCCCGCCATTGAAATTACTTCCCCTGCTTTTACAAGATTTCCCTGTTCCTTAAAAATAGATTCATTGTGCTTGTAAACAGAAATGATTCCATTGATATGTTCAATTATGATCACATAACCATTGTCAGGGGTAAATCCTTTAAAGATAACCGTGCCATCAGCGATAGATTTAACCGGCGTATCCTTTCCAAGTGCAATGTCGATGGCATAATGCTTTTCTCTGGCATTATAAGCCTCAGTAATTTTTCCCTTTACAGGAGAAGTAAAGACCAGATCACTCTTTTTTGTCGCCTTTTCGAATACATTAAAACGTTCCTCACTTTCTACTTCTTCACGGAATGCCGTTTCGTTCGCAGAAGGAAGAATGTTTACATCCTCCATACTCAAAAGCTCCGTTATGGAATCTTTGTTTAAAGCCACAGGTTTAATTTCTCCTTTGATTACCTGTTGAATATTCTGCAGGAATATATTGTTCACATTGAGTAACTGACTTAAAGAATCAACCTGATAGTTCAGCATGGCTGCATCTTTTTTCAGTTTCGTGGAAGAATAACCCGGTATATACTCTTTCAAAGGAGTAAAAGCAATGATGGTTGTTGTAAGAAGTATTAAAAAGATCGAAAAAAATCCGCCGGCTACAAAAACATTTAAGCGGTTTAGTCTGAATGAAAACTTTTCTTCAAAGGTATCTTCATTGAGGACTACAAAACGGTATTTAAACGTCAACCGGTCTTTTAATTTATTCAGCAGTTTTTGTTTTTCCATCTAAAAAATATTACCTCAGCAAATATAACAAATTAATCAGGCGGGCTCTACCCTTGTTCACTACTAATTCTCAGGGAACCGACGGAATATCGTTAATAGAAATATCTTTTTTGACAATAACCGCCTCATTTAATACAAATGGTTTAGGCATCATCACTTCAGTCCTCGGCAACTTTGAAGAGTTCAAAGGGCTTAGCGAAGGGTTGGTATGAAGGTCAAAACTGGCCTCAAAGAGTATCATGTCAGTCGAATCTGCCAAGGGAATCGTGAAACCCAGCTCAAGAAATTCGCCCGCTTCTGTAAAATAATAGGTTAATATTCGGGGGTACTTTTCGGTTGTAAAAACATAGGTTTCTTTTTCATGTTTATGAAGCTTTTCACCATTCATCTCAAAGGAAGTAAAATGCATGGGCTTTTTGCTCAAAAGCTCAATTCTGTTCGCTTTTCTTAAGGGGATGATACGCAGTACGATCTTTCTTTCTTCACCCAGAATGGTGTCTGTTATTATCCTTATTTCAGGGGTAGGAAGCAAAACCTTTTCAGCCTGATTATACATAGACAAAGGAGTTCCGTATTTACTTGAAGAAAGGTGAGCATAGAGATTTCCTTCTTCAGGGTGCTCACCCAGATATTGCCTGGTATAATCATCGGTTTTTTGATCATAACTCGCCCAGTAAGCCTTATTTTCATCGGCATCCAAAAGATATATCAGACTGTTTGGATGTTTTCTGTCTGCGTTGAAACCGGAACTGAAATAGGCAGATACCAGTGCTAAAGCTCCAAGGAAAAAGAAAAGGCGCGACAGCGCTTTCGGGTTATTAAAAGACTTGAAAACCGGCAGGAACAAACCAAAAAGCAGTACGACAAATACAGCACTGAGCGCCAGCATCTTTAAGCCCAGGCCTACTGGAAATGTTTTGATCATTGGGGCAAATACGATAAGCACCGGGACAGACAGGAAGGAAAAGAAAAGGGTTTTATTGTTAACGGATCCTTTTGAAAACAAAACTGCAGCGAAAATTACCAGGGCAATGTAAACTGCAAGCACAAAAAATCCGGCACCCGGAAGATACAGTGCGATCAATGTATTGAGAACAAGCCAGACCAAAAGGGGAGCTATCATGAGGGAGGAAGACTCATATTTTAAAAAGTATGGCCGGTAAACAGCAAAACTTACAGCGAGACTGAGGGCAATTACAGCGGCAATATAATAATACCCGTTGTAAGTAAATCCATGGAGGATTTCTGTGTATTGTGGATGAATCAACAAAATAAGTTTCCATCCGAAATACCCGAGAGAACCGGCAAGGACCAAGGAGGAAAGGAAGGGAATAAAACCGAGCAGCAGAGGTTTTAATTGGATCTTGTTTTTTTTGAAGCCTAAAAAAATCAGCACAAACAGCACAACAAATCCCAGGACCACCATGGGCAACACCCAGCTAAAAGGATAATTGATCAATCCGAAACCGGGGAAGCTAAAATAAACCAGATCTGTTTCCGAATTCAGGTTGCTGAGGTCGGCATTTGCGAAATGTGGCAACAAATGCATCAGATATGCTCCCTGGTGTTTCAGCGTATTTCTGTCAAGCCTTTCAAAAGAATCCTGATTGGTATGGTAATCGAAATGATCATCTATAAAAGCAAAATTAAAGCCGTTTATATTGGCAGTTTCTCTGAAAACTGTCAGGTCAGTATCATTGGGCAACATTTTATAGATGCTGTACAGCAGGGAATTTGCAACAGGATAGGTGGGTTTTGATGCATTAAATTCAGCAATCAGGTTTTTGTTGCCCCGGTTGGTTTCAAGCAGCATAAAACTCGGACCGCCACTACCTCTTGCTTCAAAGTTCAAAACAAGTTTGATCTCTTTTGCCCAGGGATGTTGATTCACAAAGGCTTCGGCACCGAGCAATCCTATTTCTTCGGCATCGGAAATAAGGATGACAATATCATTTTGCGGTTTCGGTACGGCTGACAGATAAGCCCTTAATCCTTCAAGTATGGTCACAACTCCGCTGCCAGCGTCACTTGCCCCTAAAGAGGAAGAATGCGGAGCGGAATCGTAATGCGTGAGCAACAAGAGTCCTTGTCCCGGTTTGGTACCCTTGATCTTTGCCAGTATATTTTTAGTGTTAACACCTGCTCTTGATTTTTTATTGATGGCCACCTGATCCTGAATCTCAACTTCCAGACCCAGTTTTTGCAGCTCTTGTACTATATAGTTTCTTACTTCACCATGATTTTCGGTTCCGATATAATGCGGTTTTTGACTGATCTCTTTCAGATGAATCAGGGCCCTTTCGTAGGAAAAATCAGTTAAAGGAGCATTCAGATCGCTTAATTTTGAAGGCATTAAACTGTAGAAGCTCCAGATTATGGCTGCCGCCATAATGAGAAAGGAAAATGCAGGGGTGTATTTGGGTTTAACTGGCATGAAGAATGATTTAAGATCAACTAAAAGTATAAAAAAAATCAATCTTTAACCGTATTGATCTGATACCAGTTTAGTTGTAAATCGTTATAAACCTGTTCCTCCAGTTTTTTATCGGGATCAAATCTTTTTTCAGAAGAAACGGGATTGCCTTTCAGTTGAATTGTGTTGACAGAAAAGACCTGTCCGATATTGATATCAGCCTCTTCATTTTCCTCAAAGGCACGTCGTTTTGTCAAATCTACATGGGCATCCCAGCGGAATAATTTCGGATACCAGTAATCCTGAAATTTTTGATAGCTGATCGTCGTTTGAAAAGAAGGGTTTTCGACTTTTAATCCCAGTGCAAAAAAAACGGGTCTGACTAAAAAAGGTAAAGAGAACTTGCCGCTTGTTTGTACCTGTGCTATGGCATAGTTGTCTTTACTAATGAGTATCTTGCCCGAGTCTCTTATGTTTTCAATGGATTTTTTTGATTTAAAGATTACGGTTACCAATGCTTCTCCATGTAAAGAAGTCTCTTCTCCAAAGCTGTACTCATATTTATTATAATGTTTTGGATTTAAGTAGTTTGCTCTGTCGCCATGGAAGATATCCAGATCGATCACACTTTGTGGTCCGCCAAAATCGATATCGATATTGCCATCATATTTTTCCTCGTCATAAACTTCTCCTTTTTTGTCAGCCTTCTTTTTTTCCTTTGCAGCTCTTTCTTCAATCCATTCTCTCATGAATTGAAACTGCTGGCGATTTTCAGCCGGTTTGAAAAGTACGAGCTGATGCTGATTTTTTGAGCTATCCCCGTAACTCGGGTAATAGGTTTTAAAAACGGCTTCATTTTTATCAATAATTTTCCCGTTCTCGATAAATTTTTCCCGGTAATAGGCCTGCGTTTCAAATGGAGCCTGAGGTGCATTTGATTCCATATATTTTACGGCCATTTTAATATATTCCAAAGGAGACAAATTGCTTAATACGATCTCATCAAGCACATTATTGGCGGTTTCAAGCAGGACAGAAATTGGTTTTTGGATGTTTTTTAAGGGTATCTCATAGCTGTTAAATCCAATATAACTCACCAGCAGGGTGTCTTGTCGCATGGATTTTGGGATATAAATATCAAATTCCCCTTTTTCGTTACTTATCGTGCCAAGCGCAAAATTTTTCAGACTAATAGAGGCAAAAGGAAGGGGTTCCCGCGTTTCCTTTGCATGGATAATTCCCTCCACGGTGTAGTTATCCTGTGCGCAAGCAGGAGCAAGGAATAAAAAAAACAGAAAAAGTATAAATAAATATTTCATCATGTGTTTTTCGGTCAGACGATTAAATACCCTGTTTGTTACAAAATCGATCCGTATAAAAATGATAAAAATCTATTTTATTAATCCTTTTTGATCAGCAGGATATAGTCGTTTTCAAGTTTGAGGTAACCTTGATCGTAGACATAATAATACACATTTCCGTTTTTAGTTGTATACATGGAAGTGAACAGGTTGAAATCAAAATTGTATTCCAGCAATTTTGATTTGGGCAAACTGGTTTTTCCGGAAACATTCAGTTTTGAAAGGATGGCATAATTTTTCCGGAGGTGGTTGTTGATGTTGCGGACCAGGTTTTTGCTGTCCTTATTTACTTTATTGTTATAAGCATTCCGGCAATAATCACTACAGAATTTTTTGTCAATGCGCCCTTTGATCAGTTCTCCGCATTCCAAACAGTTTTTTGAGTCCATCCGCTGGCAGTTTTAATTGTTTCTTTTCTGATATATGTAAATTTGATATTGGCAATTTATCATGATGATTTGCCGACTTCCCAAAGGTTAATCCTTATGGATTTAGCCCTTGAGAAAACAGCAATTATAAATTAATCTCCAATTCTTTAAGAAGTAAACAATTTGATCGAAAAGGATTTCCATTTTATGGATTGCTGCGGGTATTTGAAAACCACAACCGGTGCAGGTGTCTTTTGTCAAAGTCATTAACCTTCCATAGGAACCTCCATCAAAAGAATTTCTGTACCTTCCTGAACAGATTGAACACTCAGGCTATCAGTTTCCCAGATCCCCAGGCCATCTTTTTCATTCAGTAATTCCCCTTCAATCTTCACCGCTCCCCGGATTACGAAGGCGTAAACTCCGTTACCGTTTTTTCTAATTTCATATTCAGCAGTAAAATCTTTGTCGAATTTACCTAGATGAAACCAGGCGTCCTGATGGATCCAGACACCCTCATCTTCAGGAGAAGGCGAGAGGATCTGCTGTAATTTATTATGCCTTTCGTTCATATTCAATGTGATCTGGTCATAACGCGGACTTACATTTCTTTTATTGGGAAAAACCCAGATTTGCAAAAGCTTCAGGGGCTTGTCTTTATTCGGATTGAATTCACTGTGTTGAATACCCGTTCCGGCGCTCATTACCTGAACATCGCCATACCTTATAACAGAACTGTTGCCCATGCTGTCTTTGTGTTCAAGATCGCCTTCCAGAGGTATGGTAATGATCTCCATATTGTCGTGAGGATGGGTGCCAAAACCCCTGCCCTCAGCAACCTGGTCATCATTCAAAACACGGAGCACACCAAAATTCATGCGATTCGGATCGTAATAGTTGGCAAAACTAAAAGTATGCCGGGCCTGCAACCAGCCGTGGTTGGCCTGCCCTCTGGTCGCCGACCTGTGCAGTACGGTTTTTGTCATGGTCTCTGATTTAAATTTAAAAGAATGTTCAGTTCACACAAATTAAATGATTAAGAGTGAACTTTCAAAACAGGGTATTTCCAACTTGCCAATTTGTGTAATGATATTTTAAAAATGATACTATTGAAGGAAATCTTTCAGGTTGTTGTATTTAAATTTAAAACCGGTATCCTTAATTTTTTGAGCCGAGATCCTGTTCCCGTATAAAAGGGAATCTGAAAATTCTCCAAAAGCCAGCTTGAGCACAAATCCAGGAATATTGGGCAGCCAAAGGGGTTTGCGATAATATTTCGCCATGATCACCGTCATTTGTTTATTCGTTAAGAATTCAGGTGCTACCGCGTTATAAATACCTTCCATAGCCGCATCATGTATGGTATTTGCGTAAATGGAACAGAGGTCCTCGGTATGAATCCACGGAACAAACTGCGCACCGCTTCCAACCGGGGCTCCAAAGCCAAGCTGAATGGGAAGGCTTATTTTTTTATAGGCTTCGCTGTTTTCAGAAAATGCGATCCCGCTTCTGACTATGCAGGTTCTGATCCCGTGTTCTCGAAACAGGCCAGCTGCTTTTTCCCAGTCCGCACAGGTCTTAGACAAAAAATCAGTACCCGGCAGATCGGTTTCAGTAAAGATCTTTTCTGAAGGCGCGTATCCATAAAAGCCTGTGGCAGATGAACAGGTAAAAAGTTTTATATTATTTGGGATTTCTTTGATCTTTTCAAAAAGAAATTCAGTCGATTTCACCCTGCTCTCATAGATTTCATTTTTATAAGGCTCATTCCATTTTTTTCCATTAATACTTGCACCGGCCAAATGGATGATCGCATCGGCAGAACGAATGGCTTGGGGGTCAATTTTTCCTTGTTTGTAGTCCCAGGTATATTGTTTAATCGTTGATTCCGGATCCGTTTTTCTGCCCAGCCATTGTACAGTATATCCCTGTGATTGCAGTAAAGCGGTTAAATGCCTTCCCACAAATCCGCTTCCGCCGGTTATTAAGACTGTTTCCATAGTTTATGTTTGTATTAATGCTTTTTTATAGACAGTAATTGCCCTTTTTCTGGCAAAATCGTGGTCAATGATCGGCTGAAGATAATCCGGAGAAAAATCTTGTATCCATTTTTTTATGTACCGCATTTCAGGATCAAATTTTCTCATTTGTTCATAGGGATTAAACACCCTGAAATACGGGGCGGCATCGCAACCACAACCTGCTGCCCATTGCCAGTTGCCATTGTTGGAGGAAAGCTCGTAATCGAGCAATTTCTCAGCAAAATACGCTTCGCCCCAACGCCAGTCTGTCAATAAATGTTTGGTCAGAAAACTTGCCGTGACCATCCGGACGCGGTTGTGCATCAATCCGGTTTCATTCAGTTCCCGCATGCCGGCATCCACGAGGGGGTATCCTGTTTTTCCTTCGCACCACTGTCCAAAGTCATTTGGGTTGTTGATCCATTCAATGCCTTCATATTTAGGCTTAAATGAATGGGTTACAACCTGTGGAAAATGAAAAAGGATCATCATAAAAAACTCCCGCCAGATCAATTCATTGAGCCATTGTTCGTTGAGTTCTGCGATCTTTACCAGTTCCCTTATGCTCACCGTACCAAAACGGAGCTGTACGCTCATTCCGCTGGTTCCGGCAAGGGATGGAATGTTTCTTGTTTTGTCATAATATAGAATGACATCTTTATCCGGTAATTTCACAAGAGGCGGAAAAGCGGACTTTTCAAAGCCAATCACAGCTAAAGAAGGAAAATTGAACTCGTCGGTTTTGAATAAACGAGAAAGCAGGTTTTCACTCGGATAATGCTCAATTCCTTGTTCGGCAAGTTTTTGTTTCCAAACTTTTGAATATGGGGTAAAGACCGTATAAGGGGTTCCGTCTCCTTTTAGCACTTCATTCTTTTCAAAGATCACCTGGTCTTTACATGAAAGAAAGGGGATGTTCCTTGTTTCCAGCCAATCAGAAATTTCTTTATCGCGGTTTAAGGCGTAGGGTTCGTAATCGGTATTCGTAAATACTTGTTTTATCACGAATTTTTGACAAAGATATTGGATGGCTTTTAAAGGCTCGTCATGCATAACGAAAAGGCCGGATCCATAAGTCCTGAATTTTTTATCCAGAGCAGACAGGGCTTCATAAATAAAGTTGACGCGTTTGTCTTTTTTATTTTTAAGTTCACTAAGGATATTTGAATCGAAAATAAAAACAGGGAGCACAGGTTCCGGTTTTCTCAAAGCTTCAAAAAAACCGTGATTGTCATAAAAGCGTAGGTCTCTCCTGAACCAGAAAAGCGTTAAAGATTGAGTAATGGTATTCAATTTTGTTCTGTTTTTTGAAGTTTTAACAAATCAAAACCCTTTTTCTCAAGCTTGCTGAGTATTTGTACATAAACGGATTTACTCATTTGAGGAGAGCGGGAAAGTATCCAGAGGTATTTCCTGTTTGGGTGGCTGACAACCGCAAAGCTGTAGTCTTCGGCCAGGTCAATAATCCAGTATTTACCCCTGAACGGCCAGAAAAACTGAACTTTTAATCTGGCATTGCCCGAGTTTTTTTCCACAAAGGCTTTTCCTTTGATGTAGGATTGTTTTCCGGTAAGGCTGTACTTGTTGCAGCTGTTTTCAACGATGATATATCCCTTCCCGCTGTTTGTATAGTTTGCTGTTGTGCTATGGCAGCCTTTTTGAAACCGCTGGGGGTAAGAGGCAATTTCATACCATTTGCCGGCATATTGATCGAGGTCGACAAAAGGAACCGTTTCCAGGTTTTGTGATTTCATAGTAAGGCTTATCAGTAATATTAAAAAAAACAGCTTATACATTTCCAGATCAGTTTTGTTTTTTGATTTGAGAGAGGGAAATTACCAGTGCAAGGAAAAAAGCAATCGCAAAACTTGCTCCCCAGTTAACAAGCGGACCGATTTGTTTAATAAAATAATTCCAGCCCGCAGTAACTACCACATTGATAAGTAGCGCCAGAACGAAGGTGATTACAAACAACAAAACAAATTCTTTAATTTTCATAAACTAAAAAATAATTCAGGCGATCACAGTTCGATCAAAACCGGAATCCTGGAAAAGCTTTAACAACACAAGGAAGTCCCCTATAAAATTACGAAAAATTATTCCCTGATCACGACTACAGGACCAGCCATTTTTCTGAAAAATATTCTTTCTAAAAAATGATGAGATATTTGGAACAGCTTTTAGTAATATTTATTTTACTTTGTGCGGATTGGGCATAGATTCAAATACTATTTTTGTTTTATTTCTGCTGCAATTGTTAAACTTAAAACTGAAAAATATGAGGGTGTTCCTGTTTGTTCTGGCATTACTATTGAATACATGGGTGGGTATTTCCCAATCGGCAGATGAGAAAAAATTGGAAGAGGATCTGTTTGCTTTACCCGATGTATCCTTTACAAAGATTTCAGCGGCCAACGAATTGCCTATAAAATATATGTTGCGCATAAAACAACCGCTGGATCACAAAGACAGGAGCAAAGGAGAATTTTATCAGCGGGTGATCTTAACACATCAGGGATACCAGCAACCCACCCTGATGCAAACCCAGGGTTATGAGTTGTACAAAGGAAAGAATGAACTGGAAGCGGCTTTGAAAGCAAACCACTTAAACATTGAGCACCGTTATTTTGGCGAATCTGTATCGGATTCTATACAATGGAAATACCTGACTCTTGAGCAGGTAACAGCAGATCTGCACAAGATCAATCAACTGTTTAAACCCTTGTATAAAAATAAATGGATTAGCACAGGAATCAGTAAGGGAGGGCAGACCACGATCTTTTACAAGTTTTTTTATCCTGATGATGTTGATGTAAGTATACCCTATGTAGCACCTTTCAATGAAGGTCTTGAAGACAGGAGGATCTATACTTTTTTAGACACGGTGGGTACTGCGGCTTGCAGGAACAAGATCCGGGAATTTCAGAGGAACCTGCTTAAGCAGGAAGAAGCAGCTTTGGAAAAATTAAAATGGTATGCCAAAGGAGCCGGATTACAATTTAAATATCTGGACAACGAGCTGGGGAAAGCCTATGAACTCGCTGTACTCGAATTCTCATTTTCTTTCTGGCAATGGGGTTCAAAATGTGAAGAAATACCGGGAAATGAATCCCTGGACGCTTCTTTGGATTATCTCTTAAAGGTTTCAAATATTGATTTTTTTGCAGATGTCAGTATGGAAAAATACGCCCCGCATTATTATCAGGCAGCATCTCAAATGGGCTATTATGGTTATGATATAGAACCTTTTAAAGAGGACCTGAAGCATTTTACGAGCAATCCCCTGGCTGCTTTTTATCCGAAGGATGCCGGAAGGGTAGTTTACGATCCTGCCTTGAATAAGAAGGTCGCCGCCTGGCTAAAGACAGGTGGAAATAATATGTTGTATATTTATGGAGGAAGTGATACCTGGTCGGCAGACATGATCATCCCCACGAGTAAAGTAAATTCCAAAGTCTATGTCCTTCCCGGGAAGGACCACGGGAAAGCAAGGGTAATCCATATGGATCCGGCAATGAAGAAGCAGTTTGCGGATCAGTTGGGGCAATGGCTGGGGATACAAGTTTCGCCGGAAGATTTTAAGTAGGGAAATGCTTGATTAATTAAAGGAAGCCTTTTTGAAGATCAATTTTCATATTTGGGTTCCAAAAGCTAATCTATATGTAACAGGTATCTTAATTTATTCAACCACGCTGTGGTTGGGTTGGGTATTTCAATTTTTCCACCGCATTTCATGCGGGGCTATTTATATTAAATCCCTCCGGGATTTGATAAAACATCTTTCAGTTTTAGGGTACAATCCAGGTTTTTTTATTTCCGGATGGGATCAAATAAAATAATTCTTTTCGCGGTCGCTTATAATAATTAATTCAATTACAAAGAACTTGATATTCGGATTATTTGCAACATACTTATAGCCTGAAGGGCTATAATTTCAATAGCCACCGGTGGTACCGGTGGTAAGACAAGAGTCGCTAATTGGAACCCTAAAGGGGTTGAATAATAATAAAGAATGGTTACTCCTACTAATGTTAACTATATCAGTGCAGACGCATTAATAATTACAAAAACACCCTGACTGGTTCAAAGGTTAATAAACAAATAAAAAAAATATGAGTACCCACACCCAAATAATTTATCAAATAGTATTCAGTACTAAAAACAGGGAAACTACGCTAGAACCAAAAAGTAAAGAACTTTACAGATATATATCAGGAATACTTAAAAACAAACAGTGTCATTTGTATCAGATTGGAGGTACAGGAAATCATATTCAAATTATAACACATCTGCATCCGGCGGTTTCTCTTGCAGGACTGGTTAAAGATATAAAACTGGCTTCCTCATTACACATAAAAACAAATGATATATTTCAAAATTTTAAAGGCTGGCAAAGTGGTTATGGAGCATTTACATACCATTCCAATGAAAAAGAGAAGCTAATCAATTATGTTGAAAACCAGGAAAATCACCACAGAACAAAATCCTTTACCGAAGAATATATTGATTTGTTGAACGAGCACCGTATTATATTCGAGAAAAAATATTTATTTTAAAAATGATTCTTTTATTCTTTAATCTGGCAAAATATCGAGACCAGGTATTTTACAGGATTTGAAAGTTATTATACCATTGCAATATGAAACAGGAGGATTAATTAGTTGTTAAAGCATATAATAACCTCTCGCTTTCAATCCTTTTTATTTAAAAAATAGTCCCATGCCAGCATAGAGATATCGGCTATGAGTTTTTCATTGGTTTCCAGCTTTTCTGTAGAGTTGGAAACAAATACGCTGATTGAAAAATGTTTTCCGTTGGGTAAGGAAACGATACCAATATTATTTACAGCGGCAGTAATTCCTTTCTCATTTGTGCCGGAAGAACCGGTTTTATGGCCTACCACTGTACCTTCCGGAAGTTGTCCCTTGATCCTTTTTTTGCCTGTGGCTGTTTCTGTCATGATCTTCCAAAGAAAGCCGGTACTTTGTTTTGACAGAAGTTCTTCCCCGTAGAAGGCATTTAAAATTTTATTGGATTCATTTGGCGTTATCCAGTTTAAGAACTGAGTAGGCCAGTCCTTGTGCATTTCGGCTTCAGTAGCCAGAATTGAAATGTTTGTATAACCATTTTCGTGAAAATAATCATTAACGGTTTTAGTTCCACCCAGCAGATCCAACAACAGGTCACAGCCTATGTTATCGCTTTTTGAAACAGTGTATTTAAGCATTTCTGCCAATGTAAGTGTTGTTCCATGCGGATATTCCTCCCGGATTGGGCTCCAGGTGTTTGGGATTAGGTCCTCTTTCCCGACATGGATTTTCTGATCCAGAAAAAGCCGGCCTTTGTCTACTTCATTTAAAACAACGATCGCAATGTGAAATTTAAAAACACTTTGCATGGGGTATTGTTTTTCTCCATTAAAGCTTATGGTGTCCTGATCTTCTATTCCGGAGATGTAAATTCCTAAATCTGCACGCTTTGAATTTGCAATTTTGAGTATCTCTTTTCTCAGATCTTCTTTCTGAGCCATCACGGAAGAATTGTACAGGAAGAGTAAAAAACCGCTGAAAATGATTGTTTTAATCATAAATGAATATCTAAAATTTTGATTAGACCCAAAGGTAGCAATTACTTTTTAATATGGCTTTTTCTGCGATCCTGTTACCAGTAAATGCAAATATGTTGCATATTATCCATTTGCAAACGACTACATTCGCTTACATACGAAAGTAATTATTTATCAGCCGAATAATTTTTTTCTCCTGTCACATCTTTGCCCTGTAATTGATTTACAAATAGAAATTTAGTATTAACCCTCTTCGGAGACAAAACAAAAAGATCATGAACAATTTAAGAAACAGAGTACAGCTGATCGGGCACCTGGGCAACAAACCCGAGCTCAAAACCACTGAAAGCGGTAAAAAGTATGTCAGATTTTCATTGGCAACCAATGAAGTCTACAAAAATGCCAAAGGCGAAAAAGTAACGGATACGGAATGGCACAATGTGGTTGCCTGGAACAAAAATGCCGAGATCGCTGAAATGTATTTGGACAAAGGAAAAGAAATTGCACTGGAAGGTAAACTGAGCACACGCTCATATGATGATGCAGATGGCAAGAAAAAATATATCACAGAGATAGTTTGCAATGAGCTCCTGTTGCTCGGCAGCAAATAAATGAACCCCGTTTTAATGTAAAAAAGAGCCTTGCGCTCTTTTTTTATTTTAGGTTCAAGGTTAATTGTATCCTTTTTCTGGCCAGATCAACCTCCAATACCTTGACCACTACCTGTTGATTTACATGTACGATCTGGTGTGGATCGCTCACATACCGGTCGGCCAGATTCGAAATATGCACCAAACCGCTTTCCTTGATTCCGAGATCCACAAAACAACCAAAATTGGTTATGTTGTTCACTATCCCCGGCAAAAGCTGTCCGATCCTGAGGTCCTCAATTTTTTTGATATCTTCGTTAAAGCTAAAGACACGGGCTTTGTCCCGGGGGTCCAAACCCGGCCTTTCCAGTTCTTTCAAAACATCTTTTACTGTTTCAGTCCCATACGTGGAATTGGAGTATTTTGTTGGATCCAGCGTTTTCAGGAGGGCTGCATTGCCGATCAATTGATCAACTTTTAAAGAATGCTCTCTGGCAATTTTATTTACCAGTGTATAGCTTTCGGGGTGAACGGCAGAATCATCCAGTGGATTGCCCCCATTTTTTACACGCAGGAATCCGGCACTTTGTTCAAAGGCCTTTTCCCCAAGCCGGGGAACCTTCTTAATAGCTTCTCTGGACTGAAAGGGCCCGTTTTCATTTCTGAAATTTACCAGGTTTTCTGCCAGTTTCGGACCTATTCCCGATACATAAGCCAGCAAAGCCTTACTTGCAGTATTGATATTCACACCTATGCTGTTCACGCAATTCTCTACTACTGTATCGAGTGCATTTTTCAGTTTTTGCTGATCCACATCATGCTGGTATTGTCCGACACCGATCGATTTAGAATCTATTTTCACAAGTTCAGCCAGGGGATCTGCCAATCTGCGGCCAATTGAAACTGCGCCCCTTACGGTGATATCGTAATCGGGAAATTCTTCCCTGGCTATTTTGGATGCAGAATATACTGAAGCACCCGCCTCATTGACCACAAAAACTTCCAGGTCTTTGTGAAACCGTATATTTTTTATGAACTGCTCGGTCTCCCTTGAAGCGGTGCCGTTCCCGATAGCGATGGCTTCAATTTTGTAGGCGTCCACAAGAGAATTGATCTTTTTGGATGCAGTGACCTTATCATTTTGAGGCGGATGTGGGAAGATGGTCTCATTGTGAACCAGATCGCCCTGGCGGTTTAGGCATACTACCTTGCAACCCGTTTTGAATCCCGGGTCTATGCCCAGAATATTTTTTTCCCCCAAAGGGGCATCAAGTAACAACTGACGAAGATTTTTGGAGAAAACCTCAATGGCAGTGTCATCAGCCTTTTCTTTTGCAGTTTGAAGAATTTCATTGGAAATGGCCGGAAATAACAAACGCTTGTAAGAATCTTTGATGGCCAGTGATATTTGCCCGCTGCAGACATTGTTACTTTTTATGATTCTTTCCTCTATTTTTTCAATGACCTCCTCATCGTCAAGTTCCAGTTTCAACCGAATAAAACCTTCTTTTTCCGCCCTAAGCATGGCCAGCAAACGGTGCGAAGGACAGCGCTGTACGGCTTCTGAGAACTCAAAATAGTCCTTGTAGGTCTGCGCTTTTTCTTCCATTTTTTTTGCTGGAATTGCTTTGGCAGTGATCAGTCCCTGTTTGCCCAAATGCCAGCGCAGGAGATTTCTGATATCGGGCCGCTCATTGATCCATTCAGCAATGATATGTCCGGCTCCCTCCAATGCTTCTTCCGCACTCAGGACATTTTTATTCTTGTATTTACCGGCAATAAATTGCAGATCCTCAGCATGTTGTGCCATGATGATCTTGGCCAGGGCTTCCAGCCCATTTTGCCTGGCAAGCTCCGCCTTGGTGTTTTTTTTCTTTTTGAAGGGCAGGTAGAGATCCTCCAGGGATTGCAAGTTTTCCGCTTCCTCTATTTTTTTTGACAATTCTTCCGTAAGGGCGTCCTGCTCCTGTATGGCTTTGAGCACGGTGCTTTTTCTTTTTTCCAGTTCTTCAAAAACGGCTTTCCATTTCACAATATCGCCTACCTGTACCTCATCCAGGCTGCCTGTTGCGTCTTTACGGTATCGGGCAATAAATGGGATCGTGCAATCATCATCGAGCAGGGCGATGGTACTCTTGATCCCCTTTTCAGGAAGACCGGTTTTTTTTTTAATAAAGGAATACAGATCCATGAAGTCGCCTAGCTAATTTGTTCCCCGTTTTTCACTTTGTCTTTTCCCGGTTCTATGAAGGCGAGTTTGCCGGCTGTATCTTCTGTCGTCAGAATCATACCATGGCTTTCAATGCCTTTGATCACCCTCGGAGCCAGGTTGGCTACCAGGGTAATTTTCCGTCCTATGACCTCCTCAGGTTCAAAACTTTCGGCAATACCGCTCACGACGGTTCTGGTTTCAAAACCGATGTCAACGGACAACTTCATCAGTTTTTTCGTTTTGGGGACTTTTTCAGCATGTAGTATGGTTCCAATTCGCAGGTCGAGTTTGGCAAAATCTTCAAAAGGAATGGTGTCTTTTTGAGGTTCAATTTTTTCGTTGTCAACGGCATTGGCCTGCTTGGTTTGTTCAAGTCTTTCAAGTTGAAGAGCAATCTGTTCATCCTCTATCTTTTCAAAAAGCAAGGCTGCATTTTCAATGACATGACATGGTTCGAGCAGGTCCTTTTCTCCCACATCCCGCCAGCTCAGCCCGGAGGGCAGATTCAGCATGACCTTCAGTTTTTCAGAAGTAAAAGGCAGGAAAGGCTCTGAAAGAACTGCCAGTGCGGCAGCGATCTGAAGCGCTACATACATCACAGTTTGTACCCTTTCAGGATCTTCTTTGATAGTCTTCCAGGGTTCTTCGTCGGCCAGGTATTTATTTCCGAGACGAGCGAGGTTCATCAATTCCTGTGAGGCTTCCCTGAAGCGGTATTTTTCAATGGAATTTGAAATGGTTTGCGGAAAGGCACGAAGCGCATGCAGGGCCTCCTCATCCACAGGTTTTAAGCTTTGTGGTTGCGGAACTTTTCCCTCATAATATTTTTTTGTGAGTACCATGACCCGGTTGATAAAGTTACCGAAAATGGCCACCAGTTCATTGTTGTTCCTCGCTTGAAAATCTTTCCAGGTAAAATCGTTGTCTTTGGTTTCAGGTGCATTTGCCGTCAGCGTGTAGCGCAATACGTCCTGCTGACCGGGAAAATCATTCAGATATTCATGTAACCAGACCGCCCAGTTTTTAGAGGTAGAAATTTTATCGCCTTCCAAATTCAAAAACTCATTGGCAGGCACATTTTCCGGAAGAATAAAATCTCCATGTGCTTTCAGCATGGCCGGAAAAATGATGCAATGAAAAACAATATTGTCTTTTCCAATAAAATGGATCAGTTTGGTGCCTTTATCTTTCCAGTAAGGTTCCCAGTTCTTACCTGTTTGTTCAGCCCACTCTTTGGTTGAGCTGATATAACCGATCGGGGCATCGAACCATACATACAAAACCTTGCCTTCTGCTCCGGCAACAGGTACGGGAATTCCCCAGTCCAGATCGCGGGTTACGGCACGGGGTTTCAGTCCGTCATCGATCCAGGATTTTACCTGCCCGAGCACATTGGTCTTCCAGTCGTGCCTGTGGCCTTCCAGGATCCATTCTTTAAGCCACTTTTCATAAACATTCAAAGGCAGGTACCAGTGTTTTGTTTCCTTCAGACTCGGGATGTTGCCTGTGATGGCTGATTTGGGACTGATCAGGTCAGTGGCATTGTGGCTGGTTCCGCATTTTTCACACTGGTCTCCATAACTGTCAGGATTACCACACTTTGGGCAGGTACCAATCACGAACCTGTCGGCCAGAAATTGTTTCGCTTCCTCATCGTAAAGTTGCAGTGAAGTCTCTTCGATAAATTTACCGTTTTCGTAAAGATTTTTAAAAAAAGCTGAGGCAGTTTCATGGTGGATTTTCGCAGAAGTGCGTGAATAGTTATCGAAACTAATCCCAAAATCCGCAAAAGACTGCTTGATGATGGCGTGGTATTTATCTACCACTTGTTGCGGGGTAATGCCCTCTTTCTTCGCTTTTAAAGTGATCGGCACCCCATGCTCATCCGATCCGCAGATAAAAGCCACCTCTTTTTGGTTAAGTCTTAAATATCGCGCATAAATATCTGCCGGCACATATACCCCTGCCAGATGTCCTATGTGTACTGGGCCATTGGTATAGGGTAGGGCTGCGGTAATGGTATATCTTTCTGGATTTTGCATGTATTTGAATTGAGACCCCAAAAGTATGAAAAACCGAAGACAATGTATTTGCTTGTAATTGGTAAAAATGATTACTTTTAGCCAAAATTTTTGTCATGTCATCAATAATTAAGTTTGGTTTTTTAGGGATTTTCTTATTTATAACCACTGTTACAAGTAATGCCCAGGACAATTCGGGTTATGCTACATCAATAACACGCGATTTGATCCGGCCTCCGCATTTAAAGAAAGGTGATACCATCATGATCGTATCTCCGGCAGGAAAGATCAATGACAGGAGCAGGGTAGACGCAGGGATTGAGTTGGCAAACCACTGGGGGCTCATCGTCTTTTTTGGCGATCATTTGTTATCGGAAAGCAACACCTTTGCAGGTACCGATGCCGAAAGACTGCAAGACCTTCAGGAAGCTCTGGACAATCCGAGTATAAAAGCGATCTGGTGTTCCAGAGGCGGTTATGGGCTTGTCAGAATTGTTGACAAACTGGATTTCACAAAATTTATGGAAAGACCAAAATGGATAATCGGGTACAGCGATGTTACCGTTCTGCATAACAAATTGCACAGTTTGGGGGTAGAATCTGTACATGCTCAGATGCCGCTTACATTAAAACTGCAGGATCCGGTTCAGAAAGAATCCATTGTTACCCTGCGGGAAGCTCTTTTTGGAAAAGAACTTTCTTATAAATTTGATTCCTCTGAATTTAATCGCAACGGAAAGGCTACCGGACAGCTGGTTGGGGGTAATTTATCCATTGTTTACAGCATGCTCGGCTCAGAGACCGATCTGAAGATGGACGGGAAGATCTTGTTCATAGAAGATGTCAATGAGGCTTTGTACCATATTGACCGGATGCTGATCAGTTTAAAAAGAGCTGGGTATTTTGAAAATTGCGCCGGACTTGTTGTTGGTGATTTCAGGTTAAAGAAGAACGAAGAAAACGGTTCAGGTGAGTTTGGTGAAACGGTTGAAGATATCGTACTCAGAGTTACTGAAGGCACCGATTTCCCTGTTATTTTTAATTTTCCAGCCGGACATATCGATGACAACCGCGCTTTGATCATGGGTAGTTTTGTGGAGATGGAAGTAAAAGACAAAAAATCAAAGGTCACATTCAAATAGGAAGTAATTTATGGCTGAGCACAATGATCTGGGCAAACAAGGCGAGGAGCTAGCTATTGATCATTTATTGAATTCAGGCTTCCGGATTATTGAAAGAAATTACCGGTTCAGAAAAGCGGAGATCGATATTATTGCACAGAAAGAAGACTTACTGATTGCCGTTGAAGTAAAAACCAGATCTACCGCTTTTTTCGGAGACCCTTATGAATTCATCAAACCGGCCCAGAAAAAACTCATCAACCATGCCATTGATGATTATGTGGTGAGGAGGGATTTAGATGTTCAGGTGCGTTTTGATGTGATCAGCATCGTTATAGAAAACCATAAGATCAGCCTCGAACATTTGGAAGACGCCTTTTTTCACTTTTAGGATCATTCCACGAACATAGACTTGAGCTCTTCGACGTCTTCGGGTTTTGCAATAATTTTTTTATCGGTATCCAAAACAAAATAGCCCGGTATTTCTGTGACTCCGTAGTCACGTGCTTTTTTGCTCTCCCAGCTCTCTTTTTCCAGAACCAGTATAAAATCAGTAAATGGAGCAGTCAGGTTTTTGTAAGAATCAAGCGATTTTTCGTCTTCAAGACCAATTGCCACAACTTTTACATTTCCTATTTCTTTTATAAAATCGTGAAAAACAGGCATTTCTTTCTGGCAATGAGAACAGGTAGAACTAAAAAATGCTACAATGTAATAATCCGACCCGCTTAATTTATAGAGGCTTTGATCCATGCCGTTCTCTTCCCAGTTCAGATCTGGCGCCTGAGAGCCGATTGTTGTTTTCAGTGAATAGCTGGTTTTACCCAAAAAGGCATTATCCCGGTTTTCTTTGGGCAAGGTTTTGTATTGCTCGAGCACAAATTTTACCATTTCCACATTTTCCTCATCCAGGTAGGCTTTTATCAGGGATCTGTAAAACTTTTCTTCCAGAATACGATCTTCGGCAAGTTTGGCCTTTACATCAAGAATGGCTTTCTTTTGCAGTTCATCCGATGTTTTTTTGTTTTCTGCCTGGTTCAGGTGGAACACATAGTCATTCATTTTATCGGACAAGAAAGATGAATTTTTAAGTGCAGGGTCTGAAAAATCTATCTTGTCAAAATAATGCATCCTTCCTGCATTCAGGTAATCGGCCGGCTTTTTAAATGGTGTTTCTGCATTGTACTGCGCACTTGCCTTAATAAAATGATTGACGAGGGTATTTTCTGATCTTTTTTCGAAAGCACCTTGGGTTTTTTTCAATTCCTCAAGTTTTGTCTGGTAGTCTTTAATCAGTTTTTTATCGGTTTTTGCATCGGCTGATTCAAAATATAAAACCTGCAGAGTATCTACTGCGCGCTGTTTTTGAAAGATCGTTTCGTAATATTCAAGGTAAAGCTTGTTTTCTTCCGAATTGGTAAAACGTACACTTTCAAATGGTTGTTTCGGATCGAAGGTAAAATGAACTGCTTCCTGATTGTACAGGAATTCGACGAACATTTTATTTTCTATTTGGTAGTAGGCACGATAAACTCCGGCAGTTTGTTCTTTCGGCAGCGCAAAAGAAAAATTGCCGTTGATGACTTCTGCATTATTCACGTACACTTCCTCTCCGTTTTCCATTTTGTAAAGCAGGATCCAGGAAATATTTTCCGGCGGGTCTATTTTTCCGGTTACACCGTTTTGACCTGATAATGAAAAGGAGCATAAAATAAGAAGACCGGATAAAATTCTGAACATTTCTTTTTTTGTTCAAAAATAGTATAAATCCCAAACAAGTTAAAAGGAAAAAGGATAAAGGA
>Ga0105102_10000034_pt1 | contig 30207 bp, 31 predicted proteins | sample PPLLaktember2015_FD_87032 | JGI IMG/M metagenome (GOLD analysis project Ga0105102, IMG submission 87032) | Freshwater sediment microbial communities from Prairie Pothole Lake near Jamestown, North Dakota, USA - PPLs Lake P7 Core (6) Depth... | ecosystem: Environmental > Aquatic > Freshwater >...
CGACAAACCTTCCTGACGGTTGTAGGCAGCAATATTTTCAATTTCCAGTACGGGCTGTGGGGCGAGATGTACCGTAAAAATATCCTGGTCTAAATGTGTGTAATGATGCCTGATCATTGGGTCAAATACAGGTTTTGCGGAGTCTGTCAAAAAGAATTCTTCTATCCTGAAAATTCCCTGAATGGCCATATTCTGTGTTATTTCAACGGCATTGGTACTCCAGGGACTTATCATTTCTTTTCGCGGACCGATAAAACTTCCTTCGATAGCGCCCGCCTGCAGTAATTCGGCATTGCCAAACAACCAGCGTAGTTTTTCTAAATTGTCCTTGTTAAATTGGGTGTTTGACCCAACTGCAAAAACAGTCTGGTCTTTTTGAAAGAAATAGATCATTTTCAAATATTAAGAGGTCCTTCATGCCCGCAAATTTAAGGATTTGAGGCAGTTTATTGTCTGGAATTGTTAATAAGAATAGAAAATATTTAAAAATTTGCTTTTTTCAGGTAAACCATATTATTTGAGGGTAATATGTTTGTTGCAGGGTTTGATTATTGGCACTATAATGCCTGTGTAAGACAGCAAGAGCTAGCCATCAAAACGTTAGGGGCAGGAAGGTTTATTTATTCTTCAATCAACTTAGACTCCTGATCCAGAGGCCAGTACATCAACAGGGAACAATTTCCGCAGCGAGGATCATTCAAATAACCGAATAAGGGTTCAACGAGAATAAAGCCGCATTTGGTTTGTGCCGTAACAGTTGGGTCACTGATTTCACCTGTTATCAGTTGATCACAATATTTCTCAATGGTCATTTGGTTTTTTACCTTGTCGTATCCAATAGGCATTCCGGCAGTCATTTGCCCTTTGGTTCCCAGTTTTTTGGCCAATTCCTGCCGCGCTTTGTATATTTCTCTTCCTATACCTTTCCCCTGATAATCAGGATGTACAGAAACATCTAAGCCATAGAGCCATTTTGCTTTGGGCTTGTGTGTTCCCAACCACAGGTTGTCAGAAATTTCAAGAAAGCTATGGTGCCCTTTGCGGTAGTTTTGCAACATGGTTGTCGTTGAGGCAATCACCCTGTTGCCATCTAAAACAATCATTTGCCCTTCAGGAAAGATTTCCATATGCCTTTTAAAGTGCGCTTCGGTCATTAACTCTTTTTCTGAGAGGGTAGGAAATACAATTTTCTGCAATTCTGCCTGTTGGCTGGCGTATTCAGGGCTTGCAGTCTGCAGGGTGTATTTGGACAGTATTGTTTTCTTCATCGGGTATAGAAACTATTTTTCAATTGAAAAATTAGAAGTTTTAATCATAAGTTAGACTTGATCTGCCTTATTTTTTTCTAATCAAACTTAGTCAATAATTCTTTATTCCACTTATTTAGAAATATCCATTATAATTGTATTTACCATTGATAAAGAATAAGATGAACGTAAAGTCTGGTACTTACAGATATGAAATGCAGGAGAGCTTGGATTTTGATTGACCAAAGCTTACAAAAACCCATTAAAAAAGCGCCAACCGGCGCTTAATTTCTTAATAATCATTTCAATAGGTTATCTCGCCTTCGCCCTGCAGATCAAAAATTCCTGTGGTCATAGAACTCATTGCAGAATAACCATACATTATAATGGTTCCTGATGCATCTGCAAATCTTCCGGTTCCACCTGTAATTAGATAATAAGCCGTAATTTGATCGCCTTTTTGTATAAAGGGTGGCATATAATGTGCATAATCATATATGATATTAATTTGATCCCCATTGGCAGCCATCATGTAACCGGCCATCGTATCGGGTAGGCCCATAGTAAATTCATAATGCACAGTAAAGTTGCCTAAAAATGTTGCATTGCCGGCACCATTTACAACAACTTGACCGTTATCGGGATTAATTACCATAGTTCCAACTGAACTGAGAATTTTAAGGGTTTTGGTCACGGCCTTGCCATTCAAAAATGGATCTGATTTTTCAAGTAAATTAAGTTTGCTTTGGTAATCGAGGTCTTCGGTAAACAGATCTTCATTACACGACGCCATGAAGATGCAGGTCAATGCCAGAAAAAAGATTGTTTTTTTCATACCTGGTAGTTTTAGAATTATTGTTTGTGAAGTTAAAAAACGGTTAGGCTTGATGCAATGACTTTGGTCAATGCAAAAATTGATTTTCGTCAACTTTTTAATTGTTTTGGGACTATCAAAATTGCAACCCCACTCAAAAAAAAAGCCACTATAGGGCTCTTTTTTTATTTCAATTATGAATTAAAATTTTATCCAGCCTTCACCGACAACATCAAAATAACCTGTTGGATATTGAACAAGAAATTTTCCAATCGTTATAAACTCACCGCTTGCACCAGTAAACTTTCCGGTGCCACCCGTGATCAAGAACGTTCCTTCAAAATAATCATTTTCCCCGTGTACAGTTTTAATTAATCTCGTATAATATTTATCGCCATTGGCGGCTGTAATCGTGCCCAGACATTCACTAACAGCGTTGCCTTCAGCGTCAACGCACATTGTCATATACAATTTATAGTTACCCATAAATGTAGCTTGTCCTGTTCCTTCAATAGTAACCAGATAACTGTTGATGCAATCTTCTGATTGACTCATAGTAGTAGTTCCGATGGAGGAGTTAATTTTAAGATCTCTGGTAATGGCTTTACCATTCAAAAATGGATCTGATGTTTTCTCAAGCAGATTCAGCTTGCTTTGGGAATCGAGGTCTTCAGTAAACAGATCTTCATTACACGACGCCATGAAGATAAAGGTCAATGCCAGAAAAAAGAATGTTTTTTTCATAACCGTATGGTTTTGGATTTATACCGGTAAAATTAAGCAGGGGTTTGAATTGAGGCAATGACTTTGGTCAATGCAGAAATTGATTTTCGTCAACTTTTTTTTTAGTTATGCTAGGATCAAAATGAAAAAAAGCACCCTGGCCGGGTAAGGACAAAGGATAAAGAAGTAAAAAGTAAAAAGTAAAAAGGCAAAAGTAAAAAGGCAAAAGTAAAAAGATATAAGATTGGTTAAAATACGGGCAAATGGAGTTGAGCTCCTGGTAACAAACAGAGAACTTTTCGTATTTTTAAAATATGATGGGGAATTAAAAATGCGAGAAACATATTTAATAAAACAGAACAAAAGGGATTAAAACTCGCTGCAGTACTATAAAATCTCAGATGCAGTTTGGGTGGGAAGAAGCCGTTTTTGCTTTTAATTTATTATATTGCTATTCGAAAAGTAACTGCAATTAGACGGATGAACTTAGAAGACAAGAAATTTTTTCTAAAATCAGTTGTTAAATACATTGATAGCGGGATTGATAATGAATCCCTGGAATATTTTGTCAATTATACGACCGAAATAACGCTGAAAAAAAATGAAGTGTTTATAAACACTCAAAAAATTCATAACGAAATAGGCTTTGTGGCTAAAGGTCTTTTAAGAGGGTTTTATTTAAATGATAAAGGGAACGAATTGAACACGAGATTTATTAAAGAGGGAAATTTTGCAACTCATTATAAAGCCTTTCTTTGTCAGGAACCCAGCAAGTATTTTTTTAAAACAGTCGAGCCCACTCTGCTATTGTGTTTCAATTACGAACATATTCAAAACTGTTATAAACTTTTTCCAAGTTTCGAAAAATTTGGAAGACTTATGGCAGAAGCTATTATCATTAAAATGGACGGTCGCCTGGAATCGCAACAGTTTGATAATGCAGAAAAACGATATTTTGAATTTATGCAAGAATTCCCTGATTTGCATAACCGTTTGTCTTTAGAGCAGATAGCAAGCTATATTCGGGTAACCCGACCTGCCTTGAGCAGATTAAGAGCTAAAAAAAAGTAACATAGGTTACCAAAATTTCGTTCTAAGCTAAAGTAGATTTGCATCATTGGTTCAATAAACAAATAAAACTATGATGAAATATTTTAACTTAAGCTCACTGATTGTTGTAATTTTTTTAACAACAACCGTATTTGGACAAGAATCGGAATCAAATAATGAGATCAAAAAATTTTATGTCAAGCCATATGCCGGATTTATTGGCATACAAGATATGGAGATTCAGTATTTAGAAAATGGACAAAGCACTGATATCTCTATTGAAAGTGGATTTGGTTTTACCAGTGGTATATCTTTCGGATACCATTTCACGAAGAATTTTTCTGCAGAACTGGGTTGGGAATACAAGCGAAATGACATTACCGTAAAATATGATAATGACAAAAGTACCGGTGACTATGCCTCTAATTTTATTTACCTGAACGGATTCTATAACTTCAATTCGAAAGGAAAACTTAAACCTTATGTAGGGTTGGGAGTCTCAGTAATTGAAGAAATTGACATAGACCTAACAAGTAGTGAAGAGGAATCATTTTCCGATTCCGGGAATGTTGGATTTCAGGGTTTAGCTGGACTAGATTTCGACTTCTCTAAAAGGTGGGCGTTAAATTGGGAAGCCAAATATGTTGTTTTTAGTGATTTCGATATGGAAAGTGAAATTAATGATAATACATTAAGTAATCTTGAATACAAGCCATTTATATTTAATATTGGGATTAAATACAGGTTTTAAAGCACATGCCGCGAGTAACCTGAGCCCGATTCTTGCATATTAAATAAATTCTATAAACTAAAATAACCAACCTCGTTTAAAGACATTTAAGCGGGGTTTATTTTTTTATTCAAATAGGCATGAACAATTGGGGTGGTTAATAAACAGGTTTTTAAAAAATGCCAGAAACGAACAGAAGACCCGGAATCTGTATTCGTTGGAACATTTGAATTCTTTAGCTACCTTTGCACTGCCTGAACAGCCCGACGCTCAAACAACATTTCAATCCCGCATGCATGGAAGTATCAGACGTTCTCTGCTAAATTTACAGACCAAACTTCAATTTAAACCCATTTAATAATGATTAATAGTAATTCTTTTCAAAAAATCAATGAGGACCGCAACTTTATTATCGGTTGCTATCTTGAAATGCTTTCCAGAATAAATGAGGATGAAGTCATTGAACTTATAAAAAGTAACCAATTTTCAGATAAGGAAAATGGAAAACTTACAACGGATAAAATAATTCAGTCTTTAAGTATTTATTTCCAGCTGATGACCTTGATTGAAGAAAACGCGGCAACGCAATACCGCAGAAGAATTGAAAATCAAGAGGATGACAATGTGGTTCGGGGCTCATGGGCTGAAGCAATTAAATTGTGGAAAAAACAAGGGATTGGCGAAGATGAAATGCTGCAGTCCATTTCACAAACAAAGGTAATACCGGTTTTAACGGCACATCCCACAGAAGCAAAACGCATAACCGTTATTGAAATCCACAGGGCATTGTATTTGCTTTTGGCGAAAAAAGAAAACACCTCCTTAAGCAGACCCGAACAGAACATAATCAAAGAAAGTATCATAAACCTTTTGGAAAGATGGTGGAGAACCGGTGAAATACATCTTGAAAAACCACAGATTGAAGATGAAAGGGCGAATATCATATACTATCTGACCAGCATTTTACCAACGGTTGTTGAAATAAGTGATGAGCAACTGAAAGCTTCCTGGGTAGAAATGGGTTTAAATCGCATCAAAATTGTAAATCCAGACAATTTCCCCAAAATCGGATTTGGCAGCTGGGTTGGCGGTGACCGTGACGGACATCCGTTTGTTACACCAAGAATTACTCAGGAAACTTTGGCTTTACACAGAAAGCATGCTCTTTCGCTATTGAAAAATAAATTGATCGAAACCGCGATTAAATTTTCAGTTTCTGCCATCACAAATCCGGTACCATATCGGTTAACAGAAGCTATTATCCAAAATTCAAGGGCATTGGGCTTGCAGGGCGAAAATGCAATAAAAAGAAATCCATATGAGCCCTGGCGGCAATATATCAACTTGCTGATTGTCAAGTTGGATAACACAATATCAAACAATTTTGCTGATTCCAAGGCCTATTACAGATCAAGCAAAGACTTACAGGAGGAACTTAAATTCTTTAGAGATATTCTTGTTGACAATGGGATGAAAGGGCTGGCTCAAGATATACTTTTCTCCCTGGAAAGAATGGTGGGCTGTTTTGGTTTTCATTTGGCCAAACTGGACATCAGACAAAACAGTGCTTTTCACGACAAGGCGATCACACAAATTTTAAAAACCAATGGAGAAAAAGATCATGATTTTGAAAAGTGGAGTGAAGAAAAACGAGTAAAATACCTGAACAAGCTACTGGAAAACAATACCCTCATAACAGATGTAACTGTTTCATACGGAGATGAGGCCGATAACGTTCTGGATTGTTACCGGGTTATTCGCAACTATATCAATCAATATGGTTCGGATGGCATAGGTTCCTTTATCATCAGCATGACCAGAAGTCTGAGCGATTTGCTTGCCGTTTACTTCCTGATGAAAGAAACACAGTTGTTAAACAGTGCTATTAAAGTTGTTCCGCTTCTTGAAACGATCGAAGACCTGCACCATGGTCCTGATATTCTGGAAAAATTTTTACAGCATCCTGCCACCCGTCAGAGAGCTTCAAAAATTGAAAATCAACAGGAAGTCATGCTCGGTTATAGCGATAGCAACAAAGATGGAGGAACCATTGCGAGTAAATGGAATTTGTATACAGCTGAACAAAAGCTTTCAGAGGTTGGCAAAAAAAACAGCTTTGGTGTTTATTTCTTTCACGGAACAGGTGGAACCATAAGCAGGGGTGGAGGAAAATACCACCGTTTTTTAGAGAGTATGCCGGAAAATACAGTAAACGGAACGATAAAAATTACCGTGCAAGGCGAATCCATCGCCCAATTGTTCGGAAATCCGCTTACCGCCACATACAACCTGAATGCCTTGGCTTCAGGGGTAGCCAGGCAAACCATTATTTCCAATCACAAGCTGGACAAAATCAAATACCCGCTTGAAATAATGGATTATTTGTCGCAAAAGTCCTTTGAGTATTATCGCGAATTAATAGATGCCCCCGGATTTATTAACTTTTACGGGAAGGTAAGTTGTATAGATGTTTTGGAAAAGAGTAAAATCGGTTCCAGACCGGCCCGACGCACCGGCACAAGAACACTTAATGATTTGAGAGCCATTCCCTGGGTTTTTAGCTGGAATCTGTCACGCATAACCATAACAGGCTGGTACGGACTTGGTAATGCCTTGAAAAACATGAAATTGGACAGACCGGAAGCATTTCAGGTCTTGAAAAAAAACATTAATGATTGGGCTTTTCTTAAATTCTTGTTTATTCAAACCGAGACCAACCTGATCATTTCGAACAAGGAAATCATGCATGCATACGGCCAACTGGATGATACCGTGGATGAACGTGCGTTTTTTATGTCAAAAATTTTAACAGATTATGAAAATTGTTTTAATATAATAGAAGAACTGTTTGAAGAACAAGCAACTGACAGAAGACGTGGACAGTACGATAACTTATTGTGGCGGACCGAAAAACTAAACGTATTGCATCAATTACATATCAGATACCTGAAAGAATGGAGGGCAATAAATGACGAAAACAGCACTGAAAAAGAAAAAATACTTACCAAACTGTTAAGTATTATTAATGCATTATCAAGCGGATTGAAAAATACGGGATAGTTCATTATGGTTTGCTGTACCTCAGCTTGAAAGGCAATGCCTCTTGTTTTTTGATGACGGTTTGATCAGGGCAGGCTAATGAAGGAGAATCCGGTCCAAAATCCCTGCAGCTAAAATAACTGTAATAAAAATGAACCTTCAGGCTTGTTTGAGGCATATTAAGCAAAATGTATTTTTGCTTTGTATCTTAGTTGGCCTTTTTAGAAAACGCCTTATATTTACGAAACAGCAATTATTCGAAAATGAAACAGTTCCTTTTTCTCTTTTGCGTATTGAATGTACTCCTGTTTGCCACAGGCTGCTCTTCGGTCAATAAGATTCAACCCAACCCGGACTTAACTTATAATAAATACAAATCGAATACTACCGACAAGCTGATCAACCGGGAGCATTATTACGATAAGCTCCAGGGTTTTTGGCTGGGAACCTGTATAGCCAACTGGACCGGTTTGGTTACTGAAATGGACAAAATTGGCAATATAGGTGAACTAAAGACCGGCAATTTTTATACGCGCAAGGATTGGGGCAAACCCGATCAGGCCAGTATCTGGGGACAGGGAATTCCGAGCAATCTTTCACTGACCATCGACTTTGTTTTTGCCGGTAGTGACAGCATCTGGGGCGCAGATGACGATACAGATATTGAATACATATATCAGGAACTCTTGTTAAAAAACCAAACTTCCCTGCTTACCGGGGAACAGATCCGTGAAGGCTGGTTAAAACACATAAAACACGAAGAAGAGAACTTTCTGTGGGTCTCAAACCAAAAGGCATTTGATCTGATGAAAAACGGTATGGTTCCGCCCGCAACAGGCAGCCCGGAGAACAACCCGGAATACGAAATGATCGATGCACAGTTAACAACTGAGATTTTTGGCTTGCTGTCACCTGGAAGACCTGATATTGCTATGAAAATGGCCAAATTACCCATACAGACTACAGCGCGTGAGGACAGCCAGTGGATTTCGGAATTTTATGTCGTCATGTTCTCGCTGGCTTCAGCAGTTGATGAAACAAAGCCTATCAAAGACCAGCTATTTTGGATGGCCGAGGAGGCAAAAAAGGTTTTGCCTGAAACATCATACGCATCTAAAATGTACGATTTCATAAGATCGAAATACGAATCAGGCTTACCCTGGGAACAGACAAGAGATTCGGTTTATGTGCGGTATCAGGTGAACCAGGCGGACGGTTACGACCTCACTTCGCGAAACTTGTACTGCAATGGGTGTTTTGCGGCCGGAATTAATTATGCTGCAAGCCTCGTAAGCCTGTTTTATGGGGAGGGAGACTATACGGAGACAGTTAAAACAGGTGTTCTTGCCGGCTGGGATTCGGATAACCCGACGGCTACCTGGGGCGGATTGATCGGATTTATGATCGGTAAAGAAGGTGTCGAAAAAGCGGTAAACAGAAAATCTTCGGATCGGTTTAATATTCACAGAACCAGAACCGGATTTGAAAAGAATGGAATTGATACCTTTGAGAACATGGCACAAAAGGGCATTTGGGTTATCGACAGGGTAGTTCAGGAGGAAATGAAAGGTGGCATCAACCTAAAGAATAACAGTTGGTATATACCCCAAACAAACATGGGTTTGTCCGGAACAAAATTTTAATTGTTGCCTTTACATTCAGTTACCCAAAAGGCTGATCAATTGGAAAACCTGCATGGCATAGAATTTGAGTCTGTATATTAAAATAAAAATACCATGCGTTATTTACTGCTCTTGCTTGGAATTATGTTGATGGGTTGCGGGGCAACCCAATCAAATACCGATTTAAATAAAAATAATGGTACCGGGGGAGCCATCAGTTCTCCGCAAACCAGGGATACCATTCGTATTGCCAATGAGGAACTGGAATACGAGATCATCATACTTGAGCTTGGTTTTGAATCCTGGCTGGCAACACAACAACCCCAGAGCTATTACACCCAGTCAACACTGGAAATCAAAAACTTATTTTATGTTGCGGAGTGGAATAACAGGGTCAGTCAACCCTTTGTTTATGATCCCAATCTCTATATGCAGCCCATAGATTACCGCCAGGGCATAGATTACGGTATGGAGGTGAATTACATGCTTTATATGTATTTTCTGTTTTTTGAACAAAAATACAATCAGAATTTAATACCGGGAAGATAAAAAATGCTACCTGCTTTTCAGGCGGATCAGAATTGAAAAAGAATTCGTGATATCGGCCTCTTTTACTACCAGGGTTATTTCGTGGGTAGTGGAAATGATTTCCTGTACCGGTATATTGGCCCAGGCGAATTGTTTGAGGATGAAATAATAGACGCCGCTTTGTTCCAGATTGGATTTGGGCAATTTTACGGTGATCGAAGACAGGTTGCTTATGGAATGGATCAGTTCTTCTGCGGCCAGATATTTTTCCAATTGTTTTCTGATATTTGAACTGATCACCACATTGGTCTCAAAAATACCCTGTGAAACCGTAAAAAATGAATCGCTGCCATGCTCTATTACATTGTAGAGTTTCGCGATCTGCTTATGAAGGGTATGGGTATTTTTATAGGTATAATCATGCAGATCGGAACGAACAATAAAGTCCTTCAGTTCAAGTGAAAAGGCCTTGATATTTTTTCTGATCCGCAGCAACTGCGAAGGTGAAATCCGGTTGATGGCCATCATTACAGCCCCTGTTTTTACCGGTTTGCCGAGCCGTTCTTCCACATCGCCCTGAATATCCCTGGCCAACGACGATACATTGACCAGCTTGTCGTGCAGGGCCTCTTCAATAAAAGGGGTCTGGCTGATGATCTCTTCTACAACTTCCTGTATGGTTTTCATTGTTTAAATTTCAACAATATGTTTGAATTTGTGAATATAGTACAAATATTTTTTTTATGCTTTAAAAATCTGAACATTTGCAAAAATTTTAGAAAAATGATTGTATCAAAATTTGGAGGAACCTCTGTTGGTTCGGCAGAGAACATGAGAAAAGTTACCCGGATCATCACTTCAGACAATCATCCGAAGATCGTAGTCCTTTCAGCGATGAGCGGAACTACCAACGCCCTGGTATCGATAGCGGCACACTTAAACAACTTGCAGGTTGCGGATGCAGAATTCGAAACACAGCTCTTGTATAATAAATACGTCAAAGAGGTAACAGACCTTTTTTATAAGGATGAGTATGCCGAGAAAGGCAGGATCTATATCGAATATGTTTTCAACCATATCCGTTCTTATTTTCTGGTGCCTTTTAACAAGGTGATTGAAAATGTTTTGCTGGCGCAGGGCGAGCTGATCTCTACACATTTGTTCCAGTTGTATCTGGAACAGGAGGAAATTCCTTCTAAACTCATACCTGCCTTGTCATTTATGAGAATTGACGAACAATCAGAGCCGGACAAAGCGTTTATTGAACAAAATTTAAAACGGATACTTTCCTCACACAGCGCTTGTAATTTGTTCATCACCCAGGGCTTTATCTGCAAAAATCCGGCAGGCGAAATTGATAACCTGGCCCGCGGGGGTAGTGATTATTCGGCTTCTTTGATCGGTGCGTCTATTGATGCAGATCAAATTCAGATCTATACGGATATTGATGGCATGCATAACAATGATCCCCGTTTTGTTGACAAAACTTTTTCACTGGAAGAGATTTCCTTTGATGAAGCAGCAGAGCTCGCCTATTTCGGTGCTAAGATCCTGCACCCGCAAAGTATATTGCCGGCCAGGGAAAAGAATATTCCCGTGCTGCTCAAGAACACTTTTAAGCCTGAGGCCAAAGGAACGCTTATCTCCAATTCCAGCAACAACAAATACGATATAAAGGCGATCGCTGCCAAGGATGGCATCACGGCCATCAAGATCAAGTCCTACCGCATGCTACTGGCTTATGGGTTCTTAAAAAAGATCTTTGAAATCTTTGACAGAAATAAAACTTCTATCGATATGATCACCACTTCAGAGGTAGCCGTTTCGCTGACCATAGACAACACGAAAAATTTATCCGAAATTTTGGATGAACTCAAGACCTATGGTACAATAGAAGTTGATTCCGACCTGACGATCATCTGTATAGCCGGTAACATTTCCCAGAACAAAAGAGGCATAACCTCAGCTATTTTTAATGCGTTGTGTGATATCCCCATCCGCATGATCTCTTATGGAGGCAGTAATTATAACCTGTCATTTTTAGTAAAAACAAGCGATAAAATTGCAGTACTGAATCTGCTGAACCGAGGTTTGTTCAGGGAACTGTATGTAGAAGAAGTTCAGGTTTCTGAGGCCGTAAGCCTGCAGATGTAAATAAAAAAAAGCTGCCTCAGGGCAGCTTTTTTATTAAATATCCTCGAAACGGATATCGGTAAAGTTTTCTCTCGGTTTGCTTTCATGATCCTCTCCATCCAGTTCATCCGACTCATTGTTCTTGCCAAAATCCTTTTGGTGCCTTTCAGAAATAACTTCCTCTCCTTTTTCTTCTACTATATATCCTGTTGACTTCTGTAACATCTCGTTAAACACATCAAAATCCTCTTTATACAGGTATATTTTATGTTTTTTATAATGGAAAGATCCATCATCATGGGTGAATTTCTTACTTTCCGTGATCGTTAAATAATAATCGCCGGCTTTTGTTGATCTCACATCAAAAAAATAGGTCCTTCTTCCTGCCCGCAGCACCTGAGAAAAAATCTCATCTTGTTCAATAAATTCTTTGTCGCTCATAATATCTTTTCTAAATGTCTTATTCTATTAATAAAATTTTAACGTTATGACAAATCTATAAAATAAAAGGAATTGAGCAAGAAATTATTATTTTTTTTTGGGAGCGCTTATTTTTGTGTGTTTTGCTCCTCAAGCTGCTGGTTGTATATGTCCTGATAATATCCGGAGATGTTTATCAGTGTATCGTGCGTGCCGCGCTGAACGATTTGTCCCTCGTGAAGTACAATAATTTTATCGGCATTTTTAACCGATGAAGGCCTGTGGCTGACTATGATAGTTGTTTTTCCTTCGCGCACGCGGTTGAGGTTATTGAGTATGATCTCTTCGGTTTCTGTATCAACAGCCGACAAACAATCATCGAAAATCAGGATCTTTGGCTCTGATATCAATGCCCTGGCTATCGAGATCCTTTGTTTTTGACCACCTGAAAGCGTGACTCCGCGTTCGCCGATCAGGGTATCGTATTTTTTACTGAACTCCTGAATATTGTGATCGATATAGGCATCCTTGGCTGCCTGTATAACCTCTTCATCCGTGGCATCCTGCTTGCCTATTTTTATATTATTCCTGATGGTATCGGAAAAGAGAAAGGCATCCTGAGGCACAAAGCCGATACTGTTTCTCAGATCAAAAAGATTGACCTCTTTGATTGGAATGCCGTCAATCAGGATGTCTCCGCTGTCGGTATCAAATAACCTGGCCATCAGATTGATAACGGTTGTTTTACCCGAACCTGTCCGGCCCAGTATAGCCAGGGTTTTTCCCTGTTCGATCCTGAAACTCACATCTTTCAGCGCCTCGACCTGCGAGTCTTCATAAGTATAACTAACATTGTTAAAAGAGATGTCTCCTTTGATCACAGACCTTTCGGGCTGCATATTTTCGATGTCCGTTTTTTCTTCCAGAAACTCATTTATCCTTTGCTGGCTTACTTCGGCCTGCTGCACGATCGAGGTTACCCAGCCCACCGTAGCTACCGGCCAGGTGAGCATATTTATATAAATAATAAATTCAGCGATGATTCCAATATTATCAATTTCTCCATTGATGTACTGCATCCCGCCCACATAGACCACAAGTATATTGCTGATGCCGATCAGGAGCAGCATGGAAGGGAAAAACAGGGCCTGAGCCTTGGACAGGGATATATTTTTTTCCTTGCTCTGTATGGCCAAAGTATTGAAATCTGCGGCAGTTTGCTGCTCAATGCTATAGGCCTTAACCACGTTGATACCCGAAAAGAACTCCTGGGCATAGGTGGTCAGTTTTGACAAATATTGCTGAACTATATTGCTCCTTTTATTAATGGTCATGCTCAGGACATAGATAAGAACAGACAATACCGGGAAGGGCAGCAGGGTGTAGAAGGTCAGCTTGGCATCGATATTAATCATTTTAGCTATGGCAATAACAGACAGCACAAGCATGTTCATGGTGTACATAATGGCGGGTCCGAAATACATCCTGACCTTACCTACATCTTCGCTGATCCGGTTCATGAGATCGCCGGTGCGGTTGCGTTTATAAAAATTTTGCGAGAGCTCCTGATAATGCTGATAGAGTTCATTTTTAAGATCGAACTCGATTAGTCTGGACATAACGATCAGTGTCTGTCTCATTAAAAAAGTAAAAAAGCCGGAGAGCAGGGCGGCACCAAAGATGAGTAGTATGTTCAGAAACAACTGGTGCTTTACTGTTCCTATATCTGTTATCAGATCCTTGTTGTAATCCTCGACCACATTCAGAGACTCCCTGATCAACTGGGGAACCTGAAGCGCAAAGATCTTGGCAACCGCAGTGATCAGGATCCCGAAAATAAACCTGTACCTGTATTTGTAGAAATATTTATTGAGGTATTGTAATGCTTTCATTACCGATGCACGCAGTTTGAGGATACGAAGATAATCGTTTAAAATCAAAACAGAGATTCATTTTTGGCTGAAATAATATAAAATTTCAGGCTGAATTTCTTCGAAAATAGAGTGTACCGGATCCGGGTGCAATTTTTTAAGAGAGAATCTCTTTGGGCTATTACTTTAATTGTTAAATTTGCGCACATTTTATTTCCCAAAAAATACGATCTTTCTATTATGGTCAACAGAAGACATATTCGAATTAAGGTAATGCAATCCATCTACGCATTTTTGCAATCCGATGAAAGTGTTTTAACCAAAGAGGAAAATTTTCTTAAAGACAATGTGAACAAGACATTGGACTTATTTACACTGCAACTCGAATTGATGGTCGCGGTGGCGAATATGGCCAAGGAACACATAGAGATCAGAAAGAAGAGCTATCTTTCTACACCTGAAAATAAAAACCCGAAACTAAATTTTGTCAACAACCAGGTCATTCAAATGATCCGGGAGGATAAGGTTGTGAATAACTATTTGAAGGAGAACAAGCTGAACAACTGGCAGAACGACAGGGAATACGTGCGCTTGCTGTTGGACGAAGTGCAGAAAAGTGAGCAGTACCGAACGTATATAGCTCTTGCCAAACCAACTTTTAAAGAGGATAAAGATTTTTTTCACACCGTTTTCAAAGAAATTGTGGCTCCGAATGAGAAGTTGTACGATTATTATGAAAGTCTGCATTTGGGCTGGATAGATGATCTGCCATATGTAAATACCTTGATCAGCAAGATGGTGAAAAATTTGAAAAAAGGTGAAAGCCTGGGTTTGAGTGAACTTAAAATAGCAGATGAAGACACAGAATTCATGCTGGACCTATTCAGGAAGACCGTATTGCATGTAAAGGATTATAACGCTGATATTGATATTATTACCCCAAATTGGGACAATGAAAGAATTGCTGAACTGGATATGATCCTGATCAAAATGGCTATAACCGAATTCTTGAAATTCCCATCCATACCAACAAAAGTCAGTATAAATGAATACATAGAGATTGCCAAGGATTATTCCACAGCGAACAGCAGTTTCTTTATAAATGGTGTACTGGATAAACTGTTAAAAGAATATCAGCAAAAGGACAGGGTAAAGAAAATTGGACGGGGTTTGATGTAATTATTCTTATATTTGTAAAAAATTTTATGACCATGAATTTTAGAATATTTATTAATGTATTTGTTATTGCCCTGCTGCTTGTTTCCTGCAAAAAGGACGATCCCATTTCAAAGATCAATAAGCAAAATGTTGAGAAAGCCCAGCAAAGAGATTATTCTCAGAAATATGAGGCACCCCTGATCAAATTCGACAGAACTGAGCATGATTTTGGAACAATAAAAGAAGGGGATATCGTTGAAACCGAGTTCACTTTTAAAAATGACGGAAAAAGTGAACTGATCATCAGTTCTGCAACCGCTACTTGTGGCTGTACCGTTCCTGAATATCCGAAAGAACCCATTTTACCGGGTCAGGAGGGCAGAATAAAGGTGAAATTTGATTCCAATCACAGGCCCAACAAGCAACAAAAAGAAGTAAATCTCACTACCAATACTGAAAACGGTACAGAAAAATTATTAATTAAAGCAATGGTTACACCCAAGGCTTCTTAACAACAAAAAACAATGATATATACTACGATTTTTTTACAAACCGGCGGCAGCAACCTGGGGAATATTATTCTGATCCCCCTGATGTTTTTGGTAATTTATTTATTTATGATCAGACCACAGATCAGAAGACAGAAACTGGAAAAGAAATTTCAGGCATCCATTTCAAGGGGCGCTAAGGTGGTAACCACCAGCGGAATTCACGGAAAAGTGGTTGAATTGAATGATTCAGACAACACTTGTGTAATTGAAACGAGTGCAGGCAAAATTAAATTTGAGCGTTCTGCGATCTCTATGGATCTGAGCAAAAAATATATCACCGAGGAAGAGAAGAAAGCTTAATTCTTATGTGATCAAATATAGCAAGGAGTTCGGTATTCACTGAACTCCTTTTTTTTATACCTTTAAAAAAAAAACTTTGAAGCCCAAGAGATCGAAACAAGCAATGGAGGAGGCGCAGAACAATAAAAAACTGCGTATTTTTTTGTTTTTTCTTTCACTTTCCTTTGTGTTCTGGCTGCTCATTAATTTATCAAAGACCTATACCGTTGATATACCGTTTCGTTTGGAATATGTAGATCTTCCGGGCAAAAAATTGTTTCAAAGTGATCCGGATCATCAGGTTATAATCAGTTTAAAAGCGGCCGGATTCAAAATCATAAGGTATAAGATCAAAAAAAACACACTTGAATACCCGCTGAGCAATATCAAACGAAAAGGAAACAAGACTTACTATTCATTAACCAAATCCAACCTCAGTTATTTACAGTCTCAGTTGGCAGATGAAGCCACTGTATTAAAAGTCAAACCGGACAGCTTGTTTTTTGACCTGGGAGAAAGGAGCTTTAAAAAAGTAAAAGTAATGAGGGGTCAGGGTCTGAAATTCAGAAGGGGGTATGATTTGGTTGGCAGTTTAAACATTTCACCGGAACTGCTTGTTATCTCCGGACCCAAAGGAATTCTGGACACGATCAGATCAATCGACCTCGGAGCTGTTGATCTGAGAGAGATCATAGGTTCCTTTGAGCAAAAAGTGAGTCTGAAGAGTCCTGATAATAAAATATCCCTCGAACCTTTGGAGGTGACTATAAAAGGCCGTTTGGACAAGTTTACTGAAGGTACTTTTGAACTCGAATACAAGGTAATTAATGTGCCCTCAAATGCCATCATAAGCACTTTCCCGAAAGAGATAAAACTTGTTTTTCAGGTTCCCCTGTCGGATTATGATAAAGTGAGCGCGGAGGGATTTGAGGTCATCTGCGATTACAGGGATAGTAAAAACAACAAACTGGACCACCTCATACCTCGCGTAGTAAAAAAGCCTGAGTTTGTAAGTGCCGTCAGGGTGGTTCCCAATAAAGTGGAGTATCTGATAAAAAATTGATAAATGGTAATTGTTGGTTTAACAGGAGGTATAGGCAGCGGTAAGAGTACGGTTGCGAAAATGTTTCAAAATTTGGGTATTCCGGTTTATTTTGCTGATAACGAGGCTAAAAGACTCATGAGGGAATCCGTTGAAGTAAAGAAAAAGTTGTTGCTCACCTTTGGCAAGGAAACGTTTGTTCAGGATGTTTTGAATACCGCATATCTTGCAGAGATCGTTTTTAATGACCGCGCCAAACTCGATCAGTTAAACGCCATAGTACATCCGGCTGTGGAAGCCGATTTCAGGGTTTGGGTCAGCAAACAAGCGGGCGGAATAGTAATGCAGGAAAACCCGCTCATCTTTGAAAAGAAAAGCCAAAATAATTATGATAGGGTCATATTGGTTACAGCTCCTCCGGCAAAAAAAATGGAAAGACTGAAATTGAGGGATCAGGCTACGGAAAAGGAAATTGAAGCAAGGATGAACAACCAGATGAAGGATGAGGAAAAAATGGCTTCAGCTGATTTTGTGATCCTGAATGATGAGCTAAAAGAAACAGAAAAGGAAGTATTCAGAATTTATAATCAATTGCTGTCTATCCGCTGAATTATATATAAAATGCATTATATTGTTAAATAAATTAGAATATTTGTTAAGAGATGTTAAATGATTTTAAATCAGATAAAGTTATTCTAAATTTGTTGTGATGAGTAAAAAAATATTTGTACTTTTAATTGCATTTATGTGTATTTCCCTGATCGGAATTATCGCTGTGCAAATATTTTGGATCAAGGGTGCTGTGGAAATTCGTGAAGAGCAGTTCTCAACCGGTGTCCGGTATGCCCTGGCCAATGTTTCGGAGAACATTCAGAAAAGAGAATTTGTGGATAATGTCACGAAGTTTGCTCCGATTCTTGACAGTCTGACTAAGCTGGAGGAGCGCGGTGTAAGGGATTTTTTCTACCAGCAGATCGATACAGGCAGAAACGAGATCTTTACTTACAGACAGCGGGTGCTGGAGAATAATTACAAAACACAGATCAGTCCCCTGGATGTTGATATTCAGGAATTTAAAACCCTGATCAGCGAGCAGGAGACGGAGATAAAAAAGATAGCGTTTAAATCGAAGGATTTTGCAGAATTGACTCCGGATCAACGGATCGTTAAAATAGAAAAATTGGACAAGTACGACAAACTTGTTTATGAACAATATTTTAATACGATCAATAGCAGGGTTCCTGTTTCGGACAGGGTTTCTGAGCAGGAGATCCAGATGAATCTGGAAAATGAATTGAGAGCGCGAAATATTACTGCTGATTTTGAATATGCGGTTTATATTGAAGATTTGATGACCCGTTTAAAATCGGAAGATTTCGAGTTGATTACCGGAAACAGCTATGAGGTGCCGATGTTTGTCAATTCAGATGGCCTCAGCGAATATAAACTGGTGGTGAGCTTTCCCCAAAAGAAAGCGTATATTTTGTCGAGCATCTTTTTGAATCTGCTGCTGGCGGCCATATTCATTCTGGTGATCATTTCAGTTTTTGCAAGTTCTTTGTACCAAATGTTAAAGCAAAAGAAAATATCTGAGATCAAAACGGATTTCATCAACAACATGACCCACGAATTTAAAACACCGATCGCCACGATCAATCTGGCGATTGATGCCATTAAAAATCCGAAGATCATTGATGATAAAGAAAAAGTGATCAGGTATGCAGAAATGATCCGGGAAGAAAATAAAAGGATGCACGCCCAGGTAGAAAACGTTTTAAGAATATCCAAACTGGAAAAGAAACAGCTGGATCTTACAAAAGGAGTGGCAGATATTCATGAAATTATTGATGAAGCGGTAAAACATGTCAATCTCATCGTGACCAACAGGGAAGGATATATCAATAAGCATTACAAGGCGGCAAACAGCAAGGTGCTGGTTAGTAAATTGCACTTTACCAACGTGATTATCAATATTTTGGACAATGCGATCAAGTATTCCAAAGATGCGCCGAAAATTGACATTTATACAGACAATTACAGAAATAAGATCATAATAAAAATTTCAGACCAGGGAATCGGGATGAACAAAAATGTGCAAAAGAAAATATTCGATAAATTTTACCGTGAGCAAAGAGGTAACATCCATGACGTAAAAGGGCATGGATTGGGTTTGGCATATGTCAGAAGCATTACAGAATTGCATCACGGGTCGGTTTATGTTGAAAGTGTAAAGGATAAAGGAAGTACCTTTATTATTAATCTACCATTAATTTAATTAACATTATTATGGCAAGTAAAAAAATACTCCTTGTGGAAGATGATCCGAATTTCGGAACAGTATTGAAAGACTATCTCACTTTAAGTGATTATAACGTAACCCATGCCAAGGATGGTTTGGATGGGCTAATCGCCTTTAAAAATGACGATTTTGACATTTGTATTTTGGATGTGATGATGCCGAAAAAGGACGGTTTCACCCTGGCGAAAGAGATTCGTGCGATCAATCCGGAAATCCCGATCATGTTCCTTACTGCCAAAACCATGAAAGAGGATGTGCTGAAAGGATATCAGGCAGGAGCAGATGATTATCTGAATAAACCTTTTGACAGTGAGGTCTTGTTGTACAAGATCAAGGCCATCCTGCAGCGCAAGGAAAATGAATCTGCCGATGAGGACAACCAGTTCGAATTTGAGGTAGGTGATTTTCACTTCGACTCAAAGCTCCGACAGCTGGTATATAAGCGTGGTCAGGCCATTAAACTTTCTCCAAAGGAAAATAAATTACTGAAACTTCTGGTGATCTACAAGAATGACCTGCTGCCACGAGAACTGGCACTGACTAAAATCTGGAGAGACGACAATTATTTTACCAGCAGGAGCATGGACGTTTATATAGCCAAATTGAGAAAATACCTCAAGCCGGATGGAAGGGTGGAAATTGTCAATATCCATGGTGAAGGTTTCAGGCTGGTTGTGGATAAGTAAGCAGGCATGGGATGGCACAATTGATCAGACTGTATGAAGAAAATCCAAACCCAAAACAAATAAACCAGGTAGTTGAGGTATTAAAAAAAGGTGGAATCATCATTTACCCGACCGACACGGTTTATGGTCTGGGTTGCGATATCACGAACAACGCTGCCATGGAACGGGTGGCGCGCCTCAAGAACATCAATCTGGAAAAAGCCAATCTCTCTTTTATCTGTTATGATCTCAGCAATCTGTCTGATTATACCCGACAAATCGATACGCCCACCTATAAAATTTTAAAAAGAGCTCTCCCGGGCCCTTTTACTTTTATACTGGAAGGCAATAACAATCTTCCAAAAGTTTTTAAAAGAAAAAAAACGGTGGGCATCAGGATACCGGACAATAATATTATCAGAGAAATAATCAGGCAACTCGGCAATCCCATTGTATCCACTTCAATTTACGATGAAGATGAACTGATTGAATACACCACCGATCCGGAATTGATCTATGAGAAATGGAAAGACCTGGTGGATGTGGTCATTGACGGTGGTTTTGGCGGAAATATTCCCTCTACCATTATCGATCTGACGAAAGATGAACCGGAGGTCGTGCGCGTGGGTAAAGGAAACCCGGATGTATTTTAGTCTATCCGGCGTGTTCCAGTTCCTGATAATTCCTGGTTAATTTCTTTAAGAAGTACCCGAAAACCAGTTTGTAGATACACCACAGCACAAACAATACCAGGACAAAGAGCACACTTGATATGACCCAGACCAGCGCAATATTTGTTTTTTCAGGCAAGGTTGTTAAAAAGGCTTTGGAATTAAAAACTTCATAGAACATGTGAAAGCCTATGATGGCCGCAATGGTAAGGTTGTAATAGATGTAATACTTCACAGTTTTTCTTGTGCTGATTATATGCTGCATCAGCATTTTTACGCTGGTATCAGCTGAAATATTTCTGTAATTCCTGAAAAAAAGGTATACGAAGACCAAAATGATCACCAAATGAATGCCCAGGTAAATATTGACCATATTCGTAAGGCCGTATTTTTCGTTAAACTCCCTCGAGGCTTCAAAATCGGTAAACAGGAAAAAAATATTGGGCAAAATAAATTCCAGGATACTGATTATGAGTATCCACTTTACCACTGAAGAGGATCTTTGGCGCATCATTCCCTGCAGTTCATCCTTCGAGAATTTTAGAGTTTCAGTCTCCTGCTGCCTCCAGAGCTCCTTCATGTTTTTCAACTGATTCATTTGTTATGGGTTAAGTATGTTCTTTAATTTCGTTTTAGTACGGTTCATTTTTACCCTGGCATTAATTTCCGTAATTCCCAGCGTTAATGCGATTTCTTCATAGCTTTTATCTTCCAGATACATCAGAGCCAGGGCCTTTTCAATATCATTCAGGCTGTGTATCGCCTTGTACAGCAAGTCTAATTGCCTGTCCTGCTTATCATTATACTCACTGAATTCCAAATCGATTTTATTTTCCAACAGTGGTGTGGTTTCAATATTCCTCTTGTTCTTCCGGTATAAAGAGATTGCCGTATTGAAAGAAACCCGGTACATCCAGGTACTGAATTTAGATTCCCCTCTGAACTTGGGATAAGCGCTCCATAACTGTATCGTTATTTCCTGAAACAGATCTTTATGGGCGGCATCATTGTTGGTATAGGTTCTGCAAACCTTATGTATGATGTTTTGATGCTTGTCAAGCTCAGATAAAAATTTGGTCTCCAGATCCTTTGTCACCTGCTCAGTAAGTTTAACAATTAGTCTTAAAAATAACCATTTTGTTACATTACTCTTTAAAGAATTGAAGATTATTACGGTTCATCCGGCAAAAAAGACAATTCAGCACTATTTTTTTTCATATTAAATCCGCTCTCACCACTTTTGCTGTGTAAATCATGACAATCTTAAAACCCTTCATTATGTTAAAAATTATTGTAGTGCTCATTTCGTATCTGATTTCTTATGTTGCCCAGGCTCAAAACATGACGGATACATCAGTTCAATCCGGTGGTGGAAGGGTAATGGCAAGGGTGCAGAACATCAGAAACAATGTGGGTTCAGTGTATTTTGCGCTATATGATTCGCAGGAAAATTTCAACAACCGGATTACACTTGAGAGCAAACGAGCGGTTGTAATGGATAACCGTGTTGAGGTTGTCTTTGAAAATCTACCTCAAAGGTCGTATGCAATTGTTTGTTTTCACGATGCCAACAACAATGGCAAGATGGATTTTGATGAAAGCGGCATGCCTCTTGAAGATTACGGCACATCAGCGCAAAACCGTTCTTTTGGACCGCCTTCATACAGAGATGCACAATTTGAAGTAAAAGATAAAGAGCTTACCTTTGATATTAAATTTTAAGGTTCTCATACTATGCAAAACAGGCTCAAACACGGAATTACTGCATTTTCAATTGGGGTTCTCGTTTTTATTATCGGGACCTGGTTCTGGGCTGAAGGTTTTCATCATCCGATAGCAGAGCTGATCCTCTCTTTTTCGATTTATCAGATGTATGCCTTTGCAATCTTTTTTGCCAATTCAGAATTTTTTAAGTTCATTGGTAGTTCTCAGAGAAATGAGAACAATCTGGTCAAAAAACTGGCCACGGGCTTTGTGGGATCCGTGCTCATCACCACTCTTGTTTTGGTAATTCTTCGTTTTATTGTCAGGGTTTATTTCTTTGGCGGGAATCCGGAGACCTTTCTGGATAATTCCAAAACCTATTTCTTTTTTGGGATTACGATCACCGTGATCATCAACCTGATCTTCATGCTGATCTATTTTTATAAAGAAATTGCCGAGCGGAAAATAACAGCTTCTCAATTTGTGGCAAAAACAGAAACGGCAAGGTACGAATCCCTTAAAAGTCAGTTAGATCCGCACTTTTTATTCAACAGTTTAAATGTGCTCACCTCATTGATTGGCGAGAACCCGGCTTTGGCGGAGAAATTTTCCACCAAACTTTCAAAGGTATATCGCTATGTACTGGAACAAAAAAGCAAGGACCTGATACCCTTGCAGGAAGAGTTGGATTTTGCGAGAACGTATATGGATCTGTTGAAAATGAGATTTGAAGCGGCCATTGTTTTTGAAATTCCGGAATCCACTTCTCATGATGATTTAAAAATAGTGCCTTTATCACTGCAGATCCTGCTGGAAAATGCGGTAAAACACAATGTGATCAGCGATGATTCTCCACTGGTAATAAAAATATTTGAAGACCGGGGCAGCCTGGTGGTACAAAACAGTTTGAACAAGAAAAACAGCCTCGATAGGAGCACAAAGATCGGACTTAAAAATATAACCGACAGGTATGCCCTCATCACCAAAAGAAATGTAGTCATCAGGGAGGAAAATGATAATTTCACGGTCTCCCTGCCATTATTAACCCAAAAAATCAAAAATATGAACACAAATACACAAAAAATTCAGGAGAGCAAGTATTTACGAGCGAAACAAAAGGTAGCAGCCATAAAGGAATTTTATTCGAGTCTGCTGTCTTATATCATCGTCATTCCGATCTTGTATTATATCTGGCACAGGTATACACCGTTTACCATTCAATGGTTCTGGTTTCCTCTGGTAGGCTGGGGTATCGGATTGATCTTTCATGCCTTCAATGCCTTTGGTAATCCGATCTTTGGGATTGACTGGGAGGAAAGAAAGATCAAAGAAATCATGAAAGAAGACGAAAAAAATTATTGGGAATAATTAAATTATAAAAAAATGGAAGATAAAAACAAAATTGACAGGTATTTAGAGGCTAAGAAACAGGTAAGCGAGATCAAAGGATTCTATATTCATTTGCTCGTGTATATCATAGTGAATCTCTTTATTATCTTTGGTATTTTTTCGAAGGTAAAATTCGAGGAGATCAATTTTTGGATGTTCTCTACCGCATTTTTCTGGGGTATTGGTCTGTTTTTTCACGGCTTTGCCGTATTTGGCAAAAACTTAGTTTTTAACAAGGAATGGGAGGAGCGTAAGATCAGGGAAATTATGGAGAAAGACAAAAATGAATATTGGGAGTAAAATAAATATTTAACAATGAAAGTTGTAATCATTGAAGATGAGAAGCCTGCTGCCCGCAGGCTTTCCAGGCTCGTAGAACAGATGGGATATCAGGTGGAGCAGTTGCTGTATTCCGTTCAGGAAGCCGTGCAATGGTTTTTGTCCAATCCGCATCCGGATTTGATACTGATTGATATACAGTTGTCTGATGGCCTGTCTTTTGAGATCTTTGATGAGGTCGAGATCCAAAGCCCTTTGATTTTCACTACGGCCTATGATGCCTATGCTCTCAAAGCATTTAAATTAAACAGTGTGGATTACCTGCTTAAACCCATTGATGAGGACGAGCTGAAAAATGCGATCGATAAATTTCGTAACAGACATGCAGAGGACAGAACTTCAATAGAAGCCATAGCCCAAATTAAAAGAATGCTGATGGGTAATGCAGAAAAAAATTACAAAAAGCGGTTTATTATTCGGGTCGGGCAACATTTAAAAATGGTGGCGATTGAGGATGTTGTTTGTTTTTACAGTGAAAACAAAGGGACCTATATGCATACGGCGGACAACAGAGACCACCTGCTGGATGAAACCCTTGATGAAATTGAATTGTTGACGGATCCCGAAAAGTATTTCAGAATAAACAGGAAATACCTTATTCGCATTGATGCCATTCAGGATATGATAGCCTACAGCAATAACAGGCTAAAATTAAAACTGAGCCATTGTGACGGGGATGACCTGATCGTGAGCAGAGAAAAGGTAAAAGCCTTTAAGAACTGGTTGCACTGACCGGGTTATATTTTCAGATCCGTGTTTTAATTCTGAAAAAAACTAAAGCAGGTTCCTCCGTATTTTTTTGTCTGGATAAACTGAGGTTCCAATGACAGATCTGTATAAGGAGCGTGTTCAACCACCAGCATGCCACCCGCTTCCAGCAGTTCTTTTTCAAATACCCGGTGAACCAGCAGCTCGAATTTTTCTTTTGGCAATTCATAAGGAGGATCAGCAAAAATAACATCAAACTTTTTATTTGTTCTTTCAAGAAAAGTAAAGACATCACTTTTTACGGTGATGATACCATAGGCCAATTCATTGCTGATCTTTTGAATAAACTGAATGCAACCTTGATGCTGATCTACAGAGGTGATATCATTTGAACCTCTTGAGGCAAATTCAAAACTGATGTTCCCGATCCCTGAAAAAAGATCGGCAACCGTGATCTCGTCAAAAGAAAAATGGTTATTGAGGATATTGAACAAAGCTTCTTTCGCCATATCTGTTGTAGGGCGAACAGGCAGGTTGCTGGGAGCGATTAATTTCTTTCCTTTATTTTTACCCGAGATGATGCGCATTAATACTGGTGTAAGAGTATGTAGAACTGCCTCTGAATATCATCCGTAAAACTCTCGTTCAGAACAAGATTGCTCCTGCTTTCGATTAGCGTTACATTTCTTATATATTGATAAGCGATCTCGTAGAGCGTGTCATTTTTTATGACATTTCCTGTTAAAACCAGTTCAAAGTATTCCGGATTAAAATTGAGCTGTTCCGCAGTGAACAGTATATAGTAAATAAAATCAGCTTTGTTTTCATAGGTAAAACTATTGTACAATTGCAATTGGTTGTTCGCTATGGCCACGAGGTCGAAATAGTTTTCCCTTACATTTATAAAAATATGAGGCTTTTCGCTGAACCTGTACAAATCGAGCAAACTTTGCAGCAATACGGTTCCGGAATGCTTGTACTCGAATTCACCCAATTTATCGAACAAAAAATTGTTTACATTCACAAAGGGTATATACACATTGACCAAGTCATGGTTGAGTAGCTGATCAAAGGCAATGAAGTCGTTTCTGTAGATCTTTAAATTGTATTTTAAATACTGGGGCAGACTGTTCTCATCGAAAAGTGCTTTCGGTACGATCGAGGCCAGGTTGTTTACATGGGTAACGCTAACACTGGAAAACTTTTTCTGTAAAACAGGTTCATTTTCAAAAGCCTCTTTCACGTTTTCCAGAAGCTTATGAGGGATGTTAGAGCTAACTGCAAATGGAGTATGTCCCAGTGTTTCAACACTTTTACTTACTTTGTTTATTGCACAAAAAGAAAATCCATCCAAACTTATTTGGATGGACAGATGATTTTCTTCTGGTTTATTAAACTCAGCCGTACTTTTATTTATCTGTATTTTCTTCTTTATTATCATATAACGGAGGCCAATTACCATTTGGATTAACTTCAGTTAAAGATCCAACTGAAATAAATTCGCCGGGAACATTAATACCTCCCAGCTGTTCTTTTTCCTGACGGATCATGTCTTTATCCAATCCCTCCAAAACAACTGCCTTGTCAACTTTTACTTCAAATACAGGCGTTTTGACCCCTTGTACTTTCTCAATAAAACCAACCTGCACATCAAACTGTTTATCGGTACCCGGTATGTTAAACATATCCTTATAGTTTTTACCTGCAAAACTCTCCTTTACCGGTTTAAAACCGATGGTATCAACTACTCTTTTTTCTACATCCACAGTAATCGCTCCTCTTTTTTCTGTAACTACCACGTTCTTCACATTGGTAATTGCGAATTGGGCAGTGTCAATAAAGGCGATAAGGCCCACTTTGTTGTCGGTATACTTTCGGTTCACTTCCGCATAGGCCAATTCGGCATCCCGGATCATTTTAAGATTATCGATAACTTTCGTATATCTTTCCTGTTTGGTCTGATTGAATTTAATGGGCGCCATAATGGAAGTATACACTTTATAGCCTAAAAAAATAATTAATGCCCAAAGCACAACTGATAATAAAGGCTTGATTTTGTGCGGTATAACATTAACAATTAATACAGCTAACAATGCAACAACAATAATTGCAACAATAATAATTAGAACTGAAGTCATTTTTGATTTATTTTATTAATATAAGGTCAAAGGCAAATCTACAAAATATTTTTTATGTTAAAAGAATTTATTTTGATTAAAGTCATATTTTGTTTATTCAATTTTTATATGAAGTTGCGTTGAAAAAGTGAGTACTTTTAAGCTCGTTTTTTTTTTATTCAAGGGCAAGGATTTCAATAAACGGTTGCCCGGTTTTGTAAATAATTTTTTCAGTATTCCTATGCAGATTGATCAGGCGGAAATATATAACAAGCTCATCAACCAATTCCCCCATGAGCCCACTGCGCTGCAGGCTGTCTTGCTCAAAAAGCTGGCTCACTATATCATCGCTAAGGACGACAGATCTTTTTTTCTCATAAAAGGCTATGCGGGAACAGGTAAAACAACCATCATCAGCGCACTGGTAAATACCCTGCCTTTTGTTCATCAGAAAGCTGTGTTACTGGCCCCCACCGGACGTGCAGCAAAAGTGATCGCAAGCTATTCCGGCAAGGAAGCACTGACCATTCATAAAAAGATCTATTACCCCACGAAAAACAAAAGTGGCGGTGTGAATTTTGTCCTGCAAAAGAACAAGCATGCGAACACCATTTTTATCGTTGACGAAGCCTCCATGATCCCTGACAACCAAAGTGATCTGAAGTTATTTGAAAACGGCTCTTTGCTCGACGACCTGGTAGGTTATATCGATTCGGGTAAGCATTGCAAGCTCATCCTGATTGGTGACACAGCACAGTTACCCCCGGTGCAAAATGAAGACAGCCCTGCGCTGAACAGCGATTCCCTTCAAAAAAAATTTGGGAGAAATATTTACGAGATAGAGTTAAATGAGGTGACCAGGCAACAGCAAAATTCGGGCATCTTGCACAATGCCACTGAATTAAGGATGATCTTGCAGCAGGAGTCCGATGAGTCCTTTAAATTTTCTATGAAATTTCCTGATATAGTCAGGCTGGTTGAAGGAGATGATATCCTGGATGCGTTTACCCGATCCTACAGCAAACCCGGTATAGAGGATACCTGCCTGATCGTGAGGTCGAACAAAAGAGCAAATGCATACAACCAGCAGATCAGAACCCGCATATTGGACAGAGAGGCAGCGATCTCGGCAGGGGATTACCTCATGGTTGTAAAAAACAATTACTACTGGCTGGAAGACTCAAAAGAAGTGAGTTTTATCGCCAATGGCGACATTGGTGAGGTAATGCGGATCTATAAATACACAGACCTGTACGGCTTTCACTTTGCTGAGGTGCAGCTCCGGCTGATAGATTATCCCGGGCAGGCTCCATTTGATACAGTGATCCTGCTGGATACGCTTACGAGTGAATCCCCCTCGCTCAAATTTGAAGAGTCGAACAGGTTGTATCAGGAAGTAGCCCAGGATTATTCCGGCTTTAAATCAAAATATAAAATCATGCTCGCAATCAAAGAGAACAAGTTCTTTAATGCGCTTCAGGTAAAGTTTTCATATGCTGTTACATGCCACAAATCTCAGGGTGGACAATGGAAGAATGTATTTATTGAACAACCTTATCTGCCAAATGGTCAGGATATTTCTTATTTTCGCTGGCTGTACACTGCAATTACACGCGCACAGGAAAAATTATTTTTAATCGGATTTAACAATGAACATTTTCAACAGTAAACCCAGTTTTTTGGCAGCCGTTTTGCTCATGCTGATAACAGCTTGCTCCACTACAAAAAGAATTGAAAAAAACATTTCAGAACAAAATGAAAAAGAGACTTTTTTCAGGGGTTTGGTGGTTTTTGACCCCACCCTGAACAAGGAACTCATCAATTACAACGGTGAAAAATATTTTACCCCGGCTTCCAATACCAAATTGTTTACCTTTTATGCAGCCTATAAAACGTTCAAAGACTCTGTTGCAGGATTGCATTATTACCGGAATGCAGATTCACTGGTGATACGTGGTACCGCAGATCCTTCATTTCTTTACGGTTTTGAGGAAAGCAAAATACTGCCGTTTTTGCAATCTGTCAGTCAAAATATATATGTCATTGATGAGAACATAGATGAAGCTGTTTTTGGTGAAGGCTGGGCCTGGGATGACTATACCTATAATTATATGATAGAAAAAAATCTTTTCCCCATATATGGGAATTTTGTCAGGATCAACAAAACAGGACAAAATAGTTCAGCTGTACCCACATTTTTCACGAAACAAATTGAAGTAAACAACCAGCAACAGCAGCGAAGAAATGCTGCAGAAAATACCTTTTTTGTAAAATCCGGAGAAGAATTTAAGAACAGAGAGGTGCCGTTTAAGACTTCCAACCAGTTGGTAGCCGACCTGCTGAGCGAGTCTTTGAACAAAAAAGTTACACTCATTCCGACTGGTTATAAAAGAGATCTAAAGCCTTTTTACAGTGTTGCCTATGATTCTTTGTACAAACAAATGCTGGTCATCAGCGACAATTTTATCGCCGAACAACTCATGCTGCAGGTGGGCAAGGAGCTGTCAGGGAAGTACAGCGTTGAAGAAGGGATCGATCAGGCATTGAAGACATATATGGCCGATATCCCACAAAAGCCCAGGTGGACAGACGGTTCCGGACTTTCGAGATACAATTTGTTCACCCCTGAAAGTATGGTGTACCTGTTAAAGAAAATGTACTCAGAGATACCCCGTGAAAAACTGTTTTCCTATTTTCCGGTTAGCGGCCATTCAGGAACTCTTAAAAATTCATTTAAAAATGGAAAACCATTTATATACGCTAAAACAGGTACCTTATCCAATAATTTTAATTTAAGTGGTTACCTGATAACGAAAAAGGGAAAAGTGCTGATTTTTAGCTATATGAATAATCATTATATGGGTTCTTCCAATGAGCGGAAGGCAGAGATGGAACAGATCTTTTTGGAACTGTACGAAAAGTATTGAATTGGCAGCACAATTAATGCATTAGGTTCAAAGTTCAAGGTTCAAGGTTCAAGGTTTGTGGTTAAAAAGTTGGAAAGTTGAAATGTTGAAATGTTGAGTAGTGATATTAAATACTCTATATCTAAAGGTTTGCCTACATGCATTAGGCAGGTTCAAGGTTTATCAAGCAAAGGATAGACCG
>Ga0105102_10000037_pt1 | contig 30008 bp, 24 predicted proteins | sample PPLLaktember2015_FD_87032 | JGI IMG/M metagenome (GOLD analysis project Ga0105102, IMG submission 87032) | Freshwater sediment microbial communities from Prairie Pothole Lake near Jamestown, North Dakota, USA - PPLs Lake P7 Core (6) Depth... | ecosystem: Environmental > Aquatic > Freshwater >...
CCCATATGTCGCTCATCCCGGGTCCACCGGTTCGCGGTCGCTCAACGGACCCGCGGGCACGATCGGCGGGGCATCCCCGCGAACCTGATGGCTCCGCTGCTTAGGAGGTTGCGCCTCCGGCCGGCGGCGTGGTCCATTCGCGGGCGATTCGGTGACGCGCATCACACTCAAGCCCTCAATGCACGGCAACTACAGAACCATGTCCGATATAAGAGCGAGATGGGCACACATAGGAGGTTTCTTCGTAGACAGGAACATCTCCCCGCATATACTAACGGCAGCACAAGGTGTGGCTCTGAAAAGGGTAAACCTGCCGCGACGCAGGGGCACAAAGCTACGGGACCACGAAACGGCAAGTACGAGGGGGAAGTCGGGGTCGGCCGGGCTGCCAGAGCTGGGAGGTAGACAGGCTGTGGTGGCTCGGCTGCTCTTTGGGGCATGACGACGGAGGACGCCGCCAGGTTTGGCGGCGTCCTCCGTCGTCTTCTCCCGAGGCCTCGAGCCGGCGGACGTGCGGCAAGGAAGGCGGAGGGTCATGGTGGCAATCGGCGAGCGCCCTGTCTCGAAGTCCATCGCACGCGAGTTTGACGAGCTGGCTTCGTCCTACCGGTCTGAGTGCGCGCATGGGATTCCGATGTCGGTTCACGAGCGATACGGGCGGCAACTTGACTCGCTCCGGAAGAAGCTTCGCAGCGTCCCGACTCCCTGTCGGCTCGGCGACGTGCTTAGGCAGATGGGGGCGGTCGACGAGAATCGCCTGACGGATGCGCTCGGCGTGCAGGCGGCGAGCGAAAACGGGAAGCTGCTCGGAGAGATCTTGATCGACCTCGGGTGGGCCAGCGAGCAAGCGATTCGGCAGGCGGCCGAACTGCAGGCCGCGGCGTATCAAGAGACCGAGGCGAGTGTCGTGGGGGCAAGCAGAGAATGACGAAGCGAGCGGAGGGCAAGGAGGCAGGCATGAAGGCGGGTGTGCTGCGCGGTCGGCTGTGGATCGCGCTATTGGCGGTTGTGGTTGCCGGAGCAGCTGGGCTTCTGGTCCAGGCTGCGACCATCAACTTGAGTCCCGGTGATGACATCCAGGCGGCCATCGGCGCCGCGAGCGGGGGCGACACGATCGTGCTATCGCCCGGGGTCTACAACGTCGCGCAGACGCTCGTCGTCAACAAGGCCCTGACGATCTCGAGCGCGGGCGCCACGCTTCAGGGGACGACGGCAAGTGCCCTGTGTGTCCTTGAGGTCGCGGCCAGCAACGTCACGATCTCTGGTCTCGGGATTACGTGGGCGACGCTCCTTGAGTCAGCGCCGGCCGCAGCGGAGCTGACCGACAGCCTAGTGCGGATCCCGGCGAACCTGAATCTGAGCGGCGTCGTCATCATCGGCAACACGATCTACCTGCCGGCACAGAACGGCGCGATGTCCACGTGGGTTGCGCGCGCGCTGACGATCGGCGGCAACGGCTGCACGGACGTCACGATCGCAGACAACACCGTGTACAACACCCGCAACGGCATCGTCGTGCAGTACAACAACACGGTCGCCCTCACGGACAACACGATCTACTCGACCAAGGGCGGCATCATGAACTACACGAACACCCTCGCCGATGCCGCCAACCGAACCATGTCCGGGAACTCCTGGGGGACGGCGCACAACGAGTGGGACATCGTCTGGAACTCCGCGAACTACGATCCCAACTATCACGAGAGCGTCATTGAGCTCTCGGCCTCGAACGAGGGCGCTTACGTCGTAGACCGGCGGGATGCCCCGGGCGGCAACGCGCTCGGCAACCGCAGTCATATCTTCGTGAGCCCGACGGGGACGACAACCGTCAACGAAGTGAACGGAAACATGAACACGCCGTACTCGACGCTCCCCAATGGCCTCAACGCTGTTGCGGCCAGCGGCACGGTATTCGTCGCGGCGGGTAACTACCAGGGCGCAGTCATCGCCAAGCAAGTCCATATCGACGGTGACGACGCAGGCGGGACCGTGATCACAAGCGGCGTCGGCTACTCCCCGACGAACTCAACCTACAAGACCGCGTTCCGCCTGGACTCGGGGGCCGATGGGACCGTGATCGACGACGTGACGGTCCTCTGCACGCCGGCCACGCTGTACTACTTCGCTGTGTTCAGTCGGAACGTCGACAACGTGGCGGTTGAGGACCTGGTCGTGTACGACACTGTCCAGGGCATCTCGAACTGGGGCGGGGATGGTTGGCAGATCCTCGGCAATGAGATCATCGGGACCGTTGCTGCCGGTGGGGGCGGCATCGGTTTCTACCTCGGCGTGAGGCCGGGAACGAACCTGACGTGCTCCAGTAACCTGCTTCAGGGGAACGTCGTCGGCTCGGATGCCACGGCACCGGATTACTCCTGCCCGGGGATCGTTCTCGCGCTGGATCTGAGGTACGGGGCGTACGGCTTGCTTACTGGGAATGAGGAGCTGTCTGGGAACCGAATCCTCGGCAACACGATCAGCGATGGCGGTGTCGTCAACGGCGTCGGCATCGAGATGGGCGTGATCATGACCGGGATCGCGGACGCTCTTGTTCCGGGCCTGATTCACGACACACTGGGAATGATCCACGGGAACACCATTGCGGGGAACACGGTTTCCGGCGAGTACCTTGGCGTCTACCTGTACACGGTCGCAGACACCGACGTGAACCTCAACGTGATCTCGGACTGCACCGGTGCCGGCATCGCGATGTATGACGGGAACGTGGACAACGTATTCCGCTACAACAGCATTTCGGGCAACGCTTACGGCCTCTGGAACGAGACCGGATCACTTGTCGATGCGGCCCTCAACTGGTGGGGGACCCCAACAGGACCCTCGGATCAGGGTCCCGGGCTCGGCGACGCCGTCAGCAGCGACGTAGTCTACAGCCCGTGGCTGGCCCTTGACCCAGACGGCGACCCGAGCGCGCCGGGCGTTCAGGTGACGGCTCCGATGCTGATCGTCGTTGCTCCCGTGGGTCCGGAACCGACGGGCGGCTATCTCAACGCCGCGATCGTTGGATCGAACAGCGCCGAGCTTCCCTACGCTGACACGATCTACGTCGAGCACGGAGCGTACGACGGATCGGAACCCATCACCCAGCCGGTCACCCTTGTGAGCGAGCCGGGCTCGGCGTCGCACACGACGGTCACCGGTGCGATGAACATCGGGAGCGGTTCCGTCACGATTGGACTGCCGATGCAGGGGCTCCGCATCAACGGCAACATCACCATCGCGAGCCTCGTTGACGCTGCCTCGGTTCACATCAACTGGTGCGACCTCTACGGGACGGCCACGAACAGCGGCGACGGCACGCTGGACGCCCAGTACAACTTCTGGGGAACCCAGGAGGAAGTGGTCATCGACGCGCGGACGATCGGCGACATCGACTACGCTCCCTACCTGCCGAAGAACGCCGACGATTCGTACTCCGACATCACGGCGCTCGTCGACGCAGGGTTGGCGGGCAGTCTGAACGGCGCCATCGACCAGCTGTGGACCTTGAGCAGGATGGGCCAAGACGTCGGGACGTACATCGAGTACCAGGGCGTTGCCGGGGCGGGTGCGCTCCACACGGACGCGCCCAACGGCGCCGTGCTTGCCAGCCTGCTCCCCGGCGGTGGGGGCGGTGCGGTTTCCCAAACCGGCGTCGAGGGCGGGTACGTGGTCGGGGAGACAATCCTCGGTCACGTCGAGGTGCTCGATCCGGCCACCGGCCTGCCGGTGACGGACACGATCGTCACGATCTCGGTCTTGAACTCGGAGTCGGGGGTTGTCTACTGGGGCGTCGCGACCTACGATGAGAGCAGTGGTGGGTACGTATTCGAGGTGAATACGAGTGGGCTGGCGCCCGGAACCTACGAACTGATCATTCAGACGGACGATGGAGAGACCAAGACGCTCTCAGTCGTGGTGGCGGAGGCGTAGTGGCGGCCATCGGCAAGGGGGAGGCATGAAGAGACGGGCATGGGTGCTCGGACTGGCGACCGTGCTTTTGGCGACGGGAGTTGCCTACGGCGCCTCGACGAGCGTGACGTGGTCTTCCTGGCTGCAGATAGACCTGCAGCCGGCGTTTGGACTCGGCGGGTTCGACTCGGCTCTCACAGTCGGCTACGCGATCGGCGGCTGGGCTTTGTCCTCGACGGCCCTCCTCGACGAAACCGGCCTCTGGGATGTCTTCTTCGACGCAGGCGGTGCGCTGGGCGGATTCGCGATCCGCTCGATCGCCGACTTCGACGCAACAGTGCCGGCTCTGCGCGCCTGGCTCTCCTCTTTGAGCGCGGCGATCGCCGGGGTCCGGCTCTACGGGCTTCTCATGGTCGATGACGTCAACGCCGGCACGGCCGCCGACCCATGGTTTGGGACCGGAGCTTCGCTCGGAGTCCTCTGGGAGGGAGACGACCTCGCGATCTGGGCCCAGATCCAGTTCAACATGACCGACTCGTCGAGGTACGTCTACCTCTACGGGCTCGACTGGCTGATGGACCACTTCATCTTCGAGGATTGCGGGGTCTGGTACACGCCCGCAGGCTATGTCGACGTGCAGACCGGCGGTTGTTCCGTGTTCTTCAGCGGACTGTCGCTGTACGTGGAGTTCCCGATCTGCTGCGGCGACGTCCTCGCGCAGGTCAGCTTCTCCGACAGCGGGCTGGACCACGTCCTCCTCGAGCTGCTCAACGTGGACCTCGGCCTCACCTGGATGAACGTGGAGTGGGTCGACCTCTGGTACACGCTCGATTCGAAGTCCGCCAACGTCGTCTTTGGCGTGTCGGTCGCCGACAACCTCTGCTTCACTCCGTACCTCGGCCTCACCGGCGGCGGCTCGTTCATCGACGGGATCGACCTCAAGGCCCTTCTCCTCGAGTGCTCGTGGAACGGCTACACGTTCAAGACCGGCCACCTGTACGACGAAGACGGATGGCAGGAGTACTTGAACTCGACCTACTACGACTACGGCTGGACGTGGGACGGCGAGCTCACGTACCTCACTCCCTGCAAGGTCCCCGCCGGATACGATGAGTTCTTCGGCGTCGAGGTCCTGGGGGATGCATGCTGCGGCGGCGACTATGGGCTCTCCGTCTTCGCCTGGTTTGACACCGGCAAGAGCACCGGCATCTTCGACTGGGTGGAGACGCGCGTCATGTTCCGCACAGCGATCAGCCCTCACGCCGACTTGCGTTTCGGCATGAGCGTGACGGAGTCCGGAGGCAACTGGGTGGGGATGGGATTCGATCTCACCTGGTAGGAGCGCAGGAAGACTTCATCGGGGCCCGTGCAAACGGGCCCTTCTCTTTTCTCGAAGCGGCGCGTTGACCGGGATGTGCAAAGCCTCTACCATCCCACGAGGATGTGGGAGACGGTGCGGCCCGTCTGACGCTCGGTGGATTCTCGGGGGTGAGAGAGATGGCGGAGGATTCGGTTCGCGGAGTCGGGTATCGGTTCGTCATGCTCGGGTTGTTCATGCTGGTCATTGCGATGAACCAGCTGCTCTGGATCAGCTTTGCGCCCGTGACCGGAGAGGCCGCCGCCTTCTACGGCGTCTCCAACCTTGCGATCGGGCTTCTCTCCCTGGTCTTCATGGTCGTCTTCATCGTCGCCTCGATTCCCGCGTCGTGGGTCCTTGACACCTACGGCATCCGTGTCGGGGTAGGGATCGGCGCCGTCCTGACCGGCGGGTTCGGACTCCTCCGCGGGGTGTTGGCGCACGACTACACCTTGGTCCTCGTCTCGCAGGTCGGCATCGCCGTCGGACAGCCGTTCATCCTGAACGCGATTGCGAAGATCTCCGGACGTTGGTTCCCCGTGCGCGAGCGCGCGACGGCGACGGGGCTGGGCTCCCTCGCGATGTACGCCGGCATCTTCGCCGGACTCGCCCTGACTCCGATCCTCGTGGTGCGCTGGGACCTGCCGACAACCCTTCGCATCTACGGCGTCGCTGCCGTCGCCGGCGCCCTCGCCTTTCTCGTCTTCTCGAGGGAGCGTCCGCCGCACCCTGTCGGCCCGGAGGAGCGATCGCTCGTCCTCGACGGCGTCCGCTCGATGCTGCGCAATCGAGGCTTCCTCATCCTCATGGTCCTCTTCTTCATTGGTCTTGGAGCGTTCAACGCCGTGACGACGTGGGTTGAGGACATCGTCCGCCCCCGCGGCTTCTCGATCGGGCAGGCCGGGCTGGCCGGCGGCATGATGGTCGTCGGAGGGATTGTCGGCGCACTCATCATCCCCGCCCTGTCGGACCGCCTGCGCCGACGCGTCCCGTTCATCCTTCTCGCCCTCGCCGGCTCGATCCCGGGCCTCGTGGGCGTGACGTACGCGACCAGCTACGGGCTCCTGCTGGCGTCGTCCTTCGTCCTCGGCGCCTTCCTCCTCTCGTCGGGACCGCTCGGCTTCCAGTACGCGGCCGAGATCACGCACCCGGCTCCGGAAGGGACGTCAAGCGGGCTCCTGCTTCTCGCGGGTCAGGTGTCGGGAATCGCCTTCATCGTCGGCATGGACGCCTTCCGCGCGCCGACGACGGGCGCGATGACGTCGTCGCTCCTCGTGCTCGTCGGCCTTCTGGCCCTCGCCTTCCTTCTCGCAACGCGGCTCCGGGAGCCGGGGGCGCTCACCGCCGCGAAGTAGCTTGGGCGAGGCCCGGCATCACCTCGCAGGACGGCGCCTTCTTGTCGGCCGCGCCGTCGACTGCTACTCTGGCGTCCGCGCGGCGCTGAGACGTTCGCCGCCGCCGCGCGGGGGTGTGGGATGACCGATACGAGGCGCCTGTTCTACCTCGACAACCTGCGCGTTGCGCTGACGATGCTTCTCGTCGCGCATCATGTCGGCCAAGCGTACGGGCCGACCGGCGGGGCGTGGCCGATTCAGGAGGCCGCGCGCGCCGCGATCCTCGGACCGCTCTTCACGATCGACCGATCGTTCTTCATGAGCCTCTTCTTCCTCGTCTCGGGGTTCTTCACCGCGGCGTCCTACGACGCGAAGGGAGGCCGAGCGTTCGTCCGAAGTCGGCTCCTGCGCCTGGGACTGCCGGTGCTCGTGTGGGCGGTCCTCATGGTCCCCCTTCAGATCTTCGTCTTCGGTGCGCCGGGCGGCGGCGCCAAGGCGTGGCCGATCGACGTAGGCCACCTGTGGTTTCTCGAGCACTTGCTCCTCTTCAACCTCGTCTACGCGCTCTGGCGTGGGATCCGCGGGAGCCGCACCCCGGCCGTTCTCACGGAGGCGCGTCCGCCCAGAACCTGGGCCATCCTCGCCTTCGCCGTCGTGCTCGCCCCCATCTCCGGCCTGATCAGGATTCCGTTCCCGGTCGACCGATGGGTCTACCTCCTCGGTTTCTTCCGTGTTGCGTTCGCCGACGTCCCGCGCGACCTTGCCTTCTTTGTCCTCGGTCTGGTTGCGTACCGACGTCAATGGCTCTCGCGATTCTCCTCGCGCGCCGGGCAGGCCTGGCTCGCCGTCGCGGTGCTCCTCGCGGCGCTCATCGCGGTCTACGATCTCGGACTGTACCGCGTCCTTCCCATCGGAGAGCCGGCGTGGGGCACCCTGTACGTGTTCTGGGAGTCGGTGTTCTGCTGTGCCGCGTGCGTCGGGCTTCTCGTCCTCTTCCGCGACCGGATGAACACACACGGACGACTCGCCCGAGCCCTCGCGAAGAGTCAGTACGCGGCCTACATCATCCACGTGCCGGTGATCCTCGCCTTCCAGTACGCCGTGCTGAAGCTTCCGATCCCGCCCCTGGCGAAGTTCGCGCTCGTGACGGCCGTCAGCATCCCGGCGACATTCGCTTTGGCGTACGCGGCGCGAAGACCTCTTCATCTCTAGGAGCTCGGACGGAAGGTCGAGTCGGGCAACGCGTGCCGGAAAGGAGTTCCTTGCGGCGAGGCGAAGGCGCGCCGATCGACTAGCCGGCGACGCGAAGCTTCGCCCGCAGCGCGCGCGCAACCGATTGCGGCACGAAGCTCGAGACGTCTCCGCCGTAGGTGCAGACCTCTTTGACCATCGACGAGGAGAGGAAGCTGTACTTGCCCGCCGTCATGAAGAAGACGCTTTCGAACTCGGGCGCGAGGTCACGGTTCGTGAGCGCCATCTGGAACTCGTTCTCGAAATCGGAGTTGGCGCGCAGGCCGCGAACAATCGCATCGGCGCCGCACGTTCGCGCGCAGTCGACGAGCAGGCCGTCGAAGCTCAGCACTTCGAGTCCGTTCAGGCCCTCCTCGGCCAGCGCGGCGACGGTGATCTCCTGCCTCTCCTCGGCGGTGAACAGCGGGTGCTTGTGCGGGTTGGCGACGATGGCGACGTAGAGCTTGCTGAACAGCTTCCGCGCCCGACGCACGATGTCGATGTGCCCGTAGGTGATCGGATCGAAGCTCCCAGGGTAGATCGCAATCGCCATGATGTTCTGATCGTACCCGACCTCGCGGGGTCGTCCAAACTACGCCTTCGGACCGATCGTCGCGAGGTGGACGTTCTCGGGCTCCACGAAGCGCTCCACGGCGTCGTGAACCGACTCCACGTCGATCGCCGCGAGCTTCGCCAAGATCTGCTCCGGGGAGAGGATCTCGCGCCCGTTGATCGCCGCTGTCCCGAGGCGCATGGCGCGGTTTGCGTTCGACTCGAGCCCGAGGATGAAGGACCCCCGGATCCGGGCCTTGGCGAGCGCAATCTCATCGACAGGGATCGGCTCGCTGCGCAGTCGATTGAGTTCCGCAAGGAGAAGGTCTGCCACGGCGTTCGCCGTCTCGGGGGCCACGCCGGCGTACGCCATCCACAGTCCCGCGTCGCTGTACCGGCTGATCGTGCTGTGCACGGCGTAGGCCAGTCCGCGATCCTCGCGAATGGCACAAAACAGGCGGGAGCTCGTGCCGTCTCCGAGGACGGCGTTCGCGATCTCGAGCGGGTACCGGTGCGGGTCGTCGGAGAGGGGACCGGGGAGCGCGAGGTAGACGTGCGTCTGCCCGGTCGGTTGCACGTGGTGCTCCCGGGCGGGCCGAAAGCGCGGCGGAACCCTCGATGGCGTCGCCGTCGCCTCGCGACCGTCCGCCCCCGTCAGCCGCTCGACGTCGGCGACGAGACGATCCGCGTCCAACGCCCCGGCTGCGGCAATCACGAGGTTCGCAGGGCGATAGACCTGCGCGTGAAACGCCGCGATATCGTCCCGCGTGACGGTCTCGATCGATCGCCGCGTGCCAAGGATGTTGCGCGACAGCGGATGGTCGTCCGGCCATACACCCCGTACGAATTGATCGAACGCCCGCTGCTCGGGGTCATCGTCGTATCCGCGGATCTCCTCCAAGACGACGGCCCGCTCCAGTTCGAGCTTGTCCGTCGCGAACGCCGGATGGAGGACGACATCGAGGAGCAGCTCCGTCGCGGTCGCCAGACCGTCCGCCGGCACGTCCGCGTAGACGAACGTCGACTCCTTCCCCGTCGCGGCGTCGAGGAACCCGCCGACGGCGTCGATCTCCTGGGAGATCGCGAGCCCGGTTCGCGTCGTCGACCCCTTGAAAATGAGGTGCTCGACGAAGTGAGCGAGGCCGGGAAACGGCGCCGGGTCGTCACGCGACCCGGCGTTCACCCACACGCTCACACTGACAGAACGGGACTGCGGAACCTCTTCCACGAGGATCCGCAGTCCGTTCGACAGGGTGACGCTTCTCATCCCCTCGTAGAGGGTCTGAACTACCACCGATCCTCGAATTCCCGCGCCGTCTCCTCTTCAGGCTGAAGCGGCTCGGTCTCGACCGGAGGAGGCGCCTCTTCCTTCCGAGGCTGGGAGCGTCGACGCGGCTCGCGATCCTCGCGGGGCTCTCGCTCCGCACGGGCAGGCTCGCGATCTTCGCGAGGCTCTCGCTCCGCCCGAGGAGGCTCGTGATCTCCGCGAGGCTCCCGCTCGGGACGCCGCTCCCGCTCACGAGGCTCTTCGCCCCCGTCGTGCTGCGGCTCGCGGCGCTTTTCTCCTTCCGGCACGATCCTCTGCAGCTTGTAGCGTCCCCGCTCGTCGATGTTGAGCACCTCGACCTTGACGAGGTCCCCCGTGCGAACGACGTCCGTGACACGACGGACGTAGTCGTCGGACAGGGCGGAGATGTGGATGAGTCCCGTCACGTCCGGAGCGAGCTCGACGAACGCGCCGTAGTCGGTGGTATTGGAGACCTTGCCCTCGATGATGTCGCCGGCCTTGATCTCAACCGGAGGCGCAGCGGCCGGCGCCTTGCGCTCACTGCCGCCGCGGCGTCCGCCATCGCGTTCGCCGCGGTCCCGGCGGCCGCGTTTCTCCCTCGGCTCCCGCTCTTCGACGGAACCCGCAGGCTCGCCCTCCTCAACCCTCCGAAGGTCCGGGCGCCCCATCTTGTCCTCGCCGATGACCTCGATCGTCATCTCGTCGCCGACGCTCACGACGTCGCGAACGTTGGCCACGTACCCCGAAGAGAGGTTCGAGACGTGCACAAGTCCCTCGCCGCCGCCACGCAGTTCGACGAACGCGCCGAAGTCGACGATGCGCGTGACGTGCGTCTTGATCCTGGTCCCGACCTCGAGTTCCATGGTCAGGTCCTCGATCCGCTGCTTCGCGGCGACGGCGGAGTTCTCGTCGACGGCGGCGATCTTCACCGTCCCGTCGTCGGAGATGTCGATCTCGGCCCCCGTCTCCTCGATGATCTGCCGGATGGTCTTCCCTCCCGGTCCGATGACGAGGCCGATCTTGTCGACCGAGATCGTCATGGTGATCAACTTGGGAGCGTACGGAGACAGCTCCGCGCGCGGCGCGGAGATCGCGCGCTCCATCTCGTCAAGGATCGTGAGACGCCCGCGCTTGGCCTGTTCGAGCGCTTGCCGCAGCGTGTTGCTGTCGATGCCTCCGACCTTCACGTCGAGCTGGAAGCCCGTGACGCCGTCCCGCGTTCCGACGACCTTGAAGTCCATGTCGCCGTCGTGGTCCTCGGCGCCTTGGATGTCCGTTAGGATGACTCGGCGGCCGGAGCTCGGCTCTTCGATCATCCCCATAGCGATCCCGGCCACGGCCTTCTTGACCGGAACGCCGGCGTCCATCATGGCGAGGGACGCGCTGCACACCGTCGCCATGGACGACGATCCGTTCGACTCGAGGATCTCGGACACGACGCGGACGACGTACGGAAACGCCTCCTCGGTGGGCAGGATGGCTTGGAGCGAGTTCTCGGCCAGGTACCCGTGCCCGATCGACCGGCGGCTCGGCGACCCGATCCGCCCCACTTCGCCGACGCAGAACGGCGGGAAGTTGTAGTGGAGCATGAACCGCTTCCGGCCGTCGAACATCATCTGGTCGATGATCTGCTCGTCCCCGCGGGCAGCGCCGAGCGTCACGATCCCAAGGCTCTGCGTCTCTCCTCGCGTGAATAGGGACGATCCGTGCGTTCGAGGAAGCACTCCGACCCGACACGAGATCGGCCGGATCTCCTCCGGCCGGCGCCCATCCAGGCGGAGTCCGCGGTCGAGGATCTGCTTTCGCATGTACTCCCGGAGCACCGCATCGACCGCTGCGGAGATCGCCGCGGTCTGCACGACCGCCTCGGGGCTTGTCGCCTCGACCGTCAGGAGCTGCGCAACGGCCTTCTCCCGCAGTCGTTCAATGAACTCCCCGCGGCCTTGCTTAGTTCCCACGTCATGGATGCCGGGCAGATCGTTCCAGATCAAGCTCTTCGCGCGTTCGACGAGCTCGCCCGCGGTCGGCGCGGGGGCCTCGATGGCCTTCTTGACGGGTTGGACCCGCGCGGCGAATCGCACTTGGAGCGCGATCAGCTCGCGAATCGCGTCGTGAGCGAGTTCGATGGCCTCGACGACCTCGGCCTCCGACAACTCGTCCATCATGCCTTCGACCATCGTGACGGTCTTCTCGGTTCCCGCCACCGTGATGTCGACGCCGCTCGCCGCCAGCGTCTCGGCGTCCGGATTGACGACGAAGCGTCCGTCCTTGCGACCCACCTTCACGGCCGCAATCGGGCCCCCGAACGGAGCCTCGGAGATCATGAGGGCCGCCGACGCTCCCGTGATGGCGAGGACGCCCGGCGCGCAGTCCGGCTCCGCAGACAGCACCGTCGCCACGATCTGCACTTCGTCGTTGTAGCCGTCCGGGAACAGCGGCCGAATCGGACGATCGATCATCCGACCAATCAGAACAGCGCTGTCGCTCGGCTTCCCTTCTCGCTTGAAGAAGCCGCCAGGGATCTTGCCGCTGGCGTAGAACCGCTCTTCGTAGTCGACACGCAGCGGAAAATACCCGGCGTTCTGCGCCGCAGGCGCCGTGACGGCCGTCACGAGAACGTGGGTATCCCCACAGATGGCGAGGACCGCCCCGCCGGCCTGACGGGCGAGCTGCCCTGTTTCGAGCGCAAGCTCTTTCCCGTTGAAGTCTATGCTTTCGCGAATGTACATGGAACGTTCAGACTCCTCTGATTTCGAGGCGCTCGGACAGCGCCTTGTACGCCGACAAGTCACGGCGCTTGATGTACTTCAACATCCGTCGGCGTTGGCCGACCATTCGTCGCAGACCTCGCTGTGAGCTGAAGTCCTTCTTGTGTAGGTTGAGATGCCCCGTGAGTTCCTGGATCTGGGCGGTCAGGAGTGCGATCTGCACCGCTTGGGACCCTGTGTCCCCAGTTCCTTGGCCGAATTCTCGAACGATCTCCGCTTTCTTCTCCGTCGACAAACCCATGGTTCCTCCTCCCACGTCCGAGCGAGGGATGCTCCACTCTCCCAGGCGGGGTGCTAGTTCATGTGCCTGCGCAGCAGGCGTCCAACCTCTGATTGTACCCGCTCCTCGTCGATGGTGAGGAGCCGACCTTCCCGCATGAGCCACCGCCCTGCAACCAGGACGTCCGTGACGTCGCTTGACTGCGACGCAAACGCGATCGTCGAGATGCCTTCGCGGGCGGGCGTCGTATGCGCGCCGTCCAGAGAAAGCAGCACGACATCCGCTGCGTCTCCAGGCCTGAGGCGGGCCGGTGGAAGCCCTAAGGCCACTCGCCCCTCCTCGGTGGCCATCGAGACAGCGTCCTTGGCGGACAGCGCCAGGGGATCTTCCGAAGGTCCCCGAGCGAGGAGCCACGCGGCGCGCAGCTCTTCGATCATGTCCAGCCGGTTGTTCGACGCCGCCCCGTCCGTTCCCAAGGCTACGCGGATGCCGCGGGCGCGCATGGCCGCCACCGGGGCGAGCCCACTGCCAAGCTTCGCGTTGCTCTTCGGGCAGTGGGCCACGACCACACCGCCCCGCGCCAGAAGGTCGAGGTCCGACTCGGTGACGTGAACGCAGTGCGCCGCCAGAACGGGGACCTCGAAAACCCCGAGCCGTTCGAGGTACTCGGGCGGACTTCCTCCTGTCTGCGCTCGGACCGTGGCCACCTCGCGGCGCGACTCTGAGACGTGGGTGTGGATCCTCAGGCCGCGTTCTTGGGCGAACTCCTTGGCGGCTCTCCAGACGTCCTCTCCGCACGTGTACGTCGAGTGTGGACTTACGGCAACGCCGATCCGGCCTCCCGCGGCCCCCTGCCACGCCGCGGCGATCCTCTCTGTCGTGCGAAGCTCTTTCTCGCCGCCCTCGGACATCGACCGGGCGATCATGCCGTACGACAAGACCCCTCGGACTCCGCTCTCCTCGACCGCCTGCGCGACCCGGTCGGTGTGGAAGTACATGTCCGCGACGGCCACCGTCCCGCCGCGGACGGCCTCCGCCAGAGCGAGCAGCGTGCACCAGTACACGTCCTCCGGACTGAGCTTCCGCTCCATAGGCCAGACATGCCGTTCGAGCCACTCCTCCAGCGGAACGTCGTCCGCCAGCCCCCGGAGGAGCACCATCGGCAAGTGGGTATGAGCATTGACGAAGCCAGGTATAGCCAGCTTCCCTCCGGCGTCCACCATCTCATCTCCGAGATCCGGGGCAAGCGGCTCGCTCGAGACGGCATCGATGCGGTCGGCGCGGATGCGAATCCAGAAACTGGCTGCTCCGCGCTCGGGAAGGCGAACATCCCTCAGAAGGATCCCCATTCAGTCCTTTGCGCCCTTTGCATTGCTCCGATTGTACCTCCATCGCGCGGGATCCTCCATTCCCTCGTTCCGGATCGAGCAGGATTGACGGACGCCCAACGTATAAGCTACTATAAGACATGCATCGACGCGACGCTCCCGGACGGCAGGCTGAGGACAATGCCTGCAAGCTCCTACGAGGTTTGGGGTACGCCATCGTCGCGCGGAACTGGTCTTCCCGGGGAGGAGAGCTGGACATCGTCGCGCGGGACGGAGACATCCTCGTGTTCGTCGAGGTCAAGGCCCGCTCGGGGAGCGGCTTCGGCGGCCCCGAAGCTGCCGTGAGCCGCGCAAAGCAGCGACGCATTGCCGTGGCGGCGAAAGCCTTCATGGCCCGCACGGATGCCGATCTCCCCGCGCGATTCGACGTGATTGCTTTGGAGGGAGACGACGTCCGGATCCACCGGGCGGCCTTCTCATTGGACGATGTTTGGCCGACTGACTAGCGGCGCCATCCTCGGCGTCGAAGCGCAGCGCATCGATATCGAGTGCGACGTCTCGGGCGGTCTCCCGTGCTTCCAGATCGTCGGCCTGCCCGACAAGGAAGTCTCCGAGAGTCGCGAGAGGATCCGTAGCGCCCTTCGGAACGCCGGGTACTCTTTCCCCGCCGGACGAATCACCGCGAACCTCGCGCCGGCCGACGTTCGAAAGCACGGCGTGGGCTTCGACCTCCCCATCGCCTTGGCGATTCTCATCGCTTCGGGCCAAATCCCCGCTCCCAAGGATCTTCTCCTCGTCGTCGGCGAACTGGCCCTCGACGGCGCGGTTCGCCCGGTCGCCGGCGTACTGCCCCTCACGCTGCAGGCCGTGGCGGAGGGAATGGCGGGGGCGGTCGTTCCGATCGACAACCTCGCCGAGGCGGCCTTGGTGCCGAACGCAGCTGTCTTCCCTGTGGCGTCGCTCGCGGACGCGGCGGCACTGTTCCGCGGCGAACGCTCCATGTCTCCCGCTCCCCCACCCCCACGCTGGGGACCCACATCGGTTCCGCCGGCGCGCGACCTATCGGAGGTTCGCGGCCAGTGCACGGCCAAACGCGCGCTCGAGATCGCTGCGGCGGGGGGACACAACCTCCTCATGGTCGGTCCGCCGGGAGCAGGCAAGACGCTTCTCGCCCGGTGCCTGCCGGGGCTCCTGCCGCCTCTCTCGTTCGACGAAGCGCTGGAGGTCACCAAGATCTACAGCGTCGCCGGTCTTCTCGCGCGGGGGGAATCCTTGGTCGAGCATCGTCCGTTCCGCGCTCCGCACCACACGATCTCCTACGCCGGGATGGTGGGCGGAGGCCATGGCACTCCCGGCCCCGGCGAGATCACCCTCGCTCACCGCGGGGTCCTCTTCCTCGATGAGGTATCGGAGTTCGACCGCCGCGTCCTCGAAACGCTTCGCCAGCCGCTCGAGGACCGGTCAATCCTGATCGCTCGCGCGGAGGTCTCGATTCGATACCCCGCCGCGTTCACACTCGTCGCCGCCATGAACCCGTGCCCATGCGGCCACCTCGGCGACGAACTCCAACCGTGCACGTGCACGCTCCACGACATCCGCCGCTACCGCCAACACCTTTCCGGACCGCTCCTCGACCGCGTGGACCTGTTCGTCGAGGTTCCTCGCCTGGCCGTGGGCGAGTTGCTCGACACGGCTTTCGCAGAGCCGTCGGCCGCGGCTCGCGCCCGCGTCGGCCGTGCGCGGCAAACCCAGTGGGCAACAAGGCCCGGAATCCTCTCGAACGCTGACCTGGAAGGGGCGAGCCTCCGCGAGCACTGCCGCCTCGACCCCGAGGCGGCGCAACTCCTCCGAAGAGCGATCGCGCGCTTTGCGCTCTCCGGGCGCGGGCACGCCCGGGTCCTTCGCGTTGCGCGCACGATCGCCGACCTCGCCGGAGACGAGAGCATCCGCGCGGCCCACGTGGCGGAGGCCCTCCAGTATCGAGCCGCGGGGCGAGTGCGCGAGGAGTGAGTTCCAGCCAGACCGGTTCACGAAAAAAACACACGGCATGGATAGAGTCGGTGGCTGGCGACGAAATGGCGGTTCGCCTGGATTCACCGAACGATCCGGTTCTTGTCGAACGAGGAGGACAGGGATGGAGAAGCGGTTGTTAGGGGTTCTGTTTGCTTGCCTCGCCCTTGCCGGAGCGGCGTGCGCCGCTGCGGAGTTTCCTCTTGAGGTGACGGCGCTGGGCGTCGAGGGAAACCAGGAGGTCGAGGCAAACAAGATCCTCCGCGAAGTCACGTTCGACGTGGGAGATGTCGTGCGGGAGGAGGACATCCGAGGGGCGTCCCAGGCGATCTACGACCTCGGCTGGTTCACCGAGGTCCTGCCGCTCATAGGCGACGACGGATCCATCACGTTCCGCGTCACGGAGACCCCGGTGATCGAAGGGTTCGAAGTCACGGGGAACCTCTACCGGAAGCCGTACGGCCTTTTTGGAGTCACGTTGTTCGACGCCCCGATCGTCACGGCGTCGGTGGTGCGCAGCATCCTGCGCGAGAACGGCGTGAGGAAGGGGCAGATCCTGCACCTGCCCTCGCTCAAGACCGCCCTCGAGAAGGTGGTCGAGAAGTACAAGGACCGTGGCTACCTCCTCATCTCGATCGCTGAGGTGAAGCCGGAGCCGATCCTGAAGATCCAGATCGTGGAGATGCGCGTCGTGGGCAACGTCGTGCAGGGTCTGCGAACGGTTCCCCAGGACATCGCCGTCGCGATGGTCGATCTTCCCCTCGACCAACCGCTGAAGCAATCCGAGCTTCAACGCGTCATGGCGGCGCTCCGAAAGACCGTCTACTTCTCACAAATCGACGTCAAGCCCCTGCAGGGCTCGGAGACCGACTCCGTCGTTCTCGAGTGGACGGTGACCGAGCGACCGATCGTCGACTCCCCTGTGGCGTTCCGGACCGTCGCCGTCGACGGGGTCAGCGAGTTCCCCGTGGACGTGGCCGCCCAAACCCTGGGCCCCATGCCGGAGGGAGAGGCGGACAACTACGCGGTGCTGCAGATGCTGGAGCCCCTCTTCAACCTCTACTACGATGCGGGCTTCATGATGATCACGTTCGACGTCGACCGCGTCGAAGGCGAGACGCTCTACCTCCGCGTGCACGAGGGCCTCATCGCAGCCATCGACATCGCGGAAGGGACGGAGACCCAAGGCCGCGTCCTCCGCAGGAACCTCGCCCTCCACGTCGGTCGAGTCCTCACCTACAACGACCTCAAGGTCTCGTATCAGAAGCTGAATTCGCTCGGGTACTTCGACAGCGTGGCCATTGACCCCGTCTGGGCGGACGACGGCGTCCACGTGCGAGTCTCCGTCACCGACAAGAAGAGCCGCGGCGGGTTCAACGGCTCGGTCGCCGTCGATCCCTCGACGGGCGCGCTGACCGGCGAGCTGGCGGTGAATCAGAAGAACCTCCTCGGAACAGGACAGGACATCTCGATCAGCTACAACCGCGAGCTGGCTGACCAGGACGGGGTTAGCGACAGCACGTGGCGACTCGGATACAGCACGGTCGCCTACTTCTCCGGCTTCGACAAGGTCCAGGCGAGCGTTTACCGGGCGCTGACCGACAATGAGAACGACGACGGCGAGACGACGACGTACCTGACCGTCGGCGGCAACATGACCTTCGGATACCCCGTGGCGGACTACACCGATCTCGAACTCTCCTACGTCCACGAGAAGTACCGCGATGTCGAAGACGTCGAGTGGACTCCCGTCGAGATCATCGGTTTCGCGCTCAACGAAGACTCGAGCGATGACCCATACACCCCGAATCGCGGAGCCCGCCGCTCCGTGTCCATTCAGAAGGCGGGAGGCTTCTCGACGGGAGAGCAGTTCACCAAGCTCGACATCTCTTGGGTGCGATTCACCCCGGTCTACACGGGTCTGTTCAGCGCCGACATCGAGTGCACGCTGGCGACCCGGTTCCGATTCGGGTGGGGCACGCAGGACTTGAGCTCCACGTATGCCTACGACTTCGGAGGCTCGACGTCGGTGCGCGGGTTCTCCGACGAGACGCAGGAGATCGACCGCATCTTCGTGACGAACGTCGAGTTCCGGTTGGAGCCGGCCGATGGGTTCACCGCATCCCCGTTCTTCGATTGGGGTGTGGATTTGGAGCGCGTCCAGGCGGACGAGATGCTTGCCTCGGCCGGATTCGAACTCGGGATCCTGGTCGTCGGGATCTTCGTTCGTCTCGACGTTGTGTGGGTGTTCGGCGACGACGCCGGGTGGGCTCCGCGATTCGATTTCGCTTTCGGGTCGATGTTCTAGAGGGTGACGCAGCGCGTCGGGATTCGGTACACTGTGGTTCGGGTCCGGACCACAAGGAGGGAATGGCATGTCTCGTAGCACTCTCGTCGTCGCGGCCGTGGCGCTTGTCCTCGCCGCCGGTGCGCTCGTCCTTCAGTTCGCTCTCCCATCGGGGGGAGACGGCGGCAGCAAGACCGAGATCGCTGCACTCCGCAGCGACGTCGACGCGCTGCAGCGATCGACTTCCGCAGGCGGCGGCCTGAAGGTCGCCTACCTCAACGCTGAGGAGGCTTTCACCGTCTTCACAAGCGCCGTGTCCAGCCTTCGCCAGAAGGCCATGGACAAGCGCAACGAGATCGTGAAACTCCAGGGCGACTTCATGCAGGGTACGATGTCGAAGGATCAGTACCAGCGGCGGCTCAACGAACTCAATGTCCAGCTCATCGAAGCGCAGCTCGACATCGACGTGGGCACGATCGACCGCATGATCGCGTCGGAAGGGTTCGCCGACCTCCGCGCCGACCTCCAGAAGCTCCGAGACGCCGCGCAACCGGTCGTCGAGGAAGTCAGGAATCTGGTTGCGACCGCCAAACTCGGCGTCGCAGACGCCGCGGAGTTCCAGAGCCGACTCGGCCAAGTCCAGAGCGCGTTCCAGCAGTTCGACACGCTGTTGACGCAGGCCGCGACGCTGAAGATCCAACAGGCCGCAACGAAGATCGCCGTGCAGAAGGGGTACGACCTCGTCATCCCGACCAAGAACGTGATCGTCTACGTGAACCAGTCCGCGCTCCCCGACATCACGGAAGCGGTCAAGACCGAGATCGCCAACTACCTCTAACAGCAAGCGGGGACTCGTCCTGCCATGCGCGACATCGAGGAGATCCGGAGGCTCATCCCTCTCCGCTTCCCGTACTTGATGGTCGATCGGATCCTGGAGGAGGCTCCGGATCGCGTCGTGGGCCTGAAGAACGTCTCGGTGAACGAGCCGTTCTTCCAAGGCCACTTCCCGGAGCCGCTTCCGGCGCTCATGCCGGGGACGCTGATCCTCGAAGCCATGGCGCAGGTCGCGGCGTTCCTCCTCCTGTCCGGCGAAGCGCCGCAAGGGCTTGGCTACTTGGTCGGCGTCGACAAGGCGCGCTTCCGGAAGCACGTCGTCCCCGGAGACCAGCTCCGCATCCAGGCCTCGACGTCGCGCCGCCGCCAGGGGCTCTTGGTCGCCGACGTCGTGGCGACGGTCGAGGATTCCGAGGTGGCTTGCGCGCAGATCTCCCTCCTGCCCGCGAAACCGTGAGGTACGGCCGGACGTGATCGAGTGCGTCGCGAACATCAGTGAAGGCCGAAGCGCGGCGGTGATCGAGAAGATCGCCGCCGCGCTTCGCTTGACCCAAGCGGCTCTCCTCGACGTGCACGTAGATCCCGACCATCACCGCTCCGTCCTCACCCTGGCCGGAGATCCGCCCGCCGTAGAAGACGCAGCGTTTGCCTTGGCCCAGGAGTGCGTGGCGCGCATCGACCTCCGACGGCACTCCGGCGTCCATCCTCGAATGGGAGCCCTCGACGTTCTGCCGTTCGTGCCGCTTGCCGCGTCGTCGATGGCCGACTGCGTGCAGGTCGCACGGCGCGCCGGAGCCCGGATCGCCGCGGAACTTGGAGTCCCTGTCTATCTCTACGCTGAAGCCGCGTCGCGTCCCCAGCGGCGCTCGCTGTCCGTCGTCCGCGGACGCGGCCTCGAGGCCCTCGCAGCAAGGATGCGAGACGAGGGATTCGCGCCCGACTTCGGACCCTCTCGGCTGCATCCGACGGCGGGAGCGACCGCCGTGGGGGCACGCGGCGCCCTGGTCGCCTACAACGTGCGCCTCGACACAACCGACGTTGCCGTCGCCCGGCGGATCGCCGCGGCCATCCGAGAATCCCACGGCGGCATGCGCGGCGTCCAGGCGCTCGGTCTGCCCCTCGCGACGCGCGGATGCACTCAGGTTTCGATGAACCTGATCGGGCCGAGTCTCCCCCGGGTGGTGGACGTGTTTCGGCGCGTCCGCGAGCTTGCCCACTCCTCCGGGGTCTCCGTGACGGCCAGCGAGCTGGTGGGCCTGGCGCCCTCTGCGGCTCTGGAGGAGGCGACGCGCCAAAACCTCCGCCTCGACGACGAGCCTTCCGCCCACGTCCTCGAAGCGAGGCTTGCGGAGGTGAAGCCCGCGTGAGCGTGTTCGCCCTCGGAACCCGAATCGACCGGCTCCTCATCGGGGGCTTCGGGCTCACCGGGAAGGCCATCGCCCGGTTCTGCACGTTGCACGACATTCGCTTCGCCGTCTCGGAATCGCACGCTCTGGCCGAGACGGACGAAGCGTGGCTGCGCACCCACGCGTTCGACCATGAGGTTGGCGGGCACACGCTGCGTTTGCTGGACGGCGTGGACGCGCTCGTCCCAAGCCCGGGCATCCCCTGCGACGCACCGCTTCTGCGCGGCGCGGCGGAGTGCGGAGTCCTAGTTCTCTCGGAGCTCGACCTCGCGATGGCCTCGGGAACGCCGCCGCCGATCGTCGCGGTCACGGGGACGAACGGCAAGAGCACGACGGTCACCCTGATCGGTCAACTCCTCCGCCGAGCCGGCCTCGAAGCCCTCGTCGCGGGGAACATCGGACTGCCGTTCATCGCCGTCGTCGACAGCGCCCGGCACGCTGACGCCGTCGTCCTCGAGGTGTCCAGTTTCCAACTTGAGCAGAGCCGGCTCTTCCGCCCCCACGTCGCCGTCCTCCTCAACCTCGCGCCGAACCACCTCGAGCGCCACGGGTCCATGGCCGCGTACAAGGCCGCCAAGGAGAGGATTTTCGCCGAGCAGGCAGCGTCGGACGTCGCGATCCTCCCGGAGGAACTCGTCTCGGAGATCGATCACGGCGAGGCTCGCCTCGTGCTCTACGATCGCCCCCTCCCTCCGCTCCCACGGGGAAGCGAGAGGCTGACTCACGTCAACCGCCTCAACTTCGCGGCCGCCGTCGCGGCCTGCGCGGCACTCTTACCAGGTTTCGACGCCTCGTCTCAACGAGTCGAGGAGTTCGACGAGGCCCTCCATCTGCCGTTCCGTCAGCAGGAGATCGGATCGATCGCCGGAGTCCGCATCATTAACGACTCGAAGGCCACGAGCCCCGCCGCCACGCTCGCCGCCCTTCACTCCGTTCGGGGACCCGTCGTGCTTCTCCTCGGAGGGCGCTCGAAGAAGGGCGGCTACGAGGATCTCGCTCACGCCGTGTCGGGGTTCGACCTGCGGGCCGTCATCGTCTTCGGAGAGGCCCGAGACGAGATCGCCGGACACCTGCGCGCCGCCCGGGTTCCCTTCCAGATGACTGACACCCTCCACGCGGCGCTCGGTGCGGGCCTCGCTCTCGCCCGTCCGGGCGACGCTCTGCTTCTGTCCCCGGCCTGTTCAAGCTTCGACGCGTTCTCAAGCTACGAAGAACGCGGGGAAGCCTTCACTCGACTCTGCCAGGAGAAGACCGGGTTCGCCTCTCCCCTCTCCAAGGACCTCTAACCTCAGTCTCTGGGACATTCGTCCTGTTCTCACTGAACCGAGCTTCGCTTTTCGCCGTACGCGGTTCCTTTGGCTCCCAGGACAGATGCCGTACGCATGGTGTCGGGTCAATCGGATGCACGCGGACAAAGGAGCGAGGGTGTGAACGGACGGAGCGACTACGCGACGATACTCACGACGTCGCTCCTTCTCTTGGTCGGGCTGATTGTCCTGTACAGCGCGAGCGCGCCCTTCTCCCTCCGCCACTACGGCAGCGACCTGCACATGCTGCTGCGCCAGCTGATCGCCGCGGGAGTCGGCCTTATCGCCCTGGTCTTCTTCGCACGCTTCGACTACCACCGCATCGCGCAGATGAACGAACTCCTGCTCGTCGGATCCGTCGGGCTGTCCCTGCTCACGCTTCTTCCCCTCGGCATCAGCGACGGACTCTGGCTCAACCTGGGACCCTTTCCTCTTCAGCCGACGGAGTTCGTCAAGTTCGCGCTCGTCTTCTACCTGGCGACGACGATCGATCGGAAGAGGGATCGAATGAGCTCGTTCGCTCAGGGTGTGCTGCCGTTTCTCATCCTCCTCGGAATCCTCGCCGCCATCGTGATGAGTCAACCCGATCTCGGCATGCTCATCATGTACGGAGCGCTGGTCGCCGCCATGCTGTTCGTCGGGGGAGCACAGATCAAGCACCTGGCCGTCGTCGGCGCCTTCTGCGTCCCGGCGATCCTTGCGCTGGTCTGGATCGCGCCGTACCGATTCGCCCGGCTGTTGTCGTTCCTCAACCCGAAGGCCTACAGCACCTCCTCCGGGTATCAGATCATGCAGTCGCTCACCGCCATCGGGTCCGGAGGCCTCTTCGGCCGCGGACTGGGCGCGTCGCGGGCGAAGCTCTTCTACCTGCCTCAGGCGCACAACGACTTCATTCTCGCGGTCGTCGGCGAGGAAACCGGGCTCCTCGGGACCGTCGCCATCCTGGCGCTCCTCGGGCTCCTCGTCTGGCGGGCGTTCCAGATCGCCGAGCATGCCCCCGACCGCCTCGGCCGCTTCGTCTGCTACGGAATCGGTTTCTCCGTCGGATTCCAGGCCCTCGTCAACGCGGGCGTCGCCGTCGGGGTGTTCCCCGTCACCGGACTGACCCTCCCGTTCGTCAGCAACGGAGGCTCGTCGCTCCTGGTCACGCTGGGGATGGTCGGAGTCCTGCTGAACGTCTCGAAGCAAGGGAGTCACGGATGAGAAGCGTCATGATCGCCGGCGGAGGCACGGGCGGGCACGTCTACCCCGCCATGGCCATGATTCAAGGCCTCCGTCAGAGCATGCCGGAGGCGCGCGTCGCGTACATCGGAACGCGCCGCGGGCTCGAGTCGCGCGCGATTCGGGAGTTCCCGTGGGTGCGCTTCTTCGCGACCCACGCGCGGGGGCTCGATCGAGGCGGTCGCGCCGCCTCGCTGCGAGCCGCCTTCTGGACTCTCGCAGGCTTCGCGGAGACGCTGCTCATCTTCGCCCGGTTCCGCCCGCGGGTCGTCGTGGGCGTGGGGGGGTACAGCTCGTTCCCGCCCGTCCTGCTCGCCGCCATGCTTGGGCGGGTTCTGCCGATCCGCACGGCCATCCATGAACAGAACGCCATTCCGGGCCTGGCCAACCGCTGGCTGTCGCGCTTCGTCGACGTCGTGCTCGTCTCGTACCCGATGGCCGCGAGCGCCTTTCCGCGCGCGCACAAGGTCGTGGTCACAGGGAACCCCATTCGTCAGGAGTTCCTCCGCGAGCGCCGATGTGAGGCCGCGTACCGCGAGTTCGGCCTCGATCCGCGCCGGCGCACCGTCCTCGTGTTCGGAGGATCCAACGGCTCTCCGGAGCTCGTCGACCAGATTCTCGCGGCGAAGGCCGACCTCGCCCGGCGGGACGACCTCCAGGTCCTCCTCGTGACCGGAGGAGCGCGCTCCGAGGACGAGGTTCGGCGCGAGTTGCGGGAAGCGGGGGCGGCCAACGTCCAGGTGCGGAAGTACATCGACCGAATGGCGACGGCGTTCGCGATCGCCGACCTCATCGTCGCCCGAGCCGGCGCGACGACGCTGGCCGAGATCACGACGTGCGGAAAGCCCGCCGTGTTGGTCCCGTGGCGGGGCGCCGCGGACGACCATCAGTGGCAGAACGCGCGGGTGCTGGAGAGGGCGGAAGCATGCCGCCTGGCCGACGCGCAGACGGCTGGGAAAGGCGAGCTGGTGAACCAGATTCTGCGACTGGCACGAGATGACGCGGCCCTGACGCGCCTGGCTGGGAACGCGCGGCGCCTGGGGCAACGGCAGGCCAACTCATTGATCCTCGGAGAAATCCAGACGCTGGTGAGAGGGGCGCGAGCGTGACCGCTCTTGGACAACGGTACCACCTGGTAGGAATCGGCGGGTCGGGGATGAGCGGCTTGGCTTCCATCCTCGTCGCTCATGGGGCCAAGGTCTCGGGCTCGGACTTGCGCCCGAGCTCCCAGATGCAGCTGCTTCGCAGCGCCGGAGTCGACGTCCACGTCGGACACGCTGCCGAGTGGATCTCCGGCGATCTCGACGGCGTGATCGTCTCGTCCGCCATCCCGATGGACAACGTTGAAGTCGTGGCGGCGCGCGAGCGCAAAGTCCCCGTCGTCCGCCGACTCCATGCGATGGCTTCCGTCATGCAGCAGTACTCGAGCGTCGGCGTCGTCGGGACGCACGGCAAGACGACGACGACGGCCATGACGGCGACCATCCTTCGTGCCGCCGGCATGGATCCGAGCTACCTGCTTGGCGCCCACTGCCCCGGCCTGGAAGGGAACGCCCACCTCGGCCGCGGCAGGTGGTTCGTCGCCGAGGTCGACGAAAGCGATGGCCTCTTCACCGACATCCGCCCCTTCGTGGCTGTGCTGACGAACATCGGACGCGACCACCTTCCCACGTACCGGCACGAGGAAGCGATTCGCGCGGCATTCCTACGCTATGTCCAGCAGGCCGAGCGCGTCGTGCTCTCGATCGACGACCCCCAGGTGAAGGGGTTTGCGGCGCTTGTCGACCGCGCGATCACCGTCGGGCTCGACCCGGACGCGTCCGTTCGGGCGACCAACGTGACGCCGGACCGGTTCGAGACTGTGTTCGACCTGTCGTACCGCGGACAGGATCTCGGACGGTTCCGCCTCAACGCTCCCGGCCTCCACAACGTGCGCAACGCCCTCTGCGCCGTCGGCGCGGCAATCGCCGCCGGCGCGGACCCGCGCGCCGCCGCGGAGGCGATCCCGTCGCTCGCTCTCCCGCACCGCCGCTTCGAAATCCTTGAGGAGAATGGAGTGACCGTCGTCGATGACTTCGCCCACACTCCCGAGGAAGTCAAGGCAACGCTCGACGCCATCCGCGCTGGGTGGCCGAGCCGCCGGATCGTCGCCATCTTCCAGCCTCACCGGTACTCGCGGACGCAGATCCTCGGCCGCGATTTCGGGCGAGCGCTCGCTCAGGCCGACGTCGCCATCGTGACGAGCATCTACGCGGCCTGTGAGACCCCGGTGGCCGGCGTCTCGTCGCACGAGATCGTCGAGGTTGCCTCCACGGAAGCACACGCCGCCGTCTACTCCATCCCCGACAAGCCCGCCGTCATCGCCTTCCTCAAGGAGACGATTCGTCCCGGTGACTTCATCATCAGCTTCGGGGCGGGCGACATCTGGACCGTCACCGACGAGCTCGCGCACTTCCTCAAGGAAGGCAGTTTCTGCGTCGTATGACCCTCGCGGCCGTCGCTCGCGGTCTTCGCGCGGCCGGGATCGAGTTCCGCTCCGACGAGCCGCTCTCGGCTCACACGACGTTTCGGGTCGGGGGGCCGGCGGACGGATTCTGCGAACCCGAATCCCCCCCTTCGCTGGCTGAGGCCGTCCGTCTCAGCCGACTGGAAGCGATCCCGTTCTTCGTCCTGGGCGCGGGATCGAACGTCCTCTTCCCTGACGGCGGGCGCCGCGGTCTTGTCATCTCCACACGGTTGATCCGTGGAGTCGTGGCATCCTCGACGGGGCTTGATATCGCCGCGGGCGAGCCATTGTCGAGCGTTGTCGCGTCCGCCGAAGAGAAGGGCTCAAGGAGCCTCGGGTTCCTCGCCGGAATCCCCGGTACGGTCGGCGGAGCCACGGCAACCAACGCCGGCATCCCCGGTCGGGCAATGTCCGACGTCATCGAGAGCGTGTCCGTCATCGACGATGCGAACCGGTCAGCCGAACTCGCTCCCTTGGAGTGCGGGTTCGGCTACCGAACGAGTCGAATCCGCGACCGGCGACTGGTCGTCGTGTCGGCCAAGCTTCGATTCGACGACGAGATCTACGATCCTGCCGCTCTTCTTGCCCGCAGGAGGCTCAGTCAACCGATCGGCCAAGCGAGCGCCGGATGCGTCTTTCGCAACCCTCCAGGCGAGAGCGCAGGCGCCTTGATCGACCGGGCGGGGCTCAAGGGGTTTACCATCGGACGCGCGCAAGTGTCCGAGAAACACGCCAACTTCATTGTCAACCTGGGCGGAGCGACAAGCGCGGAGATCTGCAAGCTAATTGACATTGTGCGTCAAAAGGTGTATAACACATACCAGGTCTCACTCGATCTGGAGGTAGAGGTCGTCACCGGGTGAAGGAGGGAAAGAGCAAACGCAGAGCTGTCCTTGGGGTTGTCGGCATGGGGGGGGTTCTTATTACTGCTGCCATCATCGCCCTATATACACCATGGTTGCCCATTTTTGACCTGCGACACGTTTCCATCGTCGGGAACCGCCATACGACCGGACCTGACGTCGTTCGTGTTTCGGGCCTCAAGCGTGGGGCGGCTCTTCCTTCCCTTCATCTCCGCGCCGCGGCGACGCGAATCGCCGCCCTACCTTGGGTCAAGAGCGCTCTGCTCGTGCGGGAGTTTCCCCACGGGGTGCGGATTGAGATCACCGAGCGCGTCCCCGCCGCCCGCCGAACATCTACGGACGGCAAGTGCCTTCTGATCGGAGAAGGTGGAATCGTCGTCTCGGAGAAGTGCGACGGTTGGAGTGAAACGATCCTCCTGTCGGGAGGATCCGTGTCGGGAACAATCCCCGGAGCCCATGTCCTGGAACCTGCCTTGGTAAGGCTGCTTGATGGGCTCTTGCGGGCCACGCTTACCGGAATGACGGTACGCAAGCTGGATGTCTCCAATGCGGCGTCGGTCATCTTGGTCGACGACTCGGGGACGAGGGTGCTGCTCGGAGCCTTGGATGGTGCGGCCAGCCGGATTCGGCCCCTTGAGGCTCTCTGCCGCGCGGTGAAGGTTGGCAACTACGAACAGATTGACCTTCGATTCGGGGGGGAGGCGACGCTAGTGCCTCGGGTAAGGCGGTGAAGGGATGAAAAAAGAGAAGGTTGTCGTAGGTCTTGACGTGGGAACCACCAAGGTCGTCGCCTTGGTGGGAAACATCGTCAACGGGTCGATCGAAGTCATCGGCATGGGGAAGGCCGAGTCTCACGGGCTGGAGAAAGGCGTGGTTGTCGACATCGGCCGCACGGTCACGTCGATTCGGAAGGCCATCGAAGAGGCCGAGAACATGGCCGACGTGAAGATCGATTCGGTGTACGTGGGAATCGCGGGCAAGCACATCACGTCGATCAACAACAGCGGAACGGTCTCGATCAACCGTCCGGACCGCATCATCACGGAGGACGACGTTCGCCGAGTCGTTGAGACGGCGCAGGCGATCCAGATCCCTCCGGAGAGCGAAGTGATCCACATCATTCCGCGGCAGTACATCGTCGACGGACAGGACGGGATCACGGACCCCATCGGGATGACAGGAACGCGGTTGGAGGTTGACGTTCACATCGTCACCGGGGCGATCACGGCCGTGCACAACCTCGTCCGATGCGTCGAGAGTCTCGGGATTGGCATCCGGCAGATCGTGCTCGAGCCGATCGCGTCCTCCCTCGCCGTGCTCTCCTCCGCCGAGAAGGAGTTGGGCGTCATCCTCATGGACATCGGTGGCGGAACGACCGACATCAGCGTGTTCCGCGGCGGCGACATCTGGTTCTCCAAGGTCATTCCGATCGCCGGAGAGCACATCACGAACGACATCACCGTGGGACTGCAGACCCCGATCGAGGAGGCGGAGCTCATCAAGAAGCAGCACGGAACCGCACTCGTCGACAGCGTGGGCGAGGAGGAGAAGATCGAGGTCGCCACGATCGGCGGAGACGAGAAGAAGCTCGTCTCGAAGAAGAAGCTTGCGAAGATCATCGAGCCGCGCGTCGAGGAGCTGCTCGACCTCGCCATGCAGGAGGTCGAGGACGCCGGCTACCGTGACCTCGTCCCCGCCGGGTTGGTGCTGACCGGCGGAACGTCTCTCCTGAACGGGATCACCGAGTTCGCCGCCCAGCGCTACGATCTCCCGGTGCGCCGAGGCAAGATCCCGCAGGGGATTCACGGGCTGCGGGACATCGTCGAGTCGCCGATCTACGCGACCGCGATCGGCCTCCTGCGTTACGCCATCGAGACCAAGGACTTCAAGAAGCCCGAGTACGCCGACCGAAGAAGGGGCGGCGGATCCGCGGGCGGATCGATCGTCGGGAAGCTGGTCGCGTGGTTCAACCGGTTCTTCCGGGGGTAGGCCATGGCTGAGCAGATGAACCTCACCCCACCGGCGCGCCTCATGGTCGTCGGCGTGGGCGGCGGCGGCGGGAACGTGGTCGACCGCATGTTCGACACCCGCGTTCAGGGCGTCGACTTGGTCGTCGTCAACACCGACGCCCAGGTCCTCGAGGTCGTCCGCGCGCACCAGACGCTTCAGATCGGGCGGAAACTCACGCACGGGCTCGGCGCGGGAGGGAACCCCGAGATCGGGAAGCTTGCTGCCGAGGAGAGCCGCGAGGAAATCGCCGACATGCTCCACGGGGTCGACATGGTGTTCATCACCGCCGGAATGGGGGGCGGAACCGGAACCGGTGCGGCCCCGGTGATCGCCGCCATGGCTAAGGAGGCCGGCGTTCTGACGACGGCCATCGTCACGCGCCCGTTTTCGTTCGAGGGGATTGCGCGCGCCGAGAAGGCCGAGGCGGGGATTGCGCGGCTCTCCCAGAGCGTCGACGCCCTTATCTGCATCTCAAACGACAAGCTCCTCAAGGTCGCATCCGCCGACACGCCGATCACGAAGGCGTTCGAGATGGCCGACGAGGTCCTCCGCAAGGGCGTCGAAGGAATCTCCGACCTCATCACGGTCCCCGGCATGATCAACCTCGACTTCGCCGACGTCGACAGCGTCATGCGCGACGCGGGGACTGCCATGATGGGGATCGGCGAGGGTGAGGGCGAAGGGAAGACGAAGGAGGCGGCGCGCAACGCCATCTCGTCCCCGCTCCTCGACGGATCGATCCACGGGGCGCGCAAGGTGATCATGAACATCACCGGCGGCGCGGATCTGACCCTCGAAGAGGTCACGGCAGCAGCCTCGTTGATCCGCGAAGCCGTGTCCGACCGGGCCGACATCATTTTCGGGACCGCGATTCGGGATGGGATGGAGAAGGTGCGCCTCACCGTCATCGCCACCGGCTTCGCCGTGCCCTACGCGGGGGAGGATGAAGAGGGCGCCCCGCTTTCGAGCGAGACGATGCTCTCCAAACTCGAGCAGGAGAGCCGCGTCGGAAGCGACGACTTCGATATTCCCACGTTCCTCCGTCGCACCCGCAAGGGTCGCGAGGAGGAGGCATCTCGCCTGCCGTGGGGCGAAAAGGCCGCCAAGCCGGAACCAAAGCGCGAGTGGGACTGGGAGCGAGACCGCGACCGACGCAAGCGCTAGCCGGGAACGCGCGAAGTCCCGAGCCATCCGGCCTCCCCTGCGAGAGCCATAAGCAACGAAGCCCCCACGGGGGCTTCTCTCTTCGTACTTCGGGCAGCCGTGGGTCCAGAGGAGGGGGTCGTGAACCCAGGCCGCGCTTCGCGCGGCTGTGGAGTCCGCCAGTCTGGACGTCGCGGACTCCGTGGGGCAACGCGGCCCCCGGGCGCCAAACGGCCAGGGGCCCAAGAGGGCCCCTGGGCGTTTGGTACCAGAGGAGGGGGTCGAACCCACACGTCCCTCACGGGACACGGGATTTTGAGTCCCGCGCGTCTGCCGATTCCGCCACTCTGGCCTCGCTTCTGTAGCGATGGTACGTCGGGACGTCGACTCCGTCAACGAAGGCGGGCGCCGCCCTACTCGCCACGGGCGGCACAC
>Ga0105102_10000038_pt1 | contig 29587 bp, 23 predicted proteins | sample PPLLaktember2015_FD_87032 | JGI IMG/M metagenome (GOLD analysis project Ga0105102, IMG submission 87032) | Freshwater sediment microbial communities from Prairie Pothole Lake near Jamestown, North Dakota, USA - PPLs Lake P7 Core (6) Depth... | ecosystem: Environmental > Aquatic > Freshwater >...
GCGGTAGTTGGCGGAGATGCCTTCGGAGCACCTAAATGCATAAGGATATCATATGCAAATTCGGATGAATTGCTAGTAGAAGCTGTAAAGAGAATAAAGAAAGCCCTTGAATTATTGAATTAAGAGCGGGACATTCCCAAAGCTCCCCTCCTGGGGGCCGACCGTAAAGAAATCAGCCTGTGGCTGATTTTAGGGAGGAGCCAGACTGCAGGGGAGATTTGTGGTGGAGGAGCTGGGGGTGGGTTAATATTTATTATACGAAACCGTCACCTCCCCGGGTTTCCTTTTCTTTGTCCTGTATTCGCCCGTCGGGTAGCCGATCGTAATAAGAAGTTCGACTCTTTTGGATGAGGGTATCTTAAGGATGCTCCTCACCTGTTTTTCATCATACCAGCCAATTATGCATGATCCCAATCCTTCGGCAATTGCCTGTATGCACATATTTTCTGCGGCAATGCCGATATCGATGTGAGAGTAGTCTTTGTTCTTAATAGTTCCGCCGACCTTGGAGGAGAAATTGGGATTTTCCCTGACGATTACTATCAATACCGGGGCCTGGCTGACAAAGCCATTCATGCCCAGCAGTTTGGCAGAAGCTGCTTCCGCCAGGGCGCTTCGAAGTGCAGGATCGGTTACGACAATAAATTTCCATGGCTGTGCATTGCAGGCAGAAGGGGCCATTCTGCCCGCTTCGGTGATGCGTTCGAGCTTTTCCTGTTCTACCGGTTTATCGCTGTATTTTCTGTCGCTCTGCCGCCTGAGGATAAGCTCAAGCATTTTCTTCCCTTCAATCATTTATTAATAGTTTTCTGCCTTAAGTTCGAAATAGCTTTCAGGATGCAAGCATGCCGGGCAGTTTTTCGGAGGTTTTGTCCCGAAATGAACATAACCGCACTTCCTGCAGTACCAGAATACCTTTCCCTCGCGTTCGAAAACCCTGTTTTTCATAATGTTGTCGAGAAGTTTCCTGTATCTGTCCTCATGAATCTTTTCGGCTGATGCAATAGCCTTGAATGCCGTAGCAATAGTTTTGAAACCCTCGGCTTCAGCTTCCCTGGCAAATGCCGGATACAGGTCGCTCCACTCTTCATGTTCGCCGTCGGCGGCAGCCCCGAGGTTCTCACTGGTTGCCCCTGTTTTTCCTGCAGGGTAGGATGCAGTTATTTCAACCATGCCTCCTTCCAGAAATTTAAAGAACCTTTTTGCATGCTGCTGTTCCTGTGCGGCTGTTTCAAGGAAGATAGCGGAAATCTGTTCATATCCTTCCTCCTTTGCAACCTTGGCGGCAAATTCATACCTGTTCTTCGCCTGCGATTCTCCTGCGAAGGCCTTCAGCAGGTTCTGTTCTGTCTTTGTTCCTTTCAAACTCTTTTCCATTTAATTTGTTTTTAGGTATAATAAATTACTAAGGTGTTTTAATTAAAAACTATCAGGTATTTGTTTTGGCAAAAATACCTATCTTTAGTATCAAATTTACCTTATTGACAATATTTATTAACCTTAATCAATCAAAAAAATGGGAGTATTACTAGTGATTTTTGCGATCATTGTTCTCTTTGTCTTCTTTGCTATCTCGCTTTACAACAGGCTTGTAAGGCTCAGGAACAACAGGGAGCAGGCATTTGCTGATGTGGATGTGCAGCTTAGACAAAGGCATGATCTCATTCCCCAGCTTGTTGAAGCCGTGAAGGGTTACATGGTGCATGAAAGGGGTGTGCTGACCGAAATTACCGAGGCCCGGGCGAATGCTATGAAAGCGACCACGATAAATGAGAAGATTGCCGCAGAGACCCGTCTCTCAACCGCCCTTGAGGGATTGAAAGTATCGGTGGAAGCCTATCCCGACCTTAAAGCCAGTCAAAACTTCCTTGATCTTCAGAACGAGATTTCGGATGTCGAGAACAAGATTGCGGCAGCCCGCAGATTCTTTAACTCGGCGACCAAGGAACTCAACACTGCCACTGAACTGTTCCCTTCGAACATAATTGCCACACTTTTCAATTTCAGGCGCGAGCCGATGTTCGACCTCGGTGAAAAACGGGCCCAGATAGAGGAACCGCCTCAGATCAAGTTCCAGTAATATGAAGTATTTCGGACTCCAAAGCCAGATAAGAAGGAACAATACGAACTCGGTATTGATTCTACTGATGTTCCCGCTTGTATTTTATGGTCTTACCTGGCTTTTCCTTTTTTTTACATCGATGCAGATGGAGCGTGAACAGGTAGGTTTGTTTAATGTGAACCGCACATTCCTGTCAACTATCCCGTGGATCACAGTCGGAGTTGCCGTATGGTTTCTTATTGCGTGGTTTTCGCACACCTCCATTATCAATTCCGCAACAAATTCAAAGCCTCTTGAAAGGAAGGAAAACAAGCGAGTATATAATCTTGTCGAGAACCTCTGCATCGCAGCCGGAATGAAGATGCCGAAAGTAAATATTATTGAGGATGATTCACTTAATGCTTTTGCGAGCGGAATAAGCGAAAAGACATATGCCGTATCTCTTTCACGCGGTATTATCGACAAGCTTCAGGACGATGAGCTTGAAGCAGTTATCGCGCACGAACTGACACATATCAGAAACCGGGATGTAAGGCTTCTGATAATTTCAATTGTCTTTGTCGGTATTTTCGCTTTTATAACGGAGATGCTTTTCAGATCGATGAGGTTTGGTAGTATCGGCAGGGGCAAAAAAGAGGGTGGAGCTATTTTTATTGCGCTGTTTCTTGCACTTTTCGGTTACCTGCTTGCCTCACTTTTCAGGTTTGCCCTCTCAAGGAAGCGGGAATATCTTGCTGACGCCGGTTCTGCAGAGCTTACAAGAAGGCCGCTGTCCCTTGCCTCGGCATTGCGTAAAGTGTCGGCTGATCCCACAATTGAAGCCGTAAAAAGAAAGGATGTAGCGCAGATGTTCATAGAAAATCCCCAGGAAGGTGAGGAAAAAACCAAATTCTCTTTTGCCAACCTGTTCGCTACTCACCCTCCGATCCTCAAGAGGATACAACTTCTTGAACAGTACTAGGATTTCTTCCTGATGAGCTTTGATTCTTCTCCCTGAAGGAGTCTTGAAATGTTCTTCCTGTGAGTGAAGATGAGAGCTATCGCCACCACCACCGAGAATACTTTGAAAAATACTGAAGGAGAACCAAAGAAAAGGAACAGAAATACCGGAAAAGCTAGCCCTGCTATCATTGAAGAGAGCGAGACATAACCTGAAACAAGGAGAACGCACAGGAAGACTCCCAGGCATGATATTGTAAGCAGGGGATGGATTGCCAGGAGAACTCCGGATATTGTTGCCACTCCCTTACCGCCGCGGAACCCGGCAAACACCGGAAATATATGTCCGGTGACAACAGCCATTCCGGCCAGGATCTGGTAATTTGTAATCATGGCTGTCCCTTCATCTGCCAGGTTGAAGAATACCGGCAGCATTCCAGCTGTCCAGCCTTTAAGAACATCGATGAGCAGAACCGGAACACCTGTTTTCCAGCCAAGCACCCTTATCACATTTGTGGCGCCTGCATTTCCGCTTCCGTGCTCCCTGACATCAACCTTATGGAAAATCTTCCCGGCCCAGACCGCCGTGGCAATTGATCCCAGCAGGTATGACAGTATCAGTGTGAGCGATATTTTTATAAGACTCATTTTATTATCAGATTGTCAGATTCCGGGTCCCGATTCAGCCAGCCTTGCAGTCTCTTCGTTCGAGGCAAACTTGCTGAAGTTGTTAATGAACTTCAAAGCCAGATCGGTGGCGGCAAGATGCCATTTAACGCGGGAATCCCACGAGTCTGAAGGATCGAGCAGATTAGCCCTCACTCCGTCAATTTTATCGGGGATGCTCAGATTGAAAACAGGAAGGGTGCTGAATTCATACTTTTTTATCGAGTCATCAAGGATGGAATTGATTATCAGCCTCGTGGTCGGAAGATCAATACGGCTTCCAATACTGCATGGCCCGCCTGTCCACCCTGTGTTCACGAGCCATGCCTCAGCGTTATGGAGCTTCATTTTCCTGGTGAGCTCATTTGCATAAATAATCGGATCGAGCATAAGGAAGGCTGCCCCAAAGCACGCTGAGAATGAGGGAACCGGTTCTATGATGCCTCTTTCCGTCCCTGCCACCTTGGCGGTGTATCCGCTGAGAAAATAGTATCTTGTCTGATCTTCCGTAAGCCGGCTGACCGGGGGAAGGACTCCGAATGTATCGGCAGTCAGGAAAATTACCTTGTTTGCATGACCGGCTTTGGAGACTGGTTTTACTATATTGTTAATGTGGTAAATAGGATATGAGACCCTTGTGTTTTCCGTTTTTGAATCGTCGTTGAAGTCTATCGTTCCGTCGGAATTTACAACCAGGTTTTCGAGAAGTGCATCGCGTCTGATGGCATCGTAAATGTCAGGTTCGTTCTTTCTGTTCAGCCTGATGCACTTTGCGTAGCAGCCTCCCTCGAAATTGAAAATGCCGTCATCGTCCCATCCATGCTCATCGTCACCTACCAACGCCCGGTCGGGATCGGTTGAAAGGGTTGTCTTTCCGGTACCAGAAAGTCCGAAGAAAATAGCAACATCTCCCTTTTTGCCAACATTGGCTGAACAGTGCATTGATGCGATCCCCCTGAGAGGAAGGTAATAATTCATTACGGAGAAAATCCCTTTTTTCATTTCACCGCCGTACCATGTACCTCCAATCACTGCCATTCCGGACTTAAGGTTGAAGAAGACAAAGTTCTCTGAATTGAGCCCCTGCTTTTTCCAGTCGGGATTGGTTGTCTTTGATGCGTTGAGTACCACAAACTGCGGTGTGAAATTTTCCAGTTCCCCGGGTTCAGGCCTGATAAACATGTTTTTAACAAAATGTGCCTGCCATGCAACTTCAAGCACAAATCTGACTGCCAGCCTGGTATTCACATTGGTTCCGCAAAAGCAGTCGACAACGAAGAGCCTTTTCCCTGACAGCTGTTTTGCTGCAAGCTTCCTGCAGTGTTCCCATATCTCATTGGAAATTGGCTTGTTATCGGAGACTTTCGCTTTCTCGGATTTCCACCAGACTGTATCCCTTGTCGTATCGTCCATCACCACGTATTTGTCATTCGGGGATCGTCCGGTGAAGATGCCTGTATCGACTGAGATGGCGCCTGAACGGGTTATTATTCCTTTTTCATAACCTGCCAGCCCGGGTTTTGTCTCCTCTGCGAACAACGTGTTGTAGGATGGGTTATAAAGGATTTCGACCGGATTTTCTATTCCGTAATTCCTGAGATCATCGGGGGTTACCATAGCAGGCTTTTTCTGATTGTAATAAGAGTTATCAAATGTATTAAATATTTCAATAAAAAGGAGAGGGTATCTTCTGCCTCAGGGGTCTTTAATATGGTTAGAAACAGAGGTTCATAGGTCAGGGGCAGGCTTGAAAAGTGAAAGGGCGCCGTAAGGGCGCCCTTTTCTGTGTGTTGGGATAAGAAGGATTATTTCCCGTATTTTATCGACGACTGTGCTGCCGCAAGCCTGGCTATCGGAACCCTGTAAGGCGAGCAGCTTACATATGTCAATCCTGTTTTGAAACAGAATTCAACAGAAGCGGGATCTCCTCCCTGTTCACCGCAAATGCCGACTTTTAAATCCGGTTTTGTAGCCCGGCCTTTTTCGACTGACATCCTTATCAGCTGTCCCACACCTTCCTGGTCAATAGTCTGGAAGGGGTCGGCTGCAAGCATCTTCTTGTCGAGATAGTCATTGAGGAATCCGCCGATATCATCACGGCTGAATCCGAATGTCATCTGTGTAAGGTCGTTGGTGCCGAATGAGAAGAAATCGGCTGATTTTGCCATCTGATCGGAAAGCAGGGTTGCCCTTGGAATTTCGATCATGGTGCCATATTTATAATCGATCTTATTAAGTCCTGATTTTTTGATGACTTCTGCATAGACCTGATCAACCACTTTCTTGGTGACATCAAGTTCTGAGACATCGCAGGTTACGGGGACCATCAGTTCAGGTTTCGGATGCTTCTTCTCCTTTAGAAGATCAGCGGTAGCCTCGAACATCGCGCGCACCTGCATTTCTGTAATCTCGGGATAGGTTATGCCAAGGCGTACACCACGGTGACCCATCATCGGATTGCTTTCGTGAAGTGCTTCACCACGTTTTGCGACATCTGATTTCTTAATGCCCAGTGCTTTGGCGAGTTCAGCCTGTTTTTCAGCTCCCTGCGGAACAAATTCATGAAGAGGCGGGTCCATCAGGCGGAATGTCACTGGCAAACCATCCATGGCTTCCAGGGTGGATTTCATATCTTTCTTCACATATTTGTGCAATTCATTGAGCGCTTTCCGGCGTTCAGCCTCATTGGCGCTGAGGATCATTTTACGGAGAAGGAACAATGGCTGTTCCGATCCCTTGCCATAAAACATGTGTTCAATACGGAAGAGCCCGATACCTTCAGCTCCGTAATCGCGGGCGATTTTTGCATCTTCGGCTGTATCAGCATTTGTACGGACACCCATTTTCCTGTATCTGTCGACGATCGTCATGAACGACTTGAAGCTTGGGTTCTCAGTCGCATCCATTAAAGTTATTGCACCTTTGTACACATTTCCCTTGGTCCCGTTTATTGTGATAACATCACCCTCTTTCAGAACCAGATCAGAACCTGATACCCTGATTTTTTTTGCTGATGCATCAACATGGAGAGTACCTGCACCCACGACGCAGCACTTGCCCCAGCCGCGTGCAACCAGTGCAGCGTGAGATGTCATTCCTCCGCGTGCAGTAAGTATACCGACGGCGGCACGCATCCCTTCAACGTCCTCCGGGTTTGTCTCTTCACGAACCATAATGACCGTTTCTCCTTTCCTTGTCCAGACAACTGCATCTTCGGCAGTGAAAACGATCTTACCCACAGCGGCGCCGGGTCCGGCAGGCAGACCTTTTGCAATCGGAGTTACTTTCTTCTCAGCGGCAGGATCACAAATCGGGTGAAGAAGTTCATCGAGCTGCGACGGGTCGACACGTGTGACAACTGTCTTTTCGTCGATCAGTTTTTCTTTATACATATCCATAGCCATGTTTACAGCGGCGGTGCCTGTCCTTTTCCCGACACGGCACTGAAGCATAAAGAGCTTATTCTCCTGAATTGTAAATTCTATATCAAGCATGTCACGGAAATTTTGCTCCAGTATATGGCGTATTTCAACAAGCTCCTTATATGTCTTGGGCATTGCCTCCTGCATGCTCTTCAGGTGCTTGTTCTGCTCATTCTTCGTTTCGTTGTTTAATGGACTCGGAGTTCTTATGCCGGCTACAACATCCTCACCCTGTGCATTTACAAGCCATTCACCATAGAACTGGTTCTCGCCTGTTGCAGGGTTGCGGGTAAATGCGACACCAGTTGCGGATGAATCACCCATGTTTCCGAACACCATGGCCTGAACGTTTACGGCGGTGCCCCAGTTGTCAGGAATTCCTTCGATACGGCGGTATGATACGGCCTTCTTTCCGTTCCAGCTCTTGAAAACAGCCTTGATACTTCCCTCGAGTTGTTCCTTTGCATCGTCAGGGAATGGTTTTCCAAGTACCTGTTTGATTTTCTTCTTGAATTTCTCTGCAAGATCCTTGAGTTCATCAGCAGAAATATCGGTGTCTGACTTATAACCTTTCTTTTTCTTGAATTCGTCGAGCATTTCATCAAGCTGCTTACGGATACCTTTTCCTTCACCAAGCTCGATGCCTTCAGCCTTTTCCATAACCACGTCGGCATACATCATTATCAGACGGCGGTAGGAATCCCATACAAAACGGGGATTATTGGTCTTCTTTAGAAAACCAGGAATGGTTGCCGTGCAGAGTCCGATATTCAGAACAGTGTCCATCATGCCGGGCATCGATTTACGTGCGCCTGAACGGCAAGATACAAGCAATGCGTTGGAGGGGTCGCCATACTTCATTCCCATAGTCTCTTCGGTGAGCTTCATGGCTGCCCATACTTCAGGCATCAGTTCCTTCGGAAGAGTGCAATCGTTATCGTAATACTCATTACATGCATCGGTTGTAATTGTAAAACCGGCGGGTACAGGCAGGCCAAGGAGACACATTTCTGCAAGATTGGCCCCTTTGCCGCCAAGAAGATTCTTCATATCTGCTTTACCCTCTGCAGTCTTCCTGCCAAAGGAATAAACTCTTTTTACTTTCGACATACTTTTATGAATTTATTATAAACTTAAATTGTTGGTTCCGGAAAATAAGGTGCAAATTTAATATTAAAATTTGAATTTCTGAACACCATTTAAAATTCATGATCGCGGATGGAACATAATGAGGGTATCGCGCAGGTAACTCCTGTCGATATGTGTGTAGATCTCGGTTGTCAGGATGGATTCATGCCCAAGCATCTCCTGAACCGCCCTGAGATCGGCTCCTGCCTCGACCATATGGGTTGCAAATGAGTGACGGAAGGTATGGGGGCTGATTTTTTTCATTATCCCTGCCTTGCCTGCCAGATCCCTGACTATTGTGAAAATCATCGCCCTGGTCAGCATCCTGCCGCGGCGGTTCAGGAAGACCACATTTTCGTCGTGGATAACAGGCAGCCTGCTGCGGTCAATCCTGTAGAGGTCGATCTCTTTCAGCGCCTTATTGCTTACAGGCACAAGTCTTTGCTTATTGCCCTTGCCGGTTACACTGACAAAGCCTTCGCCGTAATGGATATCTGTAAGCCTCAGGTTTACAAGCTCTGAGACTCTCAGCCCGCATCCGTAAAGAGTCTCAATGATTGCCTTGTTCCTGTGTCCTTCGGGCTTGCTGAGATCGATTGCATCAACTATCCTGTCGATCTCCGCAACTGACAAGACCTCAGGCAGTTTTAGACCGATCCTTGGGGATTCGAGCAGCGATGAAGGGTTTTCGGTGATTTCTCCGTCAATCAGAAGGAATTTGTAGAAAGCCCTTATGCCTGAAAGCACCCTCGACTGTGTTCTTGCATTCTGATTGTCTGACCCGAACCTGTTGATGAAATCCTTAAGATCGGGATAACTCACGGTTGATGGCTCAATATTCTTGCCTGATATGTGAATATATTCCTCAAGCTTTCTGACATCGGCAATATATGCTTCGATGCTGTTCTCCGACAGTGATTTCTCGAGCCTCAGATAATTTTCGAAGTTCTTGAATGCAGCTTTCCAGGAAAGGCTCATCTGGCTTGATTGGTTTTACAGTGCAAAGTAATACAAAGTAATGCAACCCTACAGATCAGATCCTTCAATAATTTAGTTATTTTTGCACCTTACTGACATCTGATACCAGGGATGAAAATTCAAATAATAAACGGCCCAAATCTTAATCTGCTCGGAAAAAGAGAGCCTGAAAAATACGGCACCGAATCTTTTGAGGAAAGGTTAAGTACACTCAGGGAACTTTTTCCGGCGATAGCATTTGACTATTTTCAATCGAATATTGAGGGGGAAATAATCAACAAGATTCATGAGACAGGCTTCTCATACGATGGTATTATTCTTAATCCGGGCGGCTACACTCATACATCGGTTTCGATAGCAGATGCTGTGGCTTCAGTGAAGAACCCTGTGGTCGAGGTTCACATTACCAACATAGCGGCAAGGGAGGAGTTCCGTCACAACAGTCTTGTGGGAAGGTTTTGTGCAGGCACTATTGCGGGGTTCGGACTTGATGGTTACAGGCTGGCAGTCGAAGCATTGATCGGGATCAGAAATAAATCAAAATTGCCGTAATGATAAGGAAAAGGACAAAGATTGTAGCGACCATTTCCGACAAAAGATGTGATCCCGATTTCATCAGGGAACTGTACAGGGAGGGAATGGATGTGATAAGGATCAATTCAGCACATCTGAATACCGAAGGAGCCCTGAGGATTATCCGGAATGCACGTATCGTTTCGGATAAAATCGCAATTCTGCTCGATACAAAAGGTCCTGAAATACGGACAACAGTTTGTGATGCCCCGATAGAGCTTAAAAAGGGCTCAAATATATTGATTGCCGGAAATCCCGGGGAAAAAACCACCGCCAATATCATTAATGTTTCATATCCAGCATTTGTAACCGACGTGCCTGAAGGGTCTGCAGTTCTTATAGATGACGGTGACCTGGAGCTGAAAGCGGTAAAGAGGAAAGGTGAATTCCTCGAATGCCTTGTGGAAAATGACGGTATCCTGGGGTCCAGGAAAAGCGTTAACCTTCCCGGGGTAAAGATCTATCTTCCATCGCTGACGGAAAAAGACAGGATATTCATTAAAATGGCTGTCGACAACGGAGTCGACTTCATTGCACATTCATTTGTCAGGTCAAAACAGGATGTGCTTGATGTTCAGGCTGTTCTGAATGAATATAAAAGCAGTATCAAGATTATCGCCAAGATTGAGAATGCTGAGGGTGTTGAGAACATCGATGAGATCCTCGAAAATGTATATGGTATAATGGTTGCCAGGGGTGACCTTGGCATTGAAATTCCATATGAAAGGATCCCCGGCATTCAGAAAATGATGATCTCTAAGTGCATAAACGCCCGGAAACCGGTAATAGTGGCGACGCAGATGCTGCACACAATGATCACAAATCCAAGGCCCACACGTGCCGAGGTAAGCGATGTTGCAAGCGCCATATACTCTCAGACTGACGCTTTGATGCTAAGCGGGGAGACTGCCAACGGGAAATATCCGGTTGAAGCCGTGAAAACTATGTCGAGAGTTGCACTTGAAGTTGAGGAAAACAAGGAAAGGTTCCTCGATCTTTCTTCAGCCGGTATAACTGGCCAGATTTCAGCATATCTTGCCAAGGTTGCGGTTAAAACATCCGTACGGATTGGGGCAAAGGCAATCATCGCGGATACGACAGCCGGAAAAGCAATCAGGGATATGGCTTCGTACAGGGGTTATAATCTGATCCTTGCGCAATGCTACCTTACATGCACCATGAGAGAGCTGGCCCTGTCGTACGGTGTGTATGCCAGTTTCCAGGAGAGAAAGAAATCGGTTGACGATTTCCTGAAGATTGCCCTGACGGATCTTTCAGCACAGCACGACCTAAAGCCGGATGACGTGATAGTGGTCCTTGCCGGAAATTTCTCGGGGCAAACGGGATTTTCATTTATCGAGGTCGGGACCGTCGAGTATCTCAAGGACAGGGTCGACATAGTGGATTGACATATATTTATGGTCTGATTTTTGAGGTTATTTTAAATGCCGTAAAAAAGGGTTTCAATGGTCAGATTGCTTTTTTTTTCATTGTGGGTGGCTGCCCATCCAGTTCATGTCTCTCTGATGAGCATTGATTACGTGCAGGAGCGGAATATTTTCAATGTGTTTCTGAAAGTATATTTTGATGATATGCTCCTTGATTCTGGCATTGAAAAGGGCGATCAGAAAAAACTTGTCTTTTCGGCGGATGATGATTTTACCCGGAAAGTTATTTCCGGCTATGTAGCCGACAGGGTAATGCTCATTGTCAATAAACGGCAGTTAAATGCACAGCTGGTAAATATGGATCTTTCGGATAATGAATTACGATTGAATCTGGTTTTCGGTTCAGCCGGGAAAGTTAATTCCATTACCGTAAAGAATCTTATCATGACCTCCCTTTACAGCGACCAGGCAAATATGATAATTGTGAAAGTGAACGATTTTGAGGAGGGTGTCAGACTGACAAGTCAGGAAACTGAAAAGAGGTTCGAGATAAATTAACTAAAAGGTTGAGAGGAGATTACGCAAGGTGAAGAGTCTGAAATTCAAAAAACTGATAGTCATTGCCCTTCTGCTGATCGGTTTCAGTCAAATCAGGGCAACCCACAACAGGGCTGGCGAGATCACCTATGTTCAGCTGTCGGATCTCTCTTTCGAGATAACAATAACGACCTATACGTATACCCTGAGCTTTGCCGACAGGCCACAGCTTGAAGTCGAATGGGGGGATAACTCTACTTCTATAGCTGACAGGCAAAGCATTCTTTTTCTCCCTAATTATTACAAGAGGAATATTTATAAAATAGTACATACCTATCCCGGGCCGGGTGTCTATAAAATTGTTGTTCAGGATCCTAACAGGAACGCTGATGTCCTGAACATACCCAATTCGGTCAACGTGGTTTTCTCAATATCAACCGTTCTGATCGTAAATCCGTCGATCGGCAGGAACAACACCCCTGTACTGCTTAATCCACCCTACGACAAGGCTGCTCGCGGATATATCTTTATTCATAATCCCGGGGCTTATGATCCGGATGGGGACAGCCTTTCGTACGCACTTACGGTATGCACCAGGGAGGATGGGAAGCCGATCGAGAATTACCGTCTGCCTCCGGCTACGAATTTCATCAGGGTTGATTCAATTTCGGGCGACCTTATATGGAACACTCCTCGTGACACGGGAGCTTACAATGTTGCAATGGAGATTCAGGAGTGGCGGTACGGGAAAAAGATCGGAGTGGTTATAAGGGATATACAGATAAACGTTTATGATACAAAAAACAAGCCCCCCGTCATTGGCCCTTTGTACGACAGATGTGTTGTGGCGGGAGAGGTGGTGGATTTCAATATTACTGCAACCGATCCTGACAATGATTTCCTCAGTCTTTTTTCCACCTCAGGAATATATTCGCTTGCTGCCTGCCCTGCCACATTTACGAAAGTCGATTCTATTGCGGGAAGTGCAACTTCAAGGTTCCGATGGGCAACATGCCTGGAGGCGGTAAGGAATCAGCCATATGATATAATTATAAAAGCGGATGATTACAGCGGCGAAAAGAAGCTGTCGGATATCGACAACTTCCAGATTAAGGTATTGGGGCCGCCGCCAGTTTTGAACAGCGTCTCACCTGAAGGAAAGTTCATGCGTCTGGTATGGAATAATTACGGAACTGCTGCCATTTCCGGCTTCAATATTTACCGTAAGGAGGGTGCTTCATCATTTGTTCCCGATTCATGCACTTCCGGGATTCCGGCATCAACCGGTTTCATAAAGGTTGGTTATATCTCCGGAAGTGAAACCGTTTCCTTTATCGATACTGAAAACGGGCAGGGCCTCCAGTACGGCAGGGAATACACCTACCGTATCGTCGCAGTTTTTTCGAATGGAGCCGAGAGTAAGGCTTCAAATGAAATCACCTCATCGCTGGTTTCCGGGGTCCCGGTTATAACGAATGTAAGCGTTCGAACCACCTCTCCGACAAATGGATCAATCGTCGTAAGATGGATAAAGCCCGACAGGCTCGATACCATCCCAGCCGCAGGGCCCTATGAGTACCTTATTTACAGGGCTGAGGGAATAACCGGGACAAACTATACACAGGTAAGGTCAATACAGACAGCCACTTTAAACGAGACATCGTTTGTCGACACGCTTATCAATACGCGGGCAGGCGGATTTATTTACAAGATAGAACTTTACAACAACGCAACAGGAAACAGATTCCTTATCGGAGAACCCGGTTATGCATCGTCGGTATTTCTTGTGGCGAATCCGGGCGACAGGAAGGTCCGTTTCACGATAAGCCGGAATGTGCCATGGATTAACACGCGGTACGATTTCTTCAGGCTTAATGAGGCCACGATGAGATATGACTCGGTTGGAACCTCAAACCTGCTTGAATTCGTTGATGCCGGGCTGGTTAACGGCAGGCAGTACTGCTATAAAGTCAGGTCAACCGGAGGATATACCCCCGTTGATTTGCCCAAAAACCTTATTAACTTTTCACAGGAGACATGTGTCACTCCAATTGACAACGAAGCCCCGTGCCAGCCGGAGATTACAGTCACCAGCCAGTGCGACAGCCTGTACAATACTGTCCGTTGGAGCATTACTGATGCCGCCTGTCTCGATGATGTAGCCGGATACAACATTTATTACAAGATGATCACCGAAGAGAATCTTACTCTTCTGACAGTTATTGATGACAAGAATACCTTCAGCTACAAGCATTTACCGGGTGAAGTTATTTCAGGGTGCTACGCCGTTTCAGCCTTTGACCAGATAGGGAATGAGAGTTTGAAATCGGTAATGATATGTGTTGATTCATGCAATTTTTACGAGATCCCGAATGTATTTACTCCAAACGGGGATGACATAAATGACTGGCTTAAGGCAAAAACTTCGGGGCTTGTCGAAAAGGTCGATTTCAAACTGTTCAACCGGTATGGGGTCCTGATCTTTCAGACCGATGAGCCGAGGCTCAACTGGGACGGCACGTACAAGGGAAAGATAGTCTCTCCTGGTGTTTATTTCTATCAGTGCGATGTCTTCGAAAGGAGGATTTCCGGTCTGGAGCAGTTCCACCTTTCAGGGTTTATTCATGTGATTACTGAAGCGGGTGCGACGATCACCAAGCCTGAATTGTAATTAAAGAGAGATTTTCGGACATGAAAAGAATATTATTGTTAATTACCTTTACCGCGATCGCACTAATCACGGCAGCACAAAAGCCGGTTGATTATCTGATGGAGGGAAAAGCTCTCATTCAGGCCGGAAAGCCTGATGAGGCTGTAAATGCATTGTCGGAAGCCCTGAAAAGCTTTCCTGAAACAGGATTGTATCTCGGACGCGCCGAGGCGTACATGGCAATGGGCGACTATTCACAGGCAATAAATGATTATAATTCAGCTAATAAGATCATTCCGGGATCAGGAGAATTCGGGCTGGCGAGGATTTATGCCCTTAAGGGTGACGCCGCTACGGCAGTTTATCACCTTGAATCAAACCTGAGATCCCCGTTCAGGAAAAGCGAAAAAGAAATAATGCTTGATCCCTCTTTCAGCACAGTTGAAAACCGCCCGGAATGGCGACAGTTCTGGAAGAAAGAACTGTTCGGAGCTCTTGAGAAGGGAGTTGCTGAAATAGAATACAGCATTTCTACCGGAAATACAGGTGATGCCAAAACCATGCTTAATGATCTATCCGGAAAATATCCGGAGCATGATGAAATTGTTTATGCAGGAGCACTCGTAAGCATAACGGAGAAAAAGTATGCTGAAGCAGTAAAAGCACTGACTGTTCTTCTTGCTGAAGAACCGGGAAATGAGAAGTACCTGAGGCTTCTTTCCCGAACTCAGGAAGCATCGGGGAACTTCGCCGGAGCATCTTCATCGTACAGCAGGCTCATTGATAATGGCGTCGGAGACCCTGAACTTCTGATGCTCAGGGCAGAAAGCTACAGAAAAACCGGCGAAACCGGAAAGGCTGTTGATGATGTTGAAAGGTATCTCGGTCTTTATCCTGGAAACAAAAAAGCGCTCAGCCTTGCCGGAAAGCTTGAATCAGCATCCGGTGATAATCTGAAAGCTCTTCAGTATTTCTCCGAGAACCTGAAGCTCCATCCAAATGATGCAGATTGTTATATTGACAGGGCAAACTCCTACTTCGTATCACGATCATGGGATTTTGCAATAAAGGATTACAGCATGTCGCTCGACCTCCATCCTGAGAACCCGGATGCATGGCTGAACAAAGGAATTGCCCTTCTCAATTCCGGAAAGAGGACAGATGCCTGTTACGATTTCAGGAGATCATTCAATCTGGGAAATAAAAAGGCCACAGAGTACCTGAGCAGAAACTGCATAAAATGATCCCTGACCGAACGTTCTATTTAATGTTTCTTAGGATCTTCTCGAACAGGTCGCGGGGCTTGAATGGTTTCAGCACATAGTCGTTGATACTCAGGTTTTCAATCTTGTCATGGCTTTCCGACATTATTGCTGCCGTCAGAGCCACCACGGGAATTGATCTTATTTCCGGCTTTCCTGATTCCCTGATTTTCCTCGTTGCCTCAATGCCATCCATAACGGGCATATGCAGATCCATAAGTATAAGGTCAAAACTTTCCTTCTCAAGGATCTCGAGGGCAAGTTTCCCATTTTCAACATGGGTTACCCTGATACCCCATCCTGTCAGGAACTTGTTTGCAACGAAGAAATTGATCCTGTTGTCTTCTGCAACAAGGATTTTCTTTCCCTCCAGTCCTGTATATGACTCATTCGGCTCTCCTGCCTCAATCCTGGCACCCTCTTCCGGAATGCCGAAGCTTAAGATAAACCTGAAGGTTGATCCTTTATCCGGCTCACTAACCACCTCGATCTTCCCATTCTGAAGTTCAACCAGCTTTTTGCATATGGCAAGTCCCAGTCCGGTTCCGCCGAAATGCCGCGTGGTGTCGGTGGATGCTTGTGTAAAACTCTCAAAAATCATTTCATGCTTGTCCTTTGGGATGCCTATACCGGTATCCCTGACAACAAATTCAATGCTTGATTTGTCATTCTTCCGCTCAAGTTCTTTAATAACAACATGAATACTCCCTCGCTGGGTGAATTTAAGCGCATTTGAAAGCAGATTTGAAAGAATCTGGTTAAGCCTGATTGAATCGCCGATTACCTCTGCGGGCAGGTCATTCTCCTTTATAATATCAAATTCGAGATTCTTCGATTTAGTCCTGAAGGAATAAGTCCTCATTATGTCCTTCAGGAAGGCGTCGAGATTGAACCGGGCCTGTTCGAATTCTATCTTTCCCGACTCCATCTTGTTGTAATCGAGCACATCGTTGACAAGAGTGAGGAGGTGATTCCCTGAAAACCTCAGGGTTTTAATGAAATCCATCTGGTCCTCCCTGGGGTTACCCTGCAACAATAGATTTGTTATCCCGATCACTTCGTTAAGGGGGGTACGGATCTCGTGGCTCATGGTTGACATGAACTGCTGCTTGGATGCAGCAGCCTCCTCGGCTTTCCGGCTCGCCTGGATAACGTTGTCGATCATTATTCTCCGCTGAATTGCAATAGCTATCTGATTCCCGATAAATTCAAAAACATTTACATCCTCCTGTGAAAATTTATCCTCATCATGATAATCCTGAAAAGCCATTACTCCGATGATCTCCTTGTCGGCTACCAGCGGAACACCCATCCATACCTTACACGGTGTGCCAACCAATGAAATATCTCCGGAGTTCTCCAGGTTTTTCAGGTCATTTACCTTAAGCAGAACTGATTTTTTAAGCCCTATTGCCCATTTTGTGATTGTTTTACGGGCAGGCACATTTTCAAACTTATCTGTTTCATCCGAAAAAAACGGGAGGGATAGGGAATCGGTCTTCTTGTCGTACAAGGCAATGAAGAAATTGCTGGTATCCCAGATCTTGCCTAATTCATGAACTATTGTCGGGTATATATCCTTGATGTCAAGCTGGTTAAGTGCCGCGGTCGAAATGTTGTACAGTATCTCCTGTACTCTCTCATTCTTTTTCTCCTGAGAAATGTCCCTGTAAATGCCAAGGGAAGCAACTATTTTTTCATTTATCAGAATATTTGTGGCAATCAGCGACACCTGAATCCTGTGGCCCGATTTATCGGATCTTATTGTCTGCCTTGTCAGTTTGTGCTTTTCGGCTGCAATGATATCGGGACCGATGGATTCAGATTTCATCTCCCCGGGAAGAATCAGGTCATCTATCATTCTGCCGGTTGCCTCCTCTGCTGTATAACCGAACAGATCGGTGAATTCCCTGTTGATCAAAACTATTTTACCATCATTGTCAATTATGGCAATGGCTTCAGGAATTGAATCAATAAGGTGTTCCAGGAAAGCTTTTTCCCTGCTCACATGCACCTGATCACCGCCGGATAGATTCTCTCTCCACCTGCTTTCCTTCGATCTCAGGGATTCGATTTCTTCCTTAAGCCTCCTGTTTGCCAGGAGGAGTTCCTCGTATTTGAGTTTTGTTTCAGTCATGCCTGTATCAGAGTGCATTAATGTTAATAGTAACGTGATATTGGGCTGGCACCGTATATATAAAGCCTAATTCTGCTTTTTTTTCTCAGAGTAGAATCTGCAAAAGTCCTTTAATCCGCATTCCTCGCAAAGCGGTTTTCTTGCCATGCAAACGTATCTTCCATGAAGTATCAGCCAGTGGTGAGCCTCATGCATCAAAGCAGGAGGAATGTTCCTTGAAAGCTGCATCTCGGCGGCAAGAGGTGTTTTTGCATTCCTCACAAGTCCGATCCTTGAAGATACCCTGAAAACGTGGGTGTCGACTGCCATTACCGGTTTCCGGAAAACAACAGAGGCCACGACATTTGCCGTTTTCCTTCCTACCCCGGGAAGCTTTTGAAGTTCAGAAGGTTCGGATGGAACAATTCCGCCAAATTCATTTACTAGCATTCTGGCCATGCCGGCAAGATGTTTTGCTTTATTGTTCGGATAGGAGCAGGACCTGATATACCCGAAGATTTCCGATGGTTCGGCTTTAGCCATTGAGGCTGCATCAGGGTATTTTTCAAGAAGCGCCGGGGTGATAATATTTACCCTTTTATCGGTGCACTGGGCCGAAAGTATCACTGCAACAATCAAACCGAAGGGATCAGTGTAGGTCAGCTCTGTTTCGGGGGCAGGCATGTTTATCCGGAAATAATCGATGGTCCTGCGGTATCTTTCCTTGAGTGTCATGAGAAGCGGGAAATGAAAAATGTTAAGGTAATGTTTTTATTGTTAACAGGAATCTGTAAAGGATTTGAAAGTGTTTAGTATGGAATAACAGATGTTTTTTTAACTTTAACGGGCAATATAATAGATTTGGAAAAAATTATTATTAACACAGGCAGTTCTGTTTCAGAGATTCTCATCGGTGTTAGATGGGAGGATGTGCGTGGAATGCTCCCGGAATCGGATGTGGCGGTTATCACCGACAATAACATATACCGGATTTACGGGGAAGAATTTCCTGACTTCCCGGTATTTCAGATAAAGGCAGGGGAGGCTAGCAAAAAGATTGAGGTAGTTGAATCACTTGCAGAGAGGCTGATTGACGCTGGTATTGACAGGAAAGGGCTTATCCTTGGTATCGGAGGAGGAGTGGTGTGCGACATTGCAGGGTTCCTGGCATCTATTTACATGCGAGGCATCAGATGCGCCTACGTTTCATCATCACTTCTTTCCCAGGTTGATGCGAGTACGGGAGGGAAGAACGGAGTTAACCTGGGCGGGACAAAAAACGTGATCGGGTGCTTCAAACAACCGGAATTCGTAATCTGCGATCCTTCAATGCTGAAGACTCTCCCTGAGGATGAATACTACTCAGGCCTTGCAGAACTTATTAAAACTGCCCTTATCGGTAATGCAAAGCTTTTTGAGATTATTGAAAACAACCATGAAGCGATAGCGAAACGGGACCAGGATCTTCTTTCAATGTGCATTTCAATGGCAGTGAATTTCAAGGCAGCCGTAGTATCGGAAGATGAGAAGGAGGAAGGGTTGAGGAGGATACTCAATTTCGGCCATACCTACGGGCATGCGATCGAGGTTTACAAATCGTTCAGGCATGGGTATGCAGTTGCCTCAGGAATGGAGCTTGCAGCAAAATTCTCGTTGTCAAGGGGATTGATCACCCCAGGGGAGTGCAGCAGGATAATTGCCCTTCTTAAGTCGTTCAGGCTCCTCCGGATGCACGATATTCCCGATGACCAGCTGAGGCAGCTTGTAATGAGGGATAAGAAAAAGGCAGGGAACGATATATATTTTGTTTTTCTGAATGGAATCGGAAAGGCAGTAGTTGAAAAAATTCCTGCAGCCGAGGCGGTTGAATTTTACAGGGATAACAAGCCCGGAAACTAATAGTTTTCATTATGAACTCTTTTGGCGTTGTTTTCAGAGTGTCGGTTTTTGGTGAGTCGCATGGTAACTCCATCGGAGTTGTTATTGATGGTTGTCCTCCGGGGATACCAATCGGACCGGATGATTTCATGTCCGACCTTTCAAGAAGGCAGAGCGGGAGCATTGGTACAACAAAACGCAGGGAGGCTGATAAGCCGGAGATTATCAGCGGTGTTTACAACGGAAATACCACAGGGGCCCCGGTTACTCTTGTAACAAGGAACAGCGACAGGATTTCATCTGATTATGATGATTTTAAAAGCGTCCCGCGGCCAGGGCATGCGGATTATGTTTCAGGAGTCAAATTCTCCGGTTTTGCCGATATTCGGGGAAGCGGCCATTTCTCGGGGCGGATCACATGGGGACTGGTGGCGGCAGGTGTGATAGCAAAGCTGATTGTACGTCCAGCCGTTATAAGCGCTAAGCTTATCTCTGCAGGAGGATCGGCTGACATCGCGCAGGCAGTTGAAAAGGCAATGTCTGAAGGGGACTCCATTGGCGGTATTGTTGAATGCACAATATCAAATCCTCAGAAAGCAATGGGGGAGCCATTCTTTAATTCAGTGGAGTCTTCAATAAGTCATATCGTTTTTTCAATTCCGGCAATAAAGGGGATCGAATTCGGTGCAGGTTTTTCGGCTGCCTCAATGAAGGGTTCAGCTCACAATGATCCTTTTATTGACGGAACGGGAAAGACACTTACAAATAATTCGGGAGGCATCAACGGAGGTATATCAAACGGAAACGAAATTATCTTCAGGGCGGCTGTCAAACCAACGTCATCGACCGGTGCAGTTCAGCGGACATTCGATTTCAGCAGGGGAGAAATGACCGAACTCGGTGTAAGGGGGCGCCATGATACCTGCATTGCACTAAGGATGCCGGTTATAATCGAGTCTGCTGCTGCAATAGCAATGGCTGATCTTCTGATGATCGACCGCGGGATTAACGGATCAAGAAAGCTCTGATATTTTTAATTCTATCTTTAATATTCTGGATGTTGACGGTGTTACTTTAAACCTCTCGTCAAGCCTTTCTCCGATCAGCCAAACGATTTGCTCTGCAGACTCAAGTATCAGGACCTTTTCCTTTTTCATAACCGAATATTTCGAGTCGATAAAATAGTCGCTTAGCTTTTTTCTGTTATTCATTCCGAGGGGGTAGAAAAGATCCCCCTTTTTCCACCTGCGGATAACCAGCGGGTATTCAATCTTGTCTGAGTCTATGCAGGCAATGCTCTTTCGACGGGATATCCTGTAACCAGGTCTGACATCAATTTCAATGGCCGACTTTATTCCCGGAACTCTTTGAAAATCTTCAACACAAGCTATTTCAATGTTCTCCTGGTAATCCGTTCCCAGGGGAGTAACAATTATTTCTTCACGGTTCCTGAGAATCCGGTGGGTTTTGGTATACAGCTGTTTTCCGGTCCCTCCAGAAATAAGTCTTATAAGACCGGTCAAAACTGAATCTGTAACATTGTACGGACTGAACAGCTCGTAGATCAAAGCCCGGCTTTTCTGATGCTTTTTAAGGTTTTCAACATTGAAAATAGTTGTAGTTCCCTTTTTAAATGAAGCGCCTGACCTTATGCTTTCAATGTATTCAGATACTATTTCATCAATTCCGGCAAGCCTTGCTGCCGTTTCGTTAAGTGTCACCTCGACTGATGGATTAATTTCCTTCAGAACAGGAATGACAAGATGCCTTATTTTATTCCTTGTATATTTGGTTTCGGCATTTGATTTGTCTTCCCTGAAGGGTACCCTGTTTTCAATGCAGTATTTCTCTATTTCCTGCCTCGATGCAAACAAAAGCGGACGGATGATCATGTTGGCTGAAGGCCTCATTCCGGAAAGGCCTGTCAATCCCGTTCCCCTTGTCAGGTTTATCAGCATGGTCTCGATATTGTCGTTCAGGTTATGGGCAACTGCTGTAAGTCTGTAGCTGTTTTCAAGCCTTGTTTTTTCGAACCATTCATACCGTAGTTCCCTCGCGGCCATCTGAACAGAAATACCATTTGACGCAGCATGTTCAAGGGTATTGAAACGGATTGAATAAAAGGGGATGCCATTCTTGCAGGCAAAATCTCTTACCAGCTCCTCATCGAGATCAGAGTCGACTCCTCTCAGACTGAAATTGCAGTGGGCAATACCGGTATCTGTTCCCAGTCGTAAGAACAGGTGCGACATTACCATGGAGTCGATCCCGCCGCTGACAGCCAAAAGTATCCTGTCGTTCTTTCTTAACAGTTTATTACTTATTATATAACTTTTAAATTCTTCAAACATAATCAGCTTAGGGTGTTTTATCTGAATGGTATTACAGAAGGTTGACCGGGTTCAAAATTATATGGTCTCAGCAATTGCTGTCCTGAAATTAGGAATGAGGAGGTTCTTGAATATTCCGGGAGGTTCGGGAAGAACCCGAGGCGTATCTGGAATGTGTTGAGAATAAGGTTATTGTTCCTGATCCTTATTCCAAGGCCTATTGCTGAAAGGATGTCTCCGCTCCCCACGAATTCATTGGTGCCGAACAGGAATCCGGCATCTGCGAAACCGAAAAAAGCAAACCTGAACCCGTAAAAATTAACCGGACTGAAAAACACCGATTCAAAACTGACTGAAAGCCGTTGGGTATTCTCCGTGGAATCATTCCTGAATCCGGAAAAGCCATTTTCACGGTTAAAAAAGAGGCCTTCATCCGAATACCTGTCAAAACCCCTCGTGTAGTCTGCGTTAACAAAATTCCTGATCCGGTACCTTCCGAGATATGAAAGATTTGAAATAAAGTTTGCCCTTAAGGAAAAAATTCCCTGTTCGGGGTGCCCTTCATTTATAAATGTGCCAAGACCGGCAGAACCATAAACATAACCAAGCCCTCTCACTGATCCGCCTGTTGATCCTGAAAGTGCCGCATAATATCTTTCCTTGAATTCGCTGATCTCTTTTCCAACGGTAAGATTCATCAAGCCGCCGTGCGGGATATCTTCAGTGCGGCCGTAACCGTATACGAGACTTGCTTTATAAAACTTCTGCACCGACCACGATAACGAGCCAAGGAATATCTTGTACTGCTGCAGTTGATGGTACGATTCAGGCAGGATAAAAGGGTGGCTGAAAACATTATTGTTGGTGTACCTGGCTCCCAGAATCAGCCTGCTGACTTTGCCGGGATCCAGAAGGAAAGACCTGAGGAGCCAGTAATCCTGGAGGTTGTATTTAACAGGGGCAGGCTCCGGGAGTGAATCGAGGTCGTCGGATGTGAACATTTCCCTTATTGAAATGCTTCCGGCATACTTTGTTGAGGCGCTTATCAGCTTGCGGCTCAGGTCAAAGCCAAAGGTCTTTTTCCCCAGGCCGTCGTAGTAATAGAATTCAAGATTTGCAAACGACCTGCTTATGTTGTTTATATTATATTTTACCCCAAATCCCGGTGAATCAGTGAATTTTGAATCCCATGGTATTTCAATCCCGAATTCATGCCCCATGCCGAAAACATTTTTTTCAAAAAGCGACAATGACCCTTTGTCAAGTCCGTTGAGGCTTGCCCTTGCGCCAAGTGAATAGATGTCCTTTGTGACAACAATTATATCGGCTTCGGAACCTGAGACGGGTACGATAATTATCCTTGCATCGTCAATAAAAGGCAGCTCCCTGAGATATCTTTCATTATCGCTGAGGTTCAGCGGTGATATGGTATCCCCTTCATGGAAAAGGAGATTTCTCCTTATGATTATTTCATTTGTATTGATATGCGTCCTGTTCAGCAGCTTCTCGGTTTTATTGGGTTCATTGAAATCGGGGACGCTTATATTTGAACCGAAGACGTTCAGTCGTCTGATCTCAATCTTCCTGATTTTCAGTCCTTTAAAATCAATGAAGGGAATGTCGCTTGAACCTGTAATCTCTTTCGTGGATTCCGGCTCATGAGATATGATAACAAAGTCATATAATCTTCTGGTAATCAGTTTCTTTGACGCCCTGCTCTTGAGGGAGTCAAGAAAGACAAGGGTTCTCTGGTTTTCCGGACCTGCAGGGGAAATAAGTTCTGAAAAGTCAGAAAAGTCGGTTCCTGACAGTGATATATTGATGTTTCCGGTTTCAAGTGAAGGGATGCTGTCATGATCTCTCCTTGCCGGTACCTCTACAGCCGGCTGCTGGGAGAATGCTGTACTGAAAATAAAAAAGAATGCCTGGAAGTATAAGAGTCTTCTAAAATAATGGTACTCTGTTGTATGAACATTTTCAGGTTTCATGAGGAGTCTTGAGCAACACATCATCAGAGTTGAACTGGAATCCAAGCCGTTTACCAGTAATAACCCTTGAATGCTGGATTTTTGCCTCAGCCTGTCCGACGGTGGCTATCTTGACGGTATCGTACGGGGGTACCAGGAGATCAAATTCAAGGGAGTATTGAATTGCCGTGGATATTATCACCTGGAGGGAGGATCGGGAAATAGCTTCATTTCCATAGTTTGAAAACAGCATCCCCATCTGGCGCTTCCCTTCAACGAGATACTGATTCTCATGGTTTATGAATATCCTTGCAATAAGATAGCCAAGGTCATCGAGCCTTGAGTACTTGAACGAATCAAAGAGGAAATTGTAGATGTTTATTATGCCCGAGTAGGCATTGAACTTGTTCTTCTGAATATAGGGTGTTTTCCAGGCCGGATGTTCCCTGTCGAACTGAAAGATGTTTGAATGCATGCTGAAGAGCAGGATATCCCCGGCAACCTTCAGCTGGGCATCAAAGTTGCTTCTGTCGGTGTATTCCATTTTTATCCTTGAATCGACGTCGCCGAGATTTACGTTGACATCTTTTGCAAGGTCTTTCAGAATATCCTTAACCATGCTGAACCACTCGAGGGTATTGTCATATACCTTTTGTTTCAGCATCGATTTCTGCTTCAGGGTGCCGATAATTATCTTTTTCTTGTCATCCAGTTCCGACATGGTTCGTTAGATTTAAAAGTAATTCACCTCTAAATTAGTAATTAAAACTTAATTACTAAATGGATAACCTTACCCCCTTTCTTATTTCCCCCAGAGGGGAAAGGATACCTAATATGATCTTGCAAACAGAACACGTCTCTTTGACGGCTTCCCCGAATAAATGCATTTGCCATCCTCTTCAGGGGAATCGAAGGGTATGCATCTGATTGTAGCCTTGGTTTCATCCTTTATTTTCTCTTCGGTTTCAGCTGTTCCGTCCCAGTGGGCCATGATAAAACCTCCCTGATTATCAATTATTTCAAGGAATTCGCTCCAGGTGTCAATATAAAATGTATTATCTGCCCTGAATTTTATTGCCCTCTGGTAAATATTCAACTGAATTTCTTCCATCAGGAATTTTACCCTGTCCGTAACAGAGCCGGCGGGGATGGTTGTTTTTTCGAGGGTATCCCTTCGGGCTATTTCAACTGTATCATTTTCAATATCGCGCGGACCAATTGCAATCCTTACCGGAACACCCTTAAGCTCATAATCTGCAAATTTGTACCCTGGTTTATAATTATCCCTGTCATCGTATTTTACTGATATTCCTGCTTTTTCAAGGTCCGCCTTGATCAACCTCGCTTTTGCGGAGATAGCTTCAATCTGATCGGAAGTTTTATAGATAGGGATAATCACAACCTGAAGGGGAGCGAGCCGCGGAGGCAGGATAAGCCCGTTATTGTCGGAATGGGCCATGATGAGAGCTCCAACCATTCTTGTTGACAGGCCCCAGGATGTTGCCCAGACATAATCGAGCTTCCCGGTTTTATCGGTAAACTGGACATCAAATGCCCTGGCAAAATTTTGTCCGAGGAAATGACTTGTCCCGGCCTGCAAAGCCTTGCCATCCTGCATCAGCGCCTCAATTGTGTATGTATCAAGGGCTCCCGCAAACCGTTCATTTTCACTTTTATATCCCTTGATAACGGGAAGCGCCATGTAGTTCTCGGCAAAATCTGCATAAACGTTAAGCATTCTTTCGGTTTCCTCAACAGCCTCTTCCCTGGTGGCGTGGGCGGTATGGCCCTCCTGCCACAGGAATTCAGCTGTCCGGAGAAAAAGCCTTGTCCGCATTTCCCATCTTACGACATTTGCCCACTGGTTTATAAGAATCGGTAGATCGCGGTACGACTGAATCCAGTTCTTATATGAATGCCAGATTATTGTTTCGGATGTAGGACGGATTATTAACTCCTCCTCAAGCTTCGCCGAAGGATCAACGATAATGTCCTTCCCATTTTCATCCATCTTTAGCCTGTAGTGGGTGACCACAGCGCACTCTTTTGCAAATCCCTCGACATGGGCGGCTTCCTTGCTGAAAAATGATTTTGGTATGAAAAGGGGGAAATAGGCATTTACATGACCGGTTGCCTTGAACATTTTATCCAGTCCTGCCTGGATGTTTTCCCAGATTGAATAACCGTAGGGTTTAATAACCATGCAACCTCTTACTGCGGAGTTTTCAGCAAGGTCGGCTTTGATAACCAGGTCGTTATACCATTGTGCATAGTTTTCCTCCCTGTTTGTTAAGAACTTCGCCATTTTTTTGGTATGGAATTTGTTTTTTAAGATTGTTGAAAAAATCGGATCGTAAAAATAGCAAAAACCCGGGGAATTAAAAAAACAGGTTCATAATCAATGAAAAAAGGACAAACTAAAACACACCTGACCCCGTTTTTAAATTAAATTGGCAGTTTGATAAATAATATTAAATTTGCTGAAGCGCAAAAAGATAAACGAAAACATTTGGTACAGATTTTGATAGATATAATGTGATAAACAAAAAGAAATAAATAAACATCATGAAAGCATTGTATTACATATTCGGACTTGCCCTTCTAACCCTTGCCTCCTGTTCATCGGGACTCTATGTGGGAACGGAATACGACGATCTGTATTTTCAGAGTTCAGACCAGCCTGTATCACAGGTCCGCACGAGGGTCAGCCAGCCGGTTGCAGAAAGTAACCTGCAGTCCGGAGCATACTATGATAATATATATGCAGCCGATACACTTGTATCGAGGGAATACACAGAAGCTGTTGCTGATGATTATTCAGGTGGTTACAATGACTATAACTACTATGATAATTATTCATATGCCGGAAGACTGAACAGGTTTTACGGGAATTATTTCAATCCTTACTGGAGGGATCCTTTTTACAGCAGCTGGTACCCTTCATTAAGCTTTAACTATATGTACGGCGGATTCCCATATTCATACGGATATTATGACCCGTTCTTTTACGACTATTACAGCCCGTACTCATATGGAGGTTTTTACAACAGCGGCTATTTCATGCATAATTATTACGGCGGCCTCTACGGGATGAATTTTTACAGTCCCTACTACAGATCATGGTATTCACCGTACTATTACGGAGGATATCCTTCCTATTCGTTCAACGACAGGGATGTGAATTATGGCAGAAGGGAAAGACCAAGCACCCTTTCCACAAGATGGAGCGGTGGCAGCGGATCATCCACACCTGCAGCTGCATCATCAAGAAGGACCGATATTGCGACAGGCGCCGTTTCTTCAAATCCTGCATCAGTAACAGACGCAGCTTCTGCAACCTCCAGGCGAACGGCAAATCCTGCATACAATTCACAGCAGCAGGTTACCGGAACCCAGAGGGCAGCTACTCAGGGAACAGTTAAATCAGGTAGCGAAAGCACCACGGCAACCCCTGCAAGAAGGGCACCTGCAACCCGCCCCGAATACAATCCGGCTGACAGGACCTATACTCCAAGCTACAGCAATCCCCGGATCAGCACACGGCCATCATACAATAATACAAGAGTAAACAGCAATGTTAACACCAACACAACCAGGCCGGCAATCCAGAGAAACAACCAGAACTCATCCACAAGCGGAAGAAGCAGCTCATCATATTCTTCTGCCCCGGTCAGAAGCAGTTCCTCCTCAGGCAGCTATTCTGTCCCAACCAGGAGAAGTTCAGGCAGCTCGTACTCTTCAGGATCATCATATAGCTCAGGTAGCAGCAGATCTTCATACAGCGGCGGTAGTTCCTATTCATCAGGTTCATCTTCAGGTTCATCTTCAAGCTCATCTTCCGGGTCGTCTTCATCAGGACGTTCATCATCGGGTTCCTCATCAAGCGGCAGCAGAAGGTAACTGAACAGCTGTTTTATTTCCATAAATTGCATTTGATTTCAATACATTCTAAATTCAGGAGTGCAGATATACTCTTCAGTAAAAAGAAAAAATAATGAAAAGAACATCCTTAATATTGGCAGCAGCAATCCTCACATTTACTGGTGCATTGGCCCAGAATGTAGACGATGCACTCAGATATTCCCAGATCTTCTATAACGGAACAGCCAGGTTCATGTCGATGAGCGGGGCATTCACCGCTCTTGGCGGCGATCTTTCGTCGCTCAGCCAGAATCCTGCCGGAATCGGGGTATTCAGATCATCTGAAATATCCCTGACACCCCAGCTCTTTCATTCCAAAACATCAGCCAGCTTTAATGGAACCACGGATGACTACCTTTATAATTTCAATCTGGGACAGGCCGGTATTGTCACAAATATGATAAACGGAACCGGCACAAGCGGACTAATATCCCTTAATATCGGGTATTCATTCAACAAAACCAATAACCTGAACTCTTCAACAAGGATCCAGGGAAGGAGTACAGAAAGCTCAATGGCTGATTACTGGGCTGATTCCTGTTTCGGAACCTCATATACTGATCTCTCGGGTGCTGCAGGAATAGCTTATGACGCCTGGATTATTGACACAATAACCGGGAGCGGCGCAAAAAGATATGGAACGGTGTTTTCCAATTACGGTGACAATGCTGTTTCAGATTACGGCCAGAGCTTAAGACGGCTCATAACAAATGAAGGCTATACCGGCGAACATGCATTCTCTATAGGCGGCAACTATTCAAACAAGGTCTATTTCGGAGCAACCCTCGGGATAAGCAGAATAAGGTATACCGGACATTATGAACACCTCGAAAAGGCCGATTACTATCTTGACTCGGGATTCGGCGACTTTACATATGTCGAGCATTTTGAAAACACGGGTACCGGTATTTCCCTGAAGATCGGAACAATAATTAAACCGACCGAGGAGATAAGGATAGGTCTTGCATTTCATTCACCCACCCTTTACAGGATCAATGAAAGGTTTTATGATAATATTACATCAAATTTCACCGATGGTGATCAGTATGAATACTATAACGAGGAACTGAAATACAACTATGCCCTTACAACCCCGTTCAGGGCCCTGGCAGGTGTTGCTTACCAGTTTAAGAAGCTTGGACTGCTGAGCGTTGATTATGAATTCGTTGACTACAGCACCATAAGGTTCTCAGAGACTGGTGATAATTATGATTACAGCGAGAAGAACCTTGAGATAAAGAATACACTCAAACCTGTAAGCAATATCCGGTTAGGTGGCGAGCTCAGGCTCAACAAGATGTATTTCAGGGGCGGGTACGGATACTATGGCAAAGTCTTCAGGTCAGGAGAACTGAATGATGACAAGTTCCACAGGTCAATTTCACTCGGTGCCGGATTCAGGGAGCAAAACCTCAATATCGACTTTGGATTCACAAACCTCCGGAACGACCAGGATTATATACTTTACAATGCCCCCGCTGAAACAGCTGTCGCTGGACTTGTTAATTCGAGGAATATATTCGCGGTTACGCTGGGATATAAATTTGGATATTGACCTAATCCCTTTCCAGTGGATATCTGGGGGCCAATCTTAGAGTGGTTTAATTAATTTTTACTTTGTGTGACTTTGTGTTTTCCTTAGTGTTCCTTAGTGGTTAAAGGATTTGTTTTTACCACAAAGGACTCAAAGGTAATCACCAAGGTACACAAAGGACTTGTGATCCGCGTCCTTTTACAAGTAATCAGTTGATTCTGGCCCCAGATTGAAGA
>Ga0105102_10000039_pt1 | contig 29146 bp, 16 predicted proteins | sample PPLLaktember2015_FD_87032 | JGI IMG/M metagenome (GOLD analysis project Ga0105102, IMG submission 87032) | Freshwater sediment microbial communities from Prairie Pothole Lake near Jamestown, North Dakota, USA - PPLs Lake P7 Core (6) Depth... | ecosystem: Environmental > Aquatic > Freshwater >...
CGATGCAAGTGCTTAGGAGCAAATGTTCTTCGTGGTCCGGATCAAAAACCTTGGGACGGAAAACTGAATTATGATTGGCAACTTTGGATTGATAGCGACATTGTATTCAACAGTGAAAAGTTTTGGCAACTCGTTCTGATGGATAAGGATCTTGCTGCTGGTTGGTATTGTACCGAAGATGGTATGACTAGTTCAGTTGCTCATTGGTTAGAGGAGGATGATTTCCGCAATAATGGTGGAGTTATGAATCATGAAACCATTGAAACAATGCAAAAGCGTAAGAAACCATTTACTGTTGACTATACTGGATTTGGTTGGCTCTTGATTAAGAATGGAGTATTTGAACATTCTGAAATGAAGTATCCATGGTTTGCTCCTAAGATGCAAGTATTTGAATCTGGAGAAGTTCAGGATATGTGTGGTGAAGACGTATCATTCTGTCTTGATGCAAAAGAGGCAGGATTTGAAATTTGGTGCGATCCTCGAATTCGTGTTGGGCATGAAAAGACAAGAGTCATTTAACATTCTTTGTAAGGGAAAGAAAATTTATTCAAATCTCACAGAAGAAGAATACTTCAATACTATGGAGGATCTGTCGGTAGAATTCTATCGGACTGGTTCTCCAAATCCAAATGAAATCGAAACTGAAATTATAGGAGAAAACTAATGGCTATTAAAAAATCTTTGAGTGGTAAAGAAATTATTGAGTCTCATCCAAAGAGTACTCGACAAGGATGTGGAGCAAATACAAAGTATGCCTCTACATCTCGTAATAAGGCTCGTAAAAAGTATAGAGGTCAAGGTAAAGGATGAGTTGTTTAATTACCAATTTACCTACGACAAAAGTTTGGGTTCGTAAAGAATATTTACGCGACCTTAAGGATGGACATGGTGAGTTTGTAGAAGGCGTTTGGGTATCGGCAAAGTCCATGCCTGGACGTGCTTTTTATTTTGAGACGTACTTACCTGAGTATGCGGCAATGTTCGATAAATTACCGATATCGGCTTTTGTCTCGTCTCCAGAAACACCAGAAGTTGATATGGACTTACCAAACTTACAGTTTTGGAACTGTATGGACTATGGTGTGCGGGCAATTGTAAAGCAACATATCTCTACCATGGACTTTGAAGTCCATACTCGTAACTATGAATTCCTGAAGGGCAAATATCTGTTCACATTAGACAACTATCACGTCGATCCAGATGTAATTGATACGAACGTCAGTGAATTTCCTGATGAACATAAGTCACATAACTGTATTATGCTTGAAAATGGTCAGTTCTGTCTATACCCAAACAACCGAATGAGAGTATTTGACCTTTCAATCACTCCAGAAACTCCAAAAACACCCGATTTTAAGGTTTCGACTCATATTTTCCAAGTTGAAAACGGTATCAGATGGGATAGGCTTGGTGATACAGACGATTATTTCTGGGAAACTGTGAAGGAAAGAGAAAATAAATAAGTTCTCTGCATAAAATTGAGTTGAAACAGCATTCGATGGGCAAACATCTGCTTCTAGAGGTGTACAATGTTGATTTTGAAGCGATTAATGATGTGGAATCGCTTCGAAATGCAATGATCAGAGGTATCAATCGTGCCAAAATGACCATTTTAAACACATTTTCGCACGATTTTATTCCACAGGGATGTACAGTCGTGATTGCTCTTGCAGAAAGTCATGTTTCTTGCCATACTTGGCCAGAAAACGGTTGTTTAGCAGTAGATGTATATACATGCGGTGAAGGAAATCCACGTTTAATAGCACTCGAAATTTTAAAATACCTTAACTCAGACTCTTATTCGTTGCGTGAAGTAGATCGTTAAATATAAATGTGCGATAGAAACCGCACGTTAATAAAAGTTCTGTTTTATTCATTAAAACAGGAGTTAAAAATGTCAAATTCATCAACAGATAGAGATTCAAATTATATGAGAGAAATGTGGGGAACTACAAAATTGATCACTGATTATGAATTATCACCACAAAAAAGAGTTATTCAGGAAGTAATGATGGATAATGCACCGAAACATAATCTATCTAAGCAATCAGAATTACATGAAAAAATTCGTAATGATGATGATTATGATGATTGGTCATATGGAACTGAACCATCTTATGGATCTTCTTGGTAATAGGGTATAAATAAATCAAGATAACTTTTGTTTAATGTCAATCACAAGGATATCAAGATCATTTAAGGATATTAGTTTATCTTTCGATCCACATCCAGTGACCAAGGATCTCCCAATTCTCAAAAATGAGAGTGCAATTCGTAGATCAGTAAGAAATCTAGTTGAGACTATTCCAACTGAAAGATTTTTTAACTCTCTTCTTGGTTCTGATGTGAGATCAAGTCTTTTTGAATTTGTTGATTATGGTACGGCATCTGTAATTGAGGATCAAATTTTATCAACTCTTTCAAATTTTGAACCAAGAATTAATAATGTGAGAGTTGAAGTTGATCCTCAACCGGATATTAACACATTTAATGTAAATATTATATTTGATATCGTTGGACAAGAGTTTCCGACACAAGAATTCTCATTCATACTAGAGGCAACAAGATAAAATGCCTTTCACTAAGTTTACTAATTTAGATTTTGATCAGATAAAGACATCCATTAAGGATTATCTTCGTGCAAATTCCAATTTTACGGATTTTGACTTCGAAGGGTCCAATTTTTCTGTATTAATCGATACTTTAGCATATAACACTTATATTACAGCATTCAATTCCAATATGATTGTTAATGAATCCTTTTTGGATTCGGCAACATTAAGAGAGAATGTTGTTTCCTTAGCAAGAAATATTGGTTACGTACCCCGCTCAAGAACCGCTGCAAGAGCAAGTATATCCTTTCAAGTACCAACGACTACAACTAGTCAAACACTTACGCTACAAGCGGGTCTAGTGTGTGTAGGAGCATCAGATAATACTTCATATACATTCTCAATTCCCGAAAATGTTACAACAACTGTATCTGGAGGTTTTGCAACCTTTGGATCTACAGAATTTCCAATTGAAGTTTATCAAGGAACTTTTCTAACCAAGCAATTTGTTGTCGATGGATCATTAGATCAAAGATTTATTCTTGAAAATTCATTTATTGATTCATCTACAATAGTTTCTTATGTTAAAGGTATCAATGATAGTGGATTAGGGAGACAATATGAGCAAATTGATAATATTTTAAATGTCAATTCCACATCAGAAACTTATTTAATTCAAGAAGTTCAAGATGAAAAGTACGAACTTCTTTTTGGTGATGGAATTTTTGGTAGAAAATTAGAAAATGGAACTATTATAACTGTTACTTACATCATTACTGATGGAAAAGAAGGTAATGGTGCATCAAGATTCTCATTTCAGGGAACTTTTAAAGATTCTAACAATAATATTTCTATACCATCAGGTTCAATTACTGTTAATACAGTTTCTTCAGCAAATAATGGTGGAGAAATTGAATCTATTTCTTCAGTAAAATATTTTGCTCCTCGTCTTTATTCTGCACAATATAGAGCAGTTACTTCGAGAGATTATGAGGCAATTATTCAACAAATATATCCAAATACCGAATCAGTATCAGTTGTTGGTGGAGAAGAACTTGATCCACCACAATTTGGAAAAGTTTTAGTTAGTATAAAACCGAAAAATGGAGATTTTGTTTCCGACTTCGATAAGCAAAATATCTTATTGAAATTGAAAAATTATTCTTTAAGTGGAATTAAGCAAGAAATTATAGATCTTAAAGTTCTTTATGTAGAAATAGATTCTTCAATCTATTATAATTCTGCACAAATTACAAATGTAGATAATTTAAAGACAACTATTACAACATCACTATCAGATTATGCTTCATCAGTTGATCTGAATAAATTTGGTGGAAGATTTAAATACAGTAAAATATTACAAGTTATTGATAAAGTTGATACTGCGATTACATCAAACATTACCAAAATTAAAATTAGAAGGAATTTAAAGGCACTTCTAAATCAATTTGCTCAATATGAACTATGCTTTGGTAATAAATTTCATATTAATTCAAATGGATATAATATAAAAAGTTCTGGATTTTTTCTATCATCAACTACAGATCCAGTATATTTGACTGATGTTCCAAATAAAGATTTAAATGGAAATTTAGATGGAAGTGGTAAGGGTGTCGTATCAATAGTTAAAAAACAAGCAGATGGAAGTTATCGCGTTATTGTAAAATCGGCAGGAACTGTTGATTATACTAAAGGTGAAATTATTCTCACCACAATTAATATTACATCCACAATAAAATCTGATAATATTATTGAAATTCAAGCATTTCCAGAATCTAACGATGTAGTTGGATTGAAGGATTTGTATTTAAATTTTGATCTTTCGAACAGTAAGATAAATATGTTAAGAGACGTGATTGCTTCAGGAGAAGATATCTCTGGAGTTACATTTGCAAGAGACTACTATACATCAAGTTATTCAAATGGAGATCTGGAGAGGAAATAAAATATGATTGAAACTGGATTTAATAGTAGAGTTAAAATTCAACAGATAATTGATAATCAGATTCCTGAATTTTTACTTTCAGAATCACCAAAAGCTTCCGAATTCTTAAAGCAATATTATATTTCTCAAGAATATCAGGGAGGACCTGTTGATCTTGCAGATAATTTAGATCAATATTTAAAATTAGATAATTTAACACCAGAAGTTGTACAGGGAGATACTTTTCTTACTAATAGTATTACTGATAATTCGGATATCATTTCTGTAGATTCTACAAAAGGATTTCCTAATCAGTATGGACTATTAAAAATTGATAATGAAATTATCACTTATACTGGATCTACTTCAAGTACATTTACTGGTTGTGTTAGAGGATTTAGTGGAATTACAACATATCATAAAGAAAATTCTCCAGAAGAATTAGAATTTTCAATTTCATCTAGTGCATCTCATTTAGATAATTCTAGAGTAATTAATTTAAGTTCTTTGTTTTTACAAGAATTTTATAAAAAAATTAAATTTACTTTAACTCCAGGATTAGAAAATGTAGCATTTGTTCCTAATCTAGATGTTAGTAATTTTATAAAGGAAGCAAGAAGTTTCTACCAATCAAAAGGAACCGAGGAATCTTTTAGAATTCTTTTCAATATTCTATATGGAGAATCTCCAAAAGTTATTGATCTCGAAACTCTACTACTTAAACCATCAGATGCTCAATTCAGAAGAAGGGAAGTATCTATTGTAGAAAGAATTTCTGGAGATCCATTAAAATTACTTGGACAAACTATTCGAAGATTAGAAAATCCAAAAACTCAAGCAGCAGTATCAGAAATTGAAATTCTCACTAGAAGTGGAAAAACTTATTATAAGTTAAGTGCTTTTGTTGGTTATAATGATGATGAATTAACTGAAGGTGAATTCTTTATTACTGGTAATACAAAATCACTCGAAACTGTTTCTATTGGATCATCTATTATTTCTGTAGATTCGACTATAGGATTTTCAGAATCAGGAACACTTATATCTGGATCAAATTCAATTAAATATTCTGATAAAACTATTAATCAATTTTTAGGTTGTTCTAATATTACTGCAACTATAAACCCCACAGATAATATTAGATCTAACGATATAGTTTATGGGTATGAAGATGGAGATACTACCAAAAAAGTTGAACTCAGAATTACTGGAGTTTTATCAGAATTCATTCCAACTTCGGACATTTATCTTGCTGAAGAAAAAGAAACTATCACTGTTAAAAATCTCGGTGAAGTAATTAATAATCCAGAAACTAATAAAACATATAAAGAGATATTTGCAAATTCTTGGATTTACAATACTAGTTCAAGATATCAAATTGGACAAATTTCCGGATCTACATTTACATTATTGAGTAAGATAGATAAATCAAGTTTAAAAATTGATGATAATGTAGATATTTTAGTCAGAGGAACACAAAATGTAGTTGTATCTAATGCACTAGTCGTTAATATCAATAATTCAAATAATCAGATTACTTTAAATAATATTGGACCCTTTTCTCCATCAGTATCTTTAGATTATGATATTAGAAGAAAAATTAAAAAAGCATCTAGTTCTGGAGCAAGTTTAGAATTTGGGAATGCTAAATTAATTTCTGATATTCAAAATTTATATAATGATGAGCATTTTGGATATGTTGCATCAAATTCATTACCGAATTATAATATAACAAAAAATCTTAATGATGCCTCAATATCTCAAGCAAGTCCTCCAAGACTACAAGATTTTGATGCAAATACTCAAAAATATTCTATTATTTCATTCTCTACAAATGTACCATTTATAACTGGTGACGCTGTAGTTTATGAATCGGAATTTGAACCAATGCCTGGTTTAGTTTCTGGAGAGACTTATTATATTCAAGTATTAACTCCTCCTAATCAAATAAGACTTTATACATCAAGATCTTTTGTGGGAGGTTTAGATTATATTCAATTTGATTCCTTACAGACTTTAGGTTATCATAAATTTATTTTAGAAGAGCATAAAACTAAAGTTATTAGTCCACAAAAAAATCTTCGAAAATTTCCATTAAATCATAACTTTGAAGATGGGTTTGGAGAAGAAACCCAACCTGGACCTATTGGATTGCTAATAAATGGAGTAGAAATAGTTAGTCCAAAATCTGATGATAAGATCTATTATGGACCATTAGATTCTATCAAAGTAGTCAATAGTGGACAAGGTTATGATGTAATTAATCCCCCAAGAGTTGTTGTATCCAATCCACCATCAGGAGGAACTACTGCGAAAGTCAATGTTGCTGTCAGAGGATCTGTAAAAAATGTTCTAGTAGATCCGCAAGATTTTGATTTAGATACTGTTGTTTCTGCTACTATTTCTGGAGGAAATGGAACTGGTGCAATTTTAAATCCAATTGTATCAAGAAGATTTAGAGAAGTTGAATTTGATGCTAGAACACTAATTAATGGTGGTGGATTAGATATTACCGATGAAACAATTACATTTAGAAGTATTCATAATTTTATAAATGGACAACCAATTATCTACAGTCAAAATGGTAATGAACCTTTAGGAATTGGAACTTTTGGACCACCAGATTTAATTAATAATGAAGTACAGAATAAAACGTTAGTAAGTGGATCAATTTATTATCCAAAAGTCGTTAATCCAAGTACAGTTAAATTATATCCAACATTTAATGATTATACTGTTGGTGTTAACACTATTGGAATAACAACAGAAAATAATAATGGAATTCATAAGTTTAGAACTATAGAGAAGAATACCTTAAGATCTATAAAAGTTTTAAATCCTGGTAGTGGATATGAAAATAGAAATTTATATATTTCAACTGCAGGAGTATCGACAGCATTCAATACAATAACATTCAATAATCATAATTTTAAAAGTGGAGATTTGGTAGATTACTCTACAACAGGAACTGCAATTTCTGGATTATCTACTAGTAATCAATATTATGTTCTTAAAATTGATAATGATACATTCAAATTATGTGATGTTGGAATTGGTGCGTCAATTACTTCAAACTATGAAAGAGAAAATTATATAAAATTCTATTCTGTAGGTTCGGGATATCATATATTCAAATATCCAAATATCAATTTAACTGTTAATGTATCTTTTGGGAGCACAATTGTAGGAATAATTACCGCAATTCCTGTGGTTACTGGAGAAATTGTAGATGCATATCTTTATGAACCTGGAACAAATTATGGATCGGACATTTTAAATTTACAAAAAACTCCGACAATTTCATTTAAAACTGGAAAAAATGCTCAATTAAGTGCAATAATTAAAAATGGAGTTATTAGTCAGGTTGATATTTTAACTGGTGGATTGGAATATAGTTCAACTCCAGAATTAATTGTTAGTGGAACTGGTACTGGAGCAATTTTAAGACCAATCATAGAAAATGAGAAAATCACCAAAGTAATAGTCATTAATGGTGGTACAAATTATAATGCTGAAAATACTAAAATAAAAATTGAACCAGCAGGAAAAAATGCTCTTATAGTAAGTTCAATAAGATCCTTAACAGTCAATAAGCAATCTAAATTTGGTGATGAAATTTTAGAAGATACTTTAAATAATTTGGAGTATGCATTTGTTGGATATCCAGTTAATATTGGAAATTCTAATTTTGGTGACTCTGGGTTATTACACTCACCAATTATTGGATGGGCATATGATGGAAATCCAATTTATGGTCCATACGGATATTCCAATCCAGAAAATATAACTTCTTCATTAAAAGTTTTAAGCACTGGATATACTTTAAATACTTCAAATATTATAAATCGCCCTTCTCCATTTGGTCCTGGATTCTTTATTGAAGATTATAGTTTTGATGCTTCTGGAGATTTAGATATTCACAATGGTAGATTTTGTAAAACTCCAGAATTTCCAAATGGGATATATGCTTATTTTGTCGGAGTCTCTACAGATATTAGTACAAATACTCTAGTAGCAAATTATCCATATTTTATTGGTGATTCATACAGATCACCTCTTATTGAAGAAAATTTCACATTAAATCAAACATTTGATTTTAATAATTCATCTTTATCTAGAAATACTTTCCCATATAAAGTAAATGATCCTTATGCTGATAATGATTTCTTAATTGAGTCTAATGAAATCGTAAATCAAGTATCTTTGATTGAATCAGTCTCGAAAGGATCAGTAGAATCATTTACAATTTTGGAATCTGGAGATGATTACAAAATTGGTGATGTTGCAGTGTTTGATAATGATGGAACTAATGGCGGTGGATTAAGTGCAGTAGTTTCAAGTATTTTAGGAAAACAGATTAATAAAATCGAAAGTCAAATAGATGTTTACAACAATTCGATTTTAACTTGGAAAGATCAAAATACTGTATTAGTTTCTTATCAACCTTATCACGAATTACTTGATGGAGATAATATTGTAATTTCTGGATTAACAACTTCTATTTCCAAATTATTTGGAAATCATAAAGTAGGATTGACTTCAGAAAGAATTGTTTTATTCAAAGATGTACTTTCGAATGTAGTTCCAGGAAAGGTTGAAGATATTTTTGTTTCAAATATTCCACCATCAGTATCTGTTGGGAGTTCAATAACTATAGAAAGTGAAATCTTGTCAGTATTGAATATTTTTGATAGTAATTCAATTCTCAGAGTTCGTAGATCTGATATTGGTGCTGCTCATACCTCAACTACTATAGTCAATATTTTACCAAATAAATTTACCATTCCAATTAAAACAAGTTATTTCGATTCAACTCTTAATGATCTTGTTTATTTTAATCCAAATCAATCTGTTGGAGTTGGGACAACTGCAGGAATTGGAATCAATTTAACTTATACTGTTGGGGAATATACTCAACAAATTTCAGTTACAACTCAAAATATTTACTTACCGAATCATCCATTCAAAACTGGTCAGCAAGTAACTTTTAATAAAAAATCAGGAACTTCTGCATTAGTAGTATCTAATACCTCAGGAGGTTCTAGTTTTAATTTACCGTTTGTAACTAATAGTGAAACTGTCTATGTAATTAATAAATCAAAAGATTTTATCGGATTAACAACTTCCGTAGGATTAACTACTAACACTGGAGGTCTATTTTTCTTCAGTAATGGTTCAAATAATTATGAGTATTCTTTGGGTAGTAATTATGATCAAGTTATTGGGACTGTAGAGAAAATAAAAACAACAGTTTCTGTTTCAACTTCCCATAATATGCAAAATGGGGATATTGTGAAACTGGAAGTAAAACCAAATATTTCTGTTGGAGTAGGTTCTTCAACATCAGTAAGAGTAAAATATGACCAAAATTCACAAAGATTATTAATTAATCCAGTAGGATTTAATTCTTCAAATATTAATACTACTACTGATACAATAACTATCAATTCTCACCATTTTGAGACTGGTGATAAAGTTCAATACAATTCTACAGATTTAATTGCATCTGGATTAACAACTGGTGGATATTTTGTATATAAAATTGATGATAATAAGATTCAACTGACAGAAACTTTCAAGGACTTGAATCAATCTATTCCAAAAGTTGTTGATATTATTGGTGTGGGAGGAACTAGTCATATTATTAGTCTTATTAATCCAAAACTTGACGTAGTTAAAAATTCGACTTTAAAATTTGATCTTTCGGATCCATCTTTAATTAATTATAAATTGAAATTCTATTATGATCAGAATTTTGATAATGAATTTATTTCTACAGGATTAGATTCTCAATTTAATATATCTGGAGTTGGAACAGTTGGTGTAGGAACTGTATCGACGTATTCACTCAGATACTCCGATGGATTCCCAACTAATCTTTATTACTCTTTCGAAAAAAATGGAGTTATTATTAATCCAGATACTGAAGTAAGAAATTATTCAGAAATTTTCTTTATCGATAGTGTTTATAGTGGATCTCACGTAATTTCAGGTGTTGCTGCAACGACTTTTAATATTTCCTTATATAAAATTCCAGAACAATTATCATATAATCAATCACAATGTGATTTATTGAAATACTCTACCACATCAGAAACTGCAATTGGTGGAGTTAATAATTTACAAATCTTATTTGGAGGATATGCCTACAAAAAAATTCCAAAGTTTGTAGATATTTCTTCCGAAAATGGATTTAACGCCAATATATTATCAATTTCTACTAGTATTGGTAGAATTAATAAAGTTAGAGTTTTGGATCAGGGATTTGAGTATTCTTCCGATAAAACTCTCAGACCAGAAGCATATATTTCTCCAATATTATCAATAATAAATTCAAGCACTATTGATAATGTAAATGTATTGGATGGTGGTAAAAATTATTCATCCGCACCAAATTTACTTATATTCAATCCAGATATTTTACAAGTAGTTGATTCTGAATCACTTACCTGCAAAGTATATTCAAATTCAATTTCGGAAGTTGTTATTAACGTAAAATCTTATGGATTGAGTTCAATAAATCATAAAATTATTGCTATTGATAATAGTAATGGAGTTGGAGTTAATTCCGTAACTTCTTCAGTATCTGGTATTGTTACATGTATTCTTTCAACTCCAATTACTGGATTTTCAACCAGTGTTTTTGAAGTTGGTGATGAAATATTCGTCGAAGGAATTCAAAAAGAAGGAACAAACGGTACTGGATTTAATTCTTCAGATTATAATTACCAGTTCTTTACAGTTACTTCATATCAAAATACCAATCCTGCAAGACTTGAATTTAATATTGCAGGATTAACTACTAATCCAGGATTTGCAAAAACTAATCAAACTGCATTTGCATCAATTATCAATAAGAAAAATTATCCCATATTTGAAGTTGTTCAAAGTTTTTCTACTTTTATAATTGGCGAAAAATTACTTTCGAATACAGGAACTGGATTTTTTGAAAGAGATTTGACCATAAAAGAATCTAGACAAGAATATATTAAAGTTGATGGATTCTATACATTATCTAAAAATGAGGTTATTAAAGGGAAAAATTCTGGAGTATTAGCAACTATAGCAGATATTGTTCCAAATACTGGAAAATTTCAAGTAGATTATTCAATTAGACAGGATTATGGTTGGTTAACTGATAGTGGAAAAATTAATGAAAGTTATCAGGTAACAAGTGATAATGATTATTATCAAAATCTTTCATATTCTGTTAGAAGTTCAATTCAATTTAATGATTTAGTAGATCCAGTAAATCGTTTATTGCATACTGCAGGTTTAAAGAATTTTGCAGATGTTCAAATTGAATCTAGATCCGGTATTGCTTCATATACACAAACTACAAATGACTTAATTGTTCTAGATGTAGTTGAAGAAAAGAGAGTTGATACTATTAATAATTTCGATTTAACCATCGATATCGATACTTATGAAAATAAATCAAAATATCTTAAATTAAAAAATAAAAAACTGACAGATTATATTAGTTGTATTAGTAACAGAGTTTTAATTGTTGATGACGTAAGTAATAGATTTTCCAATAAAGAAAGTTCAAAAGATCCATATGTGGATATTTCTACTCTTGAAGATTCTTATTACAAATATCTTGTTCAGATAATTGATCCCAATAGTTCTTCCCGTCAGTTAACTGAATTGGTAGTTCTTTCTAATGATGATGATGTCTTTACTTTAGAAAAGGGAACACTAACAAATACAGAAATTGAATTAGGGGATTTGATTGGAAGTATCGATACTTTTGATTCAAAATCTTTAAGATTTTTACCTAATGACATATTCGATACTGATTATGATATTAAAGTTCTTCAAAGTAACTTTAATTCAAATATTTCAGGTATTAATACTCAATCGGTAGGATTTGTTAACTTAACCGGATCAAATAGTGTTGTTGGTGTTGGATCTACAGCAACTATTATTTCAATCGAAAAGGATACAGTAGAATCATTATTCGTAAATATACAAATTCTGAACACTGTTACAAATAGGATGAATTATGTCGAATTATTCTTAGATCATGATGGAAATGATACTTACCTTGCAGAGTATTATTTTGATAGTAGTTCTGGTATCACCACTCAATTTATTGGTTCATTTAATCCAGTTATTAATGGATCAAAACTATCCTTAGAATATGCAAATAATGATATAAATTCAATTCTTGTTAGATCTAAAATAGTTGGATTTGGGACAACTTCAATTGGAATTGGTACTTATAGATTTACATCTATAAATCAACCAGATGGTTCTGAAAGAAGTGCTTATTTAACATCCAATTACAATATTTCATCTACAGTATCTGATATTATTGGTATTAATACTGATAATTCAACAAGTGTCAAGTCACTTGTTTATGTCTCTTATGGGCAAACTAGTGCATTACATCAAGTGATGATGATTCAAGATAAATTTGATGTATATACTTTACAATATCCATTTCTTTCTATCGGGAGTACATCTGGAATTGGAACTTTTGGAGGAGAAATAGTAGGATCTAATGCAATACTGAGATTCTACCCAGATTCTTCAATTTCTGCGAATTTACAAATTCAAAGTTATAATGAAGTATTATATACCGAAAATGATTATAATAATGAACCAGAAATCTTGAATTTTGGGACAGCAACTGAAGAAATTATCCTTTCAGCTTTTGATAGTATTAATGGGGATAGATCAAATAAACTCGATTTTGATTTAAACTATGGTGGAATTCCAATCTATAAAAAAATCTTTAATCCATCAGATACTTCAGTTTTGGATACATCAACTGGAATATTTACTATTAAAGATCATTTCTTCAGTAATGCAGAACAATTAGTATATACACCAAAATCATCTTTTATTGGTGTAGGTGAGACTAGTGTTGGAATTGGAGCAACATTAAATTCTTCAGGAATTGTTACTAATCGTTTACCATCTGATGTGTACGCAATTAGTATAAATTCAGATCAATTCCAATTATCAACTAGAAAAGATTATGCTTTAGCGGGCATTTATGTTACATTTACTTCTTTTGGTCAAGGAAATGTTCATGAATTGGAGATGAGTAAGAAACTCGAAAAATCAATTATTTCTATTGATGGTGTAGTACAAAAACCAATAACATTTACACCTATTTCACATAAACTAGAAAATAATGGTGGACAAATCAGCGTTGGTACAACTTATTTTGCATTAAGTGGTATTTCTACATTAAAACCAAAGGATTTGATTAAAATTGATCATGAGTATATGAATATAGTTTCTGTTGGATTAGGAACAACAAGTATTGGTCCAATTTCTGGAATAGGATCTGTACCAATTGTTCAAGTTGAAAGAGGATTTGTTGGATCTTCAGTAACAACTCACACTGATTCTGCAGAAGTTAGAGTTTATAGAGGTTCATTTAATATTGTGGGAAGTAAAATTTATTTTACAGCACCACCTAAAGGTAGTGGTAGAGTGAAGAGAGATTTTTCAAATCTTCCTTTCCCAACTTCAAATTTTGCAGGTAGAGTTTATTTAAGAAATGATTATTCTACTAATGTAATATACGATGATGTAGCAGATCAGTTTACTGGTATTGGACAAACATATACATTAAAAGTACAAGGAATTAATACTACAGGTATTCAAACTGGTAGTGGAGTTTTATTCATTAATGATATTTTCCAAACACCTACTACTACAAATAATTCAGGAAACAATTATGAATTTTTTGGATCTGTTGGTATTTCTAGTGTAGTATTTACTGGTATTACATCCAGCAATGGAAGCATCATTAAAAATGATTTTGATGTTAATCAAAATCAACTCCCAAGAGGTGGAATTATTGTTTCCTTAGGATCTACACCAGGATTGGGTTTTGCACCTCTTGTAGGATCTTCTGTGACCTCTGTAGTGAGTTCTGGATCTATTGTTTCTGTTGGTTTAGGAACAACTGATATTCTTGGTTCTGGTTATAATGGAATTGTTTCTATCGGTGTTACTGAAATTGGTCATATTGGATATGGAGCAACCATTACTGCAACGGTAGGTGCTGGCGGGACTCTTACTTTCAATGTTGTATATGGAGGTACTGGATATACAAATCCAACTATCCAAATTTCATCACCATCATATGAAAATCTTCCTGTTATTGGAGTTTCTAGAAGAGGTATTGGTAATACTACAGATACTGGATCAAATTTATTAATAACTTTAGATGTTGGTGCAAGTTCAACAACTGGAATTGGTTCTACATTATTTGAAGTTTCATCATTCAGTATTTCTAGACCAGGATATGGATTCCAGATTGGCGATGTATTCAAACCTGTAGGTCTAGTAGTAGATAAAAATCTTTCCAATCCAGTAAGTGAATTTGAATTGACGGTTCTTGATACATTTACTGATTCATTCTCATCCTGGCAGTTTGGTGAACTGGATTATATCGATTCAATTAAAAATTTACAAGATGGATCTAGAATTAGATTCCCATTATATTACAATGGACAATTATTGAGTTTTGAAAAAGATTTATCAAATCCAAGTTCTGTAGATATTGATTTGAATTCAGTTCTTCTCATTTTTATTAATGGAGTAATTCAGGAACCTGGATCAGCATATCAGTTCGAAGGTGGTACATCATTTACATTCTCAAATGCACCTATAAATGAAGATGAAATTTCAATTTTCTTCTATAGAGGAACTAGAAACGTAGATAGTGCTAGTGTTAATGTTAATGAATCTGTAAAAATTGGAGATCTTGTTCAGGTATTTAAAAATGATTTGTATACAGAAACTATCACTCAAGATATAAGAAGAATTGATAATATACCAGGATCAGATAAATTAGAAACTAATGTATATACTGGATTAGGAATTGATGAAATTAATTACAGACCATTTAGTTGGACAAAGCAAAAAGTGGATAGTATAATTAATGGAGACTATGTTTATAAATCTAGAGATTCTATTGAACCACAAATATACCCGACTGCAAAAATAATTAAAAATATTTCAAATATATCAAATGAAATATTTGTAGATAATGCAAAATTCTTTAATTATGAAGAAGATAATTATTCAACTACTATTAATAATTTTGAAGCTTTGATTGTTCAAGGAACAGATTCAGTATCTGCAGGTATGACTGCTGTAGTTTCTGTTGGAGGAACAATACAATCTCTTGTAATTACTAATAGTGGATCTGGATATATTGGAACAACATTATCTGTTAAAATTTCCTCCCCTCAGCAAATTGGAGTTGGAATTGGTACAATAGCATCTGCATCAGTTTCAATTGTAAACGGGCAAATTGCATATCCAATTACTATTACAAATTCCGGATTTGGATATAGTCGAAATAATCCACCTCAAGTTATTGTAGATAGTCCAAATTTAAATTATGAATTAGTTACAAATATTACTGGTGTTGAGGGTTTCTCTGGAATTATTACTGGTATAACTACGACCACTGGAATATACGGCAATCCTTTAGCGTTAAAGTTTTATATTAATACTCCATCACTCGTAGGTCTAGCAACTGGATATCCGGTTTATATTTTCGATACCTTAGTTGGTAATACAGTAACCTCTATTGATAGTGGAGAATCTTCTATAGTTGGTATTGGTACAACTTGTTTAGATAACATTTATTATATTCATAATTTAATTCCAGATGGATCTAATGCTGAGATTATTACAAATATAAGTTCAACAACTAATATTTCTGGAATAACAACTAGTGGATCTTTACTAGGTCGATTCTCTTGGGGAAGATTTTATAATTTAAGTAGATCTGCAAATCCAATTTCTATTGGAGTTACCGGATTGACGGTTGATTCTGGATTATCAACATTTGCAAATATTCAAAGAAAGGGATATGGATTGAGAGATACTGGTGCAATAAGAAAGATTGTAGGATAGTATAAATAGAAAAAAAAGTATTAATATGTCGGCAATTGTAACAGATCAGTTTAGAATACTGAATGCAAATAATTTTGTAGAATCTGTTGAGAATCCTGTAAATTCCTATTATATCTTTTTAAGTCTACCGAATCCCACACAAGTTGGATTCGGTAGATCTACCACATGGGATTCTAATACACCAACACCTATTGATAATTTTAATTATCAGAGTCATGTTTATGACACGATGTTATTTGGAAAAAAAGTAACATCATCCAATATTAGAAGGATTGTTAGAAGAATCGATTGGGCAAAAGGTACTCGATATGAAATGTATAGGCAGGATTATAGTGTAACTTCACCTTCTCCTATTACACAATCATCTAGACTGTATGATTCTAATTATTATGTAATGAACTCCGATTATAAAGTTTATATTTGCATTAGTAATGGATCATCTGGTTCAAACTCAGTAGGAAATGCTTCACAGGATGAACCAACATTTACAGACTTAGAACCTTCAAAGGCAGGTGAAAGTGGAGATGGATATATTTGGAAATACCTTTTTACTGTTACTCCCGGAGATATCGTAAAATTCGACTCTACTGAATATGTAAGTGTTCCTAATGATTGGTCAATTTCAACAAACGCACAAATACAAGCAGTTAGAGAAAATGGAGACTCTAGTATTAATAATAATCAAATAAAAAAGGTTTATATTGATAGTAGTGGTTCTAATTATTCAAATGGTCTTGGACAAGAAGTAAATATTCTTGGGGATGGGCAAGGAGCAAAAGTATTAATCGATGTTGTTAGTGGGAAAGTTGTTGATACAACAGTTTCATCTGGTGGAAGTGGTTACAGTTATGGAATTGTGGATTTGGGATCTATTAATGCTTCTGCAACAGGATCTTTTGCCGAACTAATTCCAATTATTCCACCATCAAAGGGTCATGGATTTGATATATACAAAGAATTAGGAACAGACAAAGTTCTTCTCTATGCAAGATTTGATGATTCAACAAAAGATTTTCCAATTGACACCAAATTTGCTCAAGTTGGAATTGTAAAAAATCCGACTTCAATTGGATCTACTGCTACATTTACTGATAGTCAATTTTCTTCAGTATATTCACTCAAATTTTCAACAATAAGTGGTACACCTACAATTGGTGAAAAAATAATTCAAACGGTTTCCGGAGGAAGAGCAACAGGATATGTTTCTTCTTATGATGTAGAAACAAAAGTTCTTAAATATATTCAAGATAGATCCCTATATTTCAATCAAACAACTTTAGATCAAACTGATTATATTGGAATTTCTACATCATCTAAAGTTTTTTCATTCCAATCATCAGCAAATCCGGTAAATGGATCCAGTTCCGGATTTTCTGCTTCTGTTGATACTTCATTTAGTGGAATTAGCACTAATCCAACTGGAAATAGGGTAATTAATCTAAGTGTAAATTTTACAAATGGATTAGCGAGTCCTGAGATAAATAAAAGATCGGGAGAGATTATTTACTTGGATAATCGTCCAACAATCTCAAGAAATACTCGCCAAAAAGAAGACGTTAAAATTATCCTGGAATTCTAGAAAATGCCACAAAAAACTAATCTTAATATAAGTCCATATTATGATGATTTTAACATTGACAAGAATTTTTATAAAGTTCTTTTTAAACCAGGATACCCTGTACAAGCAAGAGAATTAACTACATTACAATCGATTCTACAAAACCAAATAGAATCTTTTGGTAGTCATATATTTAAAGAAGGATCCATGGTAATTCCAGGATCTATTACTTATGATGGAGATTATTTTTCAGTTAAAATTAATCAAGATCATTTAGGTATTGATGTTTCATTATATCTCTCCAAATTAGTAGGAAAAAGAGTAAAAGGTCAGAATACCGGAATTGTTGCGGTTGTTACTAAGTATAGTATTCCTCCAAATGATAATGTTGAGGAAATAACCCTATATGTTAAATATTTGGATTCTGGGGAAGATTTAGAAATATCTCAATTTCAAGATGGAGAACTTTTAATTGTTCAAGAGAACTTAACTTACGGAAATACAACTATTAATTCTGGAGATACTGTATGCACAGTATTTGATACTAATGCTACTGCTGTTGGATCTGCGGTTGGTTTAAGTAAAGGTGTATATTTCATTAGAGGAACCTTTGTAGATGTTCCATCATCATTAATAGTTCTAGATGCATATTCAAATACTACATCATATAGAGTAGGTTTAAATATTTTTGAAGAAATTATTACATCTGATGATGATTCGAGTTTAACTGATAATGCTAGAGGATTTTCTAATTACGCTGCACCTGGTGCAGACAGATTTAAAATTAGTACAATTCTAGCTAAAAAATCTTTAAATGATTTTGATGACAAAAATTTCGTAGAACTTATCAGAATTGATAATGGAGAAATTAAAAAACTTCAGGATAAATCTGTATATTCTACAATTAAAGATTATTTTGCAAAAAGAACTTTTGAAGAATCTGGAAATTATTCGGTAGATAAGTTTGAACTCGATGTTCTAAATTCTTTAAATGATGGAATTTCTAATGAAGGAATTTATTTAGAAAATCAAAAAACTGAACAAGGAAATACTCCTTCAGATAATTTGATGTGTGTTAAAATATCTCCAGGCAGAGCATATGTAAGAGGGTTTGATATTGGTTCTCAAAGTTTAACAATTATTGACGTAGAAAAACCAAGAGATACTGAAACGATAAGTACATCACTTGTTCCCTTTGAAATGGGGAATCTTCTTAGAGTCAATAACGTAGTTGGAACTCCATTTGTTGGTATTAATACAAGTGGAAATGTTGTAGAATTTTATAATCAAAGAAGAAATTCTACTTCAGGTGGAACAGGAACTTTAATTGGTAAGGGTAGAATATATTCATTTAGTGTTACTGATGCAGCATATACCGGAGCAACAACTGAATGGGATTTATACTTATTTGATGTTCAGACATATACTGTTTTAACTTTAAATGAAGCATTAAATGCTACCCAATGTCCAGCAACTTCATATATTAGAGGGTTGAGTAGTGGTGCCTCTGGATATGTTGTAACTGCAGCAAATTCCACATCCTTAACTTTAAGTCAAACTTCTGGTCAATTTATTGTCGGAGAACAAATATTAATTAATGAGAGTTTATTAAATTCAAGATCTATCAATAGTTTTTTCTCATATGGGACTGAAGATATAAAATCAGTTTATCAAGATTCAACAGCACTCACTCCACAACTCAAAACTGATTTTGTTGCCGATAGTGTAATTTACAGAAAAATTGCTCAAGGGTTTAGTGTTGCAGATAGGATAACAATAACATCGGCAGGTATTGCTACTTGCGCCGGAAAATCATTCTCAAGAATTAAAACCAATTCAATTATAAGATATCAAAAATCTGGATTTGTAACTGAAACTTTCAATAGAGTTGTCTCAATTTCGGGTGATGGAAATCAAATGGTTCTTGGAACTGTTCCAAATGTATCTGGAATATGTGATGGAGCACTACCTCTCTCAACTGAAAATGCAACATTTAGTATTGGATATCCTGAAATTAAAAATCAGGATAAAGCAACGCTTTATACTCCTTTAAATGCTAAAAATATATCATCTGTAGATTTATCTGGAGCAAATCTTTTAGTTACAACTCAGGTTAGAGAACTAACAACGGATTCTAATGGTGGATTAACTGTCAATGTTAGTAATACTGGAATTACTAGTGCATTTTTTGAGGCATTTGACTCTGAAAGATATTCAATTTTTTATTCAGATTCCTCTATAGAAGATTTAACTTCTGATCAAGTTGTAATAAATGGAAATGGTACAAATATTACATTTACTGGATTAAAAACAAGTCAAACTTCTAACGTAACATTAAATGCAACATTACGAAAAAATATAGTACAGAATAAATCTAAAGTTTTTGTTAGAAGTGAAAAATTAGTCGTTACTAAAACAAACACTGGTTTTTCCACATCAATTAGTGGACTTACAACAAGTCAATATTATGGATTAAGAGTAGAAGATCCAGAAATTTCATTAAATTTACCCGATGTAGTTGAAGTTCTTGCAGTTTACGAATCTTTAAATAATTCACAACCAATTTTAGATAAATTAACTTTTGTTTCTGGATTAAATTTAGACACAAATTCCATTCTGGGTGAAAGGATTATTGGAGCAAAGAGTGGTTCAATTGCTCAATTAGTTACCCGAACATCTTCTACAGAAATAGAAATAGTATACTTAAATTCTAGAAAATTTGAATCGGGGGAAACTGTAACATTTGAAGAATCTAAAATTATTTCAAATATTCAGGTCATTACTTTAGGTAGTTACTTAGATATTAGCAAAAGATTTAATTTAGATAAGGGGCAAAAAGATCAATATTATGATTACTCTAAAATTGTTAGATCTTCAGAATCTCCTTCACCTTCCAAACAATTATTAATAATCTTTAATTATTATGATATTCCTACAAATGATCTTGGGGATATTATTACAGTAAATTCATATGGCGATGAAAGATATAATGGGGACGTACCAATCTTAACAAATGGTTTAAGATCTTCTGATACTTTAGATTTTAGACCGAGAGTTGTTAAATTCACTTCAACTACAAGTTCTCCTTTTGATTTTGGAAGTAGGAGTTTTGTAAACCTACCATCCACTTATATAATAACTCCCGATGAAAGTTCATTTATTGGATATAGTTATTATTTACCAAGAATTGATAAAGTAGTTTTAAATAAACTTGGAGAATTTTCAGTCATTAAAGGTGTCTCTGCTGATAGTCCAAAAACACCTTTAAATATCGAAGAGGCAATGGAAATTGCTACTATCAATCTTCCTGCTTATCTTTACAATCCAAATGATGCAATTATCACACTAGTTGATAATAGAAGATACACAATGCGTGATATTGGTAAATTAGAAGATAGAATTGAAAATCTTGAAATTGTATCTTCACTTTCCCTTTTAGAGTTAAACACCAAAACTTTACAAGTTCAGGATGCTGATGGACTATCCAGATTTAAGAGTGGATTTTTTGTAGATGACTTTAAAAATACTGATCTGATCGATAAGGAAAATACTGATGTTAAATGTGATGTTGATATTGAAAATAATGAATTAATTAGTCCTGTAGATTTCTGGTCACTTAAAGCTCAACTTGCTTTAAATCCATCTATCAATACAGATACTGTCGATTTTTCAGAAAATCTTCAATTACTGGATCCAAATGTAAGAAAAACTGGAGATCTTGTAACTTTAAATTATGAAGAAACTAAATGGATTGAACAACCACTAGCATCGGAAGTGGAAAATGTTAATCCATTTAATGTAATTGAGTATTCTGGGCAAATTTTATTAAATCCTGCTTCGGATAATTGGGTTCGTAACATCTATATTGAAAATAGAAGAACGATTACTGATGGTCAAATGGATGGTAGAAGTTATGATTATGTTGAAACTGTTAAGGTAACAACATCAGTTGATCCTTATATGAGATCCAGAAATATTGAATTTAGATCTGGAGGGTTAAAACCATTAACTCAACATTATGCCTTCATCGATGATATAAGTTCAATTGATATTATACCAAAACTTATTGAAATCAATATGTCTTCTGGATTATTCCAGGTAGGAGAAGAAGTGTTTGGTTTTGTTGGAGGAACAAAAATTCTTTCTTGTAGAATTGCTCGTCCAGATCACAAATCCGGACCTTATGCAAATCCATCAGTAAGATATAATGCAAATCCATATTCAAGAGGAAATACTTTACCTACATCATATTCGGCATCATCAACAGTTTTAAATATTGATACATTCTCTCTTGCAGAAGAATCAGTTACTAAATATGGAGGATTTATTCAAGTTGGAATGCAACTTGTTGGTAAAACTAGTGGAGCAGTTGCTAATGTTGGTGATTTAAGATTGGTAACAGATACATTTGGTGATTTACTTGGATCATTCTTTATTAGAAATCCAAATCAATCTCCACCTCCTCTAGTTAGACTAAAAACTGGACAAAGAGTATTTAAGTTAAATGCTAGTTCAACAAATACAAATCCAATTCCAGGAAGCACTACTTTTGGAAGTAATGCTCAAACTAGTTACAGTGCAAGTGGAGTTATTCAGACTCAGATTACAAATATTGTAGAAGTAAGAAATCCACCACCACCGCCACCTCCTGGACGTGGAGGAAAGGATCCATTAGCACAATCTTTTACTGTAGATGAAACAGGAGCATTCTTAACATCCGCAGATGTTTATTTTGCATCTAAAGATCCTAATGAAAAACTTTATGTCGAATTAAGAACTGTAGAATTAGGAACTCCTACTAATGCGTTAGTACAAGATTATGCAAGAGTTATTCTTGAACCTGATGATATTAATGTTTCAAATGACTCATCAGTACCTACAAGAATTACTTTTCCATCCCCAGTATATTTACAACCTAGAACTGAATATGCTTTAGTATTTTTAGCACCAACTTCTGATAAGTATGAGATGTGGGTTGGAACTATGGGTCAAAAGACGATAGAAACCCAAGATCTTCCCTTTGCCGAAAGTGTTGTTGTAACTAAACAATATAGTGGAGGAAGTCTATTTAAATCTCAAAATGGTACTATTTGGACAGCAAGTCAATATCAAGACTTAAAATTCAAACTATACAAAGCAAACTTTATTAGTTCTTCTGGTGACGTAGTTTTCTATAATCCACCATTAAGAGTAGAAGAATCTACAATTCAACCACTAAGAGATAATGCAGTCAAGACTCTTCCAAGAAAACTGAGAGTTGGTATTACAACAACTACAACTATGAATTCTATCCTTACAACAGGAAGAAAGGTTAGTGATGGCACTGTTAATGCTGGTCCTACAGGATTTATTGAAAAAATTGGTGGTCCAGTAGCAACAGTTTCGATTGCTAATACTGGAATTGGATATTCAACTGGATCTTATTCTTCAGTACCATTATATCCGATTACAGGATCTGGGCAAGGTGCAACATTAAATATTGTAGTTAATTCATCTGGTTTTGTTAGCAGTGCTTCAATAGTTAGTACTGGTAATGGTTATACTGTTGGTGATGTACTGGGTATTACAACTTCGAATGTAACTAAAGGTAGAGATGGAATAATTTCAGTATCAACAATTAATGGAATTGATACTTTATATCTCACTAATGTTCAAGGTGAACAATTCACTTCCGGACATGATTTGATCTACTTCGATGGATCAACAGGTGTAGCAGTAGCAAATACTGATATTAGAGGAACTTCATCAGTTATTGATCCATTATACTCTGGAAATGTCTTTGAAGTTACTCAATATAATCACGGAATGCAAGCTTCAAATAATCTGGTAGAAATTAAAAATATTTTACCAGATTCTCCACCTGTAGTGTTAACTTCCCCTCTTAATATCAATTCCACTTCTATCTCCTTAGCAAGCACAGTATCATTTGCAACATTTGAAGGAATTTCAACTTCTAAAGGTTATATTAAAGTCAATAATGAAATTATCTATTACGATAGTATTGGATCAGGTATTCTTGGAATTAGTACTAGGGGTGTTGATGGAACACTAATAACAAACCATGTTTCTGGTAGTATTGCATATAAGTATGAATTAAATGGCGTTTCACTGACAAAAATTAATACTACTCATAATATGGCATCGATAAATAATGCCCAATTGCAAAATATTAAGGAGTTTGATAAGTATTATTTGGCATTTGATAGACAACCTGAAAGATCTGCTGGAGATGATCAACTCAGTTTTGCTGATGAAAAATTTGCAGGAAGTTTCCTAGATGCCGAAAATGCTCCTTCAGCATCGCAAAATTATCAATTTAATTCCATAGTTCCACAATTTAATATCATAACTCCAGGACAAAATACTACAGTTTCTGCTCAAATGATAACAGTTTCTGGAACAAGTGCTGGTGGAAATGAATCTTCCTTTATTAATCAAGGTTCTGATGCAATTGAAATTAATAAGGTTAATTTCACAACTACTCCCAGATTAGTATGTTCAGAAATAAATGAAATTGCAAGGTTATCAAATAGTAAATCTCTAACGTTAAAAGTTAGAATGAATTCTGATGATCCAAATTTATCTCCAGTTTTAGATCTACAAAATGCCTTTATGATTCTTGGAAGAAATAAGGTCAATAACCCGGTTAAAAACTATGCATTTGATGGAAGAGTTAATTTAACTTCTGGAGATCCACATAGTTCAGTCTATATTTCCAAAAAAGTTGATCTTGCTCAACCAGCAACTTCGTTGAAAGTATTAGTTTCTTCATATAGATCATCTTTCTCTGATTTTAGAGTTCTCTATAAATTGTTTAAATCCGATTCCAGTGAAATTGATCAATCTTTCATATTATTCCCTGGATATGATAATTTAATTGATACTAATGGTGATGGTTATGGAGATAAAGTAATTAATTCCGCATTAAATAGTGGAAGATCTGATTCTTTTGTAAGAGCAAGTAGAGATAATGAATTTCTAGAATATCAATTTACTGCTGATGAACTAGATCAATTTACCGGATTCCAAATTAAAATCGTAATGAGTTCAACTAATGAATCGTTTGCTCCTAAATTTAAAGATCTTCGTATAATTGCTTTAGCATAATGATACCAATTGAAGGTGATAAAAATTTATTCAGAGATGAAAATTCAGGTGCTGTTGTAAATTATGACACATTTGGATATACCCAATATATTAAAATGAGAAGTGAAAAGAAAAAGCAAAAAGATGAAATTGATAAAATGAAAGAAGATATTAGTGAAATTAAAATATTATTGAGGGAGTTAATTAATGGATCCAAATGAAATTGAACTGGAGACTATTGATAAATTATTTGAATATGAAAAACATTCCAGATTCATCGATGAATTAGAATTTGAGCAACTTAAAAACTTTGCTAAGATATATTGCAAATTATATCTTAGACAACAAGAGGTTGTTAAAACTATTGGAATCTCTTGAATATAAATATATTTTAGATCCTGAAAATCCTTTTTATAGATGGCAGAGATTAAAGTTAGGGTAGGGCAACAAAACGCTGTTAAAGTTGTATCTTCGCTGGCTGGAGCTCAAGGTTTAGCTTTAAGTGAACTAACTGATGTCAATATTAATAATCCACTCGATGGAATGGTTCTTGTATATAATGGATCCACTAAAAAATGGGATGCTACATTAACATTAACACCTGGAAGCACACAGAATTTAGACATCAACGGGGGAAATTTCTAAAATGGCAAGTATTATCAGGATCAAAAGATCTGCTGGAACAAATAAACCTGCCAGTCTAAATTGGGGTGAACTAGCATATGTAACTGGCATTGGTAGTTACGGCGGAACAAATCAATACAAGGACAGAATGTTCTTGGGTGACGATGGTAATAATGTAAATCCAGTTGGTGGTTACTATTATACCTCAATGATGGAGCACCAACCTGGTGCTATTGATGGGGTAACAAATACCCGAAATCAAGATGGTGGAATTGTTGTCATTCTCGATAATAATAGAAAAGTCGATCAGTGGAATGTTGATAACTTACGTTTAGATCTTAACACTTTATCATCTACGAATACTGATGGAGATATTATTTTCAATCCCAATGGGACTGGAGAAATTAATATTGTCGATGATACTTATTTAAGTTTTGGTGATAATAAAGATGTAAAATTTAGATATGATGAGGCAACTGATAATAGATTTGAGATTGAAGGTGCTGATTGGGCATTTGCTGATGGAGTTGCAATTAATATTGGAGATGTAACTCAATCCAATACCAAAGATAACGGTGCCTTAGTTGTTGAAGGTGGTGTTGGTATCGAGAAGAACCTTAATGTAGGTGGAACTCTAAATGTTGTCGGCGTAGTAACTGTAACTGGTGGAGCAGTTATAGACAACATAAAGATTAAAGATAATGTAATCTCAACATTACCAGGATATGGAAATGTTCTTTATATTGATCCATATCCAGATGGACTAAGTAATGATGGAACTGTTGTAGTTAAAGGAAATTTACAAGTTGATGGAACTACAACTTCAGTCAACTCTACTGAAGTTTCAATTAATGATCCAATTATAACTTTAGGTGATGTTACAAGTGTTCGCACTGTAATGTCACCAGTTGTTATTGGTGTTAGCACTATTACTTTAGATTCTGTAATAGGAATTAATACCGGAGACATTATTCAAGGTAGTGCATCCCTACCAAATGCGGGCATTACTACCATTACTGGTTATGATACTATAACCAAAATAATTACTATTAATGGTGCTACAACTGCAGGTATTTCTACTGGTGTTCAATTAACAGTTACTCACGCATACGATACAAATACTGATCGCGGTATTGCATTCAATTATAATACTGGTTCGGGAATTGTAGACAATAAAAGTGGATTTTTTGGTTATATTGATGGAAGTAATGTTGGTAGTAGTTCAACTATTAGAGCATGGACATATATTCCAGATGCAACTATTTCAAATAGTGTTGTAACTGGAACTAGAGGTTTCATTGATATTAAAGGAATTTATTATCAAACTGGAGACTACAGCACTAACGGTGTAGTATACTTTGATGTTAATGGATTACAAACTTCAACTAATGATCCAGCATCACCAACAATAACTTCAAAGCAAGTATTGACTGCGATTACTGAAATTACTCTGACTTTTGGTAGTTCCGTAACAGTAAGTCAAGGTGATTTAATTCTTCAAGAGACTAGTGGTGCTTATGGTGTTGTAAAAACTGGAGTAACTGCATCAACTATTACATTAGTTGGAGTTGAAGGGACATTTACTAATACATATAATTTATTAAAAAATAGTATTAGCATGGTAATAATTCCAACAACTGTTAATACCATATATACTAATAAACCAACTTGGACATCAACTTTAGATGGAGGAACCTTCTAATTTATGCAACAAAATAATGGTGAAGTTGATATTAATGTATTAGTTACTTTATATCATAGAAAAATTTCTCAATTAACCAATGACAATGTTCTTTTAGAAGCAAAACTTCAGACTTTATCGAAAGATTTTAATGAGGAAAAGACTACTCTATTAGAAACTAATCTTGAACTTCAAGAAAAATATGATGCACTTGTAAAGAAAAAACAGGAATCATAAAATGTCACAACCAGCATCCAGACAACAACTCATAGATTACTGTCTAAGGCGTCTAGGTGCCCCTGTGTTGGAAATTAACGTAGATGATGACCAAGTGGACGATTTGGTTGATGACGCCCTACAGTACTTCCAAGAACGCCACTTTGATGGTGTTGAAAGAATGTACTTAAAATATAGAATTACCGAAGAAGATATTGAGCGAGGATCTGCACCATCCCCAAATGGTCCAGGAATTACGACTACTACTGCAACATCAACTACAGGTCTATCCTTCAATTGGTATGAATCTGGAAATTATATACAAGTTCCAGATTCGATAATTGGTATCGAAAAAGTATTTAAGTTTGATACTAGTTCCATTTCTGGAGGAATGTTTAGTATTAAATATCAATTATTCTTAAATGATCTTTACTACTTCAACTCTGTTGAACTTTTACAGTATGCAATGGTAAAAAGTTATTTGGAAGATATTGATTTCCTTTTAACTACTGATAAGCAATTAAGATTTAATAAGAGACAAGGTAGGTTATATCTTGATATTGATTGGGGAGCACAAAATGAAGGAAATTTTCTAGTTCTTGATTGTTACAGAGCATTAAATCCAAATGACTTTAATAAAGTTTGGAATGATAGTTTCATCAAAAAATATTTAACCTCATTAATAAAAAGACAATGGGGGCAAAATCTTATTAAATTTAGAGGAGTCAAACTTCCTGGAGGAATTGAACTTAATGGAAGAGAAATATATGAAGATGCTGAAAAAGAACTAGAACAACTTAAGCAAGTAATGGCATTAGAGCACGAACTTCCTCCGTATGATTTTATTGGATAATGGCATTAAATCCCTTCTTCCTACAAGGATCACCAAGCGAACAGCGACTTGTTCAAGATTTAATTAATGAACAGTTGAAAATTTATGGTGTAGAGGTAACATACATTCCTAGAAAGTTTGTAAGAAAACAAACTATAATTGAAGAAATTCAATCTTCTAAATTTGATGATAATTATGCTATTGAAGCGTATGTCCAAACTTATGAAGGATATAGTGGGGCAGGAGATATCTTAACTAAATTTGGAATGAGTTTGAGAGATGAACTAACTATTATTATTTCGAAAGAAAGATTTGAAGACTTCATTTCCCCATTTTTGGCGGCAGATGAAGGTGGAGAAGAAATAACATTATCAACTAGACCAAGAGAAGGTGATTTAGTATATTTTCCGCTTGGACAAAGAATATTTGAAGTTAAATTTGTAGAGCATGAACAACCATTTTATCAACTAGGTAAAAATTATGTTTACGAAATAAAATGTGAACTATTTGAATATGAAGATGAAGTTATTGATACTACTATTGAAGAAATTGATACTCAAGTTCAAGATCAGGGATATATTAGCACTTTATTATTGACCGGAGTTGGAAGAACAGCAACTGCAACAGCAACTATTGGAACTGGATATATTCGTAAAATATTCTTAAATAATGATGGATATGGGTATAGTACAGCACCTATAGTTTCAATTTCAACATCACCAACAGGAAATCCAAATAATGATGCCTTTGGTATCGCAAGAATAACCAATAA
>Ga0105102_10000041_pt1 | contig 27754 bp, 26 predicted proteins | sample PPLLaktember2015_FD_87032 | JGI IMG/M metagenome (GOLD analysis project Ga0105102, IMG submission 87032) | Freshwater sediment microbial communities from Prairie Pothole Lake near Jamestown, North Dakota, USA - PPLs Lake P7 Core (6) Depth... | ecosystem: Environmental > Aquatic > Freshwater >...
AATCTTTCAATGAACTTATCTCTTAACCCTCCATCCTTTCATAACCCATCTCCATAACCCCGGAAAGCGGGTGCAAATGTAATACTTCTTTTTCTATCTCACAATACCTTTTTGAAAAAAAATTATATCCTCCTAAAAAAACAATATTGCGTGTAAATGTAAAAGAACGAATCGCTTTTCGAACAGCTGTTATTACCGTTTTTTAGCGGCTGCAAATGTAAAGTGATTTTTTAATTTGGCAATACCCTTGAAGTGGTTTTTTTAACAAATTTTCGAATGATTCTCTAAAACACCTTGTATCAGCTGATTAAAATTCAAAAAAAAGACACTTTTTTTTGAATACAACAGGCAAATTATAAAATATTGGAAATTCATATCTGAAATTCGACCTCAGAGGATATAAAAAAAAGATCCAACTGTTACAGTGAACACTGACTAACTGAATAAAAAAAGAGTGAATCTTCAGGGAATTCACTCTTTATATTGAACTAAAATATTAATGAAATGATTAAAAGCGACAGTCAGTTAAACTTAAAAAGAATATTTAATCCTTTTTTTCTTTCATTTTATGTTTCATCTTTTTGTGTTTGAGCACCTCAGCTTCTATATAAAATATAATTTCTTCTGCGAGATTCGTCAACAAACTGCTGGAACGAATGACCCTGGCACAAATCGAATAGAGCATCAACAATTCTTCCGCCCTGGCATTCTTTGAGTTGATCTCTGCCTGAAAACTGATGATGGCCATTTTGTAAATTTTATTGAGCTCCTTATCCATCATAAATATATGACGCGCCAGACTCGTGTCTTTCTTTTCAAAAGCATCTATTACATTGTCGAACATAACCATTGTCATATCATGCATTTCCCGGTAATAAAACGCTTTGATGTATTCTTCGGAAAAAGGTTTTTCCTGAAAATCAACGACTGCCCTGGCTGTAAATTCAGCATGATCTCCCAAACGCTCCAGCTCGGCAATTGATCTTGAGGTTGACAGGACAAACCTGAGCTCCGTTGCTACGGGCTGAAATAAGGCAATGGTATTTTCACACTCCTTTTCCAAATTTATTTCAAAAGCGTTGACGCGTGCCTCTTTTCGCAGTATTTCTTCGGCCAGTTCAGCATCATTATTAAACAAAGAATCCGCTGCATGTTCCAACTGGCCTTTGACCAATTCCATCATTTCAACAAAAGTTGTGCGGATATATTCCAATTGATACGTAAGGTGACTCATTTTTAATGTATTTTAAAGATTTTATCCAAAATGCCCGCTTATATAATTCTCAGTACGCATATTTTTCGGGCTTGTAAATATTTGTTCTGTTTTACCTGACTCAATCACTTCTCCCAGATAAAAGAAGGCAGTATGATCACTGATCCTCGCTGCCTGCTGCATATTGTGGGTAACAATAACGATGGTATATTTTTCCTTGAGTTCGAAAATCAGATCTTCTATTTTACTCGTAGAAATCGGATCCAAGGCTGATGTTGGCTCATCCATCAAAATGACAGAGGGCTCAACAGCCAGGGTTCTGGCAATGCACAGGCGCTGTTGCTGTCCCCCCGACAAGGCATAGGCATTTTTCTTGAGGCTGTCTTTTACCTCATCCCATAAAACAACCTGTTGCAGGGATTTTACGGCTCTTTCTTCCAGGAAATGTTTATCATTGATTCCCTGTATTTTCAAGCCATAAACAACATTCTCATAAATACTCTTCGGAAAAGGATTCGGTTTTTGAAACACCATACCTACCTGCTTCCTCAAAAGTTCTATGTTCGTCGACTTATCATATATGTCCTTGTTATCTATCAGAATCTTTCCTTCTATCCTAAAATCCTCAATATAATCATTCATCCGGTTGAAAGTCCGGAGCAGTGTGGATTTACCACAACCTGACGGACCGATAAAGGCCATCACTGTATTTGGCTTGATCTTTAAATTGATATTTTTGAGTGCCTGGAAATTACCGTAAAACACGTTGAGATCATCTGTCTTGATCTTATTCTTAATTCTTTCCTCGGAATCGGTAAGCAGGTCGGTTTCGATTTGATTGTCCATTGATTAGTTGTATTTGTTCTGGTATTTATTCCTTAAATAAATAGCGATGAAATTCATTAAAAAAGTAATGAGCAGCAAGATGATGATTCCGGCAGCAGCTGTGATCACGAATCCTGGCTGCGGACGCGAGATCCAGTTGAATATTTGAATAGGCAAAACTGAAAATTCATCCATCGGCGAGGTGGGGACAAAGGATATATAGGCCAGAGCGCCCACAACGATCAGTGGTGCAGCTTCTCCAACTGCCCTCGACATAGCCAGGATAACTCCGGTCATGATCCCTCCAAAGGAAGCCGGGAGGACCTGATACCAGATCGTTTGCCATTTTGATGCACCCATGGCATAGGAAGCGTCTTTAATCGATTGGGGGACCGCTTTGATCGCTTCCCTGGTAGAAACAATAATAATAGGTAAAATCAGCAGAGACAGTGTAAAAGATCCTGCGAGCAGGTTACCTCCCAAACCCATAACCCTTGAAAATATCTGTAAACCGAGCAAGCCGTATATAATGGACGGGACGCCGGCCAAATTGGAAATATTGATCTCTAATATATTCGCAAACCACCCTTTTTTTAAGTACTCTTCCAAATAAATGGCAGCTGCCACACCCAGTGGAAAGGCAAACAATGTAGTTAAAAAGAGGATCCATAAAGTACCCATCAATGCTGTATAGATACCTGCTTTATGAGGAAATCTGGAAGGCAGCGAAGTAAAAAAATCAAGGTTGATCCTTCCCAATCCTATAGACAGGATATATCCTATAAAAAGCCCCAGCAGAATCAATCCGATCAGGGTACTAAAGAAACCCCAACCATAAAAGAACGTATCGATCAGCTTATTTTTCTTATTGCTATTCATATTTTTCCCGGTATTTTTTTCTCAGCCTGAAACTGATGTTGTTCAATAAAAATGTAAAGGCAAAAAGTGTGATACCAGCCACAAAGATGGTTTGGTACTCAAGGGAATTATGCGGGACATCTCCTAAACTAACCTGTACAATATAAGCGGAAATAGTTTCAACCGGAACCAGCGGGTTGAGGGTAAGGCGGGGTTGTTGTCCTGCAGCAATGGCCACGATCATGGTTTCTCCAATGGCTCTGGAAATAGCCAGTATGACTGAAACGATAATTCCTGAACTCGCTGCCGGAATGGTTACTTTGAAAACTGTTTGAAACCGGGTTGCTCCCATGGCATACGAGGCTTCCCTCAGGCTTTTTGGCACCGCGAAAAGGGCGTCCTCACTCAGGGAAGAAATAAAGGGGATGATCATGATACCCATGACCAGGCCGGCGGATAAGGAATTAAATCCGGCAAGTCCGGGAATAAAGGACTGCAAAAACGGTGTTACGATTACCAGAGCAAAAAAACCGTAAATAACTGTTGGAACCGCTGCAAGCAATTCCAGCAGGGGTTTAAATATTTTTCTGGTATTCTTGTGGGCGTATTCATTTAAAAAGATGGCGATGCTCAAGCCAAGGGGTAAAGCCAGTACAATGGCAACCAGCGAAGTGATAAAAGTTCCGCTTAACAGGGGCAATATTCCAAAATGTTTATCATCAAATAAGGGTGTCCATTGGGTATCGGTAAGAAAATCAAAAATGGAAACATCCCGAAAAAAATCAACGGCCTCAACCAATAAAATACCCAAAATGGAAACTGTTGTCAATACCGTAGCCAGAGCGCTCAGCATCAAACCTTTTTCAATAGACTTTTCAATTAATTTTCCCAAAATGCCGTGAATTGATTTGCTACACCATAAATATATTACATCTCTTTGAAAAACCAAAACCTGCCCTATTATTTGAAATAAGGCAAGCTAAGTTCTTTACAAAACCTTTGGATAATCCAAATGCTTATTTTGTTGTGGCAGGCCCCGATGCAAAAGCTGAAAACTTATTCTTTTGTTCCGTGTAAGTTGCATCAGGCATTGGAACATACCCCACTTCAGCAGCAATATCTTTCGCTATGTCCAGATAAAAATTTACAAACTCAACCACTTCAGGTCTCTTGGCGGAAGCCTTGCTTACATATATAAAAACCGGTCTGGAAAGCGGTGCATACGCATTGCTGATCACGGCCTCCCTGGTCGGCATAACCGCACCGGCACCATTATCAACGGGCACGAGCTTCAGAGATTCCTTATTTTCTTCATAGTAAGCCAGGCCAAAAAATCCCAAAGCCAGTTCATCACCTTTTATACCCTGAACCAATACATTGTCATCCTCACTGGCTGTAAAATCACCCCTGCTTGAGCCGCTTTTTCCAACAATAGCCTCAGTGAAATAGTCATAGGTTCCCGACGCCGTTCCGGCACCAAACAGATGGATCTCTTTATCAGGCCATTCGGGTCTGATCTGATTCCATTTCAATATTTTTCCCTGCGCTTCCGGTTCCCACAAACGCTTTAATTCTTCTACCTTAATATCCTTTATCCAGTCGTTTTTAGGGTTTACAACAATTACGATCCCGTCAAATGCCACATCCAGGCCAATAAAATCGATCTGATTCGCTTTACAGTCCTGTGCTTCTGCATCTTTTATGAGTCTTGAAGCATTTGAAATATCTGTTTCTCCCCTGCCAAACTTTTTAAAGCCACCACCGGTACCAGATACGCCTATTGTCACCTGTACCTTGGGAAACTCATTTTGAAATTCTTCCGCCACAGCTTCAGTTATAGGGTAAACCGTACTGGAACCATCAATTTTAATACTTCCGCCTAAATTGGCCGCATCTGTATTGCTTTCATTTTTAGACTCCCCTTTAGATCCGCAGGAAACTGCAAAAACTACAGCTAAAAGTAGTAATAGAACTTTTTTTATTTTTTTCATTTGATTGTTTTTAATTGTTTTTTATTTCTCCTAATCGGGCCGTTATTAACCAAATAGCAAGGGTTCATTTCATAATTTCACCAAGCGCATTAATTAATGCGCTGCAAATTTATTGCATATTCAAGAAAGCAATGTTACCTAATTGTTAACATTCCCACATTCATATAAATACCTGGTACGCAATTACCTCCTGCTTGGGCCCACGTCCCTAGGGTATCAATGTACTAAAATTATTAAAAATAATGTTTTGTGAAGTAAATATTGGCAATAAATATTCTTTAAAAATGAAAATCGGATACTTGTAGTGGGAAATTGCGATATTTTTCAGTAACCTATCTTTTATTCAAAAAAAAATAGGAATTTTGCAGCTTTCAAATCTAATCCTATGATCAAAATAACATTACCGGACGGAAGTATCAAAGCATATGAGAAAGGAATTACTCCAATGGATGTCGCAAAGAGCATCAGTGAAGGATTGGCAAGAAATGTCATCTCAGCGAAATTCAATGAGGAAGTTATAGAAACGAAGACTCCGCTTACAAGCGATGGAAATCTGGTACTTTTTACCTGGGATAACAAAGAAGGAAAGAAGGCCTTTTGGCATTCATCCGCTCATATTCTGGCTCAGGCCATTCTTTTTTATTACCCGAATGCCAAACTCACCATCGGCCCTGCCATAGACAATGGTTTTTATTATGATATCGATTTTGAAGAAGTAAGCATTTCTGAAAATGATTTCAAAAAAATTGAGGACAAAATGCTCGATTTTTCGCGTCAGAAATTCGAATTCAGCATGCGCTCGGTTTCAAAGGCAGATGCGCTGGCCTATTACCATAAATCGAACAATGTGTATAAGGTTGAATTGATCGAAAATCTTCAGGACGGCGATATTACCTTTTGCGACCACAGCGACTTTACCGACCTGTGCCGTGGCGGACACATACCCAATACAGGGATCATAAAAGCAGTAAAAATTTTGAGTGCAGCAGGAGCCTACTGGAGGGGTAATGAAAAGAACAAACAACTTACCAGGGTATACGGGATCTCATTCCCAAAACAAAAAGACCTGACAGATTATCTGGAATTGCTGGAAGAAGCTAAAAAAAGAGACCACCGCAAACTCGGAAAAGAAATGGAACTTTTCGCATTTTCAGCAAAAGTGGGGCAGGGACTTCCCTTGTGGCTTCCAAAAGGAGCCGCACTCAGGGAACGTCTTGAAAATTTCTTAAAGAAAGCCCAGAAAAAAGCGGGATATGAAATGGTGGTTACCCCGCATATCGGACAAAAAGAACTCTATGTTACTTCTGGTCATTACGCAAAATACGGGGCAGACAGCTTTCAGCCGATCCATACCCCCAGAGAGGATGAAGAGTTTTTGTTAAAACCCATGAATTGTCCGCATCACTGCGAAATATACAACAACAAACCTTATTCCTACAAAGAACTCCCCAAACGTTTTGCCGAATTCGGAACGGTTTACCGTTACGAACAAACCGGGGAACTGCATGGTTTGACCAGGGTGAGGGGATTTACCCAGGACGATGCCCATATTTTTTGTACCCCTGAGCAGCTGGTCGATGAGTTTAAGGCAGTAATCGACCTGGTACTTTATGTTTTCAATGCACTCGGCTTTGAAAATTTCACAACCCAGATCTCCCTTCGTGATCAAAACAACAGGGAAAAATATATAGGAAGCGACGAAAACTGGGAAAAAGCAGAACGAGCGATCATTGAAGCGAGCAAAGAAAAGAACCTTGTTACTACTATAGAATACGGTGAGGCAGCCTTTTATGGCCCCAAACTGGACTTTATGGTAAAGGATGTCCTCGGCAGGTCATGGCAGTTGGGAACGATACAGGTGGACTACAACCTCCCTGAACGATTTGACCTGACTTATAAAGGCGCCGACAACCAATTACACCGTCCGGTTATGATACACCGCGCGCCTTTTGGTTCCATGGAACGATTTATAGCCATACTTATTGAGCATACAGGAGGTAATTTTCCGCTTTGGCTTGCTCCGGAACAGGCTATTATATTGCCTATTAGCGACAAATATCAAAATTATGGCGAAAAAGTTTTAAATTTGTTGGAAAATTCCGAAATTCGCGCCCTCGTTGACAATAGAAATGAAAAGATCGGCAGAAAGATCCGGGATGCCGAATTGAGCAAGATACCTTTCATGTTGATTATCGGCGAAAATGAAGCGAATGATCTTACGGTTTCCGTAAGAAAACATGGAAAAGGAGATTTGGGAACCTATACGATCGAACAATTTGCAAAGCTTGTTCAGACCGAGATTAATGAAAGTTTAAAAGAATTTTAAGTTAACGATTCCGGTGATACCGGATAAAAAATAGAAGCATATCGCAATATATAGAGGCAAGGGAACAAGAACCTTGAGAGTGATAAAAGAGGATAAACATAGAATTAACGAGAAAATTCGTGTCCCTGAAGTTCGTCTGGTCGGAGACAACGTAGAGATTGGCGTATACCCAATCGCCAAAGCGTTGGAACTGGCTCAGGAGCAGGTAATGGATTTGGTGGAGATCTCACCAAATGCAGATCCTCCTGTTTGTAAAATTATCGATTACAAAAAATTCCTTTACGAACAGAAAAAAAGAGAGAAAGTGCTCAAGGCGAAAACCACCAAGGTGGTGGTGAAAGAGATCAGATTTGGCCCGAATACAGATGACCACGATTACGATTTCAAGAAAAAGCATGCGATCAAATTTCTCGAAAGCGGTGCCAAATTAAAGGCTTTTGTGTTCTTCAAAGGCCGTTCAATTGTCTATCAGGATCAGGGTCAGATCCTGTTGTTGAAATTGGCGCAGGATGTGGAAGATTATGGAATTGTTGAGCAAATGCCCAAACTGGAAGGAAAAAGGATGATCATGCTGATGGCTCCAAAAAAGAAAAAATAGTTAGAAAAAATTATAAGCAAGTAAATTTTAAATAAGGAAGACAGATGCCTAAATTGAAGACAAAATCTGGTGCCAAAAAACGTTTTAAGCTGACCGGCACCGGTAAAATTAAGAGAAAGCACGCTTTCAAAAGTCACATTCTGACCAAGAAAAGCAAAAAACGCAAATTGAAACTCACCCATTCAACCCTGGTTCATCGAACGGACCTTACGAGTGTGAGAGAACAATTAGCAATGAGATAAATTTTATTTATCAGGTAATTCATATTAACCCTGTGTCAGAGCCCATTCAAATGATCTAAAAATCTGCCTGATACAAAAAAAATAAAAAGTATGCCAAGATCAGTAAATTCGGTAGCTAAAAAAGCCCGTAAAAAGAAAATTTTAAAACTCGCCAAAGGTTACTTTGGACGACGCAAGAATGTTTATACAGTAGCAAAAAATGCTGTTGAAAAAGCATTATCCTATTCATACCGCGACAGGAAAAACAACAAGAGAAATTTCCGTGGTTTATGGATACAACGTATCAATGCAGGTGCCAGGTTGAACGGAATCTCCTATTCTCAACTGATGGGTAAGTTAAAATCCAATAACATTGATTTGAACAGAAAAGTTCTCGCAGATTTGGCGATGAACAACCCGGAAGCTTTTAAAGCAGTAGTTGAAAAAGTAAAATAAATAATATAATTTCTTGCTTATAAAAAAACCCGGGCGATAACCCGGGTTTTTTATTTATAAGAACTCATTTGATTCCTTGAGTTTTTCAGAATTTTCAGCCAGCTTTAATTCTCCTATGATCCTGTCCAGATCGCCATTGATCACACTGCTCAGATCATAGATCGTCAAACCGATTCTGTGCTCCGTTACCCTGCCCTGCGGGTAGTTGTAGGTTCTGATCTTGGCCGACCTGTCGCCACTGGCAACCAGTGTTTTCCTTTGGGCCGCATCCTCATCCAGTTTTTTCTGCAGTTCCTGCTCGTACAAGCGTGATCTGAGCACCTTTAAAGCCTTGTCCTTATTCTTGTGCTGAGATTTCTGATCCTGGCACTGGGTAACCAAACCGGTGGGGATATGGGTTAACCTCACGGCGGAATAGGTCGTATTTACCGATTGACCTCCGGGTCCGGAGGCGCAAAAATAATCAATCCTTATATCACTCATTTTCAGATCGACATCAAATTCTTCAGCTTCCGGCAATACCATTACGGTTGCTGCCGAGGTATGCACCCTGCCCTGAGTTTCCGTTTGGGGGACTCTTTGCACACGGTGTACCCCCGATTCAAATTTCATGGTTCCGTAAACCTCTTCGCCGGTTAAACTAAAAATAATTTCCTTAAAACCTCCGGCCGTTCCCTCATTCATGTCGTCCACTTCCAATTTCCAGCCCTTTTCAGCTGCAAATTTCTGGTACATCCTGAACAGATCACCGGCGAAAATACTCGCTTCGTCTCCCCCCGTTCCGGCCCTGATCTCCACGATCACATTTTTCACATCCTGAGGATCTTTTGGAATGAACAGGAATTTCAGTTCCTCTTCCAATACAGGAAAACGCTCCAGTGCTGAATCCAGTTCCATTTTTGCCATTTCAACCATCTCTGCATCCCCGCCCTCGGCAATGATCGCTTTGGCTTCCTCCATATTTTGAATCACAGTTGTGTATTCCCTGCCTTTTTCCAGAATTGTACCCAGATCCTTGTATTCTTTGTTCAGCTTTACATACCGCTCCTGGTCTGCCAAAACATCAGGCTGAATGATCAGGTCTGCGATCTCATCAAAACGCTGTTTTACAAATTTTAATTTCTCTACCATACCCTTCAAATTGGAGTGCAAATTTACATTATTTTTACGAGTTGAAAAACTCCCTGATTTCAGGTAAAAATCCTTTTGAAAACATTACTTCTTTTTGTAAAATTCAATACCTTTGCAACAAAACTAAATTTAAACCCTTTATTATGAAAAAATTATATTTCTCAATTGCCCTGGCTTCTCTGCTATTATCAAGCTGCGGTGATAAAAAAGAAACAGAAGTTCAAAAAGAAGTAGTTGCACCTGTTGAAGCTGTTCAGGAAGTAAAATCTGATGTTCAGGTTGCCGAGGACCAGCTTGCCCTGGGAGAAAGATTATTTACCGAGAAAACCTGTGTTTCCTGCCATCAGGTGGATACCAAGGTAATTGGTCCGTCCATAAAAGACATTGTAAGAATCTACGACGAGAAAAATGGTAATATAGTTCAGTTCTTAAAAGGAAATTCACCTGCGATTGTTGATACAGATCCGGGACAGGTTGCCATCATGAAAGCAAACCTTGACGGTTTTGTTAAAGACTTGACTCCCGAGGAATTACAGGCCCTGGCAGCTTATATGAGAAGCAAAAAATAATTGATCCAATATATTTGATAATAAAAAAGGGCCTGTAATTTTTTACAGGCCCTTTTTTATTTGGACTAATCTGCTTATAAAACCCCCAGATCGAGCATAGAGTCAGCGACTTTAATAAACCCTGCAATATTAGCTCCTTTTACATAATTGATGTATCCGTCTTCCTGGGTACCGTATTTCAAACAGGCCGTGTGTATGGACAGCATGATCTGGTGTAATTTTGCATCCACTTCATCTTTTGTCCAGTTCAATTTCATGGCATTCTGCGACATCTCCAGACCTGAAACTGCTACTCCGCCTGCATTTACGGCCTTACCCGGTGCATACAGTACCTTGTTCTTTTGAAATAAATGGATGGCTTCAGGTGTACAACCCATATTGGAAACCTCGGCAACATACTTCGCTCCATTGGCAATCAGTTTCTTTGCATCCTCTTCATTCAGTTCGTTTTGAGTTGCACTAGGCATGGCTATATCACAAGGAACTCCCCAGGGTTTTTCACCGGGATAGAATTTGGCATCAGGAAACTCTTCGGCATAGGGCGAAACGATGTCATTATTTGAAGCCCTCAGGGCAAGCAAATATTCGATCTTGTCTGCATCCAGTCCCTTTTGGTCATGTATATAACCATCAGGTCCTGAAATCGTTACTACCCTTCCCCCGAGTTCTGTTACCTTCAGGGCCACGCCCCAGGTCACATTGCCAAAGCCGGATAACGTTACCGTTTTTCCTTTAAAAGTATCTTTCCTAGTGGCCAGCATCTGCTGGGTGAAATAAGTTCCGCCAAAGCCTGTGGCCTCAGGTCTGATCAAACTGCCACCCCAGTTCAGTCCTTTACCTGTGAGCACGCCTGTATTTTCACTTTTCAATTTTTTGTACATACCGTATAAATAACCGATCTCTCTTCCACCAACCCCAATGTCTCCGGCTGGCACATCAGTATCCGGCCCGATCAGGCGCCATAACTCCAGCATAAAGGCCTGGCAAAAACGCATGATCTCTGCATCTGACTTTCCTTTTGGATTAAAGTCAGATCCTCCCTTACCACCACCCATAGGTAAAGTGGTGAGTGCATTCTTAAAGATCTGTTCAAAGCCCAGGAACTTGAGTATGCTTAAATTAACACTCGGGTGAAACCGCAGACCTCCTTTATAGGGCCCGATGGCATTGTTATACTGTACCCTGTGCCCTAAATTTACATGCACCTGTCCTTCATCATCTACCCATGAAACCCTGAAAGTTAAAATCCGGTCGGGTTCAACCAGGCGTTCGATGATCTTTGCGGCTTCATATTGCGGATTTTCATTATAAACCCCTTCAATAGATTCCAGAACTTCATGAACCGCCTGCAAATATTCTTTTTCCCCGGGATGCTTGGTCTCCAGATTTGTCAATATAGTCTTTACATTCATAACATTGTATTTAAAAAGTGATAAAAAAAATCATACACAAAATTACTGATATTAATTTCAATTTGCACTAAAAATGAATTCTAAATTTTTTACTATTTATCATATTTTTACCTATATTTTACCAATTCAAAATTTTTGGCTCATATAATACGCCTTTTCTTGCTTTTTATGCAATATATTAAACCAATCCTTCCGGCGGCAGTTCTTCGAGAAATTTTTGGTCTGTAACGGTGTCTGCGATGGTGTATCCTTCCTTGAAGATGGCTGCCTTATTTTCCTTGCCTTCGATGATGATGGTGAGCGGCTCATCAAAACAGATATGCCTCAAATAATTATCTTCATAAACCGCTTCCTGCCTGTTGAGATAGTCTACATCAAAATAACCATCATTCAGATACGGGTTGATGGTAAGATAACCTACCTGAAACGAGGTGAGATTCTGAAAGAAGTGCGTGCCCTGACTCGGATCGATTCTGTAATCCTTTAAACCCGATTCAACGATGATCTTGGCAGAGGAGATCTGGGGCCAGATCACCGGTATACCCAGCCAGCTGTCGCTGGAACCCCAGCGGCCCGGACCAACTAAAATATAGGGCTTCTCTTTTTCAATAAATTTTTTGTTCAGCTGTTCCACAGCAGCAGCGATCTGCCTGGTATTGGCAGAATTAAAGGTCTCGGGCTTTACATATACAAAATCCCTGATATTGCCATAATTGCCATTTCCCAATGCCGATTCGGAATAAAGGATTGTGTCTTCCAGTTTGAATTTCTCGGGAAGTTTGGTCAGCGATATGTTGCTCTCAACAATAGGCCTGATCTGCAAAAAACTGAATTCCTTCGGTTCGCCGGCCGGCACATCAAGATTTACAGCAAACTCCATTTCAATGGGACTGCGCATTTCGCGCTGTCCAACCCGTAAAAGTTCCTGTAAAATTTCGGCCAGCGGAAAGGTATTGTATTTTAAAATGTTATCAAAGGTAATTACCCTTATGCCCTCATGCATTACTCCCGGCCTGATGGTATTGTTCTGCAGGTCATAGGTTGAGGCAATAAATTTCAGTGACCCGTGCTTTTCTGCATTCCTGATTGACAATTTCTTCTTGTTAATATCTTCTCTTAAAGATATCTCAAAACTTCCGGGATCCATATCCAGGGCAAAAAAATGTTGCTGTGTATCTCTCTGGGCAGATCCCGGGGTTGACAACTGGAGCACTTTTTTGGGATGGTAAGGACAAAAACGCAAGGATTGACCACCACCGACGATAATTTCACCCAAACCCATGGCGATATTGGCTATACCTTCGATGGGCAGTTCATTTCCAATAGGATAAAAGTTAATTGATCTCCCTACACCCGAAATGTTCGGGTAATACACATCATTGTATTGTTTGCCGGTTACTTCCTGCAGTATCACAGCCATACGGCTCTCTTCTATGGTATGGTTGGTAACACTCAGATAAGCCTTACTTCCTTCAAAAAACGCGGAGGCCATAACAGATTTTACGGCTTGTGTGACCATTTCAACCATCCTTTCTTTATCGGTATTGGGCACCATATACGTGGAAAAAATCCCCGCAAAAGGCTGGTAATAAGTATCTTCCAGGATGCTCGAAGACCTGATCGCGATGGGCTTTTTGCTTACACTTAAAAAAGCCTTTATATCCTCATAAGCCCATCTGGGCAAGGGTTTTGAAACAAATTTCTCCAGAATTTCCTGATCGCTCCCGCTCTTCGCCACAAATCTGATCAGCTTGTTGGTTTCCATAAACTCATCAAACACATCGATACCCAGCACAACGGTTCGAGGAATGGAGATCTGGATACCTTCATATTTATTAAAGAGCTTATTTCTTTTTAAAAAGGAGTCGATAAAAGCCAGGCCCCTTCCTTTCCCTCCCAGGGAACCATCTCCAATTCTTGAAATTCCTGAATATTCATCATAGGTATTTTTATCAAATTTAGAGATCACTCCCCTTGAACGGAAGATTCGGTACATTTTGATAGACTCAATAATATACTCTCTAACCTGTTCCGCATCCTCAAAATCATCGTATTCAACATTGCTTAACAGGTTGGCCAGCGGAAACAAAGCCCTTGACCGCAACCATTTGGAATACTCGCTTCTCTTTGAATGGTAAGTAATGCATTCTATGGGCACCTCAGCAAGTATCTTTTGCAGGGCGGTGAGGTCTTTGGCCACTGCCAGCACCTTACCCTGGACCGGATCCCAGAACTCAAAATCCCCGAAAGAAAAATATTGATTGATATAAATTTTCAGCTCTTCTTCCAGTGTTTCTGAATACTTGTACAAAAATTTACCTTTCAGTTCCGTAGCAGTTTTTTCATTATTGATATCAGAAGACTGGATCAGAAACGGAAAATAGCGTTCATATCCGCGGACATATTTCAACAAATGAAATCCGGCCTCAGGATCTCTTTTCCCTTCCCTGAAATAATTGACATCCGAAATAACCCCAAGCAGGTTCTCCTTATACTTTTCAAACAATTCCTTGCCTTCTTCAAAATTAATAGCCAGCAATATTTTCGGCCTTCCCCGCATCAGCATCATTTTCCGGTAATCATTCAGGCCTTCTGACATAAATGACCGGGTCTGATTAAAAATAATTTTGTATATGATAGGCAGGTATCTCGAGTAATACTTCATGGAATCTTCCACCAGCAAAATGGCCTTGACCCCAATTTCGTTGATATCCTTTTCAGCATTCATCCTGTCTTCCGTGAGCTTGATGATGGCCAGAAAAATATCTACATTGCCATTCCAGTGGAAGACCAGGTCAATGATGCCGGTTTTTTCCTTTTCGAGCTTGCGCCGAAGCAGGGAGGAATAATGGCTCAGGGCCATAATGGGTATTTTAGGAAAGTCTTCCTTGATCTGTTTCGAGGCCTCAAAGGTCTGGGTGTTACCAATATCGAGCCAGGTAATAATCAGGTCTATCTTATCGTTTTCAAGTATCTTTACAGCTCTTTTGGCCGAATTGGCATGAAAAAAACTTGGCGGGTACCTCAGGTTCAAAGCTGTGTATTCATCAAAGATGCGTTCGTCTATCCGGCCGTCCTCTTCCAGCATGTAATAGTCATAATTTGAGCAAATAATCAGAATTTTATTGATCCGCTTCTGCATCAGATTACCAAAAGCCACTTCTTCAAAATCGTACCTTTTGATATCAGGTAATGGTTTTTTCATTTTAAACCCATTTAAATTACAAGGCAATATATTGTTTTTAGCCCTGATTACTTCTGTTTTGCAGCCTTTATTTACACTGTCGCGGCAACAATTTCAAAATATCAGTAACTAATAGGAAAACCCTCTTTTTTGACAATAAAAATACTAAATTTGGGCTTTAAAATTTCAGATAAAATGAAGGATAAATTATTGCGTTTATTTGAAGAAGTTGAAGCCTTTAACGGAAAGACGCTGGAAGAGGTTGAAGCGTACAGAATCAAGCTGCTGGGAAGCAAAGGCATTTTAAAAGACCTTTTTGCCGATTTTAAGCAGGTTGAAGGGCAGGAAAAAAAAGAGATCGGGCAGATGCTGAATGAACTCAGGCAAGCCGCTACCGATAAAATAAACGCACTTAAACAAAATGCAGGCAATCAGTCAGCTGCACAGCAAAGCAAAGAAGACCTCACAAAACCGTCAGAACCTTTACCACTGGGTGCCCGCCACCCCATTTCAATAGTAAAAAACCAGATTCTGGAAGTGTTTTCCCGAATCGGATTCACAGTTTCAGAGGGTCCGGAAATAGAAGACGACTGGCATAATTTTACCGCTTTGAATTTATCGGAACACCATCCGGCAAGAGACATGCAGGATACCTTTTTTATTCAGAGAAATCCCGACATGCTGCTGCGAACCCATACATCCTCTGTACAGGTCCGATATATGGAAACCCACCAGCCACCCATAAGAACGGTATCGCCTGGAAGGGTATTCAGAAATGAAGACATTTCTGCCAGAGCGCATTGTATCTTTCACCAGGTGGAAGGGCTTTATATCGACACCGATGTTTCTTTTGCAGACCTGAAACAAACACTCCTGTATTTTACCAAAGAAATGTTCGGAAAATCAAAAATACGCCTGAGGCCATCCTATTTTCCTTTTACAGAACCAAGCGCTGAAGTAGATATTTACTGGGGTTTACAGACCGAAACCGATTACCGGATCACCAAGGGTACGGGCTGGCTTGAAATTATGGGTTGTGGCATGGTGGATCCTCACGTACTTAAAAATGTGGGCATCGATTCAGAAAAATACAGCGGATTTGCCTTTGGCATGGGCATTGAAAGAATCGCTATGCTGCTTTATCAGATACCTGACATTAGAATGTTCTACGAAAATGATTTGCGTTTCCTCGATCAGTTTAAATCTGTCATATAAGAGCGATGGACAGCCTCGGGGATTTTTTATTTGAAAACGGATATCACAGAATAAAGCTTAAAAAGAATCCTACCAACCACTTTGAAATTGTTGTACAAGTTAACAAGGTGAAGGGGAACTTTATTCTGGATACGGGCGCCTCCAATTCCTGTATGGGTTTCGACGGGCAGGAGACCTTCCATCTCAATGCGGAAGCTTCTTCCCATAAAGCCAGTGGTGCCGGACCGACACAAATAGAAACGATGATCGCCAAAAAAAATGTTCTCAGGATCGGAAAATGCCGGCACGAAAAGATCGACCTGGTGCTCATCGACCTCAGTCATATCAATACGGCATTGCAAAGCCAGAATGCCAATCTGATCCATGGCATCATCGGTGCTGATATTTTGCACAGCTGGAAAGCAATCATAGACTATGATAAAAAATATTTATATTTAAAAGACAAATAAAAAATTGGATATGGCATCTGATAACCGGTATAATTTAAGAGGCGTGTCTGCACAAAAAGAGGATGTTCACCTGGCAATAAAAAATATTGACAAAGGACTGTTTCCAAAAGCTTTTTGTAAGATCATTCCCGATCACCTGACCGGTGACTCGGACTATTGCCTGGTGATGCACGCCGATGGTGCCGGAACCAAATCTTCCCTGGCCTATATGTACTGGAAAGAAACCGGCGACCTGTCTGTCTGGAAGGGAATTGCACAGGATGCCCTGATCATGAATATCGATGACCTCCTGTGTGTGGGGGCTACAGAAAATATCCTGCTTTCATCAACCATAGGCAGAAACAAGAATCTGATACCTGCAGAGGTCCTGGCAGCCATCATTAACGGCACCGAAGAACTTTTGAAAGACCTGAAAAAATACGGAATCAGCATCCACAGTACCGGTGGTGAGACAGCCGATGTAGGAGACCTGGTAAGAACCATAATTGTAGATTCTACCGTTACGGCCAGAATGAAAAGAGAAGATGTTATCGATAATGACCGTATTCAGGCCGGGGATGTGATCGTCGGATTGGCCTCTTTTGGCCAGGCAAGCTATGAAAAGGAATACAATGGCGGTATGGGAAGTAACGGATTGACCAGCGCCAGACACGATGTTTTCGGAAAATATCTGGCAGCCAAATACCCCGAAAGTTTTGATGGTCAGGTACCCGAAGAATTGATCTATTCGGGCACCATGAAGCTAACTGATTCCGTTCCCGGCACCGGTTTAAATGCCGGAAAACTGGTGCTTTCTCCTACCCGAACCTATGCCCCTGTCATCAAAAAGATCCTCGAAAAACACAGAAAAAATATTCATGGCATGATCCACTGCAGCGGTGGTGCCCAAACCAAAATATTGCATTTTATTGATGAGCTGCATGTGGTGAAGGATAACCTGTTTGAGGTACCCCCTTTGTTCAAAATGATCCGGGAGCAATCAAATACGAACTGGAAAGAAATGTTCCAGGTGTTTAACTGCGGACACAGGATGGAACTGTACGTACCTGGTGAAATTGCTGATGACCTGATCGGCATATCCAAATCCTTTGGTGTAGATGCGCAGGTCGTTGGGCGGGTCGAAGCTTCCGGAGAAAAAAAACTGACCATAAAAAGTGAATTCGGCACTTTCGAATATTTCTGATATTTGATAAGAAAAGTAAAATACCCGGTCGGGTTCTGTTTCAATATTCAAACCTGCTATAATTACTCCAAATTAGCAGTCCCTGCATGGAGACTAAAACTGAACCGAAAAGTCCCGTGCACAATCTTTGAAAATCAGTCCGAAAATATTTTATTTTTATTTGTACTTTTACCGGTAAAACAACAATATCCCGCATTAAAAGCAGTTTAAAAACAAACTTGTGTCGTTTTGAAAAATATTTTTTCCAGCCCTTTTTTGATCATATCTCTCCTTTTGGTATCAGGCTGTTCTACAAAAAAAGACTCCTATCTGAACCGGACAGGGCATGCGGTAAGCACAAAATACAATGTGCTCTACAATGGTAACGTTGCTTTTGATGAGGCCAAGAAACAACTTGACGCCTCCTATGAGGACAACTTTTATGAGATCCTGCCAATCGAACCCATTAAAATAGAAAACGACATACCCTTACCCGGCCAGAGCCAGGCAACTTCACCCATCAAACAGGGCTTTGAAAAATCTGAAGAAAAGGCTGTTAAAGCGGTACAAAAACATTCCATGGTGATTGACGGTTACGAAAGAAACGAACAGATCGATGACGCCTATCTGCTGTTGGGAAAATCGAGGTATTTCAGTCTGCGGTTCGTTCCGGCTCTTGAAGCTTTCACCTTTGCCCTGGAAAAATATCCGAATGCGGATCTGTACCTGGAAACCAAGATCTGGAAAGCCAAAACGGATATCCGCCTGCAGAATGAAAGTCTTGCTATAGAAACACTCAACAGCATAATCCGAAGCGAATCCATGTCCGAAGAATTGCTGGAAAAGGCACATACGGCCATGGCCATGGCCTACGTACAACTTGACAGTACACAACAGGCCATAGACCAGCTCAAATACGCAACCTATTATTTTAAAGATGAGGAGCAGGGCTCCCGGAATATGTTCATACTCGGACAGATGTACCGGGAAGAGAACAAGATCGATTCCTCGAATATGATGTTCGAAGCGCTTACTTATCTCAAAAAAGTTCCGAGGAAATACAGTGTGCACGCACAGATCGAAAGAGCCAAGAATCATTCAGACAAAGACAGCACGGATACCATGATCTTCGCGCTGCGCAAACTGGGTGAGGACCGCGAGAACAAACCTTATTTTGACGAATTGTATTATCAGGCCGGTATCATAGCACAAAAGAAAGGAAACAAAGGTCTGGCCAATGATTTCTTTGAAAAATCACTCCGAACAAATACCGCCAAACCTTTTCAGAAAAGTTTGTCGTATGAAGCCCTCGGTAACCTGCATTTTGACCAGTCTGAATACGCGCTTGCAGGAGCTTATTACGACAGCGTACTTCAGATAAAAAGTGTGGACCCCAACTCGAAAAGAATAAGAAGGGTTTTTGCCAAGAACAAAAGTCTGGAAGAGGTGATCAGATTTGAGCAGGTGCTAAAAACCAATGACAGCATACTGTATCTGGTCAGTTTACCCGAGGCCGAGCGGCTGGCCTATTTTAGTGCTTACGTCGGAGAACTACAAAAACAGGATGACATAAACAGAGCCATAGCCGAACAACAGTCCAATATTGGCAATGAATTCTTATCATCAGATTCAAAACAATCAGCGGGTGAATCGTTCTATTTTTACAATTCCCAGACGCTGGCTTTTGGCAGACAGGAATTCAGTGCGCGCTACGGCAACCGGGCCCTGACCGATAACTGGATATTTTCACGCATCGCAGCGGGAAATCAGGATTTATCCAGGCAGAAATCCAAAGAGGTTACCGATGAAAAACTGCGGTATGACCCCGCGTATTACATGCAGTTCATCCCCTCAGAACCCAGGCTGATCGACAGCATTGCAGCTCTGAGAAACAACGCACATTACAACCTGGGCCTTCTCTACAAGGAGCAATTCAAGGAATACAGGATCGCTGCGGATCATTTTGAAAAATACCTGGCCAATCATCCTGCAGAAAATCTGGTGTTGCCCGTAAAATACCAGCTTTACCGTTGTTATGAGAATTTCGATCCCGCCAAGGGCAATATTTCTGCCGATGATATCGTTACTAATTATCCAGACAGCCGTTATGCGCAAATCATTAAGAACCCTGAAAAGGTAATTAAGGAAGAAGATAACGAATCCTCCCCCGAGAATATTTATAAGAATGCTTTTATTTGTTACGAAGAAGGCGAGTATAATTACGCCCTGGGTTTGATAAAAAACTCAGAAAACAGTTTCAGGGAATTGCCTCTTGAAGCCAAATTTGAACTCTTAAAGGCGCTGATTGCCAGCAAAACCATAGGTCCCGATGCATACAAGATGCAGTTGGAATATGTTATTGCAAATTATCCGAACACCGAAGAAAGTAACTTTGCCAAAATGGCCCTGGAAAATTTGAACAAACAGAAAAAATAAACTATTTTTAACATGTTTCAAAAAAATAAAAATGAGCAGGTAACCATACTCGACAGAAATGTGGTGAGCAGGAACACCAGGCTCTCAGGAGATTTTTTGTCGGAGGGAGATTTCAGAATTGATGGTAAAATCGATGGAAACATCACAACTTCCGGCAAGGTGGTCATTGGAAAAGAGGGAGTCGTAAATGGAAATATCACCTGTACCAATGCGGAAATAGAAGGCCTTTTTACAGGAATTCTAACGGTTGGTGAGCTCTTATCCCTAAAAGCCACTTCGGCGGTTAACGGTGAAATCACTCTGGGAAAACTCATGGTTGAACCCGGAGCTGAGCTCAATGCGGCCTGTACGGTAAAAGGTGCCGTTAAACAAATGTACCATGACGAATCAGAAACCCAAAAAACAGCTTAACAAATACATACGTTTAACTGGTATCGGAATTCAAATGGGGGTGACGATCTATGCCGGAGCGTATTTCGGGAAATGGCTCGATGCAAAATATTCGGGTGAAAATCAAACCTATACCATCATCTTTACCCTATTGGCCCTTGTGGTGTCTTTTTACAGCCTGATCAAACAGATCAAAGATGTAAACAGTTAATTTACAGCCATGAATTCTGTGTTGCGTTTTGCGGTCATCCTGTTTATAATCCTGCTTCTCACCCTGGCTGTTTACCTTACCGTATTGTATTTTCTGAGTATCCCCCTTTGGGAAAACAAGATCATTCCGGCCTACCTCATAAATTATCTGTTGGCTACCTCCATTTATGCCTATCTGTTCTCGGCAAGAAAGAAATACAGTGATTCCCTGGGCTTCCTGTTTATGGCAGGCAGTTTCCTTAAATTTGCAGCTTTTTTCATTTTTTTCTACCCGGCATACCATGCGGACAACAAAATTGAAGCCATAGAATTTGCCACTTTTTTTATTCCATATACCATTTGCCTTATTGTCGAGACTCTGGGTTTGATCAAAATTCTGCAAAATTAGAAATGTTTTATTTGGCTTCATCAAAATAAAAATCTTACCTTTGCACCGATTTTTTAAAGCCATAAATATTAAAAAATATGTTTCGTAAGAATTTGTTCAGGTCACTTACAATCATCTCTCTTATATACAGTCTCAATTCCTTTGCTCAGCACGATGAACACGGTGCAAAAGCAGAACCCAAAGACCTCAAAACCGAGATCAAGGGGCATATACAGCACCACCTGCTCGACTCTCACGATTTCATCTTTTTTTCTGACAAAGAAACCGGCAAACAATATGGTTTTTCGCTTCCCGTTATCCTTTGGGATGATGGCTTGCATGTTTTTTCATCATCCAGATTCCACCATGGTGAAACAGTTGCAGAGAGCAAGGGAAATTATTACAAGCTCTACCATAACAAGATATACAAAACAGATGCTGCAGGCACCATTACCTATGATGACCACCAACATCCCGCTAACGCGAAACCGCTTGATTTCTCTATAACCAAAAGTGTGCTGATGATGCTCGTAACCGGAGGGCTGATGCTGCTCATTTTCGGCGGTCTTGCCAGATCCTTTGGAAAAGGCCCGATTGCTACGGGTGTAGGGCGGTTTTTTGAACCCATTGTCCTGTTTATCAGAGACGGTATTGCCATACCCAATATCGGAGATCCCCAGTATAAAAAGTATATGCCCTATTTGCTGACCATCTTCTTTTTTGTATGGTTCTTAAACTTATTCGGGTTGACGCCGCTAGGCGTAAACGTTACCGGAAATATTGCAGTTACCCTGGCGCTGGCTTTTCTAACCTTTGTTATTACCCAGTTTTCAGGCAATAAAAATTACTGGAAACACATTTTCTGGATGCCCGGGGTGCCTGTACTGATGAAGATCATTTTAGCGCCCATCGAATTGCTTGGCGTTCTCATCAAACCCTTTGCGCTCATGATACGTCTCTATGCCAATATCATGGCCGGTCACGTGGTATTGATGAGCATCATAGGATTGATTTTTGTTTTTAATAACTGGATTGGCAGCTCACTGAGCTTTGTGCTCGCTTTTGCGCTGTCTATACTCGAATTGCTTGTAGCGGCCCTGCAGGCATATATTTTCACCATGCTTTCTGCCCTGTATTTTGGTTTTGCCGTTGAGGAACACCACGGTGAACACGCTGAAAGCCATTAATTTGAATGTTTAATTTTTAAATTTTTTTATATGCAAATTCCAGAAATCGTTGGTGCAGGTCTGATCGTAATTGGTGCCGGTTTAGGTATCGGTAGAATTGGTGGCTCAGCAATGGATGCTATCGCTCGTCAGCCAGAAGCATCAGGTAAAATTCAAACAGCCATGCTTATTGCAGCAGCGCTTATTGAAGGTATTGGTTTTGCTGCCTTGTTTGCAGTTTAAACCTGAAAAAAACAACAACTGCTGCGGTTGGCAGCCGTTGTTGTTCTAATTTTGAAAACATCATCATTACATAAACTATTATGGAGAAATTAATTAACGATTTTTCATTCGGACTCTTCTTCTGGCAGATACTTATTTTTGTGCTCCTGGTTTGGCTGCTCAATAAATTTGCCTGGAAACCGATTTTAAACGCCGTTAACGAGCGTGAAGAGGGTATTAAGAAAGCACTTGAAGAAGCGGATAAAGCGCGTCAGGAAATGGCTGAGCTCAATGCCAGCAATGAGAAGATCCTGAAGGAAGCCAGGGCTGAAAGAGAAAAAATGCTGAAAGATGCCAGGGAAATCAAGGAAGCGCTTATTTCTGAGGCCAAAGATGAAGCCAAAATGCAGGCTGATAAAATTATCACCCAGGCCAAAACAACCATAGAAAATGAAAAACAAGCTGCTATAGTAGAGCTTAAAAAGCAGGTTGCTGAATTGTCTGTTGGTATTGCAGAAAAAGTAATCAAGGAGGAATTGTCCAATAAAGATAAGCAGATCAAGCTGATCGATAAAATGTTGGATGAAGCGTCAATAAACTGAGCTTATGAAAGGTACTAGATCTGCATTGCGCTATGCCCGGGCCATACTCGATTTGGCAAAAGAAAGAAAGATTGCTGAGGAGGTGAACAACGATATGATCCTGATCGATCAGACCCTGTCCGAAAATCCGGATTTAATGCATTTGATCACCAGTCCGGTAGCTAAATCAGCCATAAAATCATCGGTATTATTAAAGGTCTTCGGCCCCAAAACAAATCCTTTGACCATGGACCTGATGCAACTGATGATCAAAAATAACAGGATCAATCTGTTGCAGCTCGTAGCCAAAGAATACCAAATCATTTATGATTTCCTTCTTGGCAACGAATTAGCCAGAGTAACTACTGCTGTACCCTTAACCAAGGAACTGGAAGCGAAGATCCTGACTAAAATCAAGACCATAACAAGCAATACGGTTACGATCGAAAACATCATAGATCCTGCCATCATCGGTGGTTTTGTGCTGAGAATCGGCGACAAGCAATACGATTCAAGCATTACAGGCATTTTGAATTCCGTTCTGGATGAATTTGAAGAAAATCATTATATCGCTAAATTATAATATTAAAGATTTCAATTAAAATGGCAACAATAAAACCAGCTGAAGTATCAGCAATCTTAAAAGAACAATTGATCGGGTTTAATGCAAAAGTCTCTCTGGATGAAGTGGGTACTGTTTTACAGATCGGAGATGGTATTGCACGCATTTTCGGATTGTCAAATGTACAATTCGGGGAACTGGTACTCTTTGAAGGAGGTCTGGAAGGCATCGTGCAGAACCTGGAAGAAGACAATGTGGGTGTGGTACTTTTAGGAGATCCGACTGAAATTAAAGAAGGAGCGATAGTCAAAAGAACCAACAGGATCGCTTCTATCCAGGTTGGCGAAGGCATTCTTGGCCGGGTTGTAAATACCCTTGGCCAGCCTATTGACGGAAAAGGACCCATACAGGGAGAAACTTTTGAGATGCCGCTGGAGCGCAAAGCTCCCGGTGTTATTTTCCGTCAGCCTGTAAATGAACCCCTGCAAACAGGTATCAAGGCGATCGATGCCATGATCCCGATCGGAAGGGGACAGCGTGAGCTGATCATCGGCGACCGTCAGACAGGTAAAACCACAGTAGCCATTGATACCATCATCAATCAGAAGGAGTTTTACGATGCAGGTAAACCGGTATATTGTATCTATGTCGCTATCGGACAAAAAGGATCAACTGTTGCCAATATTGCCAGTGTTTTAGAAGAAAAAGGCGCTTTAGCCTACACAACCATCGTTGCTGCGAATGCTTCCGAAGCTGCTCCTATGCAGTTTTATGCCCCCTTCGCCGGCGCCTCGATCGGTGAGTATTTCAGAGATACAGGAAGGCCGGCGCTGATCATTTATGATGATCTCTCCAAACAGGCTGTAGCTTACCGTGAAGTTTCTCTTCTGCTTCGCCGTCCACCGGGGCGTGAAGCCTATCCGGGTGACGTATTCTACCTGCACTCAAGATTGCTTGAGCGGGCAGCAAAGATCATCAACAATGATGCGATTGCACAAAAAATGAACGATGTACCGGCCTCATTAAAAGGCAAGGTAAAAGGTGGCGGCTCTTTAACCGCATTGCCTATCATCGAAACACAGGCAGGTGACGTTTCTGCCTATATTCCGACCAACGTAATTTCGATTACCGACGGACAGATATTCCTTGAATCGGATCTGTTCAACGCAGGTGTGCGCCCGGCTATTAACGTGGGTATCTCTGTATCCAGGGTTGGTGGTAATGCACAGATCAAATCGATGAAAAAAGTTGCAGGTACCTTAAAACTCGACCAGGCTCAATACCGTGAACTCGAGGCTTTTGCCAAGTTTGGATCTGATCTTGATGCCGCTACACTGGGGATTATCCAGAAAGGAAAGAGAAATGTTGAAATACTGAAGCAGGCACAGGGCGATCCGTTTAAAGTTGAAGACCAGGTAGCTATAATCTATGTAGGCTCAAAGAACCTGCTGAAAAATGTTCCGGTTGAAAAAGTAAGGGAATTTGAAAAACTGTATCTGACCTTGTTGAGAAAATCACACCCGGATGCATTACAAATCCTGAAGGAAGGAAAAATAACTGATGAAGTAACCGCCATACTTGAAAAAGTAGCCACCGAGCTCGCCTCCAATTACAATTAATTACAGGCAGAACCGGGTTCGCTCAACAAATTTAATTTGAAAGATAAAAATGGCCAACTTAAAGGAAATACGCAATAGAATTTCATCGATAGGTTCCACGATGCAGATCACGAGTGCCATGAAAATGGTATCTGCTGCAAAGTTAAAAAAAGCACAGAATGCCATTGTTCAGATGAGGCCTTATGCAAATAAGCTCACTGAACTGTTGCAGAATCTGAGCGCTACCCTGGAAGCTGAAGATGGTGGTGCATTTACCCAACAAAAAGAGGTTCAAAAAGTACTGATAGTCGCGATAACCTCCAACCGTGGTTTGTGCGGCGGATTTAATGCTGCGGTATCCAAACAGATCAAAACAATTATTGAAAGCAGATACGCCGGTAAAGACGTAAGTATTATGAGCATCGGTAAAAAGGGAAATGATCTTTTGGCAAAAACCCACAAGATCTATGCGAACCACAGTGCTGTTTACGATGACCTGACCTTCGACAATGTTGCCGTAATTGCCGAAGACCTGATGGAACAGTTCTTGAATGGTTCCTTTGACAGGATCGAGTTGGTTTACAACAAATTTAAAAACGCAGCCACACAGATCCTGACCGAAGAACAGTTACTTCCCATAGTACCTCCGCAAAGAGAAGGAAACCTTACTGTAGACTATATTTTTGAGCCTTCAAAAAATGAAATTGTCAAAGGATTGATTCCCAAGTCGATCAAGACCCAACTTTACAAAGCCATACGCGATTCATTTGCTGCTGAACACGGCGCCCGTATGACGGCCATGCACAAGGCAACAGACAACGCAAAAGAGATCAGGGACGAGTTGTTATTACAGTACAACAAGGCCCGACAGGCAGCCATTACCAATGAGATCCTTGAGATCGTTGGAGGAGCTGAGGCTTTAAAGGGATAAATTTTCTTATATATTTATATTTGTGCAAAAACCGCCTCATTTTGAGACGGTTTTTTTTTGCTCAAACCATTTTGAATGATTATATTCATTGCTTGGCAAGGAATATTTCAGCTCCTAATCCAAAACATGCTCAGAAATATTTTATGATCAAAATAAATAAAAATCAAACTTTTTAAATCCTGATTCGATGAGAATACCGGCTTTAGTTTTCGTACTTTTTTTTATTTCATGCAACAATATATTTATTAAATTGTATGCCCAGAAGGATTCTGATAAACCCGAAGACTGGGAAAACCCGGCTGTATTTGGTATCAATAAGCTGCCTCCCCACGCTTCATTCATCCCCTATTTAACAAAAGAACAGGTGATCAAGAATGATCCCCATGCCTCGCCGTTCTATACATCTCTAAACGGTAACTGGAAGTTCATGCTGGTTAACAAACCCGCCGACAGGATAGTCTCTTTTTACACAGAAGACTTTGATGACAAACAGTGGAAAACCATCCCAGTACCCTCCAACTGGGAATTGCAGGGTTATGATATCCCTATTTATGTCAATATCACCTACCCGCATGCCAAAACCCCACCCAAAATTCAGGATCACTACAACCCCGTGGGCTCTTACAGAACCCATTTTGAGTTTAATGAAACCCTGCAGCATAAAGAGGTGATCCTTCATTTCGGAGCGGTCAGTTCGGCCATGTACGTTTGGGTGAACGGACAAAAAGTGGGCTATTCTGAAGACAGCAAAACGCCCGCGGAATTTAATATCACTCCCTTCCTGAAAAAAGGAAAAAACCTTCTGGCAGTAGAGGTTTTCCGCTGGTCTGATGCCAGCTACCTGGAAGATCAGGATTTCTGGAGATTGTCCGGAATTACCAGAGATGTTTACCTGTTAACGAGAAACAAAACTGCTATCCGGGATTTTTGGGCACAATCCGGTCTCACAACAGATTACAAAACAGGCCTGTTCAAATTACAAGTTGAACTGCAGGGAAAGGAAACAAACGGCTATCAGATACAGGCTGAACTGCTCAATGAAAAAAATGAAACTGTCTATACCCAAAACCAGACTTTTACCAATAGTCAAAATCAAGTCGATTTTTCAGCTGAGATCGCCGGTGCAAAACCATGGAGTGCTGAGCAACCAAACCTGTACCGTTTGATCCTAACTTTAAAAGATAAAAATGGAACCGAACTTGAAAAATCAGGTACTCAGGTTGGTTTCAGAAACATAGAGATCAAAAACGGGCAATTGCTGGTCAATGGTAAAGCCATCTATGCCAAAGGGGTCAACCTGCATGAACACCATGACCGTACCGGACATTATGTGGATGAAGAAACCATGTTAAAGGATATTCAGACGATGAAGATGTTCAATATCAATGCGGTCAGAACCTCACATTATCCCCAGCCGGAAAAGTTTTATGAATTGTGTAACAGATATGGATTGTATGTGGTTGATGAAGCCAACATCGAATCACATGGTATGGGCGCAGAACACCAGGGACCATTTGATACGATCAATCAAATTTCATACAGACCGGAGTGGAATGCCGCCCATCTTGACAGGATGAAAAACATGGTGGAAAGAGACAAAAACCACCCCTCGGTAATTATCTGGTCTATGGGTAATGAATGTGGTAACGGACCTGTTTTCTATGAAGGATATGACTGGATC
>Ga0105102_10000043_pt1 | contig 27584 bp, 28 predicted proteins | sample PPLLaktember2015_FD_87032 | JGI IMG/M metagenome (GOLD analysis project Ga0105102, IMG submission 87032) | Freshwater sediment microbial communities from Prairie Pothole Lake near Jamestown, North Dakota, USA - PPLs Lake P7 Core (6) Depth... | ecosystem: Environmental > Aquatic > Freshwater >...
AGAGACCAAGAGCGCCGAAACCAAGAAGGACGGGGAGTCAAAGGAGAAGAGGCGAAAGCTCCTCGGCATCGAGCCCGTCGAGACCCATCACGAGATCGTGCTGGGCAACCGGCGACTTCGCTATACCGCACGAGCGGGGGCTCTGTCGCTGAAGGACGAGTTCGACGAGACGGAGGCGGAGATCTTCTTCACCGCGTACGAGCTGGACGGCGTCGAGGATCGCGCGGCGCGGCCGCTCACGTTCGCCTTCAACGGGGGACCGGGATCGGCGTCCATCTGGCTCCACCTGGGGGCGCTTGGCCCGAAGCGCGTGCGGATGGAGAAGGAGGGCTGGATGCCACGGCCTCCTTTCCTGCTCGATGACAACGAGCAGACGTGGCTCGACCAAACCGACCTCGTGTTCGTGGACCCCGCAGGAACGGGGTACAGCCGCGCCGCCAAGGAAGAGCTGGACAAGAAGTTCTGGAGCTTCCAGGGCGACATCAACTCCGTCGGCGAGTTCATCCGCCTTTACCTGACGCGGTATGCAAGGTGGACTTCGCCCCTCTTCCTTGCCGGGGAGAGCTACGGCACGATGCGGGCCGCCGGACTCGCCGGCCACCTCGTGGATCGCGGCATCACGTTCAACGGGATCTTCCTCATCTCGACCGTCCTCGATCACCTCGCCATCCGCTTCGGACGCGCCAACGACCTTCCGTTCCAGCTCTTCGTCCCGACCTACGCCGCCACGGCGTGGTACCACAAGCAGCTGCGGGAATCCCTTCAGAGCAGGCCGCTCGGCGACCTGGTGGCGGAGGTGAAGGCGTGGTCCGAAGGCCCGCTCACCGCGGCGCTCATGAAAGGAGATCGGCTCGGCGATGGAGAGCGGCGAGCCGTGGCGAGGAAGCTGGCGGACTACACCGGCCTCGACCTCGAGTACGTCCTCGGCTCCAACCTGCGCGTCGACATCTTCCGCTTCTGCAAGGAACTCCTGCGAAACGAGAAGCGCAGCGTCGGTCGCCTCGATTCCCGTTTCCGGGGCGTTGAGGCGCTTGCCGTGACCGAGGTCCCTGAGTTCGACCCGTCGATGCACGCGATCACGCCTCCGTACACGTCGACATTCTGTCACTACGTCCGCACTCGTCTGGGGATCGAGACCGATCTCGTGTACGAGACTCTGTCGAACACGGTGAACGAGAAGTGGGAGTATGAGAAGGGATACCTCCCCGCGACCGGCGAGACGTTGCGCGCGGCGATGGCCAAGAACCCGTACATGAAGGTGTTCGTCGGGCAAGGGTACTACGACCTCGCCACCCCGCTCCTCGCAACGGAGTACATGGTGAGCCACATGAACGTCGATCAAGAGCTGCGCGCGAACCTCGAGATGCACACGTACGAGGCCGGGCACATGTTCTATCTCGACCTGGATTCGCTTGCGGCGTTCAAGGCCGACGTCGACGCGTTCTTCGGGAGGGCGAAGTAGGCGACCTAGAGACGCGGACCAAGTAGAGTCCTCCTCGCTTAAGGAGGCGCCATGGACTTGGTCCGAAAGCTCGGCGGGACGCTCACGTACCTCTCGCCCCTAGAGCCGCAGGCGGCGGAACTGTGGTACCGATGGCACAACGACCTTGAAACGGGGCTCCTCGCTTCGAGTCCCGGCCACCGAACGCCGGGAACGCTCGCGGAGTACCAGCAGACGATCGCGCGGTACCTCGAACAGAAGGCGCACGCCTTCCTGATTGTGGATGCGGCCGGCCATCGACCGATCGGATGGTGTGCGCTCTTCGTCGCCGACGTACCAAGCCGGCGAGCGATGCTCTCCATATTGATTGGTGAGAAGGAGTACTGGGGAAAGGGATACGGAGAGGACGCGCTGCGCGTGCTGATTGGGTACGGGTTTCACATCGTGAACCTGAACAGCATCGAGCTCGTCGTCCGCGACGACAACGCTCGCGCTCGGCGGTGCTACGAGAAGCTCGGCTTCCAGGTCGTCGGCAGGAGACGTCAGGCGGTCATCCTCGGCGCCCGCAAGTTCGACCTGCTCCTTATGGACCTTCTCGCCGAGGAGTACGTCGGGCCTTCGCCGATCCCTGCCTAGGGACGTTCCCGGCGAGCGCGCCGGTGAGACCCGGGGCCCCGGTTCGGGGTTCTTGCTTTCTTCCCGCCCCGTTCGGTATTCTGAGGACTCGTACCGGGTGGGCGAAAGCAGGAACGGAGTGAGGGGTTTCTCCATCAACTACGAAGCCTTGTTGTCCCGGCTCTCCGCCGCGGACTACGACGCGCTCGTCGCTCGACTCGGGAAGGCGCTTCCCTCGCTCTGGCTGCGCGCGTACCGAAGAATGACCTCGGCTTCGGCAAACTCCGTGCGATTCTCCGACGGCGGGTTCGAGTTCCTGTTTGACCACGCCTCCGCTCGGACGACGGGAGGAGGCCCCCGCGGCGACGATGGGGTGGAGGATCGCATCATCGTCGCGTTCGGTCGGTCGCGCCCCCAGTGTGCGCGTCCCGAATTGCAGCGAAGCGGACTCCTGGGCGCGTCGGCAGCGATCTTCGGCGGACACGCCGACCGCCGTCACATCTCCGGCGGCGTGCTTGGGGGAACCTTCGACGGGTGTCTCTACCCCCAACGCCGAGATCTCCGGCGAGAGGGATCGGTCGACGGGCGCGCATTCCGCGCGATGGAGCGCTACTGCATCGAGCACCCGGGCACGTTCGCGTTCTCCCGCCCCATCTACAATTCCCCGTCGTGGTGGCCGCGCGAGGTCGAGCACGGCCTCCTGCAGGACGATGGAACGCTGTGGGTCCAGAGCTTTGACAACACTCCGGCCGCCGTTCGCATCCCGTTCTTGGCGACGGGGCGAGCCACCCTGGTCGGAGCTCGACGCGCCCCGCTGCCCGAGGAGTAGCCGAGCCCCTCCCGAGACGCAAGGCAGTGGCAACCTCGTACCTGGCGAAGCCATCGGTTCACCTGCCTCGGCCTTAGGGTCTAGGATCGACCGGGAGAGGCGGTGCACATGGGAGGACAACTGCATCCCTGGAGCGTGACGCCGAGACAGGCGGCGGGGATTCAGGCGGGACTCCGCGACCGGCTCGATCTCACGTGGGACGGGCGCGTCGTGGACCTCGTCGCCGGGATCGACGTCAGCGTCGTCCGGGATACGGCGCGGGCCGCGGTCGTCGTGCTTGGATTTCCCGACCTCCGCCCCCGCACCAGCGTGACCGCCGAGATGAAGACGCCATTTCCGTATGTGCCCGGACTCCTCTCGTTCCGCGAGGGTCCCGTGATCCTCGCAGCGTGGGAGAAGCTCGACCGGAAGCCGGATCTTGTTCTGTTTGACGGCCAAGGCACGGCGCACCCTCGAGGGATGGGGATCGCCGCTCACATGGGTCTGTGGCTTGACGTGCCGACGATCGGGGTCGCGAAGTCGCGCCTGTGTGGCGTAGCGATGGAGCCCGGCGCCCATCGCGGCGCCGTCGCGGATCTCCTGGACGAGGCGGACCCGAGGCGCGTTCTTGGCGCCGTCGTGAGGACGAAGGACGCGACCCATCCCGTGTTCGTCTCGCCGGGGCACCGGATCGACCTCGCGCACGCCGTCGAGTTCACGCTCCGATGCGTGGCGAGCCATCGACTTCCCGAGCCCACCCGCTGGGCCCATCACGTCGCTGGGGGCGGCACACTCGCCCCCGTACACCCTGGTTAGGAAGGTTCGGATCTCCCCCTGGTAGACGGCCTCCACCTTTCGTAGAATAGCGGGGTACGGAATGCCGTCGACGATCCGACGTTCTGGGTTGCCGACGCGAACCGTCAGGACCTATGGGAAGGTTGCGATGGGAAAGGGGCTCGGCCCATGGACGGGGTACAAGATACCAAGAAGGATCACGTTTCCTCCACATCACCCTCACGCGCCGCGCACGTTTGGGTGGAACAGTCCATGAGTTGGGTGTAAGGACAGTAGAGACGTTCTCAGGAAAGAGAAGGGGGAGTCATGCCTAAGAAAGAACTCGTCGACAAGCTCTCGATCTACGTGCCGAAGTCAAAGGTTGCACAGCAGCCCGTCGAGCGGCTGATGAAGGTCGGAGCCAAGAAGGATCGGTCCGTGAACTACCTCGTCGTGGAAGCCATCCTGCAGTACCTGGATCGCGAGGAGAACAGGAGCTAGCCAATAAGCTGCGGGGAGGCTGCCCGGGAAGCCCGGGCAGCCTCTGCGGCGGCATCCTCGCCCGGCCCTCCCTCGCTTCGGTCGGCCCTTGGGCTATCCCTCGTAGAGCGGCGCTCTCGAGCCGCTGTCTCCTACTTGTCGATCATCTTCCGCACAGCCTCAGCCATCGCGACCTGCGCCTTGGCGTCGAGCCAGGCCAAAACCTTCCGCCAGGCAAACGGAATCCCGGCGGCCAACATGACCGCCACGAGTCCCCACGCGGACGCAGAGATCAGTCTGGCGATTCCTTCCATTCTCCCACCTCCACCGCGAGCGTCCCTCGGCCCTCCAGGTTCCGCCAGAATACCCGACGGAAGCCGCTCCCGGAAGACGCCCGCGGCTCTTCGATCCGGTGCACGGTCGATGCGAAGGCGTTCTGCCCTTGCGCCATCGAAGGATTCGACTAGTCTTACGGCCGGGAAGAAGCGAAGGGGGAAGGAATGAGGCACGCACTGGTTCTTGGGGTGTTGATGCTGCTGGTCGGGGCAACGGGCGCGGCTCAGTTCCACTACGCGTTCTACTACAACACGCTCGGGGAGAGAGACCTCGAGATCAGTCTGATCAGCACGGTTCCCGACATGTCCCGGTACGCGATTGCCGTCCACGACGCGTACGGCGCGGAGATCTGGTCGTACTCGGGGGAGCTCGGACCGGGCGCGTCCGACGTCGTGAGCCTTCGCAGCCGCGTAGCAGGGATCCCGCATGCGTGGGGCGTCGTGACCCTCGAGTCGAGCGGTCGCTTCCTCATCGGCCTCGAGTACTCGGTGGGTGGAGTCCTCGTCTCGACCGACACCGTGTCGAGCGAGGTTCCCGTTCTCGATCCGACGGAACCGTTCTGGCTCGGCGCGTACTACACGCAAGTCCGCGACGCGTCGACAACGTACGTCCTGATGAACCCCTGGAATGAGTCCGTGACCTGCACAGTGACCGTGTTCAACTCGCTCGGAAAGCCGGTTGACGAGCGGCACTTCACGCTCGCGCCGTTCGAAGCGGAGGACGTCGGGCTGACGCCCATCTTGGGGCACGGAAGCCTCCTGTGGGGTCTCTTGAACGTCCGGATGCAGGGCCGCTCGGTGATCCTCGGTCTGGAGTACACGGGACGGGGAGCCGGCGGGCTCGAGGTCGAGAACGTCACGCAGTACTACTACTGAACGAGGCGCCTTGGCGCGCCCTTGTTCGAAAGACAGGATCGGACACCGAAAGTGAAGGAGGGCGGCAAGGCCGCCCTCCCTCTCGCTCATGAGTCCCTTCGCGTCCGGTTACTTCATCACCCCAACCTGGACGTTCCGGAAGCGCGACGGGGCCGCGCCGTGGCCCGTGTGGGCGACCTGGCCCGGCTGCCCCTTCCCGCAATTCGGGGTTCCCCAGACGTGCCAGTGATCCTTGTTGCAGATCGCGTCGCAGCCAGCCCAGAACTTGGGCGTCATCCCCGTGTACGTCGCATTCTTCACCATTCGGCCGAGCTTGCCCTTCTTGATCTCGTAGGCGAGCTCCGTCCCGAACTGGAAGTTCAAGCGCTTGTCGTCGATCGACCAGCTCTTGTTGGTGATCATGTAGATCCCGTCGTCGGTGTCGGCGATCAGGTCGTCAAGCGTCCACGTGCCCGGAAGAAGGCTCACGTTGTTCATGCGGATGATCGGAATCCGATTCCACCCGTCGGCCCTCATCGCGCCGTTCGACCGCGCAGGCGCGTCGGGATGGATCTTCCGCAGCTGGCTCGCCGTCTCGCGCGACGTCAGGTACCCCACGAATTGGCCGTTCCTGACGATGTCGGTCGTCTGGGCCGGCACGCCCTCGTCGTCGTAGCCGTATGTGCCCAAGCCTCCCGGAGCCACGGCATCGGAGACGATGTTCACGATCTTCGACCCGTACTGGAAGTTCCGGAACTTCTCGGGAGTGAGGAAGCTCGTTCCGGCATAGGCGGCTTCGGTGCCGAACACGCGATCGAGCTCGATCGGGTGTCCGCAGGACTCGTGAACCTGGAGTCCAAGCTGCGGACCGTCAAGGATGATCGACGTCACGCCGCTCGGGCACTGGGGCGCCGACAGGAGCGCCACGGCCTCCTCGGCCACGCGGCGGGCGTTTCCTGGCAGGTCCCACGTCTCGGCGAACTCGTATCCGCCCGTCCCCTGATGACGGCCGAACGAGTTCGGGTACGAGCGCTGCTGCATCTCTCCCTCGGACACGGCCGTTACGACCACGCCGACTCCGGTTTCGGTCAGGGTCTGCTCGATGTAGCTCCCCTCCGAGCTCGCGAAGATCTTGTGGTTCCGCTCGAGGCCTAGGGTGCTTTCCGCCACGCGCACACCCTGGACGGCGCGCGCCTCCTTGTCGGAGCTGAGGAGGTAGTCGATCTTCTTCTCGAGCGACACCTGGAACGGATCGATCTTCATCGGCGTCGCGTAGGTGCCGACGTGGCACTCCGCAGGACCCAGATCGACGTCGGAGGCCTTGCTGATGGCGCTCGCCTTGGCGATCGCGACCGCCAGCGCGGCGACCCGGTCGATCTCCGCGTTCTCGAGCCGGTGGCTGCTCGCGAATCCCCACGCGCCGTTCGCCACGACTCGGATCCCGAATCCGTACGTGTCTCCGAGGGAAAGGGTCTGGACGATCCCGTTCTTCACCTCGATGTTCTGGGTCTCCCGGCGGACGATGCGGATGTCGGCGTACGTGGCTCCCTTCGCCTGAGCCTCATTCAGTGCACGATTTGCGTAGTCTCGCATGGTTCTCCTTTCTGGGAGCCCTAGTCGGTCGTCCCGGTGAACCGGAAGTTGCGGATCTTCGCTGCCGGAGCGCAAGTCCCGACGGAGTTCCACTCGTCCTTCAGGAGCACGAGGTTCTTCCCCAACGCCTCGATGTTCGAGAACGCTTCGAGGATGCTCTGCGTGAATCGAAGGTTGCGGAGCGGACGAACGATCTTCCCGTCCTCGATCAGATACGTCCCGTCCCGCGTCATCCCCGTGAGGATCGTCTGAACGGGATGGAGGATGTTCGTGTAGTGGAAGCGCGTCACCCAGATCCCGCGCTTCGTCGAGGCGAGCATCTCCTCTTTCGTTGCGGTTCCCGGCGCCATGAACAGGTTGAGCGGAATCGGGCCGGCGGTGTTGGGGGCCGGCAGGCTGTGCCCGGTCGAGGTCTTCCCCTCCTCACGCCCGGCCGTGAACGAGTCGTAGACGACGTTCTTCGCCACGCCCTTTTCGATCAGCGTGACCTTCTGCTTCGGCACGCCTTCGAAGTCGAACGGCAGCGGAAGGCCGCGCGGATCGGCGCCGTCATCCCAGATCGTGACCTTCTCGCCGGTGATCCGCTCGCCGAACTTTCCGTTCATGAAGCTTCGCCCTTCCTGGACGGCCAGGGCTCCAAGCCCCATCCAACCGAGGAAGAACAGCATGTCTCCGACGGCCGGCTCCTCGAGAATGACGGTGTACTCTCCCGGCTCGATCGGAGTCGGGTTCTTGCTCGAGAGCGCCTTCTCGACGGCGATTCGCCCGACCGATTCCGGATCGAGATCGGCCACGTCGATGGAGGCCGCCGTCGCGTACCCGGAGCTGTCCGCTCCCATGATGACCGTAACGATGCTGGCGACGGTCCCGCGGTGGTAAGCCGAGACGCCGAGCGAGTTCGCGATGTAGGTCTCGTATGCCTCGGTCGAGAACGCGCCGGCCGCGTCAAGACGGTTCTTCCGTGACATCGCGAGAATCTTCTCGACGCCGCGGGCCCGCTCGGCGGGGGCGTACTCGGCCGTCCGCTCCACGAAGGCATCAACCTTCTGCGCCGGCTTAGGACCCGGCAGCGATCCGAACTCCGGGTTCTCCTCCTGGAAGCCGGCCACGGTCTCCGCCGATCGGACCAACTTGCGGAGGGCGGCCTCGGAGAGTTCGTTTCCCGAGGCGACCCCGGTCTTCCGCCCGAGGATCGACCGCACGCGCACCGTGGCGTCGGTCTCTGAGACGTTTTGGTGAATCGTGTTGACCGCGAACCGAGTGAGGTGCGAATCGGCGGCCGCTACCATCACCTCGGTCTGGTCGGCTTTGGCCTCGCGCAGCACCCGCTGCGCAATCTCAGCCAGACGGCTTTCCCCTAGCACGTTCCCATCCTCCCTTCAGACGAAGCGAGAGCCCCTCCGCCCCTTCGAGCCCCGCGGGCACGTCGTGTTTCGCGGCGAGAGAGTACCGTCCCGACGGCGTCGCCTCAAACACCCCTTGATACCGTCGCATCGTCTCCTCTACGTCGCTCTCGAGGAGCCCGACGGTTCACCCCGAAGAAGCGGCCTTGTCGTCCGCCGCCTCCAGGGCAAAGACACTCCGTTGCCGCAACTTCCCCACACGACTTCGTATACTGCGAAGGCGATGGCTCAGAGGGTGCTTGTCGTGGATGACGAGAAGTGGGTGGTCGACGCGGTACGCCGCTACCTCGAGGAAGCCGGCTACGAGGTCGCGTTCGCCTACGACGGTGCGGCGGCACTCGACGAGTTCGACCGCCACAATCCCGACCTTGTGATCCTCGACTGGTTGCTGCCGAAGCAGGACGGAATCTCGGTCGCGGAGCACATCCGCCGGACGTCGAGGGCGCCGATCATCATGCTGACGGCGAAGACCGGCGAGGAGGACCGTCTCCAGGGATTCGCCGCAGGAGTCGACGACTACGTGGTCAAGCCGTTCAGCGCCCGCGAACTGGAAGCCCGCGTCCGGGCGGTGCTCCGGCGGTTTGCCGGAGACGAGTCCCCGATTCTCCAGGTCGGCGACGTGCGCCTCGATCGAGAGCAGCGCATGGCGTGGGTGCGGGGGCTCCCGATCGACCTGTCCGCCATGGCGTTCGACCTCTTGGCGTTCCTCATGACCCATCCGGGAAGGGTCTTTACTCGCCTCGAGCTGCTCGAGGCCGTGCGGGGCGAGACGTACGGAAGCTTCGAGCGATCGGTCGACTCCCACATCAAGCGGCTCCGCCAGAAGATCGAAGAAGACCCGGCAGATCCGAAGCACGTGCTGACCGTGTTCGGCATCGGGTACAAGATGGCGCGCGGCGATGAGTCGCCTTCTCACGGAGACGCACCGTCCGGGGAGAGCGAGGCGTGAGGAATCCGCTGCATCGCTTGTCATTCCAGACGAAGCTCTTGGCTTCCTTCGCCGCGGTCATCGTCCTGGCAACCATCGCCGGATACGTGTTCATCAACCAGTCGGTCAACCGCGCCTTCTCGAGCTTCGCCGTCCAGCGGCTCTCGCTCGAGGATCAGTTGCTCATCCAACTGATCGCCAACTACTACCAGCGGAGCGGCAGCCTCGAGGGGGTTGCGGAGGTTCTCGGGCGTGGGCCGCGAGGGATCCCGTTCACGCTGGTCGATTCGTCCCGCACGGTGATTGTCTCCCCGGATCCGCGGAGGGTCGGCAAGCAGCTGGCCGAAGACGAGGTTCGGCAAGGCCAACGCGTGGTCCTGGCAACGGGAGAGGTATGGACGGCTCTTCGCTATCCGCCCGAGCCGCCTCGGCCGTTCGGAGCGCTGGAACGAGGGTTCCTGCTCACGACGCGTCGGGCGCTGTGGCTTGCCGGGTTCACCGCCGGGGCGGGCGGCCTCTTGCTGGCCATCCTGCTCCTCCGCCAGACAACCAGCCCCTTGCGGCGACTGGAAGCGGCGACGCGCCGAATCGCGGAGGGACACCTCGATGAGCGCGTCCGCGTCGACTCATCGGACGAGATCGGGCGCCTGGCTGCGTCGTTCAACGACATGGCGGCGACCCTCGAGTCCGCCGAGCGGGCGAAGCAGCAGATGATCGCCGACATTTCCCACGAGCTGCGAACGCCTCTCTCCGCGGTTCGCTCCGCGCTCGAGGGGTTGCGGGACGGGCTGATCGAACCCTCCCAAGCGACGTTCACCGCCCTTCACAACCGCCTTCTCTTGTTCACGAGGCTCGTCAACGACCTCCACCAGCTGACCCTCGCGGACGCCGGCCAACTGTCGATTGAAAAGAGGCCGGCTCCGATCGGCGCGGTCCTCGAAGGAATCGTCGACACGGTCGGCGCGGAAGTGGAGGACGCAGGGATCGTGTGGGAAGAGGACATCGACCCGCAGCTGCCGACCCTCGACCTCGACGCGCACCGGATCGAGCAGGTCTTCCTGAACCTCTTGTCCAACGCCATCCGTCACACCCCAAGCGGTGGAACGATCCGGCTCTCCGCGCGGAGAGAGGCGGACGACGGCATCGTGGTCAGCGTGTGCGACACCGGCCCCGGCCTCCGCCCGGAAGACCTGGAGCGCGTCTTCGAGCGCTTCTACCGCGCGGATGCTTCAAGGTCGAGTGACGACGGCGGAGCCGGCCTCGGCCTTTCGATCGCCAAGGTCCTCGTCGAGGCGCACGGAGGGCGGATCTGGGCGGAAAACGCCCCTCGGGGCGGCGCCTGCTTCCACGTGGCCTTGCCGATCGGCCGCTCCGGGGTGGGTGAAAAGGAATCCGCCGCCCCGGAGTGAGGCGGCGGTCCTGCTCCTCGGAAAGGGCAAGCGAGAGGGCACTATCGCACGTCGAGGAGTCGACGCAGCATCGTGATTCCCTGCGATCCGGTTCTTGTCACGCTCGAGGGGTCGACCCCCGAGCCGATTGTTGTTGTCTGCGTGTCCACGTCGCATCCTCCTGTGCTTAGGAAGAAACCTAGTCTCCGAGAATGAACGCCCTCGTGCAGTCCTGTGTCAGAACGGTGAAGCTCCCTCGGTCCGGGCTGGCGGCTCCCAGAGCGCGATCTCGCTTCGACGTTCCCGGGCGCATACACTCACGGCGGACAGGGCATACGCCGGGCAAGGGAGGCCGAATGAGAGGTTGGGGAATCGCAGTCATCGCAGGAGTGCTCTCTGCGGCCTCGCTTTCCGCATCCGCCGAGGTTCGCGTCCTTTGCACGACGACCATCGTGGGCGACGTCGTGGCGCACGTCGCGGGAAGCGATCTCTCCGTCACCGTTCTCCTGCCGGTGAACGCAGACCCGCACTCGTTCGAGGCGACGCCGAGCGATCTCGTCGAGATCGCCCGCGCCGACGTGATCTTCGAGAACGGCGCGGGCCTCGAAGCGTTCCTCGCCCCCCTCCTCGAGACGACGAGAGCGCGCATCGTCGACCTCTCGGCGGGCCTTACGCTCCGCGTGCTCTCGCCGGAAGAGGGCCACGAGGGCGAGGGCGTCGATCCCCACGTCTGGTTCGACCCCACGAACGTCATCGCCTGGGTCGACCTCGTCGCGGAGGTCCTCGGAGACGTGGACCCTGACCACGCGGCGGGGTATCGGGAGCGTGCCAAGGACTACGCGCAGTCCCTGCGGGATCTCGATGCCTGGATCTTCGAGCAGGTCTCCCGGCTTTCCCCTGCACGCCGCAGGCTCGTAACCGACCACGACTCGTTCGGCTACTTCGCCAACCGGTACGGGTTTCTCCTCATCGGGACGGTTCTTCCGGGGCTGAGCGCGATGTCCGAGCCGTCGGCGCGCGAGGTCGCGGCGTTGGAGACCGCCATCCTCGAGGCGAAGGTCCCCGCCGTCTTCGTCGGAACGACCGTGAATCCCGCACTGGCTTCGCAGGTGGCCGCCGATACCGGCGCTCAGCTTGTCGTCCTGTACACCGGATCCTTGAGCGACGCCGACGGACCTGCGCCAACCTACGTCGACCTTCTGCGCTACGACGTCCTACGAATCGTGGCCGCCCTGGGGGGCTCTCCTTGACCTCCCTGCGACCGACCGCCGCAAGGGGCGGACGGCGAACGACCGAGGCCGTCCACGATCCGAGCGCCCCGGCTCTGCGGATCCGCGACCTTCGCGTCTCCTACGGAGAGCGCCTCGCCTTGGAGGCGATCACCTTCAACCTCCCGGTTGGGGCGCGGCTGGCCGTCGTCGGTCCGAACGGCGCCGGCAAAAGCACACTGCTCAAGGCCATCGCCGGGATCGTCCGATGCGCCCACGGCTCGATCGCCGTTCACGGCGTCGTCCCCGAGGGGCACATCTGCATCGCGTACCTCCCCCAGCGAAACGACGTTGACTGGCGGTTTCCGGTCACCGCCTTCGACGCCGTGATGATGGGGCGCATCGGCCGCCTCGGACCGCTGCGTCACCCGAAGGAGCGGGATCGCGCCATCGTGCGAGAGGCGCTCGCGCTCGTCGGTCTTGGGGATCGCGGGAAACGAAGGATCGGAGAGCTTTCCGGCGGCGAGCAGCAGCGGATGTTCATCGCAAGAGCGATCGCTCAGGAAGCGGAGTTGGTGCTCTTCGACGAGCCGCTCGCCGGCCTCGACGTTTCGTCGCAGAACGAGGTCCTAGGACTCCTCGCGCAGCTTCGAAAGGCAACGATCCTCGTCGCTCTGCACGACCTCGGGATCGCCGCGACGCGTTTTGAGTACGTGCTCCTGTTGCGGGGGCGGATGCTCGGCTTCGGCCGGCCGGCCGACGTCCTCCAGCCGGAGACCCTCCGCCAGGCTTACGGCGGGGCGCTGCGCATGGTGAGCACGGAGGACGGCGTTCTCGTCGTCCACGACACGGCCTGTACGGCGGAGGATCGGTGTCCGTGATCGACTGGCTGATCGCCCCTCTGCAGTACCCGTTCATGGTCCGGGCCCTCGCGGCGTCGGTCCTCGTGAGCGGCCTCTGCGCGGTGGTCGGCGCGTACGTCGTCCTGCGGTCGATGGCCTTCCTCGGCGACGCGCTGGCCCACTCCGTCCTGCCCGGGATCGCCGCCGGCCTCCTCATCTCAGGACGCGGCGATCGCCGCTCCTTGTTCTGGTGGGCGCTCGGCACGGCCATCGCCGTCTCGCTCGGAATTGGGTGGATTGGCGAACGCAGCAGGATCCGGGAGGACACGGCCATTGGGATCGTCTTCGCAGGGATGTTCGCGCTGGGCGTCGCTCTGCTCTCGACGGTTCGAGGGTTTGCCGTCGACCTCGTCCACATTCTCTTCGGCAACGTGCTTGGCGTCTCGTCGTGGGACCTGGCCGTGATCGGGGGGTTCGGAGCCGCCGTTCTCCTGACCGTGATTCTCTTCTACAAGGAGTTCCTCCTCGTGACGTTCGACCCGACGCTCGCGTCGACCTTGCGGATTCGGGCGTCCTTCTACCGCCGCCTCCTCTTGGTCCTCGTGGCCGTCGTCGTTGTGGTGTCCCTTCAGACGGTCGGCCTCGGGCTGATGTTGGCCATGCTGATCACCCCTGCGACGACGGCGTTTCTCCTGACCCGTCGCCTGCCCTGGATGATGGGGATCGGCGCAGTCCTTGGCATCGTCTCCGGCGTGGTTGGCCTGTACCTGTCGTTCTACTGGGGCATCGCCTCCGGCGCCGCCATCGTGCTCGTGGCCACCGGGTTCTTCCTCGTCGCCTTGCTCGTCTCACGTCGTCGGGACGTTCTCCGCTGGCGGCTCAAGCGGCGCTCCGGCCGGCCGGTTGCGGCGGAGTAAGCCGCGCTGTACTGTGCTTCCCCCATGATCCACATCCGAAGGGCTACGCAGGAGGACGCAGAGCGGATTCTCGCGATCTCGGCCCAGGTGTGGGACGGCAACGACTACGTTCCGTCGACCCTTGCAGACTGGCTCGTCGACCCGAGCGGCGAGCTTGTCGTGGCTGAAGTCGACGGCGCCGTCGCAAGCTTCGCGTACCGCACCTGGCTTCTCCCCGGACACGCCTGGCTGCAAGGAATCCGAACGGACCCGGACTACCGAGGGAAAGGCGTGGGCACGGCGCTCTCGCAAGCGCTCGTCGATCGCGCGTGGCGGGCCGGCGCGGCGCGGATCTCCCTGTCCACGTACTTCGACAACACGCCGTCGATCCGCATCATTGAGTCTCTCGGATTCAAGCGCGTCGCCTCGTTCGTCGTCCTGGAGCGGACGGTGAAGGCGCCTCCCCTTCCGGCGACCGCAGACCCGGACGTCGCGAAACCGACGTCGGACGAGGCGGCGCAGTTCATTCTGGGCTCCCCGTGCCTCGCGACGGCGCGCGGCTGGTATCCGTTCCAGTGGCTCTTCCTCCCCTTCGCCGCGCGACCGCAAGCGTTCCTGGAGAATACGCCCTACCGAGTCGGAACCCGCTCGAGCGGCGGATGGAGATCCCTTCTCTGTGCGGCGCCCGGCCGGGAGGCGGGCGACGCGGCGTTCCTGTCGTTCCTCGACGGCGACCCGAGGGACTTCGCCGCGCTGGTCGCGCGGGCATCGCAAGACCTCGGAACCTCAACGTGGGAGTCCATGATCCCTCGCCACGGCGACGACGTCGCCCGAGCCCTCCCGTTTCTTCTGGAACTCGGGTTCAAGCCATGGCAGGACGGAAGGGAAGACGTGCTCTGCTACGAACTCGTCGCGTCCCGCCTCGAGGGGCGCTCCGACGCGTAGCGCAAGCGGCCAGAGAGTACGGAGATCTTAGGAACCGCCGGACGCGGAGAGGAGCCTAACAGCGTCCCGGAACCCGTCGAGGGGGCTTTCTCCCCCGCGCTGCACCTCGAGGATTCCTCGGCCCGTGTAGTGGATATCCTCGAGAATGCTGAACAGGTCGCTCCAATCGATTCGTCCCCGCCCCGGCGCGTCGTGGCTGTCGTTCACGCCATCGGTATCGTGGAGGTGCAGGTGAACGAGCTGGCCTCGATAGCGTCGAAGGTAGTCGCGAAGAGGATGTCGCCCCGCGTCGGACGAGAGGAACGCGTGCCCGACGTCGATGCAGATGCCGAGGTTGGATGTCGCAGGGTCGTCGCCGAAGTCGTCGAGGGCTCGATCGAGAGCCCACATGGCGTTCGGGGTGTTCTCGAGGGCGATCTTCACCCTCCGTTGCCGCCCGTGATCAAGGATCCGCTCGATCTCCGGCACGTCGGGACGCCGATCCGGCCGATCGAGCCCGAAGCTGCCCGGATGAACGACCAACACGGGGGCGCCGATCCGCGAAGCGAAGTCGATTTCTGCACGCAGTCCCGCGGGGTTCCATGTCCAGTAGTCGCCGCGTGTGTGCGTCGTGACGAAGGGGGCCGCGGAGACCGCGCGGATGAGGTCGCTCTCTTCGCCCGGAATCGGCCCCGCATCGGCCGGCCCCTTCGACGCCCAGACCTCGACGCCGAGTCCGAGGTTCAGGCCGACGACGGAACGAACGGCGTCGCCGAGCGTCGGCCACGTCGAAACGTCACGGCCGAAGTAGAAGCCCCAGAGACTCGCCCCGAGCTCGAGTTGCATGATCGGGCTCCGTCTACGCGACGGTCGTGGTCTCGCGGAACTGCACGCCGAGGGCGGCGAGCTCCTTGAGGACCGGCTCGTAGATGGCGGGGACCGTCGGAACGTGAACGCCGGTCAGCTCGATCTCCCCTTGGAGGACCATCCGCGCCGCGATTGCCGCGGGAAGACCGACGAGACGAGACATCGACGTGTCCCCGTTCGGGATGCCGTAGTCCACGAGGGTCGACGTGGTCTTCTCGGTCCGATCGTCGTAGTCGACCACGAACTCGTGCTGCATGACGAGGAGGTCCCGCTCGCCGGGCGCGTACTGCATCTTCTCCAGCATCCGCTGAGCCAGCACGTCGAGGTACGTGTTCGCGCCCGCCGGAAGGGGCTCGCCGGACAAGAAGCCTAGCCACTCGAGGTCGGAGACGGGTTTGGCGTCCGGGGAGAGGCCAAGGCGCCGCGCCAGGTCGGCACGGGTCGCCTTGCGGGTTCCTCCGCAGAGCTTCCCGGTCAACTCGGCCAACGTCATCCCGGCGAGGTCCGGTCGCACCGTTTCGTCCAGCAGCCCGAGCTCCACGATCTTCTTCAGGGTGTCGCACCAGCCGGGGTAGCGAAGCGTTCCGCGGAACATGCTCGTGACCGTCGGGATGCCGTAGCCTTCAATGTAGGGAAGCGAGTCGCGGTTTGGGTAGACCTCGAGGGTTCCGAACCCGACGATCGGACACGGCCAATGGTGCGCGAACAACTCCGGGCCGGGGATGTCGACGACGACGCCGTCCTTCAGGTAGCGGGCGGGATTCTTCCCCGCCAGCACGACGCCGCGCGGCGCCCACGAGAACTTGTACCCCATCGGGTTGTCGTTCGCTTCAGGGGCCGGCAGCCCCCCTGTGTTCGACGTGAACGCGACGAGGGTTCCGCCCTCGTCGCGAATCCGATCGATGACCTGCATGGCCGACATGTGGTCGATGCCGGGATCGACGCCGATCTCGTTCAGGAGGATCACGCCCGCCTTGCGGGCCTCACCGTCGAGGGCCCGCATCGCGTCCTTCACGTACGACGTCGTGACCATGTGCTTGCCGTGCTTCACGCACAGCCGCGCGACCACAGGATGGTAGACGTAGGGAAGAAGGCTGATCGACAGGTCGTTCTGGGCAATCAGCGCTTCGAGCGCGCTCTCGTCGCCGACGTCGATTGCGCACGCCACGCCGTTCTCGGCGCGTCCGATGAGTTTCTCGGCCTTCTCCACCGTCCGCGTGGCCACAGTGACCTGGAACCCCTTCACCCCGAGCAGATAGCGAACCAGTGGACCGGACACCAAACCGGCTCCGAGGACCAGCACTTTGTTCATCAGCGTCTCCCTCCCTCTCAGCCCTCTAGGCCGAATTCAGATGCTGCTCCAAGTACCGGTAGTCGGGAGTGAGGCTCCCGCGGTACGCAATCACGGCACGCTTTAGCTCGAGCGGCAGCTCGCAGGCGTCGAACGACCCCGAGTAGTCGGCCGCAGCGATCTGCGGCACGAACGCTCTCAGGATGTTGCTGAAGTAGGCGGACGCCTCACGCGGCAACTCGCTCGGAAGGATCTCCACCGCCATAATGACGGGCCCCTTCCCTCCCACGCCCGGCGTCGTGGTGCCGCGGGACGGGTCGTACACGTAGATCGGATCGTCCGGCTCCGTCGCGCGCACCGTGACCTCGATCGCCCCTTTGACGTCGCACGAGATGTCCCCGATCACGCGAAGGTTTGGGCGCTTGGCCTCGAACTGCTCCCGGACGTCCTGCCGCGTGACGAGCCGCGGGTACTTCGGCTCCCAGTAGATGCAGTTCACAACCGTGTGAAGGTGCGGCAGGTACTGCGCGAACACCCCCCGGTATCGCTCCGGGTGCTGGTAGTACTCCTGCAGGTCGAACGGCCTGCCCGCAACCTGAGGCGTCACCGTGTCCGATTCCTTGAACAACACCTTGACGATCGGCCGGCTTGGGTCCACGGCAGGCATCCCCGCGAGGAGAGCCGCCGGCGAGACGTCCGTGAACGGAAGCAGGTCGAGGATCTCCTGCGCTCCCCGGGAGACGTTCCCGTACCCCGTCACGCCGATCACGAGGGGAGAGACCGACTTCGGGAGCCCGCGCGTTCGAATCTCGTCCCCCACCGCGGCAATCGACGTCTTGGCCTCGGCGAGCGATGCGTACGAGGACGCCTGCCTCACCCGCTCCAGCGGCGTGTGGATTCCTTCCCACAAGAGCCGCTGCCCGAGCGTCCACAGCGTGTCGATCATCCCTGCGAGTCCGGCGTAGTTTCCGAAGAAGATGAGGCGGCGTCCCGAATCATCGACGATTCGCTCGTAGTCGATGATGGTTGCGCCCAGATCCAGGATGCGCTTCAGCATCGACATGTTGTGCGGCTGTCCCTTGATCGTGTGAGAGAAGAACACGTAGACCTTGTCCCGCTCGATCACGTCCATCGGGATCTCCTTCAGGCCAATGATGATCGAGCAATCGGCCAGCCGATCCGCGACAGGGAGTCCCACGGCTCGGTACTCGTCGTCCTCAAAGACCCGTCGTCCCGAAGACTGAACGGTGACGTCCAGCGGATGACGGTCGCACAGCTCGCGCACATGGTCCGGAATCAGCGGCGTACGCCGCTCCCAGACGTACATGTCTTCCCGGCGGATACCGATCTTGTGGCGCACGACGTTCCTCCATGATCAAACTGAACGGCCTCTCGGCCACGCCGGCGGAGTATACCGAAGCGGAAACGTCCAAGCAACCCGGACTTTCGGCATCGGCCCGCTCTCAGGACAGAGGGGCTGTTCAAGAGCATCTCGTATCTGCTAAGCTAAGATCCCAGAGATGAGAGAACGCAGCAGGACGCCAGAAGGTCGTTCACGAAGCGCACGACGGATCCTGTTCTACGGAGCGGCCGCCGTCGCGTGTCTCACGGCGCTCGGAGGGAGAGGGATCGGCGGACGAGACGCCGCGCCCGCGGACGTCGTCATCCACGAGGTGTGTTGGACCGGCACGAAGGCAAGCTCCGCCGACGAGTGGATCGAGCTTCGAAGCAACGTGGATCGCGCCGTGTCGCTCTCCGGCTGGCGCCTCGCGGCGGAGGACGGAGTCCCGTCCGTCACGCTCTCTGGGACCCTCGATGCGAACGGATTCTTCCTGCTCGAGCGAACCGACGACTCCACCGTCGCCGACGTGGCCGCGGACGTCTTCTTCACGGGAACGCTCGAGAACTCGGGAGAGGCACTCTACCTCTTCGACTCGGCCGGGCGACTCGTCGACTCGGCGGAGTGCGGCGGAGGGTGGTTCGCCGGCGAGTCCGCTCCATCGTACGCCACGATGGAGCGGGTGAACCCGAGGCGCCCGGGCGTCGCCGCGAATTGGCGTACCCACGACGGATCGATGCAGAACGGGCACGACGCCGCCGGGCACGCGCTTCGGGGCACACCGCGGGCGGCGAACTCCGTGACGAAGCCTCCACACGCCGACTTCGCCGCGTCGCTCGTGAACCCGACGGTCTGGGATGACGTGGAGTTCTGGGACCTCTCGACCGACGGCGACGGGGAGATCGTCGCGCGACGGTGGGACTTCGGAGACGGGACTGCCTCCGACACCCAGCACGCCGTCCACCGCTTCCGCGCTCCGGGAACGTACTGCGTCGCCCTGACCGCTCTGGACAACGACGGCCTCGTCGCGCGTCGCGAGCAGTGGATCGTCGCGTCGACCGGGGCGGGAGACCTGAACGGCGACGGACAGATCGACGTGATCGACGTTCGTCTCTGTCTAGAGCTCGCGCAAGGGAGGGGCGGCGTCGCTACGGCGCGGGAAGACGCCGACGTGGACCACGACGGGGATGTCGACCTCGACGACGCTCGGAGGCTCGCGGAGTTCGTTCTCGGTCTGTAGCTGGCCGCCGTCAGCGGCCGGCCCACCGCTCGAACGCGCCCTTCCCCTCGTCGCGGTGGAACGCCCACGTGAAGAGAGCGCTGGTGTCGCGGTGAAAGGTCTCGCCTCGCTGGTCGAGCCAGGCGTCGACCGCCTCGACCAGCCGTTTCGTCCGTTCCTGCGAAAGATCGCGAAGCGTCGACTCCACGTCCTGCAAGAGGGCGTCCGGCACTCCGATCAGCCGCAGCTCCTGCTCAACCCAATGGTGGGTCGCCGGCCACGACCGCGCGGCGAGGAAGAGGACCTTGACGAGCGCACAGGCGGCGTCGCCCCGGAGGAGACGCAGGTTGAGGTCCCGATCCCTTGCGCCCTGCTCCGTCTTGCGCGCCCGGCCGAGTGCGAAGCGGAACTCGAGGTAGTGCACGCGCAGGCGATCCTGGCGGATTCCCTCGGGGAGCTCGGCAAGGCGTCGAACGACCGGCGCGACTCTGCCGTCGGGGTCATGGAGGATGGCGGCGTGCTGGTAGGCGTGGTGAAACAGGTCTTGGGTCGATAGAACAAGAGCAAGGAACTCGCTCCACGGCCGCAGGTAGAACTCGTAGTCAACGATCTTCGGTTCGCCGTCCCTGTACGCAAACACCTGCCGCTCGGCGTCGGGAGTCTGCGCGTACGCGGCGTCGTCGAGGATGACCTCGATGTCGTAGTCGGAGAGGTCGTCGCGCTGCGGGCGCGTCGCCGAGCCGACGACGTAGATGCCGATGACATCCTTCCTTGCGGCGTAGGGCCGACTGAGTTCCTTGGCACGTTCCACGGGAGGACCTCCTCGAGCATCGAGAGGAAAGCGCCGCAGGCATGCCCGGCGCATCACACGCGGGCCCTGCGGCGTGGTGGGTGGTACAGGACTCGAACCTGTGGCCTCATGCACGTCAAGCATGCGCTCTCCCAACTGAGCTAACCACCCTTGGGTTGGGTGAGGCGGCGAGCGGACTCGAACCGCTGATGAGGGATTTGCAGTCCCTTGCCTTACCGCTTGGCTACGCCGCCGGCCGAGTGATTATAGAGGCTGTCTCTGCGGCCATCAATTCCCGCCTCAGATCAGAGCCGCACCTCCGCGCCGCGACGCCGCGGGTTCTCACGCCGAGTCGGCTTCGACTTCCCCGGCCGACTGCTTGGCTCGTTTGAGCACCTCGTCGATCCCGCCCGCCATGTAGAAGAGCTGCTCCGGGAGGTAGTCGAGCTCGCCGTCGACGATCATCCCGAATCCGCGCACGGTGTCGGCGAGCTTGACGTAGGCTCCGGGCCGCCCGGTGAACTGCTCTGCAACGAACATCGGCTGGCTCATGAATCGCTCGACCTTGCGGGCGCGCCGCACGGCGAGTTGGTCGTCGTCCGACAGCTCGTCCATCCCCATGATGGCGATGATGTCCTTCAGGTCTTCATACCGCTGCAGCACCTCGAGCGTCTTCTTCGCCACGCGGTAGTGTTCGGTCGTCGTGAACTGCGGATCGAGGATCGTCGAGTTCGACTGGAGCGCGTCCACGGCGGGGTAGATGCCCTTTTCGACGATCGCGCGCGACAACGTGATCGCTGCATCAAGATGCGAGAAGACCGTGGCGGGCGCGGGATCCGTGAGGTCGTCGGCGGGGACGTAGATCGCCTGCACCGAGGTGATCGAGCCTCGTTTGGTCGAGGTGATCCGCTCCTGCAGCTCGCCCATCTCGGTGGCGAGCGTCGGCTGGTAGCCGACCTCGGACGGCATGCGTCCGAGCAGCGCCGACACTTCGCTTCCCGCCTGTGCGAAGCGGAAGATGTTGTCGACGAAGAGGAGGATGTCCTTGCGCTCTTCGTCGCGGAAGTACTCGGCGACGGTCACCCCGGTCAGCGCGACGCGGAAGCGCGCTCCGGGCGGCTCGTTCATCTGGCCGTAGACGAGGGCCGTGTTCTGCAGCACCCCCGCCTCCTTCATGTCGAGGTAGAGGTCGTTCCCCTCGCGCGTGCGCTCGCCGACTCCGGCGAACACCGAATAGCCGTGGTGCTCGTAGGCGATGGAGCGGATGAGTTCCATGATCACGATCGTCTTGCCTACGCCGGCCCCGCCGAACAACCCGATCTTCCCGCCCTTCGGAAACGGAGCCACAAGGTCGATCGACTTGATCCCGGTTTCGTAGATCTCGGTCCTTGTCTCCTGATCGAGCAGGGACGGCGCCTTCCGGTGAATCGAGTAGCGCTTCGCCGTCTGGGGTGCGGGGAGGCCGTCGATCGGCCGGCCCACGATGTTGATCATCCGGCCGAGGGTCTCGGGGCCGACGGGAACGTCGATCGGCCCCCCGGTGACGAGGACCGGAGTCCCCCGCGACAGACCGTCGGTCGAGTCCATCGCGATCGCGCGGACGATGTCGTTCCCCAGGTGATCGGCCACCTCGAGGATGAGATCCTCCTCGCCGGCGCGCTCGATGCGAAGCGCGTCGTTGACGCGCGGAAGATCGCCCTTGGCGAAGCGAACATCGACAACCGGTCCCCGGATCTCCGTGACCTTCCCCACTGCGAGCTTCTCGGCCATGGCCTCGTTCCTCCGAATCCCTCTACGTCTTCCGAAGCGCCTCGGTGCCCCCGATGATGTCGGCGATCTCCCGCGTGATCGACTGCTGGCGAGCTCGGTTGTAGGATCGCCGCAGGGTTTCGAGCAGCTCTTCCGCATTGTCGGTCGCGCTCTTCATCGCCCGGCGCCGGATCGCCTCTTCGCTCGTCTTCGTCTCCACCATCAGGGCGTAGAGCTTGGCCCGCACGAAGAGCGGAAGGATCTCCGCAAGCGCCGTGGCAAGGTCCGGCTCGACGAGCGCCTCGCCGGGTTCCGCCCGAACGACGACCGGGAGAAGGTCGACGACGCCAAGCTTCTGCGACAGGTCGGACGCAAACCGCATGTACACGACCTTCACGCGCCCGATCTCGCCCTGCTCGTACAGCCCCATCGCGTCGTCCGCGATCCGCACTGCGGCCTCCCACGTCGGGGGCTCGTAGACGTTCGCATACGACCGCAGGGGCTCGATTCCGCGCCGCAGGAAGTAGGTGCGCGCCTTCTCACCCCCGGCGAGAATCCGAGCCGAGGGCCCGGCCGCCTCGAGCTCGGACTCGGCGGCGTGGTTCAGCTCGCCCTTGTAGCGTTCGCAATACCCTCGGTCCGAGTTCAAGACGAGGATCGCCGTTCTGTCGGCTCCGCGGTCGATCATCAGGGGGTGCGGCGCGGCATCCGACGTCCGCTGCCCCGCCAGCCTGCGGGTGAACGCCTCGAGATCGTCGACGTACGGACCCACGCCCGCGAGCCGGCGCTTCAGCCGCATGACCTTGGTCATCGCAATCGCGTTCATCGCGTTCGTGATCTTCGCGATGCCCTCGATGTTGGAGATTCGGCTCTTGATCGCTCGGACGTATTGCGCCACGGCCTACGCTCCAAACCGCTTCTTGAACTCGCTGACGGCCAGTTCGAGCTTGGAGCGGAACTCGGGGGTGAGTTCCTTTGCCTCGCGCAACTCCCGCACGAGGTCCTCGCGCTTCTCGTGAAGGTAGCGCAGCCACTCCTCCTCGAAGCGCCGCACGGCCGAGACCGCGACGTCGGCCAGGTGGTTCTTCACCGCGACGTAGAGCGAGAGAACTTGGTCTTCGACCGGCATCGGCTGGTACTGCCCCTGGCCGAGGACCTGCATCAGCCGGTCGCCCCGGGCAAGCTGGGCCTTGGACTCCTCGTCCAGATCCGACGAGAACTCGGCGAACGCCTCAAGCTCGCGGTACTGCGACAGCTCGAGACGCAGCTCGCCGGCGATCTGCGACATGGCGCGGATCTGCGCCGCTCCGCCGACGCGCGACACGGAGTACCCGACGTTGATCGCCGGGCGGACGCCCTGGTTGAACAGGTTCGTCTCGAGGTAGATCTGCCCGTCGGTGATGGAGATCACGTTCGTTGGGATGTACGACGTGATGTCGCCCGCCTTCGTCTCGATGATCGGAAACGCCGTCAACGAGCCTCCGTGAACCCCGCGAGGGAGCGTTACGGCATGCCCGTTCTCGAACTCGGGCATCTCCTCGCCCGATCCCCCCTCGCCGGGGCGATCGGCGAGGCGAGCCGCCCGCTCGAGGAGGCGCGAGTGGGTATAGAAGATGTCGCCCGGGTACGCCTCGCGGCCGGGAGGACGGCGTAGGAGAAGCGCGATTTCCCGGTAGGCCACGGCGTGCTTCGACAGGTCGTCGTAGACGATGAACGCATCCTCGCCCCGATGCATGAAGTACTCGGCCATGGCGCAGCCCGCGTAAGGAGCCAAGTACTGCATCGGCGTCGGGGAGTGGGCGTCGGCGGCGACGACGATCGTGTAGGAGAGCGCGTCGTGCCGCACGAGCGTGTCCACGATGCGCGCTACGGTCGAGGCCTTCTGGCCGATGGCGACGTAGACGCAATAGACGCCCTTCCCTTTCTGGTTGATGATCGTGTCGAGGGCGATCGCCGTCTTGCCGGTCCGCCGGTCGCCGATGATCAGCTCGCGCTGCCCGCGGCCGATGGGCGTCATGGCGTCGATGGCCTTCAGCCCGGTCTGGAGAGGGGTGTCCACGGGCTGCCGATCGATGACGCCGGGCGCCTTGGCGTCGGTTGTGCGCTTCCCCGTCGCGGCGATCGGTCCGTTGCCGTCGAGCGGCCGACCGAGCGGATCGACGACGCGGCCGAGGAAGGCCTCCCCAACGGGAGTCTCGAGGACGCGCCCGGTGCGGCGCACTTCGTCGCCTTCCTTCACCCGCTCGGTGTCGCCGAACAGGGCGACGCCGACGCTCTCTTCCTCCAGGTTCAGAACCAGCCCGTACACGTCGTCCCCGAAGGTCGTGATCTCCGAGAACATCACGCGATCGAGCCCGTAGACGTGGGCGATCCCGTCTCCGACTTCGGCAACGACGCCGACCTCCCGCGTCTCCATGTCGTAGCGGAAGCCGCGCAGGTGCTCTTTCAGAATCGCGGCGATCTCGTCCTTGTGCGTCGTCATGCCTCCCCCGATTGGCCCAGCGTGCGATGGAGCTGATCGAGCCTCGCCTTCAGCGTCCCATCCAACGTTCGTCCCTCGATCTCGATCCGTGCCCCGGCCAGGACCGCCGGATCGACGTTCTCCTCCAGCTTGACCCGGACCTTCAAGGCGTGCTCGAGCTTCTCCGTCAGGTGCTTCCTCTCGTCGCCCGACAACGGCTGGGCGGTCACGACGCGCACGCGAGCGATCCCCTCCGCCTCGGCGCGCACCGACAGGAATTCGCCGAGAACGAGGTCGCGGACCAGGAGTCCCATGAGATGTCGAAACCCGTCGCTCGCGTCGGGAAACGCAGTCTTGACAAGCTGTGCGGCCCGGCCTTCGGATCGCGACGTCTCGTCGGTCGAGGCGGCGATCTGCCGCAGCTCGCGCTCCAAGGCGTCGGTCGTCTTCTCCGCGGCCGCGAGGGCGTAGAGGTCCTCGGCGATCTTCCGCGCGACGTCTCGGGATCTCACCGCTTCTCCTTCACCCCGTCCAGCGCGGCCTCATCGAGCTCCGCGAGCAACTGGTCGAGGAGTCGTCGATGGTCCTCGACCCGCACCTCGCGACTCAAGATCCGTTCGGTTCCGAGGACGACCATCTCCGCGTACTGCGCCTTGAGGTCGGCCAGCACTCGGTCCCGCTCGTGCTCCATCTGGCTGCGCGCGTCGACAAGGATGCGATCGGCCTCTTCCTTGGCGCGATGCTTGGCCTCCTCGAAGCTCTTGTCGGCGCGTTCGCGAGCCTCTTCGAGGATCGCAACCGACTCCTTCTTCGCGGTCGCAAGCTCGGCTTCGCGCTCGACGACGAGTTCGCCCGCCTTCTCCTCGCACGTCTTGGCCGCCGCCATCCGCGACGCAATCAACTCACGGCGCTTGTCGATGTACTTGACCGCCGGCTTCCAGAGCAGCCATCGCAAGAGGACCAGCAAGACCGCGAACTGAAGAAGGTTGATGACCAGCGTCCAGTTGAAGTCGATGATCTTGCCCCACTCGGCGCCCATGGCTTCCCTTCCTCCTACTTCGCGACGAACAAGAGAATGATCGAGACGAGGAGCGCGTAGATCGCCGTCGTCTCGACGAAGGCACACCCAATGATCATGGTGCTGAAGAGCGGTCCCCGCATCTCCGGCTGACGGGCCGTACTGTCCAGCGCGTGGGCGACGACGTTGCCAATCCCGATGCCCGGCCCGAGCGACCCGATGCCCATGCACAACCCGGCGGCGAGGAACTTCGCCACCTGGACGAGGTCCGCGCCGCTGACCCCTCCCGCTGCCACTTGCGCTTCCTGAAGCATGAACCCTCCTAATGCTTTTCGATCGCGAGGTTGATGTAGGCGACCGTAAGAATCGTGAACACAAACGCCTGAATCAGCCCGAAGCCGATCCCGAAGATCGCGCGGAGGCCGATGGGGACAACGAACGGCTCCAGCTTCGCGAGGAAGATCGTGACGAGCACGAACTCGGCGAACACGTTGCCGAAGAGACGGAAGCCGTGCGATAGGGGCCGCGCGACGAGCTCCGACAGGATCTTGATTGGAGACAGCCACCACGGGCTGAAGTACTCCTTCCCGAGCCCCCGCAGTCCCTTCGTGCGCACCAGGTAGTAGTGCGCCATGACGAGGACCATGAGGGCGAGCCCGATCGTGACGTTGGGATCCGCCGTCGGCGCCTCCAGGCCCGGCAAGAGCGAAAGCCAGTTCGACGCGAGAACATAGAGGAAGAGCGTTCCGATGAAGGGGAGCATTCGCGCCCCGAAGCCCGGCGAGCTGAAGTTGCCGAGCAGCTGGCTGTCCAGGAGATCCATCGCGATGTCGAGAGCCCCCTGCGTGCGGTTCGGCTTCTCCTCGATCGGTTGCCGCAGGGCCCGACGCAGGAACAGGGCGAGAACGAGAACGAGAATGGAGGCAATCGCGGACAGAACGATCGTCTTCGGATCAACCTGGATTGCGAAGCCGCCGATGTGCCAGGTCGCAACTTCCTTCTGCCCGAGATGCTCAAGGAGTTTGCCGAGCTGCTCGCGCACTACGCCCCTCCCTCCGATCCGAATCGCCTGAGGAGGAAGCTTATCTGCGCCGCAACCAATCCTCCACCCGCCCCGAAGAAGGTCTCCGACCCGAGGAGAACGGCGATCCCACCGAGTGCAACCCCGAGAAGGAGAAGCCGTGCGACGCTGGACGCGGCGGCGAGGGCCGGGGCGCCGTGCGGCGCGGCGCGCCCCACGAGCGACTGAATGGTTGCGTAGAGGAAGAACGTGTTGAGAAGGAAGAGAAGGAGCCCCAGCCCGACGCCCAACGCTGCCGACCGTTGCCCGAGCGCGGCGAGGATTCCGGCGAGCACGGCACAGACGAGAACGGCGAAGCCGGGGGCGAAGCCGCCCCTCGGTTCCTCGCTGCGGCGCGTGATGGGCATGGCGAAGGGAGGCCCTTCTCAGGCTAGATCGTCTGGATCTGCTTCGACTTCTGCTCGATCAGCGCGTCGACCGTCTGCGAGGCCTCGCGGACCGCTTCGTCGGTCTTGTCGCGGTGGCGGCGGTGGGCGTCCTCCGAGATCGTGCCGTCCTTCTTCATCGCGTCCAGTTTCTCGTTCGCTTCACGGCGGACGTTGCGCAAGGCAACCTTCGTCTCTTCGCCGCGGGCCTTGATGACCTTCGTCAACTCGCGGCGGCGCTCCTCGGAGAGCTTGGGTACCTTGATGCGGACCACGTTGCCGTCGCTCGCCGGGTTGAGTCCGAGATCGGAGGCAAGGATCGCCTTCTCGATGGTCGCCATCTGCGTCTTGTCGTACGGCTGCACGACGAGCAGGTTTGCGTCGGGGGCCGAGATCGTCGCCAGCTGCTTGAGCGGCATCCGGGTCCCGTAGTAGTCGACCATGACGTCGTCCACCATCGCGGGATTTGCCCGCCCGGTCTGTACTTTTGCGAGATGCTCCTTGAGGACGTCGAGCGTCCTCTTCATGTGCTCGGCCATCTCGCGCTGCACTTGTTCTGGCATGCTCTGCACCTCAACGCCGGATTCTATGAACGTACGGCACGTCCGTCAACGAGAAGCTCGGCGTCCGCTACGCGTCCGGGCGCGCGACGAGCCGCTCGAGGTCAGCCTGCTGGTCCGGGCGCACGATCGCCAGGACCTCGTCGATCGGCTGGAGCACCGTGTCGGCGCGCGGAAGAATCAGGTCGCCTTTGCGGAGGATTGCGGAGAGGACACAATCGCACGGAAGATCCAGGTCCCGTACGGCCTTTCCGTCGGCGATCGATCCGGGCGCGACCTTGACCTCGATGAGCGAGTACTGACCGCGGCGAAGCTTGAGGAGCGTCACCATGTCGCCGATCGACATCTCCTCTG
>Ga0105102_10000045_pt1 | contig 27148 bp, 16 predicted proteins | sample PPLLaktember2015_FD_87032 | JGI IMG/M metagenome (GOLD analysis project Ga0105102, IMG submission 87032) | Freshwater sediment microbial communities from Prairie Pothole Lake near Jamestown, North Dakota, USA - PPLs Lake P7 Core (6) Depth... | ecosystem: Environmental > Aquatic > Freshwater >...
AAATACATCCGTTCTTCCATTAAGGAGGTGATGAATACCATCTATCTGGCATTTTTCCTGGTGGTGATGATCATTTTCCTCTTTTTGCGTGACTGGCGTACCACCCTCATCCCCATCATCGTCATCCCTGTTTCGCTGGTGGGCTCATTTTTCATCATGTACCTGGCAGGTTTTACCATCAATGTGCTCACCCTGCTGGCGATTGTCCTTTCCATCGGACTGGTGGTGGATGATGCCATTGTGATGATGGAAAACATCTATGTGAAGATCGAGCAGGGAATGACTCCCCTGGAAGCAGGTTTAAAGGGGTCGAATGAAATATTCTTCGCCATCATTGCCACCACCATCACTCTGGTGGCTGTTTTTATCCCCATTGTATTTCTGGAGGGGATGACCGGAAGGCTATTCAGGGAATTCAGCATCGTCATTGCCGGAGCGGTTGGCATTTCCTCGTTCGTGGCGCTGACACTCACCCCGATGCTTTCTACCAAGCTGCTGAAAACCAGGCATCACCGTAGTAAAGCATACGTTTATACCGAGAAGTTTTTCACCGCAATGAACGAGGCTTACCGGAAATCACTGGACAATTTTTTAAACAGAAAAATCCTGGCGCCTGTAATTCTGGTTGTTGCCGTTGTTCTGGTGGTCATTATCTGGAAAAACATCCCGGCAGAAATGGCTCCCCTGGAAGACCGGTCGCAAATGAGCATAATGGTCACTACCCAGGAAGGGTCTACTTATGAATACTCCCTTTCTTATGTAGAGGACCTGGGTGCCCTGGTGGACCGGATGGTTCCTGAAGCGGACAAGGTGACCACCATGATCCGGGGCGGTGGTGGATTTGTACGCATTGTCCTGGTGGAGCCTGATTTGCGGGACCGGTCTCAGCAGCAGATCGCCAACCAGCTGACTGCCGAACTACGGAAAAAGACAAAAGCCAGGGCAGGTGTCATGCAGCAATCTACCTTCGGGGGCCGGCGTGCCGGGCTGCCTGTCCAATATGTTCTTCAGGCACCCAATATTGAAAAATTGAGAAAAATCCTTCCTGCTTTTATGGCTGAGGTTCAGGACAATCCCGTTTTTGTCAATGCCGATGTCAACCTGAAGTTTACCAAACCGGAAATCCAGATTGAAATTAACCGGAATAAGGCCAACCTTCTCGGAGTGTCCACTCAGAACATTGGTCAAACCCTGCAGCTGGCGCTCAGCGGGCAGAGGTTCGGCTATTTCATCATGAATGGGAAACAATACCAGATTTTCGGAGAGCTTGCCCGCCAGGACCGGAACAAACCACTGGATCTGAAATCGTTGTATGTCAGAAGTAATACAGGGCAAATGATCCAATTGGATAATTTCGTCACGCTAAGGGAAACCACGGCTCCACCACAGCTTTACCGGTACAACCGGTTTGTGGCGGCCACCATATCCGCAGGCCTTGCCGAAGGGAAAACCATCAGCCAGGGCTTGGAAGAAATGGATAAAATCGCAGCCAAAGTGCTGGATGATACCTTCAGAACAGCTCTGTCAGGCGATTCCAAGGATTTTATGGAGAGTTCCTCCAGCCTGATGTTTGCTTTCCTCCTGGCGATCGTTCTTATTTTCCTTGTGCTTTCCGCCCAGTTTGAGAGCTTCAAGGATCCGGTGACCGTCATGATGACCGTGCCGCTGGCCCTAACGGGTGCGCTGATTTTCATGTGGTACTTTGGCATTACGATGAATATTTTCAGCCAGATCGGAATCATTATGCTCATTGGCCTGGTGTCAAAGAACGGGATCCTGATCGTTGAGTTTGCCAACCAGCGGAAAGAGGCGGGGATGAAAAAGACCGAAGCCATCCGGTATGCTTCTGCTGCCCGGTTCCGGCCTATCCTGATGACCAGTCTTTCTACCATACTGGGGATCCTGCCCCTTGCCCTCGGATTGGGTGAAGGTGCGCAAAGCCGTGTGGCCATGGGGATTGCCGTAGTTGGTGGTTTGATACTTTCCACTTTCCTCACCCTTTATGTGGTCCCGGCCATCTATCTTTATATTTCCAGCGAATCAAAAAACCTGAAAGAAAATCCGGTTCCGGAGCCTTTTAACCATGAATAGAAAAATCCGATTTTTAGCTTTTGCACTGTTGTCTCTTCCTGCACTCCTCTCAGGGCAGGTTGCCGATTCTGTTGATCTGGGCTGGTGCATTACCAGGGGGCTTGAAAGCAATTTCGATGTGAGGGTAGCCCGCAACCAACAGTCGGTTTCCGAAAACAACCACACACTGGGGAATGCAGGATTCCTCCCCGATATAACCCTCACCAACCGCTCCGGGGGAACCGTGAACTCCACCCGTCAGTCTCTCTCCGACGGAAGTGAGAACAGCACATCAGGAATACACAATATTTCCAATGCAGCCTCTCTGAGTCTGGGATTGACCATTTTCAGGGGATTTCAGGTGCAAACCACCTACCGTAAACTGGAAGAACTGAAAAGGGTGGGAGCCCTGAATACCCAGCTGGCCATGGAAAACCTGGTTGCCCGGATCGCTTCCGAATATTTTTATTTTGTGGAGGAGTTGAGCATGTACAGGAACCTGGCCTATGCCGTAACCCTCTCCAGGGAAAGGGTCCGGATCGATGAACAACGCTATCTCCTCGGGGCTTCTTCAAAAGTGGATCTCCTTCAGTCGATTGTTTATTTCAATGCCGACAGCAGCCGGCTTGCCAGGCAGAAAGAAGTGCTCCGATCCTCCCAGGTTCGCCTGAATGAACTGATGGCTTCCCCTGACCCTGGCACGGAAATCCTGCCCCGCGACAGCCTGATCAGCGTTAACCGCAACCTGAACCATCAGGAACTGTTCGAATCAACCCTGCAAAACAATACCAGCCTGCAGATTGCCTCCCGTCAACAGGTCATTTCAGGCCTCGACTACAAAATCATCTCCTCCCGTGAATATCCCTATGTAACTGCCTCAACCGGTTATTCATACAACTACAGCGGTTTTGAAGCTTCCAGCATGCGCAACCAGCAGGTCAGGGGAATGAACTACGGCGTCACCCTCGGGATCGATCTTTTTGATGGTTTTAACCGGAAAAGGGAAAAAGCCAATGCACGGATTGATATGGAAAACAAACAGTACCAGTACCGTGAGATTGAACAGGAAATCAAGGCCGACCTGATCACCATTTTTTTTGGTTATGAAAACAACCTCCGGCTGTTGCAGCTCGAGGAACAAAACCTCTCAGTGGCCCGGGAAAACCTGGAAATCGCCATGGAACGGTACAAACTGGGTAGCCTTGCCGGCCTGGAGTTGCGGGAAGTACAAAAAAGCCTCCTCGATGCGGAAGAACGACTCCTTTCGGTAAAATACCTCGTTAAACTGGCCGAAATTTCGTTGATGCAAATCTCCGGAAAGATCATGGACCTGGTCCCGGGTAACTGAAAAACCCTGATTTACCGTATAAACGTATCAATTAAAGCATTTTAGATAAAAATTTTTCCTTTTTTTTATCAGGATGTGAAAAAATGTGTAATATTGCACCCGTATTGAGCATTGACTGCAGCATGTCACATTACTTTCAGAGCTTTGCGTTAGAAAAATGTAATCAGGTCTAACTGTTTTCAACCTCATTTTAAAAACATTAATTTTTCAATTTTTTTTTAATGAACATCTACATTTCAAATTTAAGTTTCGATGTCAACGACAGCGATTTAAGAGAGTTATTTGAAGAATACGGTCAGGTTTCTTCAGCTAAAGTGATTACTGACAAGTTTTCTGGAAAATCCAGAGGTTTTGGTTTTGTTGAAATGCCCAATGATGAGGAGGGTAAAAAGGCAATCGAAGAATTGAATCAGGCAGAGTATGATGGGAAAACCATTAATGTTTCAGTAGCTAAACCACGCGAAGACAGACCTGAAAGAAGGCCTTTCGGCGGTGGTGGTGACCGTGGCGGTAACCGTGGAGGTTTTGGCGGTAACCGTGGTGGATTTGGTGGACATCGCAGTGGCGACCGTGGCAGTCGTCCGATGGGTGATCGCAGAGAAGGCGGTTACCATAACAAATACTAATCAGATAGTAGTTTGTATTGGAACAACAAATAAGAAATACCGGATATTTATCCGGCGTAAAGGGGTCTCAGGACCCCTTTTTTTTTGTCCGGCGGAAGCCTGCCTGGTCAAGAGCCTTCGCAAAATGACGCGCCAGCGCTCATGAAACACGATTTGAGCGTTGTTTTCCTGCTAAAAATTGTACTTTTGGGGGTTATTTAAATTCATGAAGAGATTTTTATTCATACTGACGCTGTTGTTGTTTTCTCCGGGCGCGTGCCTGTTGGCGCAGCTTTCCGAAGGAGGAATTCCCAGAAGTGCAGCAGTTTTGAAAAGCGCTCCTCTGAAGGAGGTCAGGATGCCTTTTGTTTCCAATGACATGCTCCGGTGGCAGCATCAGCCTCCGGAAGAAGGCCTCCTGAAGCCGCTTACCTTTGCGCATTCTTTTCAGGTTAATATTTCTCCCCTCCTGCATGGGAACTGGAGCCGGTCATCTGACGGATGGTGGATCTGGCAGGTTACCATCTCCTCTCAGGGGGCTTTTTCGCTCAATCTGCTTTTTGAAAAGATCACCCTTCCCCCCGGTGCACGCCTGTTCCTTTTTTCCCCCGACCAGTCGAAGATCATCGGCGCTTTCACTGCTCGAACCATTTCAGAGTCCACCCTTTTTGCCACTGAACCGCTGGAAGGGGAAAGCCTGGTCGTTCAGTATGAAATCCCGGCTCCTCCCGGGAAAGATCCCGACTTTGTTATTTCCACCGTAAATCACGACTTCCTGGGTATCCTGAAATACACCGATATCCGCCGCCCCATGGGTATCACCGCAGGTGACTGCAACACCGATATCCGCTGTAAGGCCGGAGATAAATGGAATCCTCTGGACAACAGTGTCTGCCGTGTGATGATCCTCGGCAAGGAACTGTGCACAGGCACCCTGATGAACAACACGGCACAAGACAAAAAACCCTACATTCTTACCGCCAATCATTGTATAAATACTCCGTTAAAGGCTGCGGGTACTCTGTTCCTCTTTAATTATGAGAGCCCTTATTGTGGTTCGATCGACGGAGATGTCACCAACTCCCTCTCCGGCAGCAGACTGAAAGCCACTTTTGACAGTCTTGATTTTTCGCTGGTGGAACTCACAACTCCTCCTCCTCCGGCATTGCGGCCTTATTATGCCGGGTGGAACCGTGGGCTTACACCTTCAGATACCATGGCCTGTATTCACCACCCCCAGGGGGACATCAAAAAGATTGCCATTGACTATGAAAAACCGGTGAAGTCCACGTTTTTGTCTTCCTTTGTGAATGGTGCTTTCTGGAAAATACTTCGCTGGGAGTATGGTACCACGGAAATAGGATCTTCAGGAGGGCCCTTGTTTAACAAATCGGGGCAGCTGACAGGTACCCTCTCCGGAGGCGCTGCCGCTTGCGGTAATCCTGTTGACGATTATTTCGCCCGTTTTGATTTGGCATGGAATTATAAATCCGATTCGGCCAGGCAGTTGAAACACTGGCTGGATCCTGTCGGTACCAATCCGCAGAGTTTCAGCGGAAAACAGTACAACAGCGGAGAACAGTTCTGTTCTGTATTTAATCACCTGATGGCAGATGATGTCCATCAATTGGTTAAAACAGGGAACCCCTCCGGAGGATGGTGGAGCGGCACCAACAAGGATGGAATAACAGAAATCGCTGAAAAATTCAAACTCTCAGGGGGTGAAAAACTTCAGGGAGTATACCTTGGTGTAGGGAAAAAATTTCAGGCCAATTCGGCAAACAACAGTTACATCACCCTCCGGGTGTACAATCTGAAGGGAAATTCCCCGGTATTTCTGGCGGAGAAAGATTCTGTGCTCCTGAAGAACCTGGCCTCCAATGCCATGAATTATATCCGTTTCAATACCCCGCCAACTCCTGCCGATTCTTTCCTTATTGCCGTCACCCTCGGAAATGTCAGGCAGGGAGATTCCCTGATTCTTTACCAAACCCTTCGACCTGCAGGTTCTCTCAATACCTTCTGGATGAAAAGAAATGAAAGCTGGGTACGTTTTCCTGAAGTGGAGCCTTCGAAAAAATCAGGATCACTGGTCATGGAAATTTTGGCCTGCAACGTGGGAGGACCACAAACAGATACGGTTTATTACAACCAGAAATTCCCGGTACTGGTATGGCCCAATCCTGCTGTTTCCCGCTTCAGTATCCAAACCGCAGATGATTTTGAGGTGGACAGGGTGGCGGTTTATAACCTCAGGGGGCAGATGATCAGGTGTGAAATAATCCGTAAGTACCCTCGTCACCTCGAATTTAACCTGAGCGGACATCCTTCAGGAATTTATCTTATCAGGCTGGAAAACGGCGGAAAGATAGAAACGGCCAAAGTAATGCTGGTTTCACAGTGAGCGGGATGAAATACTGTCTTATACTTTTTGTCTTGTTCTGTTCCTGTCAGTCTCCCCGGAATCAGGATAACCGGCAGGACTCCCCCGGGAAGGAGGTCTACGCCCGTGGTTTTACCCTGCTCAGAAAGGATGCAGGATATGAATTAACCGTAATAAATCCGTGGGAAAAAGCGAGGAACATTTCGTTTACCTATCATCTGAAAGAAAAAGAAACCACCCCATCGGGCATAAATTCCGGGAGAGCAGCAATTCATATCCCTGTTGAGAGGGTGATTTGCCTTTCTACCTCCCATCTGGCCTTTTTAAGGCTCCTTGGTGTCGCTGACACGGTTACAGCTGTTTCCGGGGCGCCCTACATTTCAGATACGCTCATACAGCGGGGCTTCCGGGAGGGACGAATCAGGGATGTCGGATACGGGTCGAACCTCAATTACGAAGAGATTATCAGGCAGAAACCTGATTTGGTGCTGGTTTATGGGATTGACGGTGAAATTTCCGGATTTCTGGAGAAGTTCAGGGATCTTGGCATTCCTGCCATTATGGTGGCCGAATACCTGGAATCGACGCCGCTGGCAAAGTCGGAATGGATGAAATTCATTGCTCCCTTTTTCGGAAAGGAGAGGCTGGCAGATTCCCTCTTCAGTGAGCTGGAAAAACGATACCTGAGATTGGCTGATAAAACATCGCGGCTGACCCTCAAACCGGGAGTTATGGTGGGTTTGCCATACAGGGACAACTGGTGGGTGCCCGGCGGTGATTCATACCTCGCCCGCCTCATTGCGGATGCCGGGGGAAATTACCTGGCCGGGAAATCGGGCAACCATGAAAGTTATGTCATATCCATGGAGGAAGCCATCCACCTTTTTTCCGGGGCTGACTACTGGATCCATACGGGTATGGTAACCAGCAAAAAGGAGATTCTCGAATCAGATCCCCGTTTCGGGAAACTCCCTTTTTTCGTGAATACCCGTATCTTCAACAACAACAAGCGGTCAACCCCTGCCGGGGGGATGGATTTCTGGGAAAGTGGCACCGTTTGTCCAGATCTCCTCCTGGGCGACCTCATCCGGATATTTCATCCTGATTTATCAGCGTCAGATTCACTTGTTTATTACCGGGAGATCAGATGATGGAAAGGGGGAACCTTAACCTATCAGTTCGTATCCGATTGCTGTTTACCGGCATGATCCTGCTCGCGGTGCTCCTTTTTTTCCTGGATATTCTATTTGGTTCTGTATCGTACCCTGCTTGGGAGGTCTTACAAGCCCTGTTTGCTCCGGAAAGGGTGGATCCAACCCTACGTACCATCATTCACGAATTCAGGATCCCGAAAGCCATTACCGCCCTCCTTGCCGGAGTGGCATTATCGGTCAGCGGACTTCAGATGCAGACGGTGTTCCGCAATCCCCTGGCGGGTCCTTATGTGCTGGGGATCAGTTCGGGTGCCAGCCTGGCGGTAGCTCTCTTTGCCATGGGATTTCCGATACTGGTGGCGGGAGGTTTGGCCTGGACGGGGACCTGGACGGTGGCCGTTGTTGCCTGGATCGGCTCTTTTCTGGTTATGTTGCTGGTTTTAGCCGTATCTGCGCGGGTGAACGACAATATGACCCTACTTATCCTCGGGATGCTGTTCAGCAGCGGCGTGGGCGCCGTGGTGAACATCCTCCAGTACTACAGCAACGAATCGGTGCTGAAATCGTTTATCGTATGGACAATGGGGAGTCTCGGAAGCATCACCGGCCATCAGTTGTATGTGGTCGCACCTGCCGTTTTGGCAGGAGTTCTGCTGGCCTTCCTGAAAATAAAGGATCTGAATGCCTTCCTCCTGGGGGAGAGCTACGCACGGTCGCTGGGGGTCAGGATCGGCAGAAGCCGGCTGGTCATTTTTGCGGGCGCCAGCTTACTGGCCGGTACCATCACCGCGTTTTGCGGGCCGATCGGATTCATCGGCATCGCTGCCCCCCATCTGGCCCGTGTGCTGTTTAAAAGCTCCAACCACCTGCTTTTGGTGCCGGCTACCCTGCTGACCGGAGCCAACGTTATGCTGCTGAGCGACATTCTCTCGCAACTCCCCGGAACGGGTACCACCCTCCCCATCAATTCTGTCACCGCTTTGCTCGGAATTCCGGTGGTTATCTGGATGATCGTTAAAAACCGGAAATTTGCATCCTTATGAAGGTGGAACAAAGGCAAGTTACCCTCCAGACTGAAAACCTTGAAGTGGGATATTCACCACAGGGGAAAATGGATGCCTTTTTACGCAGATCAATCTCATTATCTGCTGTTTCAGGAGAAATCATCGCTTTAATCGGGCCCAACGGAATAGGTAAAAGCACCTTGCTCAGAACCCTAGCAGGCCTGATTCCCAAGGTTTCCGGCACTATCCTGGTGAAAGGGTTACCGGTAGACCATTATGAGCCGGAGCGGTTTTCACGCCTGATGAGTTTTGTGTCGACAGAGAAACTGGTGGTTCCGCTGATGACCGTGGCTGAGCTGGTGGCTTACGGTCGCTTCCCCTATACCGGCTGGCTGGGCACCCTGAAAAAGGAAGACCACCAAAGGGTAGCCGATGCGTTGCAGAAGGTGGGGATAAGCCATTTGTCAGGTAAACTGATCAATGAAATCAGCGATGGAGAACGTCAGCGCGCGATGATCGCGCGGGCATTGGCTCAGGATACCCCTTTGATCCTTCTGGATGAGCCGACGGCTTTTCTGGACATCAGCAATACCTACGCGATTTTCCAGCTGTTGCATGAACTGGCCGCCAGGGAAGAGAAAACGATCATTTTATCCACGCATGACCTTCACCTGGCCCTCCAAAAAATGGATAAGCTGTGGATTATGCTTGACACAACCACCCTGGAAGGCGCCCCGGAAGACGCCATCCTGAAAGGGTGGCTGCAGCGCCTTTTTCATGACGACAAAGTGGGGTTCAACGCCGCCAAAGGGGAGTTTTTCTTCCGGAAAGAGCCAGTCGGCACCCTTTCGGTGGAGGGCAACGGCCGCGCATGTACCATGGTCGTTAAAGCATTAGAGCGAAAAGGGTACCAGGTGAACCGCTCATCCAGGGAGGAAATTCATGTGGCGGTGAGGGAAGGGCATAAAAATATCTCTCCGGAATGGGATCTGTTGATCAGGGAAAACCGCCGGACCTTTCATTCCATTTATGACCTGGTATCGGAATTGTGACTTTGTTTAACCACGGAGGACACTAAGAAGGCACAGAGGGCACAAAATAAATTGAATTTTCTCTGTGATCTTTGTGCCTCCATTGTGTCCTTTGTGGTTATTTTTTTCCTATTTCAGCCATTTATCCAGCCACTGAAAGAAAACCCTTTGCCAGAGTATCCCGTTCTGCGGTTTCAATACCCAATGGCTTTCGTCGGGGAAGAAAAGAAACTGTGCGGGAACATCCCTTAGCACAGCTGCATTGAAAGCCCCCATGCCCTGGGTGAATGGAATGCGGTAATCGTTTTCGCCATGGATGACCAGAATGGGGGTATCCCAATTCTGAACATAGCGGTGGGGGGAGAAGGAATAGGAGCGCTGGGCTGCCTTGTTGGAAGCCTCCCAGAAAGCGCCTTTCATATCGAAGTTCTCAAACCACATCTCCTCAGTGGTAACGTACTGCTGGTCAAAATTGAAGATCCCGCAGTGGGAAATAAATGCTTTGAACCTTTTCTGGTGATTCCCGGCGAGGTAATTGACAGCAAAGCCGCCGTAACTGGCTCCGACAGCCCCCAGCTTATCCTTGTTTACATATGTTTGACTGGCCAGGTCGTCTATGGCCGATAGCTGATCCAAAATGTTTTGTCCGCCATAATCCCCGCTAATCTGCTCCAGCCATTCCTGTCCGAACCCGGGTACTCCCCTGCGGTTGGGGGCGGTGATGATGTAGCCGTTGGCGGCCATCATCTGGAAATTCCAGCGGAAAGACCAGAACTGGTCAACGGTATTCTGCGGTCCGCCTTCACAGAACAACAGTGCAGGGTACTTTTTCGCTGGATCAAAATGGGGCGGGTAAATGATCCACGTCAGCATCTTTTTATTGTCGGTGGTGGTTACCCAAACCTTTTCCACTTTGCCCATAGTCAGCTGGTCCAGTATGCCCTTGTTTATGGTTGTCAATGTGGTTTCTGCCCCGGTGGCCGGATCAACCGCGTAAAGTTCAGCCGGCTGCGACATGGAAACCTTCATGGCGACCAGCTTGTCGCCTGCCCTGTCCAATGAGTTGTAGTTGTGGATTCCTTCCGTTATCCGGGTTATGGTGTTGCCGGGAAAGTCCAGTTTATACATCTGCAGCGTGGCTTCAAATGAGCTGATGAAAAAGAGCGACCGACCATCGGACGACCAGCACAGATTTTCCGAATTCTGGTCAAAGGAGGCTGAATGGTCTTTCTTTTCGCCCGATTTCAGGTCAGCCACAAACAACCTGACCTTGTCGGCTTCGTACCCGTCCCTTTCCATACTTTCCCATGCGATTTTGCTTCCATCGGGCGAGAAACGCGGCTTCCTGTCATAACCCATCATTCCGCTGGTGAAATTGCTGGTCTGCCCGGTAGCAGTATCATAAAAATAGAGGTCCGAATTGGTTGAGAGGGAATAGGCTTTGCCGGTCAGTTTTTTGCAGGTGTAAGCCAGTATTTTCCCATCAGGGCTCCAGTCAATTTCCTCTGTTCCACCGAAGGGTTTCATCGGTGAGTCGAAACGTTCACCTTCCATGATGTCCTTTTCATTGGTAACTTTTCCTCCGGAATAGTCAGCAATGAAAATGTGGTTGTAGGTATAGTCGTGCCAGCTGTCCCAGTGCCTGTACATCAGGTCATTCTCCAGCCGTGCGTTGGCCTTTGGCAGATCCGGGAAGAGGTCATGAATATCCTGATCCAGCTTAACGCTTTTGATAAGGAATATCCGGCTCTGGTCGGGACTGTAGCGGAATCCGGTGATGTCGGTTTCTGAAGCGGTAACCTGCACCGGCTGGGATCCGTCGGGGTTCATCTCCCACACCTGGGAACTTCCGGAGGCAGAGGAAAGAAACCCGATCTTCTTTCCGTCAGGGCGCCACTGGGGTGACGACTCCCCTTTCGGTGTATCCGTCAGTCTTACAGACTCCTTCTTTTCAATGTCGAGAAGGTAAATGTCACGGTAAGATTTGTTTTCAGGAACATTATACCAGGTGACGGTATAAACCACTCCTTTCCCATCTGGAGAAACAGAGGGTTCGGCCAGCCTGCCGAATGACCATAATACCTCCGGTGTCATAATGTCTGTTGCCAGTTTTGGGGTTTCCGGAACATAATTTCCGCTTTCCTGTTTAGGGTTTATGTGGCTACAGGCTGTTATAAGGGCTGCCAATACCCAAAATGCTGCTTTTCTCATTTTTTTTCTGCTAAGGTACAAAAGAAACCAGGTTAATCATCTGACAACGATTATTTGCTGCCATTTTTTCACAAGCACTGAAATGGCATAAATATTGATATATGTAGATATATAAATAACAAATAATTACATCATGAATCCTGGAATAACAAAAATGACTAATTTTGGAAGGTTTAAAGATCAATTGTTTAAATCTGTTATTATGAAGAGTGTAACGGGAGTATTGCTGGTCACTGCGCTGCTTGCTTCTTCCTGTGGCAACAGCAAGGCAAAAAGTGACCGGGATCAGGCAACAAAGGAAATGGTATCCGGCCTGGAAGCTGAACAACCAAAAATAGCTGATAACCCCTCCATCCCTGCTGCTGAAACAGCTCTGGTGGTTCCGTCTGAATCAGGAAATGACACGGTGGCAGCGAAAGGGGGAACCATTCTGCTTACCAAAACGGTGTTTCTGAAGAAGGTGTGGGATTATGAAAAGTCTCCGCAGCAGTGGGTATTTCTGGGTAACAGGCCTGCCATCATCGATTTTTATGCCGACTGGTGTGGTCCCTGCAAAATTGCGGCTCCTATTCTGGAAGAGATATCACATGAATTTGCCGGAAAGGTTGATATTTACAAGATTGATACCCAGAAGGAACAGGAACTGGCTTCGGTATTCGGGATCAGGGGAATACCTGCTTTCCTTTACATTCCTGCCAACGGAAAGCCGACCATGACGTCCGGAATTGCGAGGTCAAAGGAAGAGACAAAGGCGATGTTTGTGGACAACATCAAACAGATACTGAAGGTAACTAATTGATGATAACAGGTTAGCCCTTTGTAATCACTTACTTGATTGTTGGGGAAGCAGGAGGGAGAGGGAACGAAAAATAGACATTTGTACCCTTTCCTTCACTGCTTTCTGCCCTGAGTGAACCGTTGTTGATCCGGAGAAAATCCCTGCAGAGTATCAGGCCAAACCCGTTGTTATACCCGGCTGAACCTGTGGTACCGGCAACATGGCAGGTATCGGGGAAAAGCTGGTCAATTTGTTGTTTGGTCATCCCGATGCCATTGTCGGAAATGCAAAAGGTACATACGGCATCAGTAAGCTCATAACTAAATTTGATTTCCCCTCCGTTAACGCATGATTTGACGGCGTTGGCCAGAAGGTTCCGGATGATGGCGCCAAACATGTTTTCGTCCCCCCATATTGTGACAGGTGCCGGGAAGTTTTCGGTTATGACTACTTTTTTTCTTTTCAGGAAGGGTTTTGCATGGTTGTTCACCATTCTGAAAACAGTTATAGCCTCAAATGCCCTTATGTCCGGCTCTGTGATTTTCTCCATCTTCTTACTCCAGTCGAGGAGATCTGAAAGCAGTTGCATGGTGGATCCGGAAATATCCCGGATTTCTTTAAGGATTTCCAATTTTTCCCCTTCTTCAAACTCTTTCCAGTTGTGAATCAGGATATCTGATACACCCGAAATGGACGACAGGGAATCTCTGAGGTCGTGGGCAATAATGGAGTTAATTTTGCAGGCCGTGTTCATTCTTTACCAGGTTGTAAACCTGTAACAAAAATAAGACAATTTTTCAATTATCCGTATTTTCCGGAAGTTGCTTGTTCCTGCCCGGAGAAAAGAGCAGGATGGCATTCACCAGGTAGGCAGCGATAATCAGTCCGTAGCCCCAGTCCAAATGAAGGAACTCCTGAATAACTTTCCCGGTCAGCGCTGTCAGACCTCCGGCTATCATGGCAGCGAATGCTCTTTCCTTGTTAACTTTCCATCTCAGGATGCCGGCCAGTACAGGCAGGACAAAAGCTCCCGAGAAAAAGGCGAGGGACAGCAGGAGGGCCGACAGGACAGAGCTGAGGTGCCAGGCCAGCAGCAGGGCCAAAAGTCCGTTGAATACAATGAACAAGCGGGTAAGGTAAACCGATTTTTTCTGGTCCAGATCTCCGGTAATCAACCCTGAAAGGATCATCGAGGTGGTCAGCAGGGTGGTATCGGCAGAAGACATTACCGCTGAAAGCAACATGACTGCGAGAATCCCGATGACCCATGGAGGAAAGAATGCTTCGCCGGGGAACAACATTTTCCCGGGATCGGCCCCACCTTCCGCTGGATTAACCACTCCCAGGGAAGTGAGCAGGAAAGCAACAGCGATGACCAGGATAGCGGTCAGGATAACGCTGATCCGGGCGGTTTTTCCGTTTTTAGCGCAAAAGATACGGGAATAGATATCGGGACCTACTACAAAGGTTACTGAATAGGTAAGCATGAGCATAAGCAGGTCAAGCCAGGTGAAATGGTTGTTGAACAGGGAAAAAGGGAGTTGAGCTGCAGGAGCACCCCCACTGTTCGAATGGGTTTTCAGCAGGTTTAAGGTGATCAGCACCCCCAGGATGATCATGGCCTGGACAAAGTCGGTCCGCAGGATGCTTTTCTGTCCTCCAAGCAGGGTGTAAAGGATGAAAATGGCCCCGCAAACCAATGCCCCCTGCCGATAAGTCATCAGATCGAGGGAAGAAAGGATCCTTCCGCCGGCAATGATCTGCACGGCGATGATCCCGAGCCAGGCGGCAGGGATCATCAGGCTGGCAGCCCGGTCGGCTTTGTGCCCGTAAAACTGGCGGATCATTTCAGGAAGGGTGAAACGGCCCAGTTGTCTCACGCGGGGAGCAATGAAGGCCAGGATCAGCAGTCCGGCCGCGGCGCTTCCCAGGAACCAGATGGCAGCCCATCCTGCTTTCTGGGCGAGTTCCACCGTACCCATAAGGGCTGATCCGCCAATGATGGTGGCAAAAAGACTCCCCGTGATTTGCCACCACGAGCCCTTTTTTCCTGCTATATAAAAATCAGAAATGGTTTTTGCTTTGAAAAAGGAGTGGATACCAATACCCGTCATCAAGATAAAATAAGCAATAAGGATGATTGGTATTTCTGTCATGATATCATCTGTATAATATGATTAAATTGGCACATCACAGACCAGACTTCATTTTGCTTATTTCCTTAGAGCGGATGGATTTTGCCCCATTTTCCTGCTGAAAGTCCGGCTGAAATAGCTTTCCGAGAAAAATCCCGTTTCCCAGGCAATCTCTTTCAGGCTTTTGTCGGAATGAAGCAACAATTCTTTCGCCTTGATGAGGCGCAGGTTCAGGTGGTATTGACAGGGAGGCATCCCGGTGTATTGTTTAAAGAGTTTTCTGAAGTTGGAATATCCCAGGTTGAGATTTTTCGCTATTTCAGAACAATCAATTTTCTGATCCAGGTTTTGCTGTATGATCAGTTTCGATTTGTTGACGGCCTCTATGTCCGGTTTCCCTTCAAATTCACTGTCCAGTATGTTGGTGATCAATAAACTGATCAGATTAACCACTTCAGCGGATGCAGAGCATTGAAATCCGGGTTTTTCACCCTGGACATCCGCGATAATCTTTTGGAAGCTTTTCAGCAGGTTTTCCCTGAAGCCACATGGGATAACCGGTGATTTCAACAGCAGAGGGTGCGACATCAGCTGTCGTACCGCCTCTCCGTTAAACCCGACGTACCATTCAACCCAGCCTTTTTCCGGTATGGGTTTATACCTGTGCCAGATCCCCGGATACAGCAGGAAAACGGTACCGGACCTGATCCCGGTTTTTTCCTGCCTGGTTTCAAAAAAGCCTTCTCCTTCCGTAATATAAACGATCTGATATTCATTTAAAACCCTGCCATTGTCCCAGCGAAAATTATAACCTTTTGGGTGCATTCCCCGGGGATAATTCATGTCGGGTAAATATTTTGTTATGCCTGCAACAGTCAGAAAAATACCCCAGTTCTTATCTTCCTGGTTAGGGGCAAGGTATTTGAAAAAGTTGTTCATATTGTGTCAGAAAGTTAAAAAAGTAAGCCATTTAGTGTATTGTATTTTATCGGAAAACGGCATAACTTGGTGCTTTTTAATGTAGTCGTCTTTCCTGACAAAGAAAGCAAGAAATACGGAAAGTTTATTTAAAAAATTATGAAAATCGGATTGTTTGGCATTGGTCTGGACACCTACTGGAGCCAGTTTGAAGGGTTGTTGGACCGTCTGACACAATACCAGGAAATTATTAAAAGCAGGATCTCTGCCTTTGATGTTGAAGTGGTTGATGCCGGAATGGTGGACAATCCGGGAAAAGCCAGGGAAGCAGCTGAGGTGCTGAAGCAGAACGATGTTGAAATTGTTTTCCTTTACATTTCCACCTATGCCTTGTCATCCACCGTTCTGCCCGTAGCACAGCGGCTCAGGGTGCCTGTTATACTCCTGAATCTTCAACCGGTGCCACAAATGGATTATGCGGCTTTTAACCAGTTGGGCGACAGGGGTAAAATGACGGGTGTCTGGCTGGAGCATTGCCAGGCGTGTTCTGTTCCGGAAATTGCCAGCGTTTTTAACCGTTCAGGGATCTCCTATGATATAGTGACGGGTTTTCTCGACGATCAAATGGCCTGGAAGGAAATCGGTGAATGGTGTGAAGCGGCCCGGGTGTCAGCAGCTATGAGAGATAACCGGATGGGTATTCTGGGTCATTATTACGGGGGCATGCTGGATGTTTATACCGACCTGACCTTGCAATCAGCCACTTTTGGGACCCACTTTGAAATGGTAGAGATGTGTGAACTGCACAAGTTCAGGGAAGGGGTAACCAATAGGGAAATCAGCCGTAAGAGGGAAGAATTTTACAAGGTATTTGATGTATCGCCGGAATGTGAAGATTTTGAAATTGAGCGGGCAGTCCGGACTTCTGTTGCCCTTGACAAGCTGGTTGAATCCCGGAAGCTGAACGCTCTGGCCTATTATTACGAAGGGGAATCAGGAAATGATTATGAGAATATAGTTACTTCTGTTATTGCCGGGAATACCCTGCTGACGGGAAATAATATCCCTGTTGCCGGGGAGTGTGAGGTGAAAAATGCGCATGCCATGAAGATAATGGCGGAATTCAGGGCCGGGGGCTCTTTTTCAGAATTCTATCTGATGGATTTTACAGACGATGTGGTCATGCTGGGGCATGACGGCCCTGCCCATTTTGCCATTGCAGAAGGGCGTGTTAAACTGGTTCCCTTACCTGTTTTTCATGGCAAGCCGGGCAAAGGGTTATCCATTCAGATGACGGTGAAAAAGGGTCCGGTAACTTTGCTCTCGGTAGTGGAAGGGAAGGACGGCATCTTCCTGCTGGTGGCTGAAGGAGAATCGGTGACCGGTCCGGTTTTGCAGATCGGGAATACCAACAGCCGGTACAAATTTGGTCTCGGGGTGAAAGAGTTTACAGAGGCCTGGTCAAAACAGGGACCAGCGCACCATTGCGCGATTGGCACCGGTCACATTGCCGGGAAAATTGAGAAAATGGGAAAGATTCTGGGAACCCCGGTGGTCAGGATTTCATGAATTGGAATACATTCCGGAACATATACCTGTTCTGGATAACAACAGAATATAATCAACCTATTGTGTCATTTAAAAACTGTAATCTATGAAAAAAATGCGAAGTGGAGGCCTCCCGGGGACGGAGAGGCTGAACAGCCCGAAAACGAAAATTTTATTTTTGTTTTCGCTGATTGTTATGCTCACCTTCCAGGTGATTACTCCTGCAAAGGGTGCCACACCCGGTACAACGGGATCGGGAGATCCTGTAATGCAGCAGACCACCCGGGTAATTACCGGAACGGTTGTCTCTGATAGGGGAGATCCAATTCCGGGTGTCACGGTGGTGGTTAAGGGAACAACAACTGGAACGGTAACGGATCTTGATGGAAAATTCAACCTTGTCATTCCTTCCAATGCGCAAACGATCCTTTTTTCGTTTGTGGGGATGAAATCACAGGAATTTCAGGCCACCGGCAAGAGTACCTTTGATGTGAGGCTGGAGGAAGACCGGCTGGCGCTCGATGAAGTGATTGTAATCGGTTATGGAACCGCCAGAAGGCAGGAGTACACCGGATCGGTCAGTTCCGTGAAAATGGAAAATTCTCCGGTAGCCCTGGCTCCCAACACCAACGCACTGGAATCACTGAAAGGGAATGTGGCCGGTTTGAGCATAGGGGCGACCAATACGGCAGGGGGCGAACCCAGTATGGATATCCGGGGGCAGAACTCCATCAGCGGTTCAAACGATCCGCTGATCATCCTCGACGGGGTGATTTTCCCGGGAAGCCTGAACGATATCAATCCGAACGACATTGCAACCTTCGATGTTTTGAAGGACGCCGTTTCATCGGCTGTTTATGGTTCACGGTCTGCCAACGGGGTCATTGCCATCACCACAAAAAAAGGGAAAATCGGAAAGCCCATGATCACTTTTAACGCCTCGTATGGTGTCCAGACCTGGCAGAATGAGCCGGTCATGATGACAGGGGCGGATTGGGTCACATCGGTCAACGACAGGAATAAATATACTGCAGGATCCACCAACTGGATGAAAACAGGCGAACTGGCTAACCTTGCAGCAGGAAAAGAGACTGTCTGGCTTGACCATGTCACCAGGTTGGGTATGATCCAGGATTATCAGGTCACTTTTTCCGGGGGCGCCGAAAATATAAATTACTACCTGTCAGCTTCTTATAACGGCAATAAAGGAATTGTGGTCGGTGATGATTTTACACGGCTTTCCCTGTTGACCAAGCTGAAAACCAACATTACCAAATGGCTGGAATTAGGCGTTGACGGCAGTTATTCAAAACGGGATTATTCAGGGTTTTCAGCCAGTATCGCTCAGGCTCAGATGATATCTCCCTATGGGGTCTTCTACCGGGATGAAGAGAATAAACTACTGGAGAAATATCCCTATACACAATCAGCCATTCACCCCTTGTGGGGAGTGGACGACGGAACCCGGGACAACCTGGATGTCAGGAACAGCTACCGTTTAAATAGTTATGTGCTGCTCAGCATCCCCTGGGTGAAAGGATTGTCTTACCGCTTGAATTACCTGGTGAACCAGGATAAGAACCAATCGGGTAACTTTGCCTATGAAACTTATTATGTTGCGGAAGGGGAAGGGCTCGCCCGATATGAACCGGCCAGGTTGGTCGGATTTTTATCCCAGTCCAACGGGAACATCAACAACAACCGGACCGACAGTTATGTATTTGACAACATCCTGAATTATAAACAGTTGTTCGGGAAACACGGGGTGGATGCTACCCTGGTGGCCACCCGTGATTACCGGCGCTGGGAAGAAGTGAATACTACTGGGAATGATTTCGCGGCCAACGGCAACACTACCCTGGGTATGCTGGGGCTGTCGAAGGCCACTGTTCAGAAAGTTTTCATCAGTGCAGACGAAAGGGCCAATGTTGGTTACCTGGGACGATTGAGTTATTCCTTTGCCGACAGGTATTTCTTTTCGGGGGCGTTCCGAAGGGATGGTGCTTCGGTGTTCGGCTCCAACATGAAATGGGGGAACTTTGCCTCTGCCGGTCTGGCCTGGAGAATCACCCAGGAAAAGTTCATGAAGAATTTTGAACCGCTGAATAACCTGAAGCTGAAATTGTCCTGGGGTCAGAACGGGAACCAGGGAATTGGCCCTTACGGGACCCTCTCCCAGGTAGCCAACGGATCCTCCGGAGGTTACCGGTACCAATGGTCCAATGCGCAGGGAAAGGTGAGTTATGGTTTGGTACAGTCTACTTTGGGCAATTCAGACCTGGGATGGGAAAAAACAGAATCGTGGAACGGAGGATTTGAGTCAGTGTGGCTGAAAGAAAGGATTTTTGTTGATTTTGATGCCTATGTCTCCAAAACCACTGATCAGATTTTTGTCAGACAGATACCCGTAATGTCGGGATTCAAGACCATCACCACTTCCATGGGACAGGTGAACAACAGGGGATTTGAAGTGACGGTCAGGACGGTGAATGTGAAAACCAAAGATTTGGTATGGAATTCTTCCGTTACCTGGTGGATGAACAGGAACAAACTGATCCATCTCTATGGAGATGATCTTGACGGAGACGGCAAGGAGGATGATGACCCCGGAAACAGCCGTTTTATCGGGAAGTCACTGGGAGCGATTTACGGATATAAACAGGATGGCATTGTGCAGTCGGAGGATACGGAGTATAAAACCCTTACCTCTGCTGCCGACGGAGATCCGAAGTATGTAAGCATTGATGAGACTGCCGGAATACAGTCAACCGACCGTCAGATTCTGGGGTACAATAAGGAGAATTTCAGACTTAGTCTCAGTAACACGGTAACCTGGAAGAATATTGACCTGTACGTGATGCTGTCCGGAAATTTCGGCGGGAACGACTATTACCTCAGACCGAATCCCAACGCTTATATGTCAAGAACCGACCGGTTCAACGACAATCATGAATACATCCCGTATTGGACACCTGAAAATAAGAGCAATGAATATCCATCGGCCTATTATTCCAACGATGGCAGGTTCCTCGGCTTACAGTCGCGTGGTTTTGCCAGGATACAGGATGTTTCCCTGTCCTACACCTTTGACCAGCCCTGGGTCAAAGAGGCTAAAATCAGTTCATTTAAACTGTACATCAGTGGTAAAAACCTCGCAACCTTTACGAACTGGCAAGGTGGCGATCCTGAAACGGGCACACAGGTGAGGGAAAATACCTTCCCTGTACCTACTACCTACACCCTTGGCGCCACGTTGACTTTCTAACCTTTAAAAACTGAAGAGAAATGAAAAAGATATTAGCAATAAGTGTCTGGATGTTATTTCTGGTGATCGGAAATATGAGCTGTGAATCCGACAATGAGTTTCTGAGAGAAAATCCGGAAACCTTTTATACAGTGGACAATGTGTTTTCCACATCAGCCCAGGTTGATCAGGTGGTGGTATCCATTTATTCCCATTTAAGGGATCTGTGGGCCAATCCGACAGAACAGGGCTGGATATTTGCGTTCAGGGGCAATGGCTCGGATATGTTTGATGTAGCCAGCATCAGGAGAGGCAGCCAGTTCAACAATTATGGGAACATCAGCCCGCTGAGCGCCAATTTCTATGAGAACTACACGACCTGGTATTATGTTATCAACCGCACCAATCTGGCGCTTTGGGCAGCTGAACTACCCCAGATTTCCTGGTCGTCTGCTGCCGAGAAAGCCTATGTGGTGGCGCAGGCCCGTTTCTTCAGGGCATTCGCCTATAAGAACCTGGGGGAACTGTTCGGTGGTGTTCCTATTGTAACAGAAATTACAACGGCGCCCAAGTACGATTATAAACGAGCTTCAAGGGCTGAAACCTACCAGTTTGCCATCACTGAAATGCTGGCCGTGGAAAACGATTTTCCTGAAACAACTGTAAATGGCGGACGTTTGGTAAAAGGCGCACTTCAGCACAACCTGTGTGAACTTTACCTGGCCCTGGGTACCCAACTGGCTGCCGAAGGCAAAGTTACGGAGTCAAAAGCGGCATTTGCCAGTTCCATCGCTTTTGGTGACAAGGTCATCAACGGGGGGACTTTCGCATTGATGAATGCCCGCTTTGGTACCCGAAAGAGTGAAAACACCATATTCTTTGACATTTATAAAGGAGGAACTTTCGCTCCGGCCAACAAGGTGGATACCCTTCAGCAACAAACCAATTATTACTGGGATTTGTTCCAGGAAGGAAATGTGAATTTTCAGGACGGCAATAAGGAGTGCATCTGGTCGATGCAGATCGACTACGCGGCATATAAACTGGAAGACGGTAGATCCAAGTTGCCCTATTCCAGGACGTACGGACCCGTTTTCAGGGATGGTTCCAACAAGCACCTCACCGGCACCAATGAAGAAGTGGGCGGAAGGGGTATTTCTCAGATCGTTCCAACCATGTATTCCCGCGATGAAGTCTATGCCGATAAATGGGCTGCCGATATGCGCAACACCGATGCGGTTTTCCGCAGAAGGTTCAAAGGGAATGTCACCGGATTGCCCTATTACATGAAAGATGTTCCATGGAGTGCCATGTATAGCGGAACAGCGGATCCGAATACGAATAAGAACAATGCGAGTCTATGTTATCCGGTTTCCTGCAAAATTGCAACCGACAAATACACCGGACTTGCCGAGGGTGAGAACCGCAGTAATTTGTTCAGGGATGATTATTTTATCCGTCTTTCCGAAACCATTTTGCTCAGGGCAGAGGCTAAACAGCGCAACGGCGACAAAGCCGGGGCTGCTGCTGATGTTAACCTGCTGAGAACCCGTGCCAAATGCAGTTATCTCGTAACGGCTGCCGATATGGACGACAAATTCAACCTGATCCTGGACGAAAGGGCCCGTGAGCTGGTGTATGAAGAATGCCGGTGGAATACCCTCCTCAGGATGGGTGGGACTATTGCGGTCGACCGGATCAAGAAATATGCCTTCTGGCCGGAGGCGGCAACAACCCTCACTTTCAACTATAACCTGTGGCCTATTCCGCAGTCGGTCATTGATACCAACAAGGGGGAAATTCTGGAACAAAACCCGGGCTGGAGTAAATAAAGGCTATTGCAGATGTTATATTGAAGACATTTCTTTGGTCATCCCGTACTTGTTTTGGGATCTGATTCGCCTATTGACGGTGGGGTAAGATCCCGAAACAAGTACCATTGGGAATTTTCCCAACTGTCTGAAAATGAACTACGAAAGTTTCCCCTCCTCCCCGAAGCTATCGGGGCAGGAGGGGTGGCTCCGCCCACAGTTTTGTTTAATGGTCTGATCACCATGCGGAGACGGGGTGGTTACAGCTCCCTGTCATCTTCACATTGTGTCCATTTTTTTCTGGGTTTTTACTGCCAATGACAGATAAAACCGCAACTTGCATGAATGAGGTCCCTCACCACTCCTACCCACGACCCAGACAACGTGGTTCGGGATCTTTTGCCCCTATGGTGCCGGTTACAGATCTGACAATCTTGGTGATCAAAATAATTTCCCTTTTTTAACAGACAACAATTTTTACCTTACCATCATGATTAAAAATTGGTTTCTCCTTACCCTGACGACTTTGTCTTGTCATCTTCAAGGGCAGGAATTTTTCCGTTCACTGCATACCAGCCTGGCGGTCAATCCGGCCGAGCTGGAAAGCTCCTTCCGCACCCCTCCTCCGGAATCCCGGTTGCGTTGTTACTGGTGGTGGCTCAACAGCATGGCCACCAAGGCCTCCATCACCCGTGATCTGGAGGAGATGAAAGTCAAAGGGTATGGGGGCGCTTCCATCGTGGATGCAGGAAGCTCCAATTACCAGGTGGCGCTGAAAACAGCTGCAGGGCCGGTTTTTATGAGCCCGGGGTGGATGGAACTCTATTCCCACGCCGTAAAAGAAGCGCAGCGCCTCGGAATTGAGCTGAGTGTGAATGTGCAGAGTGGCTGGAATCCGGGCGCTCCCTCCATCACTCCCGAATTTGCCATGAAAAAAATTGTGTTTTCGGAAACCATCGTTAAAGGCGGGGGATGGGTGGAGACTGAGCTTCCGCAACCCGATTCCAAAATTTTGTACCGGGATATCCTGGTTCAGGCCATTCCGAGGCCGGCCTTTGATTCGCCGGTGAAAGACAGCGCCATCACCAGGTGGGCCAAAAAATCGTTCAACCAACCTATGGGATGGCAGGGTATATATCCCCTCCATGAACTCAGGGAAGGATTTGACCACCCCGTGAAAGTCGCAGTAATAAAACAGGAACAGGTGGTTGACCTGACTGGTCGCTATGACGGGAAGCTCCTGCGCTGGGAAGCCCCGGCAGGCGATTGGATCGTTCTCCGCTACGGCTATACCTGTACAGGAGCAAAAACTTCCACCAACAGCGACGGATGGGAAGGACTTTCCATGGACCACCTGAGCCCGGATGCTTTCCAATTGTTTACCAATACCGTTATCCAGCCTTTGATCAATGTCGCCAAATCAGCCGGGAACAGTGTGAAGTTTCTTCAGACCGACAGCTGGGAAATGGGAGTGGTCAACTGGACTGCCAATTTTCCTGCTGAATTCAAAAGACTTCGGGGTTATGCTCTTGAACCGTACCTTCCTGTATTGGCCGGCAGGGTGGTGGAAAGCCAGGAGGTTTCCAACCGCTTTCTGCACGATTTCCGGAAGACGGTCGGCGACTGCGTGAAAGAGAATCATTACCAGTTGTTTTACAACCTCGCCCATAAGCACGGGATGGGAATCCACCCTGAATCAGGAGGGCCTCATTCAGCGCCGGTTGACGCACTAAGCGTGATGGCCATCAGCGATTTTCCGCAGGGGGAGTTCTGGGCGATGTCAAACACCCACCGGATTACCGATGCAGCACGGCTGGCAGTCAAACAAAGCGCCTGTGTGGCCCATACCAACGGAAAAAGGTTAGTGTCCGCTGAAGGTCCCACCTCCATAGGGCCACAGTGGGAAAGAGCACCCCGGGAACTGAAAAGCAATCTGGACCGGATATTCTGTTCCGGAGTCAACCGCATCGTGTGGCATACCTTTACTTCTTCCCCCAAAGAATTTGGCCTTCCGGGAAACGAATACTTTGCCGGCACGCACCTCAATCCGAACGTAACCTGGTGGAACCAGGCAGGTGACTTCATCAGCTACCTCAACCGGTGCAGTTTTATGCTCCAGCAGGGATTATTCGTGGCGGATGTGCTCTACTATTACGGGGATGACGTTCCCAATTTTGTTTTTCTCCGCGAGGAATATCCTGAACTGAATTTTGGCTACGACTGGGATAAATGTTCAAAAGATGTCATAATGAACCGGCTTGCCGTTCAGGAAGGGCAAATTCACCTGCCCGACGGAATGCGTTACCGGGTGATGGTATTGCCCCCTGACCAGACCATAGACGTGGCTGTACTCCGGAAACTGGAGAAACTGGTCGCCGACGGGATGACCCTGGTCGGACCGAAACCGCTGAAAGCTACCGGACTGACGAATTATCCGGCCAGTGATGCGGAAGTGATTGAAATTGCCGGGCGGCTTTGGGGTAAGACAGATGGTAAATCGGTTGTGGAGAACCGGTTCGGAAAGGGACGGGTGATCTGGGGCCGGAATATCAATGAGGTGCTGGCAGAAATGCAGGTCATTCCCGATTTCAGCTTTAAGGGAAATCATCCACGGACCGCCATTGATTACATCCACCGGACCACCGCTGAGCAGGAGATCTACTTTGTGGCCAACCGCTTCAGCCGGATGGAATTTAACGACTTCACCTACCGGTACCAGACCACGCTTCCCGACCGTTACGAGCAGACGGAATGCCGGTTCAGGGTGAACGGAATGGTCCCGGAGATCTGGGACCCGGTGACGGGCGATACCAGGGAGATAGTTGTTTACCGGGAAGAAAACGGATACACGGTGATTCCCCTCCATTTCGAACCGGATGGATCAAAATTCATTATTTTCAGAAGAGCAGCCCAGCCACGGCACATCACGGAAATAAGGAAAGATGACCGGCCCCTTTTCCCTGCATTCGGATTTGAAACGAAAAGTTTTCCTTATCTGGAATTGAAGAAAAAGAACAGGGAAACAGTAGCGGAATTTTATGTTCCGGGAGTGTATGAATTCATTTGGTCAGATGGGAAAACCAGCCGGGTGAAATTCACAGAACCCTTGTCAGAAAAGGAACTCTCCCCGGAGTGGACGCTGAATTTTGATCCGGCATGGGGACCTGACAGGCCAATCGCTGTGAAGGAATTGAAATCCTGGATAAAATTTGACGAACCGGGAATAAAATACTTCTCCGGAACCGCAAAATATACCAATACTTTCCAGGTCGGGAAAAGGAAGAAGAACCAGAAAATGATCCTTGATCTGGGGAATGTTCTGGAGATGGCGTCCATCCGGATCAACGGGCATCAGATGCCGGTCTGGTGGAGCGCTCCCTTCCGTTTTGACATCACAGATTACCTAAAAACTGGAAACAACCTACTGGAGGTGGAAGTGGTGAACATGTGGCCCAACCGCCTGATCGGGGATGGAAAATTGCCGGAGAATCAGAGGAAAACACGCACAAATGTGGTGAAATTCAACGGGCCGGATGCAGACCAATACCTGAGGGAATCGGGGTTGCTGGGCCCGGTAAAACTGATGATGGTTCCGTTGAAAAGTTTCTGAACAGTCGGAAATCGGATCAGATTATTTCTTTGCCAGACTGGCCTTTGCTTCATCGACTGTACCCACGAAATTGATCCTGCCGAATTTATTGCTCTCTGATATGAAATCTTTCAGGCTTCCACTGGTCAGATCGGAAAAGTCCCCGACTATGGCCAGGTACATCCTGTAATTGGAGAATTTCTGGAGGATATCACCGGCCAGGCGGGTTTTCAGGTCGAAAAAAAGAGGATCCAGATGGCTGGCCTGCAGGATGAGCCTGTCGGAGTCCAGGTAGCGCACTTCAGCCATCAGGTCCAGGGCATCCTGAACATCTCGGATAAGGATTTGATCTGATAGTATTTCAGCAATTTTCAGACCTTCCTGTTCTGTTATTTCGATTTTCATTTTCCTGTTTTCTGATCCGGAGTTTCCTTAACCGGTTCCTCTTTGTACAAACCCTGCCTGGAAAGCAGGTGATCCAGGTTGGCCAGTCCGTACACAACCACTGCGGTCACCACCGCCGTATGGTTCTGGTATTCCGGTATGCTTTTGTTGAAAAGATCCCTTTCTGTATGCCAGATTTCCCCGTAATTAAAGTCATATCCCTTAGGATCAGCCGTTCCGAAGGAGAGGGTGGGGACTCCATTCATCGCAAAATAAGCATGATCGGAACCACCGGCGAAAATCGGAATTGGTCTGGGGGCTTCCGTCCGTTTGTTCAGCGTGAAAGGAAATTCCGGGTTAATGGTGTTAAGGGGCTCACATACCTTTATAAAATCATCGTACATGGCGTCCGGTACGGTAAGGCTGTTGGCGACGGTTGGCCCGCCATCGCGGTTGAAATAATTGGAGATGCGGGGAAGTGTTTCCTTGTTTTTCCTCACCCAGCTTTTGGATCCCAGCAATCCAAACTCTTCGGCGGCCCAGAGGGTAACCAGAATGCTCCTTTTGGGCTTACCCCCGGCAGCCATAATCATGCGGGCTGCTTCCATGGCCGGTGTGATGCCGGAACCATCGTCGACGCCCCCTGTGGCCACATCGAAGGCATCCAGGTGGCCGCCCATCATGACATATTCTTCAGGGTATTTGCTGCCACGGATCACCCCGATGACGTTGTGGTATTTTACAGGGCCCATTTTGAAGTGGTTGCGGATGTCAAATTCAAGCTGGAAATATCTCCTTTCCTTCACCATTTGCTCAATGATTTTGAACTGGTGCTCGTCCAGTTTGATGTCCGGAATGGTGGGCAGGGTCTCAAAGGTCATCTTATCCAGGTTTTTGCGATCGTAGAGGACACGGATGGGTACGGTGCTTGACTG
>Ga0105102_10000046_pt1 | contig 26884 bp, 22 predicted proteins | sample PPLLaktember2015_FD_87032 | JGI IMG/M metagenome (GOLD analysis project Ga0105102, IMG submission 87032) | Freshwater sediment microbial communities from Prairie Pothole Lake near Jamestown, North Dakota, USA - PPLs Lake P7 Core (6) Depth... | ecosystem: Environmental > Aquatic > Freshwater >...
CTAAAATTCCGATAAAAGACACAAAAATCTTAAGCCTTGTCTATACTCCGGGTGTTGCTGCGCCGTGCATGGCGATTGCAAGAGACCCTGTAAAGTCTTATCTCCTTTCAAGCCGCGGGAACACGGTCGGGATTCTGACGGATGGTTCCGGATTATTCCGTCTAGGTCATGCCGGTCCTGAGGCGGCTCTCCCCGTCATGGAGGGAAAATCGGTAATATTCAAAACTTTTGCTGGCGTAGATGCTCTTCCCATCTGTCTTCGAACGAAAGATCCGTACGAGTTCATTGAAACAGCGCTCGCTCTCTCATCCACTTTCGGGGCTTTCTGCCTTGAAGATATTTCAAGTCCGCAGAGCTTTACAATTACAGATCATCTCGGGAGAGGCGCCAATATTCCTGTATTCAATAATCACGGGATCGGGGTGGCAATTTCAGTTCTTGGAGCTCTTATCAATTCGATGAAAGTTGTGGGAAAAGATCTCCTGAATGCCAGGGTCATAATAAACGGCGCGGGCATGGCCGGACTCGCGACAGCGGACCTTCTTGTAAAAGCCGGAATAAAGCAGGTGGTGGTTTGCGACAGAGACGGCGCCCTGTACAAGTACCGGCTGAAAGGCATGAACTGGGCCAAGTGGGAAATCGTTCAGAAAACGAATCCTGACAAACTGACAGGAACGCTTGAACAGGTTTTGAAAGGAGCTGATGTTTTTATAGGGCTTTCTTCAGGAAATGTTCTAAACGGGGAGATGGTCAAATCAATGGGAAAAGATCCCGTTGTTTTTGCCCTTTCGACGCCGAACCCTGAGATAATGCCGGTAGAAGCAAGGCAGGCCGGGGCAAAAGTCATGGTCTTCAACAGAGCCGATTTCCCGAATCAGTCCGATGTCGCAATGGTTTTTCCCGGCTTTTTCAGGGGGCTTCTTGAAACAAGAGCAGGTAAAATAAATAATACCATGGCCCTTGCTGCTGCTCAGGCTCTTGCCGACTGTGTGGGGCCGGATGAGCTTGCTCCCGAGCATGTCATGCCCAGGATATTTGATTTCAGCATCGCTCCCAGAATTGCTCAGGCTGTTGCCAAGGCCGCCGTTGAGACCGGAGAGGCCAGGGGGGATGTCGATCCCACCTTGATTGCCGACATGACGCGGAGGTTTGTTTATGAGGGGCAGTGGCCGATTCAACCGCCTTCCCAGAAAAAACAGTCTATTGCCGAAGAGTCGATGGAGCTGCACAGAAGGTACCGGGGCGTTCTTCAGATAAGAAGCAAGATAGCGATAAAGGATAATTACATTTTAAGTCAGTTTTATATGCCTCCGCTTGCCGAAGTTCCGGCAAGGATGATCCGGGAAAATCCGGAGACGGTGTACGACTATACCGCCAAAGGGAACCTTGTTGCGATTGTCACGGACGGAAGCGCGGTTCTTGGTCTTGGAAATATCGGGCCGAGAGCGGCGATGCCTGTCATGGAAGGGAAAGCAATCCTTTTCCAGACATTTGCCGGAGTGGAAGCTTTCCCTATCTGCCTCTGCACCCAGGAGGCAGACAAAATTATCGAGATTGTAAAGAGGATGAGCCCGACTTTCGGAGGAATAAATCTTGAAGATATCTCTGCGCCGCGCTGCTTTTATATAGAAAGGCGGCTTAAGGAGGAGATGGATATTCCCGTCTTTCATGACGACCAGCACGGAACGGCCATAGTTGTGACGGCGGCGCTTCTAAATGCGCTTAAGATATCCGGTAAGAAAGCCGAAAACGTGAAAGTCGTGATAAACGGAGCCGGAGCCGCAGCCATCGCGGTCTGCAAGCTTATCATGGAGATCGGAATAAGGCAGGTTATCCTGTGTGATACAAAGGGAGCCATATATGCCGGAAGAAAGGAAGGGATGAACTGGATAAAGGAGGAGATAGCCCTTCAGACCAATCAGGATAAAATCACAGGTGATCTTGCGGCCGCGGTAAGAGGGTGCGATATTTTCATAGGCCTTTCCGTTGCAGGTGCTCTCTCCAAAGATATGATTTCAACCATGGCCGAGCGTCCGGTGATATTCGCGCTCGCGAATCCGACGCCGGAAATACTTCCGGACGCGGCAAAAGAGGCCGGAGCGTTTATTGTGGCCACCGGGAGGTCGGATTTTCCGAATCAGGTCAACAATTCGCTCGTTTTTCCGGGAGTGTTCAGGGGAGCTCTTGATGTCCGCGCGAAGATGATCAATGAGGAGATGAAGATCGCAGCGGCAAGGACCATAGCCGAGCTTGTTTCAGAGAATGAGCTTTGTCCCGAATATATAATTCCGAAAGGAATGGATTTTAAGGTTCCTCCGGCTGTCGCGGCTGCGGTTGCAAGGGCCGCGATGAAAACAGGGGTCGCCAAAATAGAGGTTGATCCTGAAAGCATTGCCCAGAGGACGCGTACGCTCATATATGAGGGAGAACCCGGATATCATAAAGAGGACTGCGTGTTCTAAATTTAAAGATGTATAGCGGTTCTAAAAAATATGTTTAAGTTTGGGTATGGATGTTATGTGATCCGCAGAAACAATGCCATACCCAAACAAGACTACTCATATAGGAATATTATTATGATAACCGCTATAATTTCACATTATCTGAACATTCCCGGCGGCGGTCCGTTATCGGGAGGTCCTGCAAATGCCTGGGCAATCTTCATCCATTCGGCAGCCACATCACCCCTGATCTCCAAACCGGTATCATCCGGATGACGGCGCTGTGTTACAACCAGGCAAAAGTCTTCAGCCTTACCCCGCACCAGATCTGCGGCATTTTCGGATCCCCAGATCCAGAGGCTTCTCGAAGGTGCGGTCAGCTCGACGCGGACCGGTTTTTCCGGAACAGGCAGGCTCCGGTTTGCAAAACTCCAGCCGAATGTTCTTATTCCGAGGTGGGCGATATGGCGCAGTCTGTCGCCCGGAGCACGCCTTATTTTTAGAGCGTCTGCAACATCCTGCCCGTGAGCCCATGTTTCCATAAGGCGGGCAGTTACAAAGGATTTCGCGCTCATCGGAGGGCCGTACCACGGCAGGCGGGCTTTAGGAGCAAGATTAACAAGCTCATTCATGAGCAGAGAGCGTTCGGTTCGCCACCATGAAAGAAGCTCTGAAACGCTCATCCGCCGTCCTCGCGCAAGAGTCCTTTGGCTGAAGGTATCAAAACTGTCGAGATCTTTGAAAAGGAGCTCAGAGCTTAGCGCAAAAGCAGCGGCGTCTGTTATGGCCTCTCTTGCCGCAGCGTCAAAAAAGGCTATATGGGAAATCTGCTCTTTTATACTCCACCCGGCACAATGGGTTATAAGCGCCCATCCGGTTTCATCCAGTTTTGCCACAATATCGTCCAAACCCTGATACTCGTCCTCCAAATCCCGGCAAATCTCTTTCATTTTTTTCTCCTTGAATCAGTATCCGGACATTTTGAAAATAATCTCGCTCATTACCTCGCTTGCCCCGCCGCCGATGGCAAGCAGTCGGGAATCACGATAGGCGCGGGATGTCCATGTCTCATTCATGAAACCCATGCCTCCGTGCATCTGCAGGCATCCGTCGGTAACCTTGTTTATAAGATTCCCCGCAAGGAGTTTTCCCATGGATATCTCACAGGTCACATCCATGCCGTTTTCTTTCATCCGGACAACATGGTATGTCAACTGCTGTAATGCTTCTGTTTCCGCCAGCCACTCTGCAATGCGGTGCCGCAATACCTGTTTGGTTATCAGTGGTTTGCCGAAAACGATCCGTCTTTTGAGATGGTCGGCAGTCCGGTCGATAAATTTTCTGCATGAAATGTATGCCATGGGCAGTACGGCAAAACGTTCATGCTGGAACTGCATCATCTGGTGGATAAAGCCCTGGCCTTCTGTGCCTATCAGATTTTCAGCCGGTATTTTCATGTCATCGAAAAACAATTCAGCAGTGTCGGAGGAGCGCATGCCCATCTTATCGAGTTTTTTGCTTACCACAAAGCCGGGAAGATTGGTCGGGACCACAAAGAGAGAGAAGGAATGGTGCCCCTTATCTTCGCTGGTGCGCGCGAGTAAAGTCAGAAAATCGGCCTGGGTTCCGTTGGTTATGTAGGTTTTGGAACCGTTCAGAATGTAATAATTTCCTTCACGTTTTGCAAATGTGGTTATGGCGGATACGTCTGAACCAGCTCCCGGCCCGGTGACGGCGATGGCGCCTACCATCTCTCCGGCTATTGACGGTTTGAGATAGGTCTCCTTCAGATATTCGCTTCCGAATTCGGCAATAGCCGGGGTGGCCATATTCGTCTGGACTGAAATGGCCATCGGAACTCCTCCGCAATTAATATCAGCCAGCTCTTCGAGAAAGGCGGTCTCGGCCCAGAAATCCATCTCCTGCCCTCCGTACTTTGCATCATAGCGGATTCCGAGAAAACCGAGATCCCCCATTTTTTTGAAGAGATCATGCAGCGGAATTATGCCCTTCTCCTCCCATTCATCAACATACGGATTGATCTCCTTTTTTACAAAGTCTCTTACCGCATTGCGAACCATTACAGATTCTTTATTGAAGTATAAATCTTTGGCCATATATCAGTTTCCTTTCTTCCTGATATTGTTTATCCCAAGAATAGCCCGTGCTTCCGCCGCTGAAGCCACTTCCCTGCCTGTTTCACGGACAATTTTTATCAGAGCCTCCACAAGCCGGCCGTTGTCGGTCGCCTTTTCTCCATTTGGGAGATAGAATGTATCCTCAAGGCCGGTTCTGACATTCCCGCCGAGTTCGATGCATTTGCGGTGAAGATTCCATATTTTTTCACGCCCCGGCCCGGTTGCTATAACCTGCCAGTGCGCATTCGGGGGAAGCTCATCTTTCAGAATGGGCAGAAGATCGCCTCTTGCCGGCATTCCGGAATCGACGCCCATTACAAAAGAAAGATGAGGATCGCCCTTGAACATTCCGCACGCCTTGTACATGCCTACGCTGCGCACAATTCCGGTGTCGAAGCATTCGAATTCGGGGACGATGTTGCCGGCCGTCATCACATCCAGAAACGCCTTGACCTTTTCAACCGGATTGTCGAAAAGGATGGGAGGCCACGCCCAGACACCGTCCTGACGGATCTTAAGATAGTTGAGCGAACCGGCGTTGCATGCGGCCATGTCTGGCTTAAATTCCCTGAGGCAGGCGAGCGGCCCCGATATATCAGCCCCCATTGTGCCGGTGCTCATGTTGATAATCATTTCGGGAACTATTTCCCTGATCGCGGCAAGTATATCCCCGACCTCCTTCAAATCCCATGTGGGCCAGGCCCCGGCTCCGGGCTTCTGAGACCTGAAATGCGCATGAACTATCGTGGCACCGGCATCGAAAGCCTGCTTCGAGGCGGCGGCCATCTGTTCCGGAGTAACAGGCACGTTAAAACGGCCCGGATCGGTCAATACGCCCGTAATGGCACAGGTTACAACCACCTTGTTAATATCGGACATTTTTACTCCTCTCCTTCTAGATCTTTATGCATTATTTGCCGGTAAACAGCGGTTCACGCTTTTCGAGAAAGGCCATGATTCCCTCACGGGCATCCTGAGTCGCAGCCACCTCCGAAATCTTTTCAGCAAGAAGATCGAGGGCCTGCTCAAAGGGCATATCGGCTGTCTCATAGAAAGCCTCTTTGCCGATCTTCATGCCTATGGGGCTCTTTTTCACCAATACTTTCAAAATCCTGTCAACTTCAGCATCGAGATTTTCAGGTTCGGCAATCCGGGTAATGAGTCCCATTTCAAGGGCCTGACGGGCGGTCAGCTTTTCACCAAGCAGGGCCATCTCCATGGCTTTTTTTCTTAAGACATTTCTGAAAATCAGCGCGCCGATCACCATCGGGAAAAGGCCGACATTTACTTCCGGCGTTCCGAAAGTCGCCTTGCTGCCTGCGATAACTATGTCGCAGGCGAGCATAAAACCGGTGCCTCCGGCGACGCAGGAGCCGTTTACCTTTGCCACAGTCGGTTTGGGAAATCCGGCGAGCTTTTTTAACAGGTCGGCATATTTTTTAAACACCGGCATACCGTCGTTTCCGGCGAGGCCGGCCCCGAGATCTGCGCCTGCGCAAAAAGTCCGGTTGCCGGCGCCGGTAACACAAATCACGCGGACATCGGGATTTTCAGCAGCTTCGTCGAGGTATCGGTGAAAAAGATCAAGCGCCTCGATGCTGATGGTATTGCGCTGATTTTCGCGGTTTATTGTAAAATAAGCGACATTATCTTTCACATGATAGAGCAGATGAGGGGTATCCATTCTCAATCATCTCCTTTTTTTCTATTTCAACAAGTATCTGCCCGGGAGCAACCCTGTCATTTATGCCTGCATTTATCCTGACCACAGTGCCGTCAAAGGGGGCGCATAAGGTCGTCTCCATTTTCATTGCGCTTACCACAATGACCGCCTGTCCCTTATCAACGCGGTCACCTATCGACACGGGTATAGACACAACAACGGCAGGCATCGGGGGTGTAATCTTATCCGGAAGATCGGGACGACGGCTCTTCTGGATTATTCCTTCAGAGGAATCGAGATCCTGCACAATATATGACCGGCCGTTGATAACAATGTTTTTCCCTTCAGAACAGTCGGCCACAAAGACATTGACATTTTCCGCCCGGCTGCCGTTTTGAACCTTCATATTAATAAAAAAGTCTGAAACAACCGAATAATCTACGGTATATTTTTTGCCCCCGAGCATAATTTCAGCCTGCGTATCTTCGTTAATGCTGACATCGGCATTATAATCGGTCTGCCCGGTTCTGAGACTGAAATCCATTTGTTTTTTCTCCTTCGGTTTCGCAATTCGATATTCTATATCCGATGTTCAGATTTGTCACAGCCGCCAGTTTCCTAACGTATTCCAGGGGCCGGCCTGCGCGGTTGTTGCGTCAGCAGAAGTTTTCCGCCTTTTTTTCCCGGAAATTTCATCGATAATACAGGCTATAAGCGCCAAATCGGTTTCATCGCCGGCTTGTTTCCAGTCATTAAAATAGGCGGCTATGAAATCGGTTGATGTTTTTCCGTCGCAAAAGGCTTCTGATGCCAGAACATCCATTAAAAAGGGAACAGGTGTTTTGATTCCGAGAACAACATATTGCGACAGAGCGTTTTTCATGCGGGCGATTGCCTGCTTTCTGTCGGGAGCCCATACGATCAATTTTGACAGGATGGGGTCGTATTCAACGGGGATTTCAAATCCAGTATAAATGCCGGAGTCGTTTCTGATTCCAGGGCCTGAAGGCTTTTGCAGAAAGGTGATTTTTCCGGGGCAGGGCATAAACCCGTTTTCAGGGTCTTCGCCGTAGATCCGGCACTCGATTGCATGGCCTCTTCCTGAGATATCCCGCTGGGTGTATTGAATAGGTTCGCCTGCCGCGATAAGAATCTGCTGGCGGACGATATCAATTCCTGTAATCATTTCAGTAACGGGATGCTCAACCTGAATCCTAGTGTTGACCTCAAGAAAATAGTATTCCCCGTCTTCATCAAGCAGAAATTCAATTGTGCCGGCATTGACATATCCGGATGCGCGGGCCGCATCTACGGCCGATTTGCCCATAGCGGCCCTCAGCTCCGGTGTCATGGCGGGGGAGGGGGTTTCTTCAATCAGCTTCTGATAACGTCTCTGAATCGAGCATTCTCTTTCAAGAAGATGGATTATATTACCATAGCTGTCGGCAAGTATCTGGAATTCAACATGCCGGGGCCTTTTCAGGTATTTTTCCAGATAAATGGAACCGCTTCCGAAGGCAGCCATAGCTTCGCCAGCGGCCTGGCGGGCGGCATCGGCAAGTTCATTTTCGGCAAAAACAATCCGCATGCCTTTGCCTCCTCCGCCTGCGGCGGCTTTTATAAGGACAGGATATCCTATGCGGCGGGCTTCATATGCGAGAATTTCGGGTTTCGATTCGGGACAGAGCATGCCCGGAATTACAGCAACTCCTCCATTCTGCATGATTTTCCGGGCTATCGTTTTATCCCCCAGGTCGCGGATAACAGGGGAAGGCGGGCCAATGAAAACGAGACCCTCCTCCTCGCATCTTTCCGCCAGCAAAGCGTTTTCGGACAAAAAACCATATCCCGGATGAACGGCGTCCGCGCCGGAGCTTTTTGCCGCGGAAATGATTTTTTCGATATCAAGATAACTTGCGGAAGGCTCGGATGCTCCGATATGGATTGCCTGATCCGCACAGAAGGTATGAAGGGCTTTCCTGTCGGCATCCGAGTATACGGCTGCAGACGCTATTCCCATCTCCCGGCAGGTGCGGATGATGCGCAGAGCAATCTCCCCCCGGTTGGCCACAAGTATTTTTTTAAACATTATTTTGCCCCGCCGCTTACATCCTGAAAATACCGTATCCGAAATCGTCATCTCTAACCGGTGCGTTCAAAGCCGCCGAAATGGAGAGGCCGAGCACATCCCTTGTTTTAACGGGATCAATAATGCCGTCATCCCACAGGCGCGCCGTGCTGTAATATGCGTTTCCCTCTTTTTCAGCCGCGGCAATTATCGGCTCTCTCAAGGCCTTTTCTTCTTCCGCCGTAAGGAGCGGTTTCCCAAGGCGCTGATTCTGGTCGTTTGTGATCGAAATCAGAACTCCCGCCGCCTCGGCGCCCCCCATGACTCCTATCTTTCCGTTGGGCCACATATACAGAAAGCGGGGCGAGTAGGCGCGTCCGCACATGGCATAGTTGCCGGCACCGTAAGAGGCTCCTACAATGACCGTAAATTTTGGAACAGTGCAGGTTGACACCGCATTGACCATCTTGTGGCCGTTTTTGGTGATTCCCTTCCGCTCATAATCCCAGCCGATTATAAAACCTGTGATGTTCTGGAGAAAAAGAAGCGGGATTTTCCGCTTGTCGCATATCTGGATGAATTGGGTTGCCTTTTCGGCGCTGTCGTTGAAAAGAACCCCATTGTTTCCCAGTATTCCGACGGGATAGCCGTGGATGTAGGCATACCCGCAAATGAGCGTTGTGCCGTAAAGCTCCTTAAATTCAAGGAACTCGCTCCCGTCGACTATACGCGCTATGACCTCCCTGATGTCAAAAAATGTCGAAAGATCACGGCTGACGATTCCGTAAAGTTCTTTCGGATCATAAATCGGAGGTTTGCTTTCGGCTGTAGAAAGGCGGGCCTTTTCACGGAAAGGAAGATTCCTGACGATATCCCTGACAATTGCAATGGCATGGGTATCATCTTCAGCTATGTAGTCCGACACGCCCGATTCCACGCAGTGAAGCAAGGGTCCGCCGAGCTCATCCGCCGTCACCTCTTCGCCCGTAGCTGCTTTTACAAGCGGCGGACCTCCGAGGAAAATGGCCCCGTGTCCCTTTACATGGACTATCTCGTCGCTCATGGCAACACCGTAAGCACCGCCCGCCGTACACAGTCCCATAACGGCAACAATCTGGGGTATTCCTTTTTTGGAGAGAAGAGCCTGATTGTAAAAAACCCTTCCTCCGCCGTCAATATCGGGGAAAATCTGCGACTGCAGAGGAAGATACGCACCGGCGGAATCAACCAGGCTTACGCTAGGCAGATTATTTTCCATGGCAATCGTCTGAAGGCGCAGGGTTTTTTTGGCGGAAACAGGATATGCCGAACCGCCCTTTATTGTTGCGTCATTAATACTTACAACCACCTCTTTTCCTCCGACAACGCCTATTCCGGCGAGAAGTCCCGCTCCATGAACCTTTCCGTCGTACATATCCTTTGCGGCGAGAGGCGCGATTTCAAGAAAAGGGGTGTTTTTGTCGAGAAGGAGGTCAAGCTTTTTTTGCGCGGGGAGCTTTCCGGATTCAACCAGCCGGTCGAGCGCTTTGCGGGATCTTTCCTCCCTCGCCCGTTTCATTTCGCGCCGGAGGTCATCCACCAGCGCTTCCATTGCGGCAAAATTTTTCTTATAATCTTCAGAGTGAACATTTACCTTGGATTCGATGGCATGCACTATGTTTACCTCATGAACCATATTCCCGGAGACCTTTGCACAAGATGTGATTTGTTGTCATGTCGGGTTTGAATGCGTACCCATACCCTGCATGACTACAGGCATATCGATGTTCAGAGGGTTCCGAATCTCACGTTTTTCTCGCTTCGGCCCGAAGAACCTTTTTGTCAAGCTTTCCGACCGATGTGAGCGGGAGCTCCTTTCTTATCTCTATCATTTTGGGAACTTCATACGGGCGAGTTTTTCCTTTGCAAATCTTAAAATATCTTTTTCCATTTCGCTTTTGTCTTTATCCTGATATTCCTTTGCAAGCATTACAAAAGCCTTTACAATCTCCGACCCGGGCCGTTCGGGATTTGGCACGCCGACAGTCGCAATCATTTCTATCGCCGGATGCCCGGTCATAATCTCCTCAACTCTCTTTGAGAATACCTTGAATCCCCCGACAATCAGCATATCCTTTGTTCTGTCGACCACTTTCAGATACCCGTCCTCATCCTGGACGGCAACATCCCCAGTATGCATATAACCATCCGGATCTATGGTTTTTTTCGTCTCTTCAGGCCTGTTGAAGTAACCGACCATGACCTGCGGGCCTTTTACACATATCTCTCCGGGTTCGCCGGGGGCGACTTCTTTCCCTGTATCCGTGTCGAGCAGTTTTATATCCGTATTCAGTAAAGGAAGCCCTATCGATCCGAGTTTCTTCTTCCCTTTAAACGGGTTCATCGTAGTCAGGGGAGAGGTTTCGGTCATTCCATAGACTTCAAGGAGTTTGCCTTTTCCCACTATCTCTTCAAACTCTTTCTGCGATTCCTCCGGAAACGGCGCTGCGCCGCACATGCATATGTCAACACCGGAAAAATCGAGCGCCTTGAATTTCGGATTGGTCATAAGAAGCTGGTAAAGGGACGGGACGTTTACAATAGTGGTCGGCTTATATTTTTCAATCTGGGCGCAGATGTAATCGGTATCTCTCGGGTTGGGAACGAGAACCTGCGTCCATCCCACATATACACAGGTTAAGTTGAAGAAAAGGCCGGCCATATGGAAAAATGGAAATCCGGACAGCGCAAGCCCCCTGCCGGGTTCCCATCCCATCCATGTTGTCGCTATGACAGTGTCGGCAACCGCATTCCGGTGGGTCAGCATAGCCCCCTTTGGCGCGCCTGTCGTACCGCCGGTGTACTGGATGTATGAGATGTCGTCGGGAGTGATTTTAACATTCGGATCTTTTGCGGAAAATTTGTCCGTTTTTATCACATCTGAAAATATATATCCGGTTTTCCCCTTTAAAGGAGTTACCTTGCCTTTGGGTATTTTTTTAAGCATCTGCCCGAGTATTCTTTTTATGGCGGGAAGAAATCCGCCTACACTCGTTGCGACAACAACTTTAAGCTCAGGGAGATTCGACTCTATTTTTAAAAGTCTTCCCGCGAATATTGCGTCGAGCGTAACAAGGGCTTTTGCCTTTGAATCGTCAAGCTGGTACTGCATCTCTTCAGGAGAAAGAAGGGGGGAGACTCCCGATACAACACAGCCCGCTTTCAGTGTTCCAAGCCAAGCTATTATATACTCTGGAATATTCGGGAGATTGATTCCGACCACATCGCCTTTTTTCAGCCCGTTTTGAATTAGCATGTCGGCAAATTTGTTCGCGTATTTGTCGAGATTGGCAAAGGAGACCTCTACACCAAAAAAAGTGAACGCAGCTTTATCCGGATATTTTTGAAATGACGGTTTGATTAAATCAACATACGAGGCTTCCCATTTGACAGGATCAAGATCTTCAAGGCCAGGATCGTACGATTTTCTCCAGAATTGTTCCTTTCCCATAGATAGATTACCTCCCGTTTCATTTTGAAATCATGAGACCTTTGCATAACATCCTATCTTTGTAATGTCAGGGTATGGATACGGATGCCGGTTTGAACGTAAAGTATTTAATCAGTCTTTGAATACAAGTTTTCCGCCAAGATGACCTGCGATTCCCGCTGCGGCAAGCATTATAAAATGCAGAAGGAAAAACATATATCTGTCAGGACCGCCTGCGACGTCCGGATTGGATGCGCGCCAGCCAAACAGAACAAGGGCTGATAAAAGAACAATGATCCCGCATAATATTTTGGTTATGAAAAGAGGACTCTTTATGCCCAGGTATCTTGAGCTCCATTCAATGTAGCCCGTATAAAGAACAACGGGCATGGCTGACAGAACAAAAGCAAGATTATAAAAGGATGCGGTTGCAAAACTGTCCGATTTGAAAAGCATTGATATGGCAAGAAAAAAGACTGATACGGGCAGAACTCCGTTCGGTATGTGCACCGATATGGGATGGGCATGAAATTTATGTATGAGTCCGGCTAAAAATGAAATTTCAGGCGGTTTTGCCTGAACCGCTTTTTCCTCTGACACGGGAGGTGTCGCCTGAACGGCATTTGGATCTGTTATTTCGATAAACATCGATTTGTCGGCGCCGCATACAGGGCATTTTTCAGGGGGCTCCGAGCCTGTATGAACATATCCGCAGACTGTGCATTTCCACTGTTTCATAGAGGTGCCTCTTTGATTGCAGTTGCCGTGAGTGAAATTGCGGCCTATTATGGGGAAAAATATATTTAAAATCAAGAAATTAATTGAAATCTTAATTGAAATCGATGATCTCCGGCAGGAACATATTTTTAAGAATCGCCATAAATACTGATATCATAATTGAGGAGAGCTTCAATAAAGCGGGATAGTCAACTTATATATTGATGATGTTCCTAATGCTGCCCCCTGAAGCCGGAAAGAACAGACACGAAAGGAAGTCACTATCTGACCCTGCGGTCGAAATGGCTGGGTTTGACATATCAGGGTGATCGGAGCCCGGGGGCCACAATGGCAGGTTTTGCCTCCCGATCCCGCCTTTCAAAAGATAAAACAATGGTATGAATTTGAATAAAGGAGGAGGATTTGCTTGAGTTTAAAAGTTTAGGACGTAACCTATATCCCACACGAGCGTCTTAATTCTGGCGTCATTAAACCGGCGCGAAACCTCGGAAAAGAACTCGGAAGCAGCTCGGAATTCTATTTGCTTCCGATTCGGCTTCCATGCAAGGCTGCTCATCAAAAAAACATTGTTGCAACTTGAATTCACCCTCCCATATATTTCATATATTTTCCAGATTGTCGGTAAAAGTTACCGGCTACGCAACAATGCTTTCAAAATAAACGGTGAAGATGTTAAGGAAAAATAAACATTAAAATTGGCTGGTTTTAATTCGACCGCTGACACTAAAAGAGATAGCAACGCATATTTTCATGGGCCCATAAATTTCCCGAATATCCCCCTCGGTTTTCCCCAATTGACCTCAAAAAATCATTGTGTTATATTGCAATCATGAGCATGATAGATGAAATCAGGAAAAAGTTTATAAACACACAATATGAATATTCAAAACATGCTGTCGACCAAAGCATTATACGCCATATTTCTACAGCAGAAATACTGGAAGCAGTGCTTGTTAAAAGTGAGATAATAGAAGATTATCCGGATGACAAATACGGATCAAGCTGCCTGATTTTAGGTTTTACAAACAATGATAGACCACTACACATTCATGTCGGTTATCCATCAAAGGTTGTTTTAAAAGTCATAACCGTCTATCAGCCGGATGAATCAAAATGGATGGCATATAGAATAAGGAGAAAATAACATGAATACCGATACCGAAGAAACAATGGCCAATAAATTAGTTACGTATACCCTTGAATATAAAAAAAAATTATATGTTATTGAAAATGTCCCAGCGAGAGTGTGCTTGGAAACCGGAGAGCAGTATTTTGCACCTGAAACGGTCGAAAAATTACAAGAGACGCTTTGGGAACAAAAAAAACCAAAAAGAGTTATTGAAACACCTGTCTTCGAGTTCGCATGAGTAATGATAGACTCGCTTTTACTGAACTTATCCCCTACTTTTTCCATTGGATATATCTTTTTGAGAGAATAGATAAAATATTGAAACGCATAATTGCATGGGCCCTAATACCCCCAACTATATTAGCTTGATTATGTTACAATTATGAGTTCCCCATTTTCCTTTCCTTAGGTCAATATAGTTAGTAAAGTAGATTTTTTGATTGTCGAATGGTTTGGAATGGTGATAGGAGTCCGTGTTCCATCTGGATTATCTTTTATCATGGCAATATGATTCCCCTCTCGAACAATTGTGAAGCCTAATTGCTCAAAAGCCTTAATTACCTTTCTGATAGGAGCATCTGCAGGAAATTGAGCCATTAAACAGCTATTCCTGCTTCTGCAATAAAAGCTTCCAGCACCGGAGGGTCTATTTCTATTTGTTCTAGACCGAATGTATCAATATGGAATTTTATCGCCGATTTTACATCCGCCATAGCGGCTTCATATGTTTCACCCTGACCAACCATGACTCCTTTTATGCCGAGCGGATAAGCAACATACGTATCTGGATGCTTTTCGACAACAATTTTAATCTGTTTCATTTTATACTCTCCACACGTTATTGTTTTTTCATAATCTGTTTCTTTATAACACAATGATTTTTAGGTCAATCCAATATGGATTGAATAAAATCAACACTCGTTCCGTCATGCCGGACTTGATCCGGCATCCGGATCGCAACAGGTATCTTATTTGCTGGATTCCGGCTCGGAGGCCGGAATGACAAGTCGACGAGGGATTTAAACCATCCCTGAAAGGGACATTAAATACACAGAAAAAAGTGAGGCTGTCAGGGATAAACGCTTGCCCCTGACAGCCCCGGATTTTTATCAAACAACGGTCTTGTTGGTTGTCATTATCCTTTGATGGATCTCGGAGTCAGCATCTGGTGCTGCGGGCAGATAGATCTTGGATTCTGATAAGAAGCATCCGTAAACGCAACGAGATATTTTCTCAAATCCGACAGATTGACCACTTCATCGACAAGGCCGTGTTTTGCGCAGTATGCAGGTCTCGAGTAGTCATAGTATTCCTGGGCCAGCTTGTTCATACTGTCGATTATCGGCTCAAGCGGCTTTCCGGCGGCCTTTTCCTTTACCAGTCTGCGTGAGTAAGTCGCTGCCGCGGCTGTTTCACCGTGCATAACGTAAATTTCCGTTGTGGCTAATCCCACCGTAAAAGCGTTGTGCCTGTTTGCGGTTGGTCCGCCCATAATGTAGTGTGCTGCCGCAGATCCTTTTCTCAGGATAACAAGAAGCTGCGGAACTTCAGTCTGCTGTATGGAGTAGATAAGAGACTGGCCGAGACCGAGAAGTTCCGCTTTTTCGGCTATATCCCCGACATCGATTCCTGAGGTATCCTGGAACCAGATGATTGGAATCCGGTCGCGCCCGCATAATGTAACAAACTCATTCATCTTTATAAGGCCCTGCCTGTATAGCTTTCCGCCGATTCCAGGGTAGTTTGCGTATTCGGGATAGTTTTCCTTCAAGAGTCCCTGGTTGTTTCCGATAATGCCTGCCGGAAAGCCGTCCAGTTTGCACAGGCCGGTATACACTTCCGGGCCGTAGTCAGGGCGGTACTCCATATGTTCGCTCCCGTCAACGACCCGTGAGAGAATATCCTTTAAATCATACGTTCTCTTCTGATTGAAAGGAAGCAGATAATAAAGATCATCGCTGGGAAATTTAGGAGATTTGGGCTCCGCCACTCTGAAGAACTTCGGGTTATATGCAGGCATATCCTTCATGTAATCTTTAAGGCCGTCAAGAACCCCCGTCTCTTCATCGTAGACATATCTGAAGAAGCCTGTTTCATTGTAATGAATATCAACTGATCCGGGCGGTTTTGCCTTGAACTGCTTTGCGGCCGAAATAAGCATTTCAGCTCCTTCCAGATCAAAATGACCTTTGGGAGACATACCGCTTAAAATGCCGCCGCCGCCTACCGCGATGTTGCAGTTTTTATGGGCAAACATAACCGTGGGGCTTATCGACTGGTAGCCTCCGCCTGCTGGATTGGTTCCGTAAATAGCCGCCAGAATAGGAATCCCCATGATTTCAAGTTCTGCATGCCTGAAGAATGTTGTTCCACCTCCCCGGCGGCCGGCATAGAACTTTTCCTGCTCCGGCAACTTGACTCCGCTGCAGTTTACAAGCCAGACAAGAGGAAGATTGAGCCTTTTGGCCAAATCGGTGACCCGCAGGATATTTTCAGACTGCCCGGGAAGCCACGCCCCGGCCATGACCTTATTGTCAAAGCCGATTATTACAGCCCATTTGCCCGATATTTTACCAAGACCGTCAATAACATTTGTGGTTCCTTCAGAATTATTCGCGGGATTGAAAATGGTGTGCAAAGGGCACCATGTTCCAGGGTCAATCAGGTACGCAAGCCTCTGCCAGACGGTCATCTCGCCTCTTTCGTTTATTTTTTCGGTTGACATCCCGGCATTTTTTACCTTTTCAATCTCCGCCTTAACCTGAGTTTCAACCTCTTTTATCTGTGTAACATTCTCTTTGTTGCTTTTTTTCTGGCCTTCTGAAAGCCCTCTCCCGAAATCAGGCATTTTTTCAAAATAAGGTCTCATGATTTAACTCCCAAAAACATATGTCTGGTTGATGTTGTAGTGCAACGATTGCACGGTTCATTGATCAAAATTGAAAGCTTCTCTTGGCTGTCGTCATTCAATCGGCCACAATCCTTTTTCCTCGAGAACTGTCTTTAAAACCTTTAAAGCCGAATTTGTGGCGGGAACACCTCCGTATATGCAGGTCTGAAATATCACCTCCGCCACCTCTTCCGGTTTGCACCCTACATTCAGAGCCGCCTGTATGTGCAGCTTCAGTTCGTCAAGGCGCGATAATACAGTAAGAGCTGCAACAGTTACAAGCTGTCTTGTCGTATGGGGAATTTTCTCTCTGGCGTACATCTGTCCCGTAATAAAAAGGGAAAGATCGTTGGCAAGGTTTTTGTCAAACGACTTCCACAGCTCATAAGGTCTTTCGCCTGTTACATCCTTAAAATAGAGAGCGGCGGTCTTTTTTGTCTTTTCAACAATGTCATCCTTCAATTTGCGCTAAGCTCCGTTATCTGTTTGCCTTTCTTATTCCAAGCTGATCCTGGGCAATAATCCATTTGCATATATTTGCCGATCCTTCAACCATCGTATATGTCGGCGTATCCCTGTAATACCGGGCAACAGGATATTCCGTCGAATACCCGTAGGCGCCAAGTATCCGCATCGCATAGATGGAGCACTTCGTCACAACCTCGCCTGCAAAGTATTTGGCATGAGCGACATCAAGTCCGTTGTTCAGATTTCCCTGATCTTTTACCCAGGCCGCTTTATAAACAAGAAGACGGGCAGCTTCAATTTCAGCCGACATCTGGGCAATCATATCCTGGTTCATCTGGAATTCTCTTATCAGCTTTCCGAATTGCTTGCGGGTATTGCAGTATTTTATCGCTATATCGAGACAGGCCTGTGCAAGACCGACAGCGCCTGCGGCGGCGGAAAGGCGGGTCTGGTTGAGAGAGCTGAAAACTATCTTGGCGCCGTCACCCGGTTTTCCGAGAATGTTCTCTTTGGGAACTTTTGTATCCGTCAGGAATATTTCACCTGTCGGAGAAGAATGGGAGCCCATTTTATCAAGACCTGATGTCTTGACACCGTTGAAATTTTTCAGTTCGACAACAAAAGCTGAAAGCCCCTTTGATCCGGCGGCACGGTCCGTGTATGCGTAATAAATGACAAGATCCGCATAACCGGCATTTGATATCCATGTTTTCGAACCGTTCAACAGCCAGTGATCACCCTTATCCTCGGCGGTCGAAACCATCGACATAACATCCGACCCGGCATCCGGCTCTGTGATGGCAAATCCACCGACATAATCGGCGGAAACAAGCTTTGGAATATATTTCTTTTTTGTCTCTTCACTCCCGTATTTAAATATGGTATAAGCGCAGCCGAGGGTCTGCATATTGACTTGGACCCTTAAAGAGCTTGAGGCTCTTGCTATTTCTTCGGTTACTATCATTGCCGCAAGCCAGCCCATGTCGTCGCCGCCATACTCTTCAGGTATGACAGTCCCGAAAAAGCCGAGCTCTCCCATCGGTTTAACGGCTTCCTTGTAGGGGAAATAATGGTTTTTATCCCATTCATCGGCATTGGGGGCGATTTTTTTTGCTGCAAACTCACGGACAGCTTTCCGCAGCATCTCAAGTTCCTTGGATAGGGCAAAATGCATCTTAATTCCTCCTGTTATTAAATAAGTCTTTCTTTGAGACTTTGTGTCTTTGTGTGAAAATCCGATCATTTTACAAAAATATTTAAGCTACAATATAACTTTTTATGACAGAAACGGCAATGCTTTGTCAATGACACTTTTTTTTTAAATCTCGACACGGTTGACAAGTTCGAGAGCAGATTCAAGAACAGCCTCTCTGAAAACCAGCTTTAATGCGGCATTGAGCATATCAACACTGATGACTCTTTTGAGTTTCGCCATTACGGCAAGAGAAGCAAGCGCCCAGTCCTGATTCTTTATTCCCTGGTTTTTTAAATCGACATCGAAAACTGTTGCACGGCTTTCAGGCACGTCAACTCCAACAGCTCTTATTATCAGGGAGCTTTCATCAAGGCCGCCGAACAGATAACGCCTTCGATCGACCCCTTCCTGAGCGAGAGCAACGATGAGAGTCGGTTTTTCAATTCCGCTGTACCCGATATCATCCGGAGAAAGAACAATCTCACTTATAGAAGGCCCGCGCAGAACCGTAATGTTATAGTCGTTTTTTTGCGTTACATTCAGGCCGGCAGTGAGACCGGCGATACACAGGATATCACCGGATGTGATTATTCTTTGTCCTGCGCTTCCAAGTATTGTTACTTCCTGTCTGTCCGACTCCGGGAAAATAAATTCCGCTTTAATTCCCCTGGGAGGTGCGATTTTTTTGAGTTTTGAGCTTATCTCCCGGTAATTATCGCCGTATTCTCTCCTTTGATTCTCTTCCACGATTCCGGCGCATGAAGGAAGACCGGCAAGAGATTCGTCAATAATCTGAGGGGTCAGTCTGTTTCTTTTTGTATATCTGCCCGGACATATTCCCCACATGTCAATTAGAGAAAATCCGTCGAACCTGACTGCCTTTTCAATTTCATCCGGCAGGCTGCCGCTGTAGCTTGAGCAGCGTGAAACATAAGGCGCGCCGGCGGATCGCGCCACATTGCAAACATCAAAAGATTTTTCGAGCCTGTTGAGAAAACCTGAAGCAACCTGCGCTTCCGACGGCGTTGTTACAGAAAACTGGCCTCCGGTCATGCCGAAATTAAAATTATTCAGGATAAGAAGGGTGAGATTGATATTCCGCCTGCACGCAGCCAGAAGATGCGCACCGCCGATTCCAAGCCCTCCGTCACCCATTGTTACTATAACGTTTAAATCGGGCCGTGCCATTTTAATGCCGGCGGCGTACGTCAATGCCCGCCCGTGAAGGCCGTGAAACGCGTGAGTGTTGAAAAAAGTATCGAAAAGACCGGAGCAGCCGATATCGCTCACAATTACCGCCTTATCGCCTGAAATGCCCATGTTTGAAAGGGCCTTGTCGAGAGCCTTTGTAACGCGTTCATGAGAACATCCAGGACAGAAAACAGGCGGCCTTCCGGTATTTAACAAACTATTCATTCCCGATTACCTCCATAATCTGACGCGGGGTTATGAGTCTTCCGTCCATCTGGCCGAAAAAATTAACTTTTTTATCCGGCAGGATGCGCTTGATTTCATAAATATACTGTCCCATATTCATTTCGAAAACAAATACGTTTTTTGCGTTTTCGGCATGCTTCCGGATCAGATTTTCCGGAACCGGCCACAGGGTTTTGAGTATAAGAAGGGATATGGGTTTCCCGGCTTTTTTCTGTTCGCCGAAAACCACTTTTGCGGCGCGCCCTGTCACTCCATAGGTTATAATAAGGGTGTCTCTATTTTCCTCTGTCAGGCTTTCATGGAAGCTGAAAGAGTCTATTGCAGATTCGAGTTTGTTTTTCAGCCTGTTCTGGAATTCGGAAATAACGCCGGAGTCTGTTGTAATGTATCCGTCCGCCCCGTGGGTGGATGAGGTCTGCCGGACCAGTGTTCTGCTTCCGATGGGAAGAAATTCCGGTACCGAGCCTCCTTCCTTAACCGCAAAAGGTTGAAAGCTTTCTTCTTTTGATTGAATACGATCGATTACAGGGGGGTTTTCCAATGCATTGAGATCTATGCTTTCCTTTGTCATGGCGATCTCTTTGTTTGATGCAAGGAAAACGGGGCATCTGTACTCTTCGGCAAGATTAAAAGCATGCATTGTGAGAAGAAAACAGTCTTTAATGTCAACAGGAGCAAGAACAATTACCGGCAGCCCACCGCTGTTTCCCCAGCGCATGAAGTTAATATCGCCGTCTGCCCCGCGGGTCGCGGAGCCTGTGGAAGGACCGAGCCTCTGGACGTTTACTATCACGATCGGAATTTCGCTTCCAATGGCAAACGAGATCTGTTCGCTGTAAAGGCTTATGCCGGGGCCCGATGTTGCGGTCATCGATTTCAAGCCGGCCATTGAAGCGCCAAGGCAGTATCCTATGGATGCGATTTCATCTTCACCCTGAAGGCAGATGCCGCCTGCGGGAGGCATGACCTTCAGCAGTGTGTTGAAAATGGTTGTAGCCGGAGTGATCGGATATCCGGCGAAAAAACGGCATCCGGAAGCCATTGCTCCCCATGCTACCGCTTCGTTTCCTTCCATTAAAGATAGAGGCATGTTTTAACTCCCGTTGAAGGCTTTATAAAAAGAATTTTCACATCTTCATTGATATCATTTCTTAAAAGCGAAAAGGCTTATACAGAAAACAGGAAAAAATAGAAAGTAAAAAAGATTTATCCGGACGGTCAGCTTATTTCGCTTACTATTTTTGAAGCGGGAACCAGATTGACCCTTTCTTTAAGATATGGGAGCATTTCCCGCATAATCAAATACGTTTCATGGTGCGGATGAATTATTCCAACGGCTTCGCCATGCTTGTCGGCAAGTTTAACAAGTAGTTTTATCTGGTTACGGATAAAGTCCGGATTTTGTTCATGATCAAGAAAAACGTCTCTTTCAGCAAATGGGACCTTAAAAAGACGCGCTGACGGCCCGCAGATTGTCATGGCCGTGGTTCTGCTGTCGACAAAGTAAAGGCCTCTTTTTTTAAGAACAGAAAATATCTGATACATCTGAGTGTCTATGGCGGTCATCCTGGACCCCATATGGTTGTTTACACCCTTAACGAACGGTACATCATCAATATTTTTATTGAGCTGCTCTATCAGCCTGTCCGGAGGCATATCTGTCAGGAGAGCTCCGGGGCCGGGAGATATATTTGGATATTCATCAGATTCCATAGGCAGATGAAGCATTACTTCAATGCCTTTTTCGTGGGCGGCTTTGGCGATGCTTTTTTGAAAAGGGCTGAATGGAAGCACCGAAAATGTGAAGGGAGTTCCAAGTTCAAGATAGTCTTTTGCAAGATTATTGTCGTATCCTAGATCATCAATGATTATGGCTACTTTAGGCAGAGATTTGTCGGGCGACTTCTTCTGTTTTACAATGGTTTTAGTGAAGGATTCCTCGCTTTTCGGATAAACTTCAAAAACAATCTGCTTTGATTGCTGAGCTTTCTTTTCATGTATTTTTGCCTGCTGTGCAGGCGGGGACTGTTTCTGGAAGAAGAAATGTTCGGCAAGTAATGCCGCCCCGACGACTATAACAAGAAGAATGAATACTCCAAGGAAAATTTTCTTTATATCAGACTTGGAAGTTCTTCCTTTTTTTGGTCCGCTTTTTGATCCGCTGCCGCGTTTCGGATTTTTGCTTTTAGCCATAGTTTGTTTATCAATAAAGGTTGATGGTTGCGCTTTTAAAAAAAATCTCAAATCAGCCGGTACATGACTTTATAAGATCATCAGGGTTTGATTTTGTCCTTGAATATTTCATAGCTCAGAAGGATTTCAAGTCCGTGCATGACCTGATTGTCGGACTGAAGCCCTTCGACAGTCAGGGGGCCGAGTCTGTAATCCATCTCCCTGGCCTTCTTTTTTTTCAGAATATCTTTTTTATCCTTGTCGGATTTACTCTCGGAATCGGATTCTTTTTTCCTTCCTTCTTTCTTGTCATCTGAGGTTGCTTCAAGATGGTTTCTTAAATCCTTTTCCTTTATCATGGCTTCATCATCAAATGAACTGTCATCACCGGGCGTTTTATGTCTTAAAACAATATCCGGCTCGATCCCTTTGGCCTGAATCGATCTTCCGCTTGGAGTGTAATATCTCGCAATTGTAAGTTTGAGGGCGTATCCGTCCCGCAATGTTTCAACGCTCTGCACAGATCCCTTCCCGAAAGAGGTCGTTCCCAGAATCAGAGCTCTTTTATGATCCTGAAGTGCTCCTGCCACTATCTCAGCTGCGCTTGCGCTTCCGCTGTTTATGAGGACAACCATGGGGTACGTTCGTTTGACTTTATCCGGATGAGCCGTAAATATTCTTGAATTTTTTTTGTGGCGTCCCTCTATGGAGAGAATCTTTCCTTCTTCAAGAAAAATATCGGAAACCTTTATAGCCTGGTTCAAAAGGCCTCCCCCGTTATCCCGAAGGTCGAGTATGAGTCCTTTCAGCGGGGTTGATCCTGATTCCAGTTTTTCAAGAATTTTGATAAAATCATCCGTGGTATTTCCGGTAAAATTTGTAATCCATATATATCCGTAACCAGGTTTTACGACCAGCGATTTTATGCTTTCAACCGGTATTATATCTCTTGTCAGCGTAAGTTCAATAGGTTCTGAAAGACCTTCGCGGGCAATTGTTATGGAAACGGTCGTTCCTTTGGGACCTCTCATTCTCTTGACGGCGTCGCGCAGATCCTTGGGAACGACACCATCCACTTTGATTATTCTGTCCTTTGCCTTTATTCCCGCCTTAAACGCGGGAGTTCCTTCGATCGGCGATATTACCGTAACAAGCCCGTTTTGCAATGTTATGTGAATGCCGATGCCGGGAAATTCGCCTTCCGAGTCAATCTGTAAATCTTCATAGGCTTCAGGAGGAAGAAGAGATGAATGCGGGTCGAGCCCCTGAACCATGCCCTGTATGGCTTTTTGTATCAAATCTTTTGTGTCAACAGGATCAACGTAATTGTTTTCAATTATATCAATTACATCGCTGAAAACTTTAAGCCCTTTGTATGTTTCATCGCTCCCGGCTGAAAGATCCCGGTAATAACCTGTTCCCAAAGTCAAAAAAGCAGTTGCAATTATTACCAGTATCCAGAGATTTATATGGCGGTTTTTCTTAAAATTCATTTTATACTCCTTCTATCCCTTCCTGATCCATTCGAGCGGATCAACGGGTTTTCCATGATGCCTGACTTCAAAATATAATCCGGGACCGGATAAAGAACCGGCATCTCCTGCTGTCGCTATCACTTCTTCCTTTTCAACGAGGTCGCCTTTTGATTTAAAAGTTTCCTCCAGATGGGCATAGACCGTATAATAGCTTTTCCCATGGTCGATAATTATCATATTGCCATAACCCTTAAGCCAGCCGGAATAAATAATTTTACCGTTGCTGACCGCTTTTATCGGTTCCCCTCTGTCAGTTTGAATATCGATTCCGCTTTTAAAATTTTCGACATTGTGTTTTGAATCAAAAAATACACCGAACCTGGACGTAATTCTACCCTTTACAGGCAGATTTAGCAATCCTTTTAACGATTCCAGGCCATTAAAATATACATTCCCATCCCTGTCCGCAACACCATATTCAAGGTTTAACGATTTAATTATGTTATCAAGCTTTGCAGCAGCCTCTTCGAAGGATTTGACGGCGGCTATTTCAAGAGATTTCCTGCCGCGGATTTCATTTAACATCTGAGTGCGCTTGTCCTGTTCAAATGAGATTTTCTCAATCTGTTGCTGCATGCTTGCCTGGCTTGACCGCTGTTTTGATATCTGAATTTTAAGATTCTCATGCAAGTTTTTCAGGTGATTCCTGTTCTTGAACAGATTATCAATCTCTTTCCTGTCGTAATCGAGAATCCTTTCAAGTGACATTTTGCGGTTAAACAGCTCATACATGGATTCGGAAGATGCCAGAATGTTCGTCCTTCCCAGCCAGTTGAGTTTGTACAGCGCTGTCAGGCGTCTGGAAACATAGTGTTCAGAAATATCTATCTCGTTTGAAAGACTTTTGACTTCATTATTTATTAAATCGATCTGCCTGATTATCTCAGAAAGCTCTTTCCTTGTAACGAAAGCATTCTTTCTCAGGCTGTCCAGCACCAGATCCTGGTCGTTTAAGGCGTTTAAAATCAGCGACTCTCTGCTGGAATAATTGATTATTTCTGTTTTACCTTTTCCTATTTTGTTGTTGAGCAGTTCGGCCTCCTTCCGGAGATGCACGATATCCGAACTCTGGCCGCAGTAGCCGTTTATTCCCATCAGAAGAATAATCAAAGCCGTTACTGTCAGACAGCTTTTGTAATTTGTTTCAGAGATAAAAAGCAACCAAGCCATCCTACGAAAATGCTGGAGAATAAAATTATTGCCATAACGGCGGATGAAAAAAACCTTAGTTGAAAAGCGCCTGATGTTATGCCCTGGTCGATATTTGATGTAACAGATACAAAAGTTATGAAAAGTACAATCAGGCCGATGATTCCGCCTAGAGCGCCCAGAATAATACCCTCTATGTAAAACGGAATTTTAATGAATCTGTCGGAAGCTCCGACAAGACGCATGATTTCTATTTCATCACGCCTCGAATAAAGAACAAGACGCACTGTGTTTGCAACTATAAAGACAGAAGCCACTGAGAAAAGCATTCCGAGTAGATAGCCCGACAATTTGAACAGGCCGATAATGTGTGAAAATCTGGCCAGCCATCTTTGTCCGTATTCCACTTCCTCTATTTGCGGGATCGATTGAATGCGGGAGGCCAGGTTTTCGATTTTTTCCCATGTCTGTGAAGATGCGATCATTTTTATTTCAAAAGCGTCCGGGAGCGGATTCTCCCTCAGATTTTCGAGAAGTGACGACTGCCTTTTCATCTGCTGCTTCAGTATATCAAAAGCCTCTTCCCTTGAAATAAACCTGACATCTTCCACGCTGTATATTCCCTTGATTGTATTCTGTAATTCCGGTATTTTTTCTGCGGGAACATCCTTGTAAAGATAGGCCATTATTCTTACCCCTTTTTTCCAGAGGGAAAGAACGTCGCTTGTATTGATAAAAAACAAAATGAAAGAAGAGGTAATGATTACAGATAAAGCTATAGTGATAATTGAAACAGCATTTACAAAACTGTTTTTTCCCATATCGCGCAAAGCGTTTCTGAAATAAAGAGATATCATTTTATAGTCAAGCCGGTGAGGTATTGATTCTGCCCTGCTTTAAATATATTGTTCTTCCGCCTGATTTTCTAATAAATTCCTTGTCGTGAGTCGCAACGATTACTGTCGAGCCGCGGATATGAAATTCCTTCAAAAGCCCTGTTATCTGATCCGCCGATTCTGCATCAAGACTTCCAGTCGGTTCATCTGCGAGGATTATTGTAGGATCACCTGCCACTGCTCTTGCGATTGCAACGCGCTGCTGCTCCCCCCCCGACAAATAAAGGGGAAAAGAATTCTGTTTGTCTTCCATTCCTACGGCCCGCAGGACGCTCCCGGCCTTTTTTTTTACAAATGTCTGCGGTTTGCCCGCCGCCTCCAAGACAAGAGCGACATTTTCAAAAACGGTTTTTGAATGTATCAGCTTGAAATCCTGAAATATTATTCCGATTTTTCTTCTTAAGAGAGGAATGCGGCTTCGTGATATTCTGGACAGGTTGATTCCGTCCACGACAATCTGACCTTCTGATGCCGGCTCGCCGAGATAGAGCAACTTCAGCAGAGTCGATTTTCCCGCTCCGCTTGGGCCGGTAATGAATACGAATTCGTTTTTAAAAACTTCCAGGTTTATATCAAAGAGGGCGGCTTTTGAGCCATATCGTCTGTAAACATGAAACATCCTGATGAGGGAGTTTTCATCATTGTCGTTCATTCAACAATTTCCATGCTCAAAGCTCTGGAGAGAGATGCCCTTGAAATTTTAAAATCGTAAAGCGCGTTGTAATAGTTTGTCATTGTTCTTGAAAGCAGAGTCTGCGCGTCAAGAACATCTGTTGAGGTGGATATCTGCTCCTTATATCGCTCCTGGCTTATTCTTAAGTTTTCCTTTGCCTGTTCAATCGCTTTCCGAACGGTAATAATGTTGCTTTCAGCCTCTTTTGTTTTAAGAAAAGACTGCTTTACCTCAACCCGGATTTTATCGATAACCGCATCCTTGTTCAGCCTTGCCTGCGCAATCTGACTTTTCTTCTCTTTCTCACCGTAGCAGGTTTTCCCCCATTCCCAGAAATTCCATGAGGCTACGGCGGATATATTCCAGCTGTTGGGGTCTGAAATTCCGTTCCCACCATCAACATCCCAGTCCGTTCCGCGCTGATAACGGGTTCCCGAAAGTGTCACAGTAGGGAAGTAATCCTTTTTTGCAAGAGCCGCCTCTTTTTCTGCCATTTGGATTTCAAGATCCGCCATTTGGATTTCAAGACGATTTTTTTCTGCGATATCAAGATAATAAGAGAGTTCATTTGCAAGCGGTATATAGTCGAGGATATCCTCAAGATCAACAGAAGCGTTGACATCCCTTCTTAAAACATTGTTGAAGTCGGCTTTTGCGATTTCCAGGTTGTTCCGGGCTGTGGTAAGATCCTGGCGGGAATTGGCCAGTTCGACCTGTGACTTAAGCAAATCATTCAGGGGGGTCATTCCGACCTCATAAAAAGATTTGGCCACATTTTCATGGGACAACAGCAGTGTTACGGTGTCTTCCAGCACATTTTTAA
>Ga0105102_10000048_pt1 | contig 26708 bp, 42 predicted proteins | sample PPLLaktember2015_FD_87032 | JGI IMG/M metagenome (GOLD analysis project Ga0105102, IMG submission 87032) | Freshwater sediment microbial communities from Prairie Pothole Lake near Jamestown, North Dakota, USA - PPLs Lake P7 Core (6) Depth... | ecosystem: Environmental > Aquatic > Freshwater >...
ATAAGTACGCGCCATTACCGTATGGCCGCAGGCTTACTACCAGAGCATCGCCCCGCAAGGGGCAGGCTGGCACAGCCTCTAATCAGGTAGCTGCTTGAGCTTAGTAAGTTTGAGCAACTTCTTGAGTACGGTTGGGCGGGATCTTCCGCTTCTGGTTGCATCGGCATTCACTCTTGAGATCCCCGCAACCAGAACAAGGGGCGACCGTTCTGAAGAGCTGGAGTAGAAATCGATTCGCCCTTTCAGATGGATTGGCAGAGATAGCACGAACGAGATTCCACACTTTCTCCCTGAGACACATGGCTGATTGGTCTATCAAGTGTAGAAGCTATCAAAGTCGCTGATGTTCTTCAAGTCTTCCGCGCTTATCTCAGCCTTTTGTGTAGCGCGGTGCGGGGCTGGAAGGACTCGGGATGCGCCGGCTTTCATGTGCACCAAAGCGAATCGATACAGTGGAACAAGGTGGCCCCACTTCTCGGCCAGATCTAGAGGCTTGACCTCCTTGCCAGTGGTAGAGGTTTGGCTGAGTTGAATTGCCATCTGGTGCAGGTCAATTCCTGAATCCTGGCTGTACATTCGATAGAGTTGGTCCCAACCATGGCGGAATTCGTATCCGTGCCCGCGGTCTGTCGATCTGGATACGATCTTCCCTAACAGCTTCCGGAGTTTGCGCGGTGGAAGCTTGGTTGGATCAATGTCTTCCTCGTCGAGATCTAGCCCAGTGGCGGGGAGCGCTCGTAGCGTATTCTCCACCTTCAGAGTCATCACGTGGGCGGTCAGGGTAGCCATGGCCTCAGTGAGCTTGGTCAGGGTGTCATTGAGGCGGTCCATTGAGAAGCTCTCACCCTGGACGTTGCGCCCGTAGGCCCAGTCAGCGAGGGCCTTGGAGGCCAACTTCTGGAATTGAATGAGCTTAGCCTTCGCCTTGGGGGTGACTCGAGACGTCTGAATCGTGGCTAGCCACATCGGAGTGGACTCTGTCGAGAGGCAGAAGTGCTCATATTCCTTATCATCCGGACCAGTTGATATGATTTGCATACCAACAGCCCAGGGGGCTTTCTTCAACTTGATGATTTGGTTGTTACTAGCAATACCAAGCACCTCGCACACCCTCCTGACAACAACCCAACCCTTTCCAGACTTGTCGCGAATCGCATCAATCTCATCAGCCCCAACCTTAACTATCTCGGTCTTTACAACCTCTGTTGTCATCAAAGCCTACCTTTCATTCCAACAACTAGTACTGGTTTACTTTCGGTGTTATTACACCGAGAATGTCCGTTACTTGGAAGGAGTTAGGCTCAGAGTACCTAGGGGAATCTGCTTTTACACGAGCAGTATTTGATACCATCGCTCCAGTGGCTCAGGGATGCTACTTTAGAGTCCCAGGAGTGAACTTGGGTATGGAACTGGCAATCAATTCGGAAGAAGCTTGGAAACTAGCTCTTCTTGCCTCCAATGCTGTCCTAGAGAGGACGAAGGATTTATCGTTGAAACTCACGGAAATTAGTGCTACGTCGGGGTATGGTCTTGAACGATGTACAGATAAGTCCCAAGATTTTGAGACACCCCATTGAATACATCGAGTTATTGCAGAGACAAGCCAGAGTGATCTTCGAACGCCAAAATGGGATTTCCGAGCTGATGGCACTCATTGCGGTCACTAAGGACCCAACGAATGGAGATCCGCTCCCCCAGGTGCATATCACGGTGGTCACCAGTGACCAGTTCGGGTTGACCGACTCAGGTCACGACAAGCAAACCTTTTCGCTCTTTGTCAAACGAATAGCTCACCAAGGAGCGGCCCTGATGATCTGCTTTCTCTCTGAAGCTTGGGTCCTCGAAGCAAAGACCAAAGAGGATATGTTACTCGCTAAGCAATGGCTGAAAACCCATAATGGTATTGAGGATTGCCCACTTCGTCAAGACTCGGTGTTGATTCAGGTTGAGCACAAGGCACTGAGTCCGTGCCATCAAATGTGGATAGCACCTATTCACACGATTGAGGGCAAGAGAAGCGTCGGAGAGTTCATCAACCAACCCAATTCAGATGACGGGAGGTTCTGTAATCTTCTTCCCGACTGAAGGCAGAGCTACCTCAATCCGTGCTTCCTACACATATCGTGCAGGTGCTTGCGATCCATTACTAATGCTCTAGCAGCCGCGGACAGGTTTCCCTCAAACTGTTCGAGCGCCAACTCAACGAATTGACGCTCGAACAAAGCGATAGCCTCGGCTTTCAAGGCTTTATAGCTACGGGTTTGAGGGTCGAAGGGGATTTTTAGCTCAATGGTCGAAGGCATACCCGACACTTACGCCAAGCGGAATGAATCTGCAAGATTCAAGGTAAGATAACACCAACTCGAGCAAAGTTGCGTTTCTGCTCGAGCCTTTTTCGAGTCAACCAATCGAGAACCCACTTCTGGGCCTTACGAGTCCCCCACTTGTCGATTGAGACGTTGGTTGAGGCCGCCTTTTTAGGAGCTACTCGTATCCAAGACATCCAGCTCTCGTAAGTCACTAGGTCCCCAGCAGCGTTGTAGTAGCTACGGGTTTCACGTTTGATGTAACCTGGACCAGGTGGTACAGGTTTTCGCACTCGCGGGGGGATCTTTGTTAGGATCCAGTCTCGATACTCGATGGCTGCCCGTCGAGCCTTCAATTTACCTCCGTAACTAAAGTCCGAGAAGAACTTGCTCACGGGGTAAGCTCGACATTCGAAGCGGACCCACCACCCGTGACTCCGCTTGTAATCCATCCGGATGATATTCCGGAGAGCTTTCTTACGCTTCATCTGATGTTCACATTTGGGGCAGTGGCCCCACCCCTAAAGAGTTTGAAAATTTCGACGACTGCTTCCGGATCAATGAAACCGGGAGCTCGAACCGACTCGAATGTAGTCCTTCTGATTGGGAAAGGCTAGTTTCTAGCTCTTTTGGTTGCCTTTCATGACGTCAGCTAGGGAAGCTCTCGACCAATACCCACCACTCCCCGCCCAAAGAACCTGAGCAGTCGTTGGGCGAACAACCTTCTGTGACCCCCACTCGATGTAGGCCGGGACGCCTGGGTAGACATCGTGAAGCTTCACTTTGGAGTCCCGTTTTGACTCTCGGACGCTTCCACGATGCTCAATTTTGGTCCCCTTGGGAATCACAACTTCGGCCCCTCGCTGGATTGGAAGCTCGCAAAGGCCAAAATATGCGGGAGCCTGGAAACCATTCTGTCGGTCTTCGGCTCCAGCAAGCCAGCCCAGCTCATACTCGTCGCACCGGGAGGCGGACTCGTTTGGGTCGGCCCCATTTAGGCCATCCATGTATCCCTGATGGGTTAGGCTGACTAGTGTGGGCATGTCCCCTATTACGCATAAGGGCCGTTGATCTCAACAAGAATCTACAAACCCGACCGGAAAGAGGAGACCAGTTCCTCACATTCTCGGGAGTCGACCCAATACTCACCCCAAAAATGAACTAGCCGTTGGATTTCACGTAGAACATATGTAATAATGGCTAGGGGCGAAAATGCCACGAGCAGACCACATCGAGATCGAAGGAACCATAATCTCATTCCTTGGGGGAGGTCAATACGAGATCAAGCCGGACATCACTTCTTGCGATGGAGTTGAAGTTCTCAGAGCTCAACTATGCGGAAAGATGAAGAAGAACAAGATCCACCTGGTACTTGGGGACCGAGTGAAGGTAGAAGTTGCTCCTACCGACAAGAGCCATGGTCTCGTCACGTGGAGACAGACAGTAAGCTTACTCAGCGAAACTAGACTTCAGTTGATGAGTGAGGGATTCAGCACGATGTGCAAGTTCAGGACAGAGATCCACGTTTGGCCTTTGGAATCTCGAAGAAGGGACACTAAGAGCCTTTTCTCGGCTTCGATGCGGGCTTCCTCCCGGCTTCTTGCAAGAGCCTGGCCAACGTACCCTTCAATTTGAATCTTGGCTGCCCAGAAGCAGTCATCGTGATGAGCTTCCAAAGCCGTCAGACCAGTAGGAGCTGTAGCCAAGAAAACCCGGCCCGGGTAGTGCGAGGAGGGCCGAACACTGCATCCTAACCACGTTGAGTACTTTGATGCCTCTTGGCTCATGCCCTCTATTACGCATCAGAATAGTTGAAACTCAACCCGAAATCGACCATTATCGAGCCGTTGTCAGAACCTACCGTCTGACCAAGCTGAGTAAGTTACTGATTTCTAATAGATTCAAGTAGATAGAGAGCTTCGATGGTCCTCATCCCCGTCAAGTGGTATCAGTTGGCCTACGGGTACGTGCCTTCATTCACAACTACCGGAAAGTTCGTCACCTTTGCGGATCACCTCCACATCACTTTGTGGGTGGGAGGAACCGGCCTCAATCCAGTTATTCAGCACTTCGAGGAGAGTGAGGGCCTCAGCTTGGAACAGGTTGTCCAGGAGTACTTAGAATCAGCTGCACGTAGAGTTTACAAGCTGTTTCTGGGGGCTTTGCATGCGGTCATCTACAGCCTAGAGAGTGCTGACAAGTTGCCAGTCCGCAATGAGCTCAACGAGGTTGTCGACTACGTCGATGGGAAGTTCACGAGTATGGGCCTCGGTCTCGCCTACTCGCAAACGGAGGCTACCCCCAACTTCGGCTACTTAAGGGTCGAGGACTTGGACATCAAACTCCCTTCGAGAGTAGAACCCGAGCGAGGACGAGAAGTTATCCTCAGGTATCATAGGCCCCTAGTGATCTAACTTGAACAATCACTTGAAAGTACAGGGGTCCTAGGATAGAGTACCTAGAATGCTCATAAAAGTAACCTCACATTGCGCGATGGGCTGCAACCACTGTCTTGAAAACGCTACTCCCTCTGGTAATCACATGAGTCTGGATCTCTTCGATAAGGCCCTCGAGTTCACCAAGCGGGCGGAATGCGAAGTCCTTCGAATGGAGTTGCCCTTAGTGATGATGCTGTCCGGGGGAGAGTGTACGGACAACCCAAACATCGTCGAGATGGTTGAGAGGGTAATCAGTAAGGGCTGGGTCGTATCTCTCCTAACTCATGGTCTCTGGCTTGAAAACCAGATCCTCAGAAAACAACTCCTACGAGAAGAAGGGATCTGGGGGGATCTGGTTTTCATCCAAGTCACCAATGATGACCGCTACTACCCTCGCAAGCCCCCTCAAATCAAACACAAGAGAATCATCTACGTTGACCGTCTACAGGTTCTGTCCAACCTAGGGAGAGCCGCAAGCCCCAAGTTTGACCCCAAGGGTTTAAACCCTCGAGCAGCTCCGAGCAGCTTCAACCTGAGGTCTCTCACTCATCACCATCGTTCTATCGCAACAGCGATTCAAGTTCTAAGAGTTCGAGGGATGACAGGGAAGTCAGGTTTTTGTACTCCTTCGGTCTGTCACGATGGAACAGTAGTAGCAGGAGAAAGCCGCTTCTGTTACCCCATTGGTACGATCGACAGTACCAATGAGGAGCTTACTCAGGCCATCCTTACTATGGGTTCGTGCAATCGATGCAAACAGGAAGAGTTCTTAGGCCCAGACCACAAGCGTGCTATTAGGATCTCGGTGTAGCTTCTTCCATGTTTTGCCTCTGGCTAGACGATGAACGAACCCCTCCCTCCAAGGATTGGGTCTGGGTGAAGACCGCTCCGAATGCCATTAGGGCCCTCAGGACTGCCCACTTCAAGATCATCTCCTTAGACCACGACTTGGGAGTCAATGCCGGTACCGGGTATGATGTCCTGAAGTACTTGGAAGCTGAGGTGTTCCAAAACCCAGACTATCGAGCCCCAGAGATCAGGATCCATACAGCCAACAGCGTGGCCCGAAAGAGAATGGTCCAGGCCGTCGAAAGCATCAAGCGCCAACTGGCTAAGGTTTAACAATAGCTCTAGCCGAGGTACTAACAGGGCTCGGGGCCTCGAACTCCTGAACAACCCACGACTCCGGCGGGACCCTTCTCCCAGTCCTGTAGGTGCCGTTACAATAGACCTTCAGGCTTTTCACCACTTGGGCCAGAGTCATCCAAGTTTTACCAACCTTGTTCCAACAAGGTTTAGTACCTCCACTCGAGTATAATCCGGTGGAAGTATCGAAAATTTTGTAGAACTTCATCGGCATAGCTTCGCCTTGAGACGTTCGAACTCTTTTTCGTCCTTTTTTCCATTTCTCCGCCTCCGCGGCTACCTGAGCTTGAGCATCACGTTCAAGCTTCTTCTGGTTAAGGAAATCCTCCAGGTTAATGGCCTTAGACACCTCGAGTAAATCAGCGGACAAGATGGCTATTTCGTAAGTCCCAGTTCTCCAGGCCCCTCCAATCTCTTCTGCGGCCTTCTCCTTGGCTTTAGGCATCGAGGTAGCATTGAGCTGGGTGATGCGGATCCCACAACCGATTGTGTAATCACACCCAGCAGCCTGGCGTTGAATTAAATAATATTTCACTCTGATGACCTACACCAGAGTGTTGCTGGCTCCCTAGATCCGTAGAAATCACATCTCGAGATTGGAAAGCTGGTCTTGCAGCGCCCGTGGCCGACGTGATGGTCGTCAAAGGTCAATGCATCGAACCCGAGTGGCACATCAACGCTCGCCGGAGAGTAAAGCGGACCAGCGCGTTTAGAGTAGCGAGAAGTGGGGCCAACCTGGCTAGATCCCTACCAGGATTCAAACTTCAGTGAACCTACGAGTATTGCTTGTAGGTCAATGGGCCGATAAGCCAAAATAGACGTTTGATAAGCGATTCTTGTCAAAGTGAGTGCACGTATTGAGTAGCTTCTCAAAACTCGTTGAGAATTTCAGGCCCCGTGCGTAATATTGGGCATGAATGCGAACCTGGTTGACAAACTATTACCTTTCAGTGGCGAGCAACTACGTGCTGAGCTCATCGCGCTCGCAGTACGTGGCGACCTGAGAGAGTGCGGGTGGCCAAGGTGGATTGGCGTTGCGCCGGAGGCACCCGTGCCACTTGGGCACATTGTAAGCGATCCGGATGATGGGGTAGCGATCCGGGTAGCCGAACGGGACGAGCCGTTTTCGTGCGGCTTCGAATGTTGTGGAGTTGCCGTTCACGAGTGGCTTGAAGTACCGGCGAGTATTGCGACTCGCCTTGAGTAACTGGCAGCCAGGACTCGCGAGTTCCAGCTGCCGACGACAGCAAGTTCAGGAAATTTGACCCGGAGGCATAGGTAACCATGGTACTTTCAATCAACGACATTCACGCAGTCGACAAAGGCCCAGATTCAATTTGGCTCAAGTATCCTAGTAGCGCTGCAGAGCGCTACTAACGAGAGGACGATGGCAGGTGGACCTGCGTTGATGACAACGGGCAGCAACCCACCGAAGAAGAATTACTGCTCATCGAAACGGATGAGCAGGTAGAGACTCTCTGGGAAAAGGCTGTGGATCTAAGCGACATGCGCTAAACCACAGGTACGAGTGACGATCGAAGGAACGGGTGAAGCATGACTGTATTTGATGCACGGCAGGAGGCTGCCGAGATTATTTGTCAGTGGAGCGGAATAGTATGGGAAGAGGGAATCGTGCTAGAGCTCGCCCGAGACCAGACGAAAGCAGAAGAAATGCTACGTCTCCATTCCGAGCACTTTGATCCGCCGTACTCGGACGAAGACCTCAAAGAGATCGCTCGATGGATCGCACGTGGGGTCGCGCACTGAAAACGAACCTGAACAACAATCAGGAAGATTCTTCAATCAAGTAAGATACGGCGGCCGGGACGGTCGCAAAGGACACTACATGGCAGGAACTGTAACGCTGACGGCGGGAGCCGACTTTGGCAAAGCTGGGCAGTACATTGCGCGATTGACGGGTCGGGCGCCCCGAGTACAATTTGAACGAGAATTCGTGGGTGCCAAGGAGGGTAAGCGCAAGGAACTAACGAGTTACGAGACAGACGAGGTAGGGGTTTACGAAATCAACAATGAAACCCGCAAGGGTCGGGTACGCGAGTACTTCCTCGTGCTACCGTGGAAGGACGAGCTACGCATGTTGCGCACAGATCACGAGGATTCGCTCGCGATCTGCAAACGGTTGGATGCGGGCGAAGTCCTCACAGATTTCGTCAAGATCGAGTTGGGCGATCCAATGCACAACCGCGATGGATCCCCAGTCCTCGATGAGAAGGAACAACCCCGTCACGGACTAGTTTATTCAGTTCTTACAAGCCGTGAGGCCAAGAAAGCCCTTGCTGGGGCTTTAGTCACTAGCGCCGTGAGCTCGATTGTTGAGATTTTGGCTGGGTTCGGCCCAGCCGATCAAAAGAAGATTTTGGTCGCCGTGCGAGAAAGCCTGGAGAAACCGGGACCCACGCTCGAACAGGCGATCAAATGCGGCACGGCTGATGGGGCCGAAGCGGCCGGAGAGTTATTCAAGGAACAGGGTATCGACGACCTGAAAAAAGCTCAGCAGGCTGGCGCGCTCGGTTGGGACGAGTCGGCCATCAATGCGGGAGTAGCCGAAATCGCTCTGAAAAACTCCGATTTGCCGGACGAAATTCGACAGGCCTACTATCACGCTTTCGACGAAGCGGCCAATCAAACTGCCAACAGAATCATCCACGAGCAAGAGGTCGCAAAATAAGTCCGCGACCTGAACTTCACGACATAGGAAACCTATGAGATTATCAATGATTGCAATAGGGCTCGCCTTAGCTGGCTGTAGCTCTAACCCTGTCACGAACACCACGAGCTCAGGGGGCGCAAGCATACTTCTCTCAACCCCTAGTTCGGGAGGAGCGAACGCAACGGTCGGCGAGAACACCACGAGTTTAGGGGGCACGAACACATTTCTCTCAACCCCCACGAGTTCGGGGGGCGCAAGTGTGGTCCCCTCGAGCTCTATGAGCTCAGGGGGTACAAGTACACTTCTTTCGAGCTCTACTATGGGCTCAGGGGGCACGAACACATTTCTCTCGACCCCCACGAGCTCGGGAGGCTCAAGTGCGGTTTCCTCGAGCTTAGGGGGTACGAGCGCGATCCCCTCAACCACCTCGAGCTCGGGAGGGTCGAGCTCGACCGACAACACGAACGTAGCCGGAGCAACCGCACGAGGGCTTGCCGGCTGGACTTGTGATACAATTTTCGTAGGCTCAGGTGAGGGCGCCTGCTATTGTGCCGCAAACGAAGAACGAGAAACAGCCTATTGTGGCGCACAGTGGACCTGCTGCTTGTCAGAGCATAGTCCCAACACCTGTCATTGCCAGAATTTGGAGCCAGAAGAGTGCGTGGCGTTGGCGCTAGATCGGCACGCCACGATGGTTGGGCAGTGTCCAGAAGGAAGCGCAAAATGATCCTTACAAGCAAGTTTATCGGGATCGGGGTCGCAGCTGGAGTCTTTTTAAGCGGGTGCAGTTCTGATGAAGTAAGGGAATCCAGGCACGCCGGCAATACCGGACATGCCGGCAATACCGGAATCACGAGTTCGACGGGTGGGACGAGTTCGATCCCATCGTCCTCCGGAACCACGACAACTGGAGGAACCTCAACAACCGGAGGATCTTCAACTATTGGGGGATCTTCAACCACTGGAGGAACCACGACAATTGGAGGATCTTCGACAACTGGAGGATCTTCGACAACCGGAGGAACCTCAACAACCGGAGGAACCTCAACAACCGGAGGAGTAGCGGGAGCGCCGACGAGTGTTGCAGGATGGTCCTGCGATACAATCAAAGTCGATGGATCTGCAGTCGGGTGCGTGTGCACCAGCATTACGACGCGGCCTGAGGCAGTCTGCCCGTCACGCTGGAATTGCTGCACCTTAGACGAGAATCGATGCGACTGCATCGATTCGACCGATTGTGCAGAACTCGCGTTGCGTAATGGGCGAACGGTGGTGCCAAGCTGCCCTTACGATTGAATGGCACCACCACGGACGGTGTGATGGCTGCAGAGGGCACATTCCCTGTGGAGCCGAGTACATCCGGAGATGGCGCCATTCTGGGGAGTGCCCCGGACATCTGAATCCAGACGGAACCTGTGGCGCACTTCTGACCGTGTGCCGCAGAAAGCGAAAGATCAGTAGCTCGCACAAACGATCCAAAGCTTGTAGTATTTGAACGTGTAGGGATCGCCGCCTAAGTCGCTAAGGCGGCGAGCTCCACTCAGAACATTGAGGGGGAAGGATAATGAACTCAAAAGAAACACGAGTACGATACATCGGACGAGAGCGATCTGGAGTTCCCTTTGGAAGAGTTGGGACCTTATTAGCATCGAATTCTACAGAACTCTCGTTAGTAAGGTGGGACCCCTATCCAAACTATAATTGTCAGGTGACCCATTCCCGCTGCCCCTTGGCTGATTTGGAAGAAGTGACCTCAATCCCTCGATGTGAACGTCCAACGCGAGCCGGCACTTACGTGATCGAGTACAAGGGGGTGAAGGCAGTGGCCCTCGTTCAACAAGAAGATGGTAAAGAGCTCTTCATTCACTGGAGCCTTGGTAGGAGTAACCTGAGCGAGATTGATAAGGAAGCTCTCTGGTGGGGTCCAATTGACTTATGACGTAGCTCTAGGACTGTGTGGTACCAAGCGCACCAAAGCGAAAAGCTACTAGCCGAGCTGTCCAAGACTTGTTCAAGTGCGTCATTAGGGCATATGACCGCACTTGAGTTAGGATTAGGCCGGCTTGTCCCCCCTACCAAGCCTAGGGCGCTTGCGAATCCCATCCAAAATTCTCGCATCCCGAACCATGAGATCCCAGGCATCTTGAGTCAAGGTCCCATCAAAGGCTCTCATGAGCCTGAAGGCCTCGCTATCATGATATCCGGAGTCCAACAATGTCAGGATGGCTATAGACCTTTGATTGAGGTCACCACTCAGGAAATACTTGCGGACTTCACTCAAAGTGAATGATAGCCGTCTTCGAAAATAGCTATCCATCGCGCTACCCCCTTTGCTCAAACATATACCAACTCGCGTCGTACCCTGACAAAGCTTTGCATCGGATCGTAACCGCCAGCATATCCTCAATAGAACGCGCCATCAAACGGTCACGCATGTTCGGATCCAACCCTTGGTATAGGACTAGGATCGCGTTAGCGTCAGAGCTAACCATTGGGTACCCACGAACAGAGTGGGACATTTTCTGAGCAACTGCTCGAAGTTCTTCGAGCATCGAAGTGTGATCGACTTTGGATAGACTGGAAATCCCTAAACTGAACTCTTTCATGACAGTCTTCTTCTGGTTGCCATGCTTACTTACGCGCAGGGTATCCCAGTTCTCAACCACTTTCTTTAGTTGTCGGCGAAATATTCCTGAATACTAGACTTATGTGCCTAGTTAACACTGTCGCCCTCCAGGTTTGCTGCGTCCCACGAGTTACTGAAGTATCCAACGTCGTGTGAAGCCAGGTAACCGAGTCAAAACTTCTGGCTCCTCAACCCGAAGGCTTCGAGCGCTCTCTTCAACTATGGGACTCCCACTAACACAGCCCCTTGCCAGAGGTTCGGAAATCGCCTAGTGTCCTGAAAGTCATGGATTCAAACCTAATACTAGAAGTAGTCACTGCCCTCAACTGCAAGAACCCGAAATATCTAAAGGATCTCGACAGTAAAGATCCTTTAGTCGTAAACGGAAGGCTGACCGAGGGCATGTTCACGACTGGAGTTACCTTACTGATGAACCTCAAAAACGAGGTCATCCGCTCACTCATGTCCTACGTCTGGGACATTTTTCATCACCGACACGTTAGCTTGGTCATCGGCCCCAAAGTCCCTAGTATGTCCTTTGCGCTAACAAGTAATGGGAAAGGTGAGCTCCAGGCTATGGTTTTTGCTCCCCATAATTGGCCCGAGATGATGGAAACGGACCCTTATATGCAGCTTGGTGGCATTATTCACATTGGATCCCAGGCAACCGACTACTACAACGGAGTTCTTCACGATCAGGACAGTGCTAAGCTGAGTCGAAAGCGATCCAACTCCTATGAAGCTGAGTACTTGCTACTGCTTCGGGATCACCCCCTCAACGAGTACCAAAAGAAAATCATAGCGGCATACCCCCATGGGTTCGATCCTCTCTTAGGGTATCTTCGGAAACCTGTCAAAATTACAAGCTAATTTCGAGCTCCGCACAGTTTCACGGAGGCTATTCGACAGATCCCGTAAACTTGTTGCCGAAGATGCCAAAAGGCTCGTGAGGAAACCGTACCCACAAGCCTTTTTATTGAACTCTTCAGGAAACGTTAAACGGGGTTCTCTCGAGCCCGTTTCTCCTCGAGATACTGACGAGGGTCATCCTCACCACTTTCCTCGTCGTACCAGTCAATCCATCCCGGGCCACCACCCTCCTCTTCGGCACCATCAGCCTCGTAGCGCTGAATGCCTCCGGCATTGCAGAAGTCGGGTTTGATGTTGTTCTCGAGCTGGAAGAGATCGTACCGAGCCAATACGTCCAGGAGTCGGACGCCCTCATCGAGCGTAGGCACGGGAGCATTGAAAATAGGTCCTGGGATCTGAGGAATCCACCAAATCCGAAGATCACCGATATTTGGGTCTTTTGCCATGACTAACCGAGCCTAGCAGATTCTCACTAGAGCCTACGGTTTCTAGTGTAATTGCTAGGTCAAAATGACCGACCTACTGTGCCCCTACTGCGGAACCAAAACCCAACTGGTCAGCGGAAATGTCATTTACCCTCATCGGCCAGACCTCTACGAGAAGAAGTTCTGGAAGTGCACAACTTGTACAGATTCCTACGTTGGCTGTCACCCAGGCACGGAAACACCCCTGGGACGTCTCGCTAACACCGAGCTACGTAAGGCCAAGATGGCCGCTCATGCAGCCTTTGACCCCATCTGGAAGAAAGGGGTCTTGACCCGGAAGGAAGCCTACGCTTGGCTCTCGGCTATGCTTGGCATCCATCCCAACGACTGCCACATGGGGATGTTTGACGTTGACACGTGTAGTCGAGTGGTGGCAGCCTGCCAATCTCGAAAGTCATCGAATGTCCTCTGATCCCATAGTATTCGTAGCCCGTATTTTCCTCATTGGATTGGGGACCTTCCTCGGCCTTAGGTATTGGTTGATCCCTATCATCCTCGGCAAAATTCTACCTGAGGGAGGTACCAGGTTGGGTTCTGTTGCGGAATGGTTTAGGTGGGCCCAAGGTCTTCAGAAAAGGCTGTTGGTACTTCAGTCACGTCCACATCATCTACCGAGTACCAATCTTTACGCTTGCTTTAGAGATCCCCATCCACGACATGGTCACGAGTGATAGGGCTGTCTTCTCTGGTAGAATAATAGCCTACTTGCATATCCTGGATCAGGACCAGAGCATTCAGGCTGCAGCTATAGCTCTCGCGAACTGTATGAATGAAGAGGTTACTTCAGACAGCATCAGGGCTATGTTAGGGGAAAAGTTGCAGGTTTCTATCCGACGCTCTGTAGCTGCGAGTACAAGGATTCAAATGCAAAATAAGCGGATCCTTGCCCTGGAACCACCAGTGTTCCAGGAACTAGATCGTTGTGGAGTTGTCTTGGAGAAGCTCATGATCCAATCACTCAACGTTCGTGCGTAATGCCTTCACCTTTGTCCAGTTCACTCTTGGCGCTCTCTACCAAGTCCTCGAGTAACTTCGAGTCGATATGGTATTTCAAGAAACCATATAGGGCCCACACACCACTGAAGTTTCTCTCAGCGAACCATCCTAGGAGAAACCCACCGGTCTTGTCGATCTTTTTGTAGACTCTGGCCTCCACACCAAGGTACTCCTCTAGAGTCCAATCAATAGAGCCTTCATTATCCTCAGTGTCTAAACGACTTTGTAAGTTATCAGCTTCATTAGCCAGCGCTAAGATGGCCCTCATACTAGGCAAGTCGTAGACAGCTTCTATGTAGCCACCCCGAAGCTTCTTCCCCTTAGCTATGTCTTCAATGAGTTGATCGAACTCTTTCTCGGCTTTGGCGATGAGTTTCTCACTCCCCTGAAGCATGCTAATGAGCTGGTCTACGTCTTTCACCCTCTGATCCATCAGATCAGCATACTCTGCAATCTCAGGTGTTTCGAGGGGCTCAGCCAGCTTACGGTAAATCTGGGCTAGATAGGCACACTTCGTCTTGTACCCTTTGACATTCCTGAAGTCTTGCTTGAGGTTGTTGATTGCGGCATGGGAGTCCAACTGTTCAGCCTCATCAATCCAATTATGAGCTGAAGCAACCAACTTCCAACGATGAGCTACCGCTTTGACAATGGGGTCCGACATACCCTCTGCGATCTATCAAAAGATTCGATCGCAGAGGGTAGAGCCGCGAGGAGCACCAAACCCGTTTGAACCAAAGCAACAGCGTCGGCTAGCCTCTATACATCAAAGAGATCACCCCGTCAATTCTTCAGTTAAACTTTTGATTCAATACAGGATATTGTGAGGCCTCATCCTCTAGAATAGGATAATAGCTATGACTAAGCTGCAAAATTGGAGAGTCAATCTGCTTCGTCGCTGTTGCAACGGTAGCTAACTCAACCCGTCGGATAGGAGTTGCGCATGCTTGCATGGGTCTTGGCAATAGTGGGATTAACTACAATCATCACACAGTCCAAACTTTTTGCATCTATCCGACGGGTGCTTGAATCCAGAACAGGATCGAAGTTCCTCTACTGTCCAATGTGCGTGGGTTTCTGGGTAGGCTTAGTCTTGTCTCTTTTCCAGTTTGGCTGTTGCTCAACCAGATATTGGCTTCTTACTCTTCTAGTCGATGGATGGGCCTCATCAGGAGTCAACTGGATCGTCTATGTCGTCCTAGTCAAGCTCGGAGCTCATGACCTGTAGACGATCAATGACACCAAGCTCTCCCTCTCCCTCTCCCTCTCCCACGGTGGTCCCGGGCAGCTCCGTTATCAAGGAGCTCAAAGAAAAGGACGAGAGCATCGCCCGAAGTGCCACGTCCTCTTCAACGACTTCATCCGAACAAAGGACAAAAAGCAGAAAGCCGATGCATTTTACAGCATCGGCTTTCTGGGGATCAGTCCGGACACTACTCGAGACCAAACCCAGTCAAACCTACCACAATAGTGGGCTCGACTGGGACGGTTTCTGATTTATTCCTCGTCCAGCTTGACCCAGACCATATGGCCGTCCACAGCCACCATTTGTCGAACTTCGTAACCACACAGCTGGCGGCCAGGATTCGCTACGGCTAATTGTTGATTACTCAGCTCGGTCATGGCCTCGGCCTGTTCAGCCGTCTCGTAGCGCACCGAGACGTGGCAGTCTTCCTTGCAGCTACTCGCCCAGTACACGCAATACTCTCCGTCGTTGCATGGAGTACCTGCAATTTCACGTAGTTGGCGCACCAAATATTCCGCGGCATCCTCGCCCTCGTTGGCTTCGTTTTCAGTCTTGGCAATATCCTGAGCAACTTCGAGAGCTTCGCCCTTGCTATCGTAGGCCGTGTCGTCGAAGACATCGGGTCCTCCTGCGTTGTCGCTCGATTGCAGGTACCACCCGCCCCCGCTTCGCCCAATTTGTATGCCTACGTCGCACGCGCCCTCACGATCGTCATTCGGGAACGTGCGCACAAATGACGCTGCCTTCTCCCATTTCGTGACATCGGCCTTACCTTCTGGATCGAGCTCTTCGAGCTCGTCAATGTCCGTTATGTGGTCCCCTGTCAGATGTATGACTACATGCCGGAGTCCCTCAACCTTGGCGAGGTGGCCTGGAATCGCAATTGATTCAAGGTTGTCCACTGCATCGAGCTGCGTTTTCCCAACCCCGACTTGCATATCGCCAGCACCAGGCGCGCAAGTTTTGATGGCAATGACTTCTGACCCATACTTGAAAAAATCCATGATGTAGTGTCCTTTTTTCGCCCGAACTACCGATCAGGGAAGCAAATCGGTAGTACTATGTATCGGGCACTCAATAATTAGCACGAATGTCCTACACTCACTACTTAACCCCGTTGCTGTTTTGGCACGGAAAGGGGGATATCGTTGTAATGACTCATTTTTTCCGATCATCTATTTTTGCATTGACTCTCGCTGGTTGCGCAAGTCCAATGGATTCCGACCCGACCGAGTCCGTCGATCCGGCCTCAATCACGCAAGACGCGGTATCGCGCTCGCCCTACCGGAACCTCAATTCCGGGACTCGGACGACGCTCGTCGATGGAATCACTGCAGCTGAAAATCTATTGTTCACCAGTGACGGTCGTTTGTTCGCTACGGGCGATGATGGTGTTTTTGCAGTACGTCGTGATGCGACCGGTAACGTCACGGCTATGTTGGTAAAGAGTGCTAGTGCTTGCAAGTTTACGGGAATGACGGAATTCGACGGCGTAATCTACGCTAGTTGTTATGACTCGAGTTCATCGTCTGTGTACGCTGCTCAGTTGAGCTCAGCACCAGACTTCCGCCTTCTCTCAACGCTATCAGGTGTCACGCTGGCCAACGGCCTTACGCATGACGATTCAGGACACCTTTACGTGGCCCAAACAATGCAAAATCAAATCCTTCGCCTGACTTTGGATTCGAACGATCCATTTCAGGTTGCGTCCACTGACGTGTGGTTGTCAGGCTCGGGGCTGTTCACGAACGGCCTGAAACTTGTCGATTCATCGATCTATTGGACCGATTTCGGTGGCATCAAGCGTGCGCGAATTTCCTCGAATGGCGATGCTGGGCGAGTGCGGACAATTGCGAGTGATCTCACATTTTTCGACGATCTGTTCATTGACGACGATGCTCTTTTGGTCGCAGACTATCTGGGCAACGCCGTTCGTGCTTACACCTTGCGCGGCCGTCGTATTGCTCAAACCGCGGCAGTTTTCACGAGCCCTTCATCAGTCCTGCCTGCGCATGGTCGTCTCGGCCTAGGGGCAAACGACCTCGTCGTGACCGAGAAGGGAGCAAACCGGATTGCGGTCTACAGTTCGGATCCGTGAGGCAATTCGTTAGATGCAACGGCGGCCGTCAAAAGCGACTTAGACAGTCGCCGTTGCATCTAACGATAATGTGCAGGCTACGTTTTTCACCAACGCCTCATCTCAAACGACACTTCGAGTTGGAAACCCGTAAACGTCGACCGGCTCCCATAGGGAATTCTCGATCTCGTACCAGTGGTGCAGCGAGTACACCTTGAGAACTGCAACTCTGGAATACTCCACGGTTTGGAGTGACCTTCTTCGATACAAGTACTCGCCGATGAGTGAGTACTTCGAAAACCCATAGGTCTTACCCTCACTGGTCTTTGCTTCGAACCACTGACTTCGGAGCAGAACTGGGTTTGCTTGAGTTTTCATAGTGAGTATTACGCATAGGAGCCCGAATACTCAACTCCAGATCAACATTTTTGGAAAGCCTGGGATGGGAAGGTCCGCAAGGGCCTTAGGTTCGCCCCCTAGTGGCCTCTTGGTAGGCTTGGACGCACTTAGCGCAAGCATGCCTTTGGTGCCCGTCTGTTATCTTGACGTTAAGGTCCCAGCCACCAAAGGCCATCTTCTCGGGTCCGAACGGCTGGACGTGGCCACACAGGCTTGGGGTATCCACCCCCCCTGTAAGAAACAACTGGTCTTTGACCTTTCGAATGTGCCACCAACTACCTCCAGTGGCAGTAGCCGACTCGCAGTAAGAGTACTCAGGTACTTCTCCCGGAGCATAGGTGCCCCGTTGAACGTAGCTTGATTCAGCCATTGGAATCATTTCACGGTGACCACACAGATCTGGGTCAACTTCTTGTAGCGGATCTTGTAGGCTCCCTTGGGGGCATCCTGCTTGTTGATCATCCGCCCGTCGTCCGGGCTGGAGATGTCGGTAATCACGAAGTCTTTGTTGGCTTCCCAGTCAGCCTTTACGGCCTTGGAGTTGGGGTAATCACGGCCGTACGCTGGCGTTAGAGTCATCGATTCAATCCTTTCCCTGAGTATTACGCTTGACGAGTGTACTACTCAACCACCTCTATACATTTCGGATTGGAAACCCAAAAACGTCGACGGTTTCCCACAAGGTCTCGTCGATCTCGTACCAGTGATTAAGCAAGCAGATCTTGGAGTACGGAACCCTGGAATACTCCACCTTTCCCGAAAGTACTCTTCTTCGGTACACGTACTCCCCTATCGGCGAGTACGCGGAAGGCCCATAAGCCTTCCCACTGCACTCCGCTTTGACCCAGTGACTCTTGAGTAGAATTGGATTTGCTCCCATGGCGAGTATTACGCATAGGAGTCTGGACACTCAACTTCTATTTGCCTAGTCAGCTCATTTTCTGAGGACTTCCTTCTTCCCGTCGTCTGCAACCCGTAGATTCGAGGTTGCTCCAGCCACCCTGAAATCAGATAGCATGAGAACAGTAGGGGAGTCTCCTAGATCTAGTTGAGAAACTCGGGTCTGAAGCGTACTAGTGAAGTACAATGTCATTCAGCAAACCGGAATTGAAACAACAAGCCGATAGATTTTGACTCAAGTATTAGCTGAGCTTAGTAGTTTGGGTATCAAAGCAACGTTGAACGAGCATACCGGCGGGATCCAGATTCCAGAGTATCATTATGATATCGCCTATGTCTACGAAAAGACAAGTAAGTACGGGTTTAGGCCACTCCCAACCGGCAAACTCTACGTAGACTTCAGGTCAGTCCACTTCGGATTGCTTGTCCTTCAACGGGCCAAGAGCTTCGAGGCCAAAGGCAAGAATTTGATTAAGCGCATAGTGGAGGACATTCAGACTCGGCGGAATTCCATTATTGCGCAGAGAAAAAAGGAACGGTCCGAAGAGAAGGTTCGTCGGGCACAGGGGCTAATTCTCAAGAATCTGCGAGAAACCTACCCCGAGTTCAAGTGGAACATTGAGGAGCACAATTCTGAGATCAACTTGACTTTCAAGAGCCTAACAGAGGATGAGGCTCGACTGATCCTCATGACCCTCAGGAACGCCGGAATCAACTCGGCTGTGGCGGGAGTCAAGTAAATGGTCAATGACCAAAGATCGGTTACGGACCAGCTCAAGGAATTGGTCCTCTTGGCAGATCGTAATGGGCTCTACGACGCGGCTGATTGGTTGCGAGCTCGGCTAGAGTCAGCTCGGCTAGACCCGTCCTCGAAGGTGAGGATTAAGATTCGGGCTCGGTCTTCCTCGGTGAAAGGTGTTTTATCCTGAGTCACTCGGACTCTAACTCAAACATCGAGTCGAATGCCTCGTCCTTCTCCCTTTGAGCTCTAATTCTCATGAGAGCCAACTCAACTCGCTTTGCAGCTAGTGTGCGGTATTCAGGTTCGCGTTCAATCCCGGTTCCGGACATGCCTTCCTCAAGGGCGGCAACAATGGTGCTTCCTGACCCGCAGAAGGGGTCTAGAACTCTTCCTTTGGGAGGGGTGACCAAACGTACCAACCACCGCATGAGCTTCTTGGTCTTGACCGTGGGGTGCTCGTTGACCAATTCCTCTTCTTCGAGATCTTCTTTGCGTTCAGAAGAGGTGATCTTTCCCGTATAAAGGAATGGTGGAGCTTCGAGATCAGGTTTGAACTGATTGAAGAAGCGTGAGGCACCTCCAGAGTCATTGCGAGCAGTGGTAGTGCAGTCGATACCTCCGAACAAACCACCCTTGTAGTCCTTCTTGTGGGTACCACCTCCAGACATCCCTGGGCGGTTTCCGCTTTGCCCATCTAAGATTTTTACAGGACACCCAGGAGTGCACTTCCAGTTGAACTCTCCAACTTGTTGACAACTTGGAGAGTGAGTCAGGACGACGTTTGCGGACCATCTACCTGCAAGGTTGGGTGGGTTCGCAGCATGCCCTCCAAACCCACCTGCATCATTGTAGTGGGATCCCAAACCTGATCTAGGCTTCCCAGTCCCTGGATTGATGAGCTCAGACATATCTCCAGCAACGCGGCATCCGTCTATATTCAAAGCTCCGGTCCCCGTCGCCAGAATCTGCTTCGCAACTGTGTTTTCTTGTAAAGGCTTTCTAGCAAGCCACCATACCTCAATCGCTGGTTTGAGTGCTGTTCCAAACCCTTCCCATTGAGCCGCCTCAGGGGTCACCGGTGCTGTCTTCTGATGATACTGCTCGGAAGTGTCCTCGTCATGCATCCAGGGGCGATCAAACCCATCAAGTGCCCCGTTGTCTCTAGTTACATGGCCCTTAGTCTTGCGTCCAGAGAAACCCTCATGACCGGGTTTAACCCCAAGAGACTTGGTTCGTTTGGCACCCTTGAGCTTGTCAATGGCTTTCCCAACGTTCATTGATTTCGGAAATCCTTGCCCAAAAAAGTGTAGAACAAAAGCATCAGCAGGTCCTGCTCGCAAGAGTAGCTCGATCTGCTCTTCAGTGAGGCTCTCGAGGAAGGCTTGTACATCAGGACTTCGATCCTTCACATTGTCGAGAGCGTCCCGAATCCTGAAACCTGCTCGCTCAATAGCCATAGCAGTCCTGTGGGACGTTCGAGGGATTGACCACACTAGGATGTGCGCCCCAGGCTTAAGGACCCTGTAAGCTTCCAAGAAGACATCTGTGAGCATCTTCTCAAAACCATCCATTGTGTGTCGATCCCACGCAGCACCCATGAATGCAATCCCGCCTGGAGGATCCGTAACCATTGAGTCGAAGGTGTTCTCTTCAAAACCCTTCAGAACTTCTTGGCAATCCCCCAGAAGAATTATAGCATCCGATGAGTTTGACATCGGATGCTAACTACACCGTGACTACAGTATCAAACCTTGATGAACCTCTAAGGGGAGCGCCAGCAGATAACGAGGCTCACTCCTCCAAGTACTTCCAGCCCCAGAGCCCCCAACTATACCTTTGGGTGAAGCTCAAGTAGGAGGCATACCGAGCTCGCTCTGGAACTTCTATCCCGTTGTCCATGGTCATAACCTTGACCGCGACTGGGCGTCCCTCCTCCGGCAAAGTGAATCCAGGTTGGTCCGACATCATCCAACCCAAAGGAACATACTCGTAGACCTTTCCACCAGGTCCCTCCCACGAAACCGGCGGTACATCACGGGCTTCCAAAAGTCGCCCGTCAGGAGCGATGTGTGCGTAAATCTTCGGTAATGGCATGAACCCAGGTACACCGGGTTACGCAATCCCCGTAAGCGAACTGTCCTATCGAGGAAGATCAAGCCCGAAAGGCAACCGCATCGTGGACAAGTTGGCCTTAATGCGGTACTTTGGGATCTATGCCGAATTTGATCGTGGATAAACTGAACGAGGTCACCCGATTCAAATGCCCGGATTGCGGACGGTGGGAGTATGCCGGAAAGGGGCGAATCAGACATTCAAGTCGGTGCAGCTGTAATACTTTGCAGCCCGTATCCGAGGGGCAGGAGCAAAGAAAACCTCACTCCCTCGAGGCCTTCGCCCGGCAGGTTAGGGCAACAGGAATGGCACATGGGCGTCAGGACCTGCTGGTGGAGTGCGTCAGAACCGGTCTCTTGTCTGCAAGTGAGGCTATGAACCTGGACGACTGAGTTCCGAGTCATCCTTCTTTGGCCACGTCAATGAGCACGCGCGCTTCATCCGTCATCGGCAGTCGATACCCGATGGCCCCCGCCCCACCTGTCAAAACATTGTTGCGCGACCAATCATCGCCATCCGCCCCGTTGTTTCTGACATACCAGAAGTAATTCTCCCCAGGCTCGATGACTACCCAGGTTCCACCGCCATACCCAAGAGACTTCTTGTCAATGTAAATCTCTTCTCCAGGGGGTCGATGCTCAGTACCTTGCACGTAGTATTCTGACTTCTCGCACATGAGCATGAGGTTCTTACGAGCTTCACTCCTTGTTCGAGCTGCCTCACTTCGAATCCTCTGCTCAGCTCGAACCTTTGCGCAGTCCTCTGGGTTCTTGTGCCTGACCTTCCAAACAAAGTCACCGGGCTCCGAGTCGTAGTAGTTCACCAACCAACCCTTCCCAGGCTCTACCCAGCCACCACAGTCGAGGCAATGGTCACCTCTCTGGTTTGTGCGCTTTCTCTCAGGCTTCAAAGCACTCTGTTCTGAAGAGTCCTGCTCAGCTTTCCATTTCTCTGCTAGCTCCCGTTCTTTACTCTCTAGGTACTCAACCACATCTCTAACGTGAGCTTCTTTCACCTGGTGAATAGGGACATACCAGTAACTACCAGAACTATTGAAGGTAACCGGTATTCTCGCCTTAATCCAATCCTTGTAGTCGTAGGTTTTTCCAGAGATCACAAGCAAGTAGCCACCGTTGTTGATATCAACTTTGATCTTTAGGTTCGGGAAGTCACGAGGGACGATTGAGGACAACTTAGCCAGCGCCTTCGCCACGAGTTTGCCTTGGTCCTCAACTGCTTCGAGGAGCTTCTCAAACTCGACTGGTTTGATCGATGCGGGAAAGAAGTTCGAGATCTCAGCGCCATACTCCCCTCCCGACTTGTTGATGCTGATCCTCAAGTCCGTAAGGGCTCCAATGAGCCGAAGCTCTTGAAGGGCAACCAATACAAACTTCAACCCAGGCACTCGTAGATGAACCGCTCGATCGATAAGCTCCTTGACTTTCTCAATTCGAGCAGCTTTAGCCTCCGCTGCTTCGTCTACTTTGGTAGGCTCCGGTTTAGCAAACCCATTGATCTCATCCACCTTCTTCTGAAGGTTCTTGATCTTTAATGGCGTCATCTTCGCCTTCGGAACCCACCAAGTATGATCTTGCTCACGGTAGACAAGCTTCCCACGCAAGTATGGGATCAGGTTCTTCATCTTGTCGTAATGCCCAGAGACTTCAATGTTTGCACCTACCTCATTCACTTCGATGTCGTAGGAAGCTTCAATGAATCTCGCGGCTACTTTTTGGGCTAGGTCTAATGGCATACGAGTACCTATTAGTACTCGTATGCCAGATAGATTATTGGTGTGACCTTTGCTGAGCGTGTCTCTCAGTGGGTAGCACCAACTGTCTCCACACTCACCGGAAAAGAGGTCTTTCCGTGGTTCTGTTGCCATTCCGTCTTTCCTCGGGCATCCGTGTAGTAGATCCAATTCCCACTGTCGTAGAATCGGTAGACCTTGACCCCCTCGTACTCGAATAGGAGGGAAACCGTTACGTTCGGGTTGTTCGTCGAGGAGTTGCTTACCGGATCCTTTGCGCATCCGAGTAGAAAAAGACAGAGAAGGACCCAAATGGTTTTCATCTGGCTCACTACACCGGAGATTGTCACATGCCCGCGATGATACCTCAAGACCCCCACGCGTGATGGAGTGCTTTTCTCAACCTATCTCAGATTCTTCGGTGTCAAACCACCATGCTCGGAATCAAAAAAGCCTTCATCCAAGCCAACCTCGAAACGAAGATGCCCTTCGACGAGACCGCTTTCGCCGTCTACTCTGCTTGTAAAACCCTAGACATAGAGCCAGTCCTTTACCAGTTCACCCGAGACATCCACGCCGAGCTTGCCCGAGACATCCTCGTCTACGCCGGAGTCCCCTACACGATAGCCGCCCTCACCTTCCTAGGGATCCCCATCCCAGAAGTCCTCGACTATCCCTCAAGTTTGGCCAATTACTTCGGCCGCAAGATCACCCAGTCCACCATAGGCGATCTCCGCCACCGAAGATCCTCTCAACCCGTCTTCGTCAAACCCATGGGCGGAACCAAGCTCTTCAATGGCTTCACCTACTCAGGAAGTATCGAAGACCAGATCCGACTCAACACCTTCGACAACGAGGTGCCCATCTGGGTATCCGAAGTCGTCAACTTCGTCTCAGAATACCGAGTACTCGTCCACCAAGGACTAATCTTCGCCTGCCGTCACTACAAAGGCAATTGTTCCATCTTCCCTGACATGGACATCGCCCGTGCAGCCACCCATGAGTTCACCAACGCCCCAGTAGGCTACTCCCTCGACCTCGGAGTCACCGATATGGGCCACACTATCCTCGTCGAAGTCAACGACGCCTGGGCCCTCGGCTCCTACGGGACCCCTCCCATCCCCTATACAGAGATGATCATCAACCGCTGGAAACAAATCGTCGGACTCTACTGAGTACCTCACCTAGGGATGTACTTCCAGCGCTCTCGAGTCTTCAGATTCCGATGCTTGAGCTCACTATTCAACTCGTTGACGATCTTCTCAATCTCTTTGTCGGTAGGAACCTTACGTACAGTATCTACTACGGTGTTCCCATGAGCTGGGTCCCGTATTGCTAGGTTGATGCACATTCTGTCGAGATCGACCCTCGGATCTGTAAAATCAGGGAACTTCCTAGCTATCTCGTAAATATTCTCACGGGTCAAATCACCCTTAGCCTCCTCGAGCTCCCTCAGATAATCCTCACCCTCCCGAGTCCGGTAATAGATGATCAAGTCGGGGTTAGATGGATGCGGCTTCTTCTCCAGGAATCCAAGCTCAACCAACTTGTCAGCGTTCTTCACCTGAGTGGGAGTTCGGATTCGATCAGGATGAATCAGGACTTCTAACTGAGTTGGGCTGACTTTCTTAGCTGCAGCATCCCTGAGGAACCTATCTGCCACCCTTTGGGTTACATCGTGATACATACCACGAATCCAGTATAATTAGATTAAGGTTAGAGGGCTTTTCGTCCTGTCCCTCCAAGCTACTTTCGCTGGAGCCCCGCCAACCAAGCCTCCGGTAACGCTAACCCAAGCGCCTTAGTGCTCACCTCACCTTCCTCCACCCGCTGGGCTTGCGCCTCCGTTATTGGTACCGTCACCAACTCCTCCTCACAACCATCCCCCAAAGCTTGGAGCTGCTCCCGTGCATTCGCCTCCGAGGCCTCCGGGCTTAAACCTAAACCCCAAACTACCGGCCGCGTCCCATCCGTCCCAATCGTTGCATAGTTCTGTGCCATAAAACCTATTACGCACGTGGTAAGGTAGATCTCAACTAGTTTCAAGGCATTTTTGACTAAATGAGTGAAAATGCCTTGGGATTGATTCTGGGGTCAGCTTTCGTATGTCGCCTACCAGTGTATCCAAACCGATGTCCAAAGTAATCATCAGCGACGAGTCCCTAGTTAGGCTGGCCGCCTTCCTGTACCAAACCTCATCCGAGACCAAGCAGCCTGTTCCAGTAGAGGGACGATCCCACTGGCTGAAACTCGCCCGAGCCGCCGCTGGCTTCTTCCGTACCACCATGCTCGAACCAGGAATGAAGTCCCACCTGGCCCCCTCCAAAGACTCCCCAGCTACCCTGGTAGAGGTCGTATCCATTCGCTTCCCCACCTTGGTCACTGTCCAACTCCCGGACGGATCCCTCCTAGAAGCCGAACATGACACCCTCAATAACTGGAGCATTGACTTCGGATGGACCTCAACCGATCCCAATGGGGTTGAGCACCTCACTCACATCGACACCTTCAATCCAATGACTGGCCCCCACCCAATCACCGGAGAACCTTGGCGTAGAAACCTTCAACCCGATGTCTTCAAGCTCGTTCATACACAAAAACTGTGTCCAGACTCGACCCAGGCTCTTGCGCCCGATGAAACGCATTCCCAAGAATGATAACCTTCTCAGTTGTCCAACGAATCTCACAGCTACCTAATAACTAACCGGCTAAACGAACTATTCTCGGACGAGTCAGAAGCCCTCATGCGCAGAATGAGAAGAGATGACCAAAAAGGTGTACTTAGGATAGCTCTATGGAACTCCCCCCCTATGAAGTAGTAGTGGAAAACGTTCGTAAGGTTATGTCTTCGCTTGATGACGTGGGCAGGTGGTACCGTAACCGAAAAATCGAGGGGGACGCCCCGCCGGAAATCTATCAGAAGGCAGTTCTTGTCGCTAAGTTCTTTAGCATGGATCCTAGTGAGTTATTGGATCGCCCAGTTGCAGACCCGTCTACCACAGTGCATGTCTCGACTGGTTAGGTGACCTTGAACTCTCTCTAAATCGGTATTCCTTCTGTCCCAGGGTAACTAAGTGTGGCTAACTTCGCTGACTCCAAAAAGATCGAAGAAGCCGCAAGAGGGATTAGCCTGCGCCAGATAGCTAACCCCATCGGTGACCCACTCCCCATCAAAAAGGATCCTATCCAGGACCGCTTCAAGAACCACCTGCACCTGGTCACCCTGGAAGCCAAGTTCGCCCTCCGGAAAATGTCCCTCATCTATGACCTCAAAACCTTAGAGCACTTCGGATCTATCGGCCTGTGGAACGCCTGCACGCGCTTCATTGGCGACGAGGCCACCTTCCCCTTATACGCCCGTCTCCGTATCCGAGGCCAAATCTGGGACGAGATTCGAGGTGAAGCCGCCCTACCACGTAGAATGCTCAAGGCCAAAAACAAACCCCGGTTCAATGACCTCGACGAGGTCCTACTCGCTTCCCACCGCTCTTCCCCAGATGACGTCGTTTACTTCCGAGAAGTCTTCCAACAGGTCGACTCCGTCCCCCTCCGTGACCGAGAACGCCAAGTCCTCGAAGCCATCGCCCTCGGCGACCGCCTCCTAGACATCGCCCTTGCTTGGGGTACCACTGAACCCCGAGTCAGCCAAATCAAAACTCGAGTCATCACAAAGATCAAGAGGGCGCTTGGAACAGACTTGTGCAGTGTTGGCCTAGTCTCTTGACAATTGGGCTCGTGAAGAGCGAACCTCTGAATGGTAGTATGCAGAAGATTGTCCACATCATCTACCACAAGGATAAACCCCTGGAGGAGATCCTGCGACTTGCAAGAGAGCGAGGCATCGAACTAACCAGTGAGGAAGTACTGCAAGTAATCTCACCAGCTCAGCAAACGAGGTACGAGCGAATACTGAAAGAGTTCGATCAAAGATTACTGGAAGAGGA
>Ga0105102_10000049_pt1 | contig 26516 bp, 40 predicted proteins | sample PPLLaktember2015_FD_87032 | JGI IMG/M metagenome (GOLD analysis project Ga0105102, IMG submission 87032) | Freshwater sediment microbial communities from Prairie Pothole Lake near Jamestown, North Dakota, USA - PPLs Lake P7 Core (6) Depth... | ecosystem: Environmental > Aquatic > Freshwater >...
AACACCGGCAAACATTTCCGGGTATGTGATAGACATACTCGACATACCAGGAATAAACTGGACGGCATATTTTGAAAGTTGGAATAACTACGCTCCGGGGTGGGGAGTAAAAGGTCTCATGGAAATAAGGCCATTAAACCCGTCGTCCTCGTGGTATTTGACAATTTCCGTAAATACAAGCGGAAATAATACTGGCTACTTTGATGGAATTTGCAGTTACGTCGCCGGATCACTGCCAGCAAATAACGAGGACTGCTTTATAAACTTCATCCCGGCAGGACCAGCCGGTGCCCAGGGAAACCAGGGAAACCAGGGTGCTCGTGGTTATCAAGGCTATCAATCAGCCATTGCCGGACCACAGGGAAATCAGGGTTACATGGGCATTGATGGTGATCCCGGGCCGCAAGGAAATCAAGGTACATCCGTAATAGGTTCTCAGGGATATCAGGGTACACCCGGAACAGGCAATGAATGGCATTCTGGTTTTTTATTTGGTGGCACGCCGGATGGAGCGATCGGAATTATTGGTGATTGGTATATTGACTACTCAACCTGGATAACATGGGAAAAGACAGGAGCATCAACCTGGGAATCGAGAGGTAGCATTCAGGGTGGACCAGGAACCCAGGGATACCAGGGGAAAATTGGAAATCAGGGGAACCAGGGAGCATCGGTAACCGGACCGCAAGGTGCCCAAGGGAACCAAGGAAATCAATCCAGTGTTGCTGGAACCCAAGGGTATCAGGGCAACCAAGGGACTACAGGAGCTGACGGAACATCGGGTGGAGCATATGGTACTGATTCTTTAAATAGCAATTTTACTACCGGAACCGGCGTATATGATCAGTCCATTGAGATAGAATCTCTTTCATCTGGAGTAATATGGGCGCGTGTCGAAGCCTGGATCGATTCAGGGCAGGGAGACTCTGCCGGATCAGCAAAAGCCGTGTACATTCAGGCTTACGTATCCGCAGGAACAATTTATGAAAATAACACCACAGTCATCGCAGATTTCAATAATGGGTATACAATAAATATAGAATGCGTGGATGCAGGATCAACGATGACATTCCGTGTCCGCTATAGCAATTTAGCTCAAAATACAACGTACCACTACGCAATTTATGTTACATATTTTCATGGATTTGTATAATATGAAAATTTCAATAACAACACCGAGCCATAAAACGACCTTCTTGAAGGAACTGGAGGAAACGATCCTGAGTCAGACATTCCAGAATTGGGAATGGGTGATCCTGCTGAATAACGGAGCCGAGTACCAGTCAACCGATGACAGGATAAAAGTCTATCGCAGCTTAAGGGAAAGCACCTCGGTGGGAGCCTTAAAAAAAGAAGCCTGCAGCCTGGGCACAGGGGAAATAATTGTCGAGGTTGACCATGACGATATGATCACACCCGACTGCCTGGAAGAAATCGCCTCTGCTTTTTCCGACGACCGTGTCGGTTTTGTTTACAGCGATAACGCAAAACTGACTGATAGCTTTATCCCTTATGATCCGAATAACGGGTGGACATTCGATTATTTTGACTGGAGAGGTAAAAGGCTGATCGCCATGCGGAGCCAGCCGCTGACAGCCGGTCGCCTGGGGTATATTTGGTACGCCCCGGATCATGTACGCGCATGGAGAAAATCCGTCTATGACAGCATCGGAGGGCATGATGAAACGCTGTACATTTGTGACGATCAGGATCTGATGCACCGGCTTTTTCTGGCTACCAGGTTTCACTTTATAAACAAAGTGCTGTACATATACCGGATCACCGGCGACAATACCTGGATCGAAAGAAACCAGGCGATCCAGAGCAAGACTGTCGAGATATACCAGAAAAACATTTTTAAACTGGCAGAGCGCTGGTCAGACATTCATGGACTGCTGAAGATTGACCTTTGCGGAGCTTTCAACAAACCGGAAGGTTACCTGAGCATCGACCAGCAAGGTGCAGACATAACCGCAGATCTGAATAATGGCATTCCGCTCCCTGACAACTCCTGCGGCATTGTTAGAGCTCAGGACGCAATCGAGCACCTGCCCAACAAACTGCTCACCATGCGTGAAATTTATCGGGTGCTGGCCCCAGGTGGAATTTTGCTGAGCCGAACACCTTCAACCGATGGACGCGGTGCATTTCAGGACCCGACACACGTTAGCTTCTGGAATGAAAATTCATTCTGGTACTGGACACGTCCCGGACTGATGGAATATATAAGGAACACGGACGTCAGGTTCTTTGAGTCGTCGCTAAGAACGATGTACCTGAGCGACTGGCATGTTCAAAATAAAATACCCTACGTGGAGGCATTTCTGGAAAAATTATGAAAATATACGACGGGAAATATTTGAAGTTGGCAGTACACGAAAACAAGTACTTTGATAACCTGATAAAATTCATATTAGAACACTTTGATAATGCCGACATGACCAACGCTGTCATGGTGGTAGAGGATTTTTACTATCACCCGGTCGATTACTACCGTCAACACTTCCCGGGAAAGAAAATCATATTTTATAATTGGGAGCACATGGTAGGGAATAACACCTACCTGAACATAAACAATCTTATAAAGAATTCCAGAGGGGTAGACGAACTCTGGGACTTTGACCATTTGAATGCGGAGTTCTGGCGCGGGCATGGAATAGATGTCGACAGGGTAGAGCCGTTTCGATATACCGAAAGCATCAAGACGGTGGTGAACCGCGAAAATCCGGAAATCGACGTTTTGCTTTTTGGCTACATGACTGACGTCCGGATGGAAAAGTTAAAAAAGATATACCCTGCGCTTTACCACAATTTCACCGTGGTGACGATCACCGGGATGGACCGGGATAAACAGGACAGGTATGTCGGCAATTCAAAAATCATTTTGAATTTTCATGGGATGGAACCATACTGCCGACAAGAGCAAGAGCGGATCTCATACTGCCTGATAAACGAAAAATGTGTCCTTTCTGAACCCAGCCAACTGAATTATTTTCCGACCGAAATCATTGAGCTGCCGGTGGATCAAATGGCAGGGAAGATCATCGAATTGGTGCAGACAGACAACTGGAAATATTTTGCAGATCAGGCTGCCAGAACATATAAAGCAAAAAGATTTGAAATTAAAAATTAACAGCTATGAGCACAAGAACAGACGCATACATTCAGGCAACACTTGATTTGATTTACCGTAACACCACATTTGCCGGAATCGGTGACGTGACCGGGCTGGTTGGTAGCACGACAGAGGGTAGCCTCTACATTGCCCTGCTTACCGCATCCGACGAAGTAGCCTATATCGGTTACGCCCGTGTGGCAGTGGCGCGGTCAGCTGCCGGTTGGAGCCGTACAGGAAATGTAACGAGCAACGTAAGCGATCTGAATTTTACCATCGTCCCGGCAGGCGCAACTCCCCAGACAGCCACCCGTGCGGCAATCTATACCGTAGCATCAGGAGGAACGCAGCTCCATGTAGCCGATCTTGAAACCGAGGTGCCCGTACAGGCCGGAGTACAGCCCGTCATTTCTGCAGGGGCGCTCACCATTACAGGAAGTTAAAAAGCAGTTATGGCTTACAGCAGAGCAGTCTTTTACGTTGACCTGGTCAATGGTTCCGATGCTGCAAGGGCAGCGTTAGCAGGTTGCAATATGACCTCCTCAGGAGGGGTTGTTACAGTGAACAAAACTGCACACGGGTTAGTCGATGGCGCTGTGGTAACCGTTCCCACCGGAACTTACTCCGGAGATTGGCTGGTAAAAAGAACCGATGCCGATAATTTCACCCTGCACACTGCCCCGGCAACCGGTATCATTGAAGTTACAGGAACCCCCGTTGCAGATGAAACCTTTGTAATAGGATCTCAGACCTTCACGTTCAAGGCAAGTAGAAGCGGAGCTGGAGAGGTCACGATTTCAAGTGATGTTGAAGTACAGGCGAAGAATATAGCCGATGCAATCAATACCGATATAAATACCGTTGCACAGGCTTTTATTGGTAACTATGGTTATGATGAAGAATTTTATCACAAGGTGATTGTTCGTTCAGTAGTACCGGGAACCACGGGAAATTCTTTGACGTTCACAGAAAATGCAACAGGAATAACCGTTGATGGCTCCGGGAATTTGGCTGGCGGAACAAATTCGACATATTCGGCGGATAGGAGTTCAGTGAGTATAACTCCAAAAGGGGGAATGAATTTTGTAGATGCTTTTAAATATCAATGTAATACCGGGTCGTGGGGTGATTTTCAGTTAATAGCTAAAACTCCTGCTCCTGTTAGTCTTGGACAGAATGCAACTTTTACAAATGGTTCAAAAACTGTTACACTAACCACAAAGGTTACTGAAGTAATTGAAAACTGTGAATCGGCATGGACTTGTTCCGCAAATGTAACAAACAGCAACAATACAACACGAAGGCAGGGTAGTTATGCACGGAATTTAGCCATCGGAGCGGCATTTACAACAGGGAAAGTAGCTTATAAGGAAATATCAGAACTAAATTTAAGCGGCTATCAAAAAATATGTTTTTATTTATACACAAGTAATGTAGCAATAGCAGCAAGCACATTAAAGATATGTTTATGTTCCGATACTGCCGGGGATACACCAGTTGATACTCTGTATATTCCTGTGGTAAAAGCATCCTGGGGTTGGAATACAATAACAATCAACAAAGGAAGTGCGCTTGGTGCTTCTATAAAATCAATAGCTATATATGCTGACAGCGATCCTGGAACTATTACATTGACGATTGATCACATTATAGCTTGTAATGCTATTAATCTTAATACGATTATTGGAAAAGAAAATACAGAAGATCATGGCCGGTGGTATGCAATACAAAGTATTGTAGATACAACTATTTTGATTGATTCAGCTTTTTCAACAAGTACAGGGGGAAGGGGTTATTCAGGGAATACTGAAACTGTTACTTTATATTACATAAATGGGCATGAGCCGTCAGTAGGCTCTCATAGATATGATGATTATTTATCCACAGCTTACGGGAATGGAAATAGTACAAACAACACAAATTTAGCTTTGCAGAACAAAGTATTAGGGGGCTGGAATACAACATCAAAAGTGCAGGATGGTGAAACGTGGGTTAGCAGAGGAGGTTTTGGAAGATTTATAAATCAAACATACGGTGATACAACAATGCACCATAAACTGTGCTGTGCTAACTCGTATTCTGGAGTAATACAATTTGTTTCTGGAGCACACCACATGGTAATTTATAAATGTTCAAATATAAACTGCGTAAATAATAGTGATAGTGGAACATTGTCTGGTGGATATGATAATAGCTTTATTGTTAAAAGTTATAAAAGTTTAAATAATAAATTTGAGTCAATTCCTTACAATTCAGTAATAAGAGATTTAATAGTCGAAAATTGTGACACGGGATGTAAAGGAGGAAGTTCCGTTTCTATCGGTCAATATAATCTGAAAGTTATTAATGGGTATTTCAGAAATAACGGGACATATGGGATATTTATTGGTGGATTGGATTCTAAACTTATAAATTGTCAGACACTTGAAAATTCATCATACGGTGTTAGAAGTCACGGGAAACTGACTGCTGAAAATTTAATCATCAATGAAGTTACAGAAGTATCATTAGATTATTTCGATTCAGAAATACACTCCAGATCACATGATAACACGGAAGGTAATAATAAGATGTTTGCCAGTTATGTAACTATAACAATGCAGACATCAACAAAACATGCTGACGACCCTGTGGCGTGGAAAGTTGAAATTACTAATTCATTGAGAAATCAATTTTACCCAATGAAATTCAAATTGCTTGAAACATACTGTCCTGCAAGTGAAAGTAGGACTTTTACATCAAGAATGAAAAAAGACCATGCTACGGACATAGTATGTAAGTTGATTGCTTATACACAGAATGGTGTAGCTATTCCTGTGCAGACATTAAAGTCATCAGATACAGATTGGGAAGATGTGTCTATTACATTTACTCCAACTGTTTCAAGAGTTTATGAAATATTCATGGAAATATTCTATGTATCAGGAAATTCAAATGCTTATGTAGGAAGGATGCAAATATCATGATTGTAATAGATAAAGAAATAGACATAGCCGGGAAGTACCGGGTGCTGGTACAGATCAGCAACGAAAGGGCCATTCCACTGAAATTTCAGGAGGAAGTCACCGATGAAATTGCTTTTGCAGAAGCACAGAAGATTCTGGACTTTGAAGCACATCAACAGGCTGAAATGGAATTGCTGGCACAGTTAGAAGCAGAAGAAAAACAATTACTGGAGGAGTTGTCATGGCTGAAATAATCAAGAAATGGAAGGTAGCCGGAAAAGACATGGCTTGGGTAACCATCGACGAAGATGATGCCCGTCTGTTTGAATACTCAAAAACCGATACCGACACAACCATCAAAGCGAAAGCCGACGAAATCAAGTTTAAGAAAGAAAGACTGAAAGAGGTGCAGAAACAAATTACAGATATTAAACAACGCTATGGATTACCGCTTTAACAACGGATACAGCAGCTCAGCCCGGATCGCATTCTGGTGCATGGTTGCAACGGTCATTCTGATTGTAGTCATCAAAATATGCCAATAACGCGCGAAAACATATTATCCCTTCAGTACTCTAAGGACGGATCGCCCTGGTGTAACGTCGTGGCCGGTACCGGCCTGTCAACGCTCAGCCTTCAGTACAGCAAAGACGGATCCCCGTGGACTGGCTTTGAAAATGCCTTCACCTATATTGTAGCTGCCTTTTCAGAGGTCGAAACCCTCGCAGCGCAGGCTACCGGGAAATTCAGCCTTCAGTTGGCGCTGTCAGAAATAGAAATCCTTGCAGCAGCTTTCCATGGGCGTGCCTTTGTGTCAGGAGCGCTTTCCGAAAATGAAACCCTGAGTATCATTGCCATTGCCAGGTCGATGGTTTCCGCCGACATGAGCGAAAACGAGGAGATGCTTACCACCCTTGTTGGAAGAGCCATGCTCACGCTTTCGCTCGAAGAAACCGAAACCCTGTCGGCAGCCATCATCGCCCGGGTGCGGACCATGGCATCATTTTCAGAAGAAGAAATAATCACATATTGTCAGGCCGTCGCAAAAGCCATCCTGGGAAACATTACATTTATAGAAGCAGAAACCCTCGCCCACCGGCTTTTTGAGTTAATTTACGGAGACAGCGCTATTACCACTACCATTTCTGCCGAAAGCCTGCTCACACAACTGATATACGGCCTTAGCACTGTAGAGAAACAGATCTCAGGAATAAGCGCCACCGAAGACACCATCACAGGCCAAAGCAATCCACAGCAACAATTAACAGGAGAATCAAAAATATTATAACCATGGGAAAGATATATATCAACCAGGACGTACTGAAGATCGAACTCACCTACAACGAGTTACCCGGCGAAATTGCCGCTTCCTGGATCATGTACCGCAATCCGGAAGGGATAACGGCCAAAATCCCCACAGAAGCCGTGCTCGACGAAGCAGGTTCAAAAGTATACTACATCTTCAGTCAGGGCGAAACCCTCGGCGACTATGGCCGTGTTGGTCGCTGGAAATTCTGGATCTCTTTCGATCTCACCGATGGCCGCACCATTCCCGGCGAACCCGTAACCTGGGACATCTTTGCTCAGGGCACCTGATTATATTTCAAATTACACGCTTAACAATTTTCGTTTCACATTTTGCTTGTCCTTTTCATTACTCCGTTCATCACATAATTTCACGTCGATTGATTAATAACCTTAAAAAGTAATGTGATGAAACGATTGATTTTCTTTTTCTTTCTCCTTTTCATGATCTCCTGCACGCAGGATCCCTTTGATGTCTCAGAAGACACTCTACAACTGAGATCTGCACCCATTGAACCACCTGGGTTTTCCAAAAAGGTACTCGTAAAGTACAAAAATGAAGACCGTGTCAAAGTTCTGAGTGTTGCAAACGTCCAGCAAGCCCTTGAAAAACTTGCAAAGGATCAAAAGGTGGAGTACGCAGAACCTGATATGATTATAGAACTTGACTTAGTCAATGACAGCGTGTATCAAACCGGAAAACTCTGGAATATGTATTCATCGATCAGCACCCCAAAAAATGAATTTGGATGCGGAGCTGTTGACCTTTGGGAGCAGGGGAAAACAGGCAGTGCTGATGTATATGTGGCAGTAATCGATATGGGAATCTGGTTAAAGCATCCCGACCTCATTAATAATATCGGTAAAAATTTTAACGAAATTCCAGGAAACGGACTGGATGATGACGGTAATGGTTTTATTGATGATGTATATGGCTGGGATTTTTATAGCAACGACAACGACGTAAATGATGAGAGCAACCACGATTATTTTCACGGAACTCATTGTGCAGGAATTATAGCTGCGGGGCTAAACAATTATGAAGGTGTTGCAGGTGTGGCACCTGAGGTTAAATTACTGTCACTAAAAGCATTTAACGGAATTTATGGCGACTTGTCTGCAATTATAAATGCCTTTTATTACATGGTTGATCTCAAAAAATCTGGAATTAATATCGTTGCCGTAAATTGTAGCTGGGGGAATACCACGAAAACAAAATCACTGGAAGCTGCCGTTAATGCAGCTGCAGATGTGGGCATCATTGCCTGTTGCAGTGCCGGTAATACAGGAAGGCGTGATGTAAGGTATCCTTCAGGGTACCGATCAAAGAATATTATTTCGGTGGCTTCAATTAACGCTCATGGGGGATTGTCATATTTCAGTACGTGGAACAGAAACATTGTTGACTTAGGAGCACCAGGAGAGGATATTGTAAGCGCTACTTACCGTAAGGGTAGTATATATTATCCGATAACCTGGTACGAAGTGTTGTCAGGAACCAGCATGGCAGCCCCGCACGTAGCAGGAGCAGTAGCCCTTTATAGCAGCCTTCACCCGGCCGCCGGGTATCTGGAAATCAAAGACGCCATCCTAAGAAATGTCATCGAGACACCTTCGTTAGCTAATAAGGTGAAAACCGGGGGACGGCTGGATGTAAGCCGGTTTTGATTGGTTTCTGTCCTTTTGAAAAGCTGTATTGGTTTGTACATTCGTTGAAAAAGAAAAAATGGTTCTGCAACGTGAAACAAAATTCGGGCTGACTTTCGGACAGGTGATCAGTGTGCTCACCATTCTTGGGGGTATCATCATTTCATGGCTTTCCATTAACGTGCGCATTGCCCAGGCCGAGGTGCGCATCGATCAGCTCGAGAAAGGCCGCGAGACAAACGCCCGAAACATTGAGGTTATACGCACCGAAAACCGCGAAGATCATCAGCGGATCATGGAGAAATTAGATGATTTAATTCGAAATGAAAGAAACAGATGAAACAGCGGTTAACTGGTACTATGCAGCGCTTTGGTGTGCCTGGTTTATTTTCATTATTCTATTAATGATGAAGTGAAACGGCGTGAAAAAATATTTTTTGCCTGCCTCTTCCTGGTATATGCCGTTGTTGTGTTATTGATAATCATGAAAGTATGACAGTCACCGAATTCGTTACCACTTACCTGCCTTTCGCAAAGAAAACAGAAGAGAAAAGCGGGATAAGCGCCATTTTCATTCTCGCCCAGGCTGCACTGGAGAGCGGCTGGGGATCTGCTGCTCCTGGTAACATGTTCTTCGGTGTGAAAGATATCGACGGACTTAACGGGAATGAGCAGCTGCTTACCACCACGGAATACAGTCAGCGCAGCGATCTGAAGTTTCCGGTCATCCTCTCAATCGAGCCTGTGATCCGCAACGGGAAGAAATATTTCAAGTACCGTGTAAAAGATTACTTCCGCAAGTATGCCACGCCCGGGGAGTGTTTCGACGACCATGCAAAGGTGTTTCTCAAGCCGCGTTATGCCGAAGCCATTAAGGTGAGCAGAGATCCGGTGCAGTTTTCTGTAAGGGTAGCTGCAGCAGGATATGCAACAGACCCTGATTATGCGCAGAAACTGATCAGGATAGTCGGACTTATTGAACACGAAATTGATAAAGAGACAAAACCATGGGTACGGTAAAACAAGCGTGGGATAAAACAGCTGGCTATAAAACACCTGCCGGAGTGGCTTTGTTTCTGTTGTTTAACCTTTTTAAACTTATCTGGCCACAGGCGATGAATACAGAATGGCAGAACTGGACAAACGACTGTATTGTGTTGGTTATATCAACCGGACTACTCGATAAAGCTCTGCGCAACAGGGAAAAAATTATGGATATCATAAAAAAATTATTAACAAAAAAAGTTAACAAAGATGACAGAACTTAAGAAAACAATCGAGGCCGTCACGGTGATCCTGACGGCAGCGAACAAGGTGGATGCCGCTATTTCCGACGACGGCAAGATTTCACTCAGCGAAGGGATCGGAATTGCCATGACCAGTATAGGGCTTGTCAGTGTGTTCAAAAACATCGGTGATATAGCCATTGAGCTGAAGGGAATCACCCAGGAATCCCTGAATGAACTGATCGCATTTTTCAAAGAGAAATTTGATCTGAAGAACGACGAAGCCGAGTTGATGGTCGAGCAGAGCCTTGAAGTTTTGCTTCGTCTTGCGCTTGTAGTGTTCGGCAAAAAGGCCATTGCTGTCGCGAAACCTGATGTTCCAGCTTAAAGTCACCCCATCAGCGGGCCGTTTGCCTGAAATGTCTTCTAAGAAACAGATAGGCATTAAGGTATCGGCATCGCTGAGCAAGATAATCCGGTGGATCTGCCAGAGGGTATCCACGCGGAAGTAAGTAACTTTTTTTCATAAGCTTTAGATTGATTCTACCCCGGTCACTTGCTTCCGGGGTAGTTTTTTTTTCAGATATCCGGATATTGTTCTTTAAGAAATTTCGAATCAAACCCCGTCATCTTCCGGAGATACTTTTCAGTAGTGGCAATGCTCTCATGTCCCATCTGCATCTGAATGTGTTTCGTGGGGATCCCCGCATGACTGGCCTGTACGCCGCCGGTATGTTTCCAGCTGTAAAACTTGTACTCCTGAGGCATGCCAAGCTTTTTCCTGATCCTGTTAAACCTGAAGCGGAGGTTGTTTTTACCCAGACATTCATTTCCAGGTATCCCTTCCTTGCCAAAAACAAAAAATTCCCTATCGTAATCCATCAGCTTATATTCATTGCGTAATGAAAAGAGGAACTGTCGTGGAATCACTACAGTGCGGGTGATCCTTGTCTTCGCCTGGGAACGGCGCACGGTAACCTGTCCGCGGCCGAAATCGATATCCTGGATTCGCAATAATCTTAATTCCCTTCCCGGGCGTAGCGCACAATAAAATTGAAATTGAACTGCAAGCCAGAGCTGCAGGTCATTGAGCATCTCTTTTTTGAAGATTTCAATATCAAGCTCGTGGATAGGAGAAGGCGACTGGTCGCACACCCGGGAACATTTCGGAATATCTTGAACAGGATTAGCATGAAAGACACCCTGTTTGATAAGCCATTCAAAAAGTCCGGATAAAATGTAGCGATAGTCGTGGATCGTCTTTGCAGATCGTTTCTGGTCGTTAATCATCCAGAAAAAGAAAGCAACAACCATCTTATTAGTGATTGCAGTAACATCATTCAAGGGACTGCTGTGAGAGTCGATCCAGTTTGAAAAAATCCGCAATTTCGACCGGTAAGTAGGCAGCGTTCCATCCGGATCCAGTTGTCCGTTCAGGCTATCAAGGTAAGCTGAAGCATAAAATCTGATCGTTTTATTCTGAGACCTGCGTTTCCCGTATATCCTGGTGATATTCTGGTACTCCAGGTTATCGTCGAAGATAACCTTTGAATTATCGGCAAAAGGAGACCATCCCATCAGGAGTTTCTCAGTAAAATCAGAAATCAATTTTTCTGCAGCCCGTGTACGCGAATCTACATCGTGAAATTTACTAAGTCCGGCGAATTCTTTTTTACGGTGAAGTTTGTCAGTACCAGGGATCCTGACAGAGTAGAAGATGAACCATTTTTGCGATAGGTTTCCACCGCAGTTATTCAGTTGCGGGAGGATGATCATTTTCTTTCTTGAAATAGCCATACAAGTACAATTTTCGTGATGAAATCATACCCGATCAGCTTTATGTCCACTTTTGTCCACTTTTGAAAATCTATGTCCGCTATTTTCAAGTAACACACAGATATTCAACACGGTTATAAAATTGGTCGGGGTGACAAGAACCCAGACATTTCCCTAATCAGCTGATTAGTATATGATTATTCTGTGTCAGCTTTGTCAGCTTTCTTCATTTGTCAATTTTTGGCTACACAGCCTTACTGCATTGCGGTACACCACCCTCATGCTCTCCCGGCAGGTGGCTCTCCCTTCGTCGGAGATCGTCGAGATTTTGTCTCAATGTCTCATTCAATTCCTGGAGGTGATTTATCTGCAACTTACAAAAAGGGTTATCGCATGAATAGGTTTGGGTGGTGTCGTTTGCGCTTATCTGGGGTAGTTTTGCAGAACTGTAAGCAGAAGTCTGTGTACTCTTCTCGTTTTTGATCATCTCTCCTTCATTTGTAAAAAGCCATCTGACATTAAGGTCTATGAACTTTCTCACGATTATTGCCAGTTTATCAAGCGGGATTTTGGTGTCATTCAGCCAATTACTCATTTGTTGCTTGGTTGCGCCCATCTCTGATGCAAGTTTCTCATGAATAACTCCTTTACTGTCTAAGTAAATCCTAAGTCGTTGATTAATAGCTCCCATTAATTTATTTTAAAAAAGATTAAAAAAAGTACATAAAATAATTTGTACGTTCAAAAAATATTATTTACTTTGTCGTTGTCAAAACAATACCAAAATTATACCAAAATATTACTAAAAACAAAGTAATGGACAAAAAAGATTTGCAGAAGCTCAGAAAAAACATTCCCCCCAAAGCCAAAGAAATATTAGCCGAAAAATTTCAGGTTTCAGCAGGGCACATCGCACAGATACTGCTCGGAAACCGGAAAAATGAACTCGTAATTATTGAAGCATCAAAGATGGCTGCAGAACACCTCGCTGAGCTGCGAAAAGCAGAAGAATTGATTCAATCATTTTAATATCCATATCCCATGAAAAATCCTGAAGGAATTATCATCGGCCCGGAGGATCCGTTAACGAAGCGGATCTCCTTCGCCTGCCTGTGCGGACTCTATGTGCTGGCCGTTGCCGGGGTGTTCTCCATCATCCTCTGCATTGCCGGTGTCATACACCCGTAACCTACACCTGCCGGGAGGCTGCCCGGAGCGTTCTCGAAAAGCGGAGCATGGCTATCATCCATTGAGATTCTTCCTCACTGACGTTCCGCTTTTCACTTTGAAACTGTTTTTTTTCTTCATCATACCAGATCAGCAGATTTGCCCCCCGCAGTGGCGGGGGGCCTTTTGAAAAACCACAAAAACTACGAATATGAAAATCAGAATCAAAAAAGGACCAAAACTCCCCGATCATGTAAGTGACATGGGGGTTAAACCTGGGCAAGAATACAATGCCTGGCCAGATTACCAAACACGCCTCGGTGCAGTTAATTTCGAAGTGCTTGTTGATGATCATTATGAGCGCTGCACAGTATTGCCGGAATATTTCGAAGTTATTGGATCATGAACTACCTCACCGAAACACGAAACTTTGTCGACGAGCTTATGAAAATACAGAAATATATCCGCGACAAAAAGCAGTACCAGCGTGCCGATCAGCGGTACCTTAACAAGGTTATGGAAGATATCGAAAGCTACTTTAAGCTTCACCTGGTCGATACTGAAAACAAAATGCTCCGTTTCTGGGAACTCAACTGGAGAAAAGTTAAAATTCTGCTTCCTTCAGTCAGGTACCCGGGATTCGCGAAACTCCTCATTAAGTTCGAAGAAATCGACACTTATACTAAAAATGAAATATGGAATTCATTAACTCAAAAACTGAACTAAAATGAAAGAATCAAAATTTGTTGTAGTTGTGCTGAAAACAGGAATGCACAGGGAAAAAAGAAGTCATATCAGGGTAACAAAATCAGGAACTATCTGGTTTACGAAAAGCTTATGTGAAGATTTGAACTTTGCCGGAGGAATGATGATTGATTTTGTTCAATACCGTGACGATCCCAAATCATGGTTTTTAAAAAGAATGGGTCAACTGAAATTATCATTAAAAGGAAAAACTGGATCATTTAGTGTCGGTTCAGCTGATTTATATCAGAAAATTATAGAATCACTCGGTCTTGAAAAAGGAAAGAATTATTCTTTTGCTGTTTCGCCAGAACCTGAGTCCGAGAATGGAGAAAACTATTATCCAATAATCACTAAAAATCCATTTTAACATGAAAAAAAAATTTCAAAGAATATTTAGGTATTTCCTGCGTCGTAATATTTCTATCTACGATTTGCCGCACAACGCAGCTGAAAAATCAATAAAAGTAATGCACTTAAGATCTTCAGATGAATTAGCAATGATCGTATTTAAGAGAATATCAATCTGGATGTTCTTCGACGAAAATTCTGGATGGGGTTACAATTTTCTGATTAATGAATTAGATTAATTGGACACTATGAAAACCTACACCCATTTTAGACTTACCTGCCAGGAATGCTACGAAGTTTGGACCATCAACACGCACGACGTCGAAATGACCGAAACTGAAGCTGCTCAACAATACGGAGCCTGCGATAACTGCGAATCCACAAACGTTGTTGCCGTCGGTATCGAGAAGAATCACAAAAAGCACTGACATGAAAGCTCCTGATGTTCTGCCGGTAGGCCGGTTCCGTACAAAGCACTTTGTTCAACCCGACGTGTTCCCTGGTGCGGAGTACGAAAAAGGCAAGGTGTACGACTGCACCAACTTCCGCACAAACGAAGTGACGAAGGCAGCATTCACCGGCGAACAGTTCAATTACACCTGGGACCAGTACCCCGGTTCATTCTTCATAACCTCGTTCGACTCAACCAGGGAGGAACTCCGGAAGGCCCTCGAAGCAAAATTCCCTGATGTGAGGTACATCAAAACAATGCGATTTTTAATCATGAAAGAAATCTGACCATGGAAGAAAAAACCCGAAAAGAGCAAGTAGCAGAAGTAATCGGTAGAACTATTTCACTCCAAATAAAGCAGGTTCAATTAGCCGAAGAAATTGAAGAAAACAAAGATGAATTGAGGGAATTATATAGTTCGCTCAGGAAATTTATTTCACCAATCGGAAATGCTGCTGTTAATGACATATGTTTTGTCGTGAAGGGCACGAAGCTGTATTTCCTGAATTACAATGGAGAACTCGTCTGCAGGGAAGATACATTGTTCATCTGATGGAATACATAGACCAGCAAAAAATTCTTGACGCCACACACGACGGTTACGACGTGTTCGCTTACTACTTTCCGGATACTGATTTCCGCGACCGGAAACACTTTGTGAAGGTACGTTCCGACGAAAAAACGGCCTCCGCAAAAGTGAATTACTACAAGAATCAGTGGCGGATCACCGACTTCGGCGACCAGGGAACCATCAACAGCATGGGGGCAATCTCGTTCGTGATGTTTAAGGAGGATCTGATGTACATCGATGCCCTCCGCTGGATCGAAGAAGTGGTGGTCCGTCACTCGGTAGGCCGCGAAGATTTCAAGAAGCCATCTTATAAGGCGGAGTACTCCTGGCGCGAAGTGGGACCCGACGATAAGAAAGGGGAGTACCTTTTTACCTACAAAACGAAGCCTGCAGACGGTGACCTTCGCGCGATCGGGCGCTATGTGACGCCTGAACTGCTCGAAACGTTCAATTTTAAGGCTGTCGAGAAATACGAAATGTGCGCCTATTCCGAAAAATACAAGCGCGACATTGTGCACATTTTCGGATCGACACCCGAATATCCGATTTTTGTACTCGACGAAGGATCTTTCAAGAAAATTTATAAACCCCACGAGACTGATAAGAAATACCGTTTCAGCTATGTAGGCCAGAAACCTGCTAACTACATCTTCGGGCTGAAACAACTGAAGGCAATCGAGAACGAATTTGTCGACGATGACGGGAATTACAGCTACAACGGTCCGGAGTACAAAAAACCGGTTGTCCGCGACCTGATCCGCTGCTCCGGGGAGAGCGATGCCCTGAACGTCGCTTCCCTGGGATTCCATGTGTATTGGCTCAACAGCGAGTCGGCTGAGATGGACGGTAAGCAGTTCAGCGAGGTTGACGATATGTGTGAAAACCACTACCAGCTTATGGATCTCGACACAACCGGTTATGCCAACGCCATGAAATTCGCTCACCGGCACATCAATCTCTGCACCATCCAGCTCCCCGCCTGGCTTAAAAAGCGTAACGACTGGCGCGGGAACCCGTGCAAGGACATCAAGGATTTCATCAACATTGCCGGCAGCAACCAGGATGAAACCCTGCACCAGTTCACAGTTCTGAAGCGCCGGGCATTCCCAATGAAATTCTGGACGAAAAACATCACAAAAAAGCAAAATGGAGAAACCGAAATTTCCTATTCTGTTAATCTCGAGAACTACTATTATTTTCTCCAGTCGCACGGATGGTATATCACCGACTCGGAATATCACCGGAAGGCCGGGTACTGTTATGCCAAGATCGACGGCAAAAAGGTTGATCTCATCCATCCTGAGCAGACGAAGAAGATGGTTAAGAGGTTTACAAAGGAGTGGATCCGCAGCAAAGGCCTCATTGACGAGGTGGCTGTGCTCAACAAAATCAACTCGTCGAACCAGATCAGCGAGAACAACCTCCAGGAGCTCCGTGAGATCGAACTGAACTTCCGTAACCACACACCCACAACCGAGTGGCTGCACTTTGCGAAATCAAGCCTGAGGATCACCAGGGACAAAATCGAGAAAGTTTCGCACGATGAAATTCCTAACTACATCCTGGGATCGATCGACATCAACGGGAACAACATCAGCCATGTGATCGACCATCCTATATGGCTTGAGAATCGCCCGGCCATCGAGGTGAAAGCAACCGAAGCATTCCAGGCGCTTCTCGACAAGATGAAATCGGCAAGAAGCGACACCGAGCGCGAGAACATCAACGTCGAGATAGCCAACTTCCCCGAACTCGACCGTTACGAAGTCAAGATCAACGATCACGACTTCGTGTGGGTACGTTTCCTGAAAGATGTAACGAACATCTACTGGCAGAAGGAGCTGGACCAGAAACAGAAGCTCAACGAAGCCGAGAAGAAAGAACAGGATCTTCTCCTGGCAAACATCATGTTCGTTCTTGGATTCCTGTCTGCCGAACATAAAAACCCCGGAAAGCCCTGGCTGGTCTTTTTGCAGGACATGAAGATCAGTCAGATCGGGCAGTCATCAGGTCGCTCCGGGAAGTCATTGCTCACCCAGGCGGCCACAGTCACCAGGCCGTCATTCTATATTGGTGCCAAGCGGAAAGACATCACCGAAAAAACCGAATTCATCTACGACGGTTACACCCGTTTCCACAACATCATTGAAGTCGACGACCTGTATGAATTTGCCGACTTCAATTTCTTCTACACCCAGGTCACCGGGAAGCGCGAGGTAAACTCAAAGCACATCAGCAAGCAGATCCTCGATTATCCCGAATCAGGGAAGATGGTTATCAGCAGCAACCACGAGCTGCAGAATACCGACAACAGCACCATTGCAAGGATCCTTAATTGCGCAGTTTCCGACTACTATCACGAAAAGACAAAGTACAACGAGTACAAGGAAACGCGCACGCCTCTGGCCAAGTTCGACCGTGAACTGTTCACCTCCTTCACCGACGAAGAGTGGGCAAAATTCTACAACTTCATGGCCTACTGCATTCAGTTGCAGATGCGCTACTACAAGATCCAGCCGCCGATGGACAACCTGGTGAAGCGGCAGCTCCGCCGGCTGATGACGCACGGAGTATCCAGGGACGAGGAATTTTTCAACTGGGCAAACAATTACTTCACCATCCCGCCCGACGAGAAGCCCGATATCAGTCCCGATGAAACAGGCTATTTCAACGTGCTTATTTTACGTACTACAGCCTTCGAGAACTTCAAGAAAACGCTCACCGACGTACAGATGAGAAAATACAAGGCCCAGCAGTTCCGTCACAGTCTGCAGGCCTGGTGCGAGTATTACGGATACGAGCTCAACCCGGTGCGCCTGTGCACCGGTAAGAATGCAGAGGAAGAGCGCCGCATTATCAAGACTATCGAGCAACAGACCGTCGAATGTTTCTACATCTCAACCACCCCGCCACCCGAAACCGGACCGGAGACCGAACCGGAATTATTTACCGAAAAAGAAATGCCTTTTTAAATCAATCACAATGAACGAACATGTAAAAAAACTGCAGGAACTGATCGCATCGCTCACCAGTGATGTGGCAGTCAATACAAAAGCCGAGAAGCTGATAATCCAGATTGTGGAATTGGCCTCAAAACTGAATATCCAGGATATTGAAGACTTCATCATATACACTAAGCAAGACCATTGGTATCTTGAAATAGATGAGAAAACCTGGTGGAAGTCCGGTCACAAAAAAGAATATACCACCACCGGACTGATGGAATATTGGGAAACAACCATTAAAAATAAGTAATCATGAAAAACTACTTCATTCAATTTCGCTGTAACAATCCGAAAAATAAAGCCCAGGAAGAACTTCAGAAGTTCGTGTTGGCCTGGGACAACTGCCTGTGCGATGAAGATGGCCTGAAACACATCATAGAGGCCATCAAGCAAGAGACTGCCGACATCAACGCAAGGAACAAGCGCTGTACACCCATTTCAATACGCCATCACCAGTACGATAATTTCGGAACGCAACTCTTCAGCGCAGGCATCGATAGTCAGGACTTCCAGGTATTTTCAACTTCAATAGATGTGGTGAAATGCATGATACGACCGATGGACTTTGATAATGAAATAAGGAATTATCCCTACAACAAAATAAATCAAAATGTCAATTCCATTCAATGAAAATCCGTTCGCAAAAAATACAGAGGTTTCACCATTTAGCAACGCAACGGAAGCTCAAATATGGCAAGAAAATAACTGCTATAAGTGTATAAAATACGAAACTGAAAGCCAAGATGAAGAAGATGCTGGGTGTATACTTGCCTTCAATCTTGATTTGGGATTTATCTGTGGGTTTATAGAATTGTGGGTTGCAAAAGATATTGGTTGTGAATACAATCCGCTTTATCAAACATGCAACTTACATAAAAAATGTCGTCAATTACGAACTACTGATAAGCCGTTTTAGTATGAACTCTGACCTCTCCCAGATCCCCATCGGCGACCCAGAGGTGTGGGATTTCTCCTACCGGTACAACCTGTATAACATGGACGATACCGGGCTTGCCATCCTCCGGATGAAGTACGAGAAGCTGATCATGATCAGGCGCGCAAAACGTGACCATGAGAAGCAATACTTCCTTATCCAGGAGATTTTGGGCAAGATCTATCGCGAAATCATGAACCGTGCAAGAAATCAGAAACTAAATCAGATTATCAATGATCGAGAAGTTCGTGAAACTGTTCAGTGTGCGTCTCGATAAGCTACAGCGCACTGTAGGAGAGATGAAAGAGATTGTAGACACCATGTTGATCGACAATTCGGTTGACGACTTCAGTAAGTTGCCCGAATACAAGCAGGAAGCCATCAGGATGATCCTGGATGCTCTCGAATTGCAAATACGCACTTACAAATTACTACACGGCATAAAAGACTAATCATGGAAGACCAGGCAAAATACAGGGTTCTCTCGGTAAAGCGCCTTACCAACCGCGACATTGTGATCTGCTACTATTGCAAGGGAGAAGGAAAAGTGAGGGTTTACAACGACAATCCGTCGTTCGATGGCCCCTACATCGAAAAATGCCCTGTTTGTGAAGGCTCAGGACGCAGGATAGTCGTTACCATTACCGAATACATGCCATTCAAATAAAATCTCACAGAGAGTCTGTAGGAGTGTTTCGTTCATTGGGATTTAAGATTACCCGGGTTGTAACCATCCAGCCCGGGTTTTTTCATGTCTGCTTTCAAGCAACCTTACACGACAATAGTTCACTTCGCAACATATTAACTAAAAACTTAGTTTTTCGGCCGTTTTTTCCCTCCCTCCCTCTAACCCAAAGTTTACTCATATAAGTTGTAATCTGTAATTTAAGTTATATTATCCGATAGATCAAATAGTTAACAAATTACAAAACCAATTACAAAATTTTTTTTAATTTGTAATTTTTTGAAACGATATGTTTTTTAACATGCCACTAAAAACGGGCAATTATCAAATTACAAAAATTACAACTTTTTTCATGTTTTTGTAATTGCTGATAATCAATACATTACAAATCAATTACAAACTTTTCAAAACAGGTTGTAATGTTGTAAACCATCATATATCAGAAACTTACAGAGGTAAAAAACAGGAAATTACAACTTTTGTCCGATTTTCAGCAAAAAAAAGGGGGTGCACTTTTCAGGGAAATTTTAAGATACCTGAATTATTTTGTTAAGCAGATCAAAGAATTTGCACAAAAATCAACAGACAAAACAGACAATAATTAAAAATAAGTAATTTAGCGGCATGACTAAAAAGCCAGTTATCGATCTTGAACGTAAACCGGCCATCACGGTCGACCTTCCGCCCCACCTCGAAGCATACTGCCGAATGCTATTCAAATCACAGCCCAGGCAGTCGCGGATCATCCTCTCCAGGCGCCACCATATCGGGAAGCTCATTTTCGGGCATATCATGGCAGCCGACTTTAAGGTAAGTATTCCTTCAGGGATGCATAACCCGGTAACCTTCATCCTTCCGCAGCCATCTTCCGAGCTGGGCTATTTTTTACAATACCGGGTCATTTACTTTCCCGGGTGGTGCAACGACCTGGTGCGCGATGCCATTGAGGCCGATTTTCGCCTCTGGCTACGTGAGCGCTTCTGGATTGGTTACGAGCAAAAAGGCTGGGAACAGCAGCGCATCGTGAACGCCATTTTGCGCCGGATGAACCTCCGTAATAATGCGGTTAATTTCGACATGTTGAAGAAAATCGACTACCGGAACCGCCGCGAACGGGAGGAAAAAGATGCAGATGAGCTTTGTAACTTCGAATAAGACAGGTGATTATAAAAAAATTACCGAGAAAAAGCCAAAAAAACGTGTAATTACACTATAAAAAGTAAAAATGAACGCAGGAATTGTCATTAAAATCGAGTACCGTTTTGCAGGCGGATCATCCTATACCGACCTTAGTTTCACAGGATTTTCCGCAAATTACACCTCCGACCAGACCAATACCGCTGAAGGGATCGGGTTCTCAACCAAAATCGCCGGGAAAATTGCCAAAATCGGTGAAACAATTACTGATACTCTGAAAAGCATCGCAGGTCCTAAACTGGAGATCCGCTTCACCGACGGTAACGGTACTGTGTACACAGCCGGAAGCGCCAGTTATCCTGCACGTTTTCAATATAGTATGAAAATCGGCGGAAATCCTGGAGATCACAACGGTTACGAATTCAGCATCACCCATTTTTCTCCCGACGGTCCGGCTGTAGCGGACAGTTAAGTCCTTTATTCAGATCATTTTCCATAGTAGGTTGCATCATTATTTGCAGCCTGCATGGAAAAGAAATATTACAAAGTTTCAGCAAAAGCCGGTTCCGATACTGCCGAGATCTTCATATACGGCGTTATCGGCGATTCCTGGTTTGAGGAATCGGTAACGGCGAGGCAGTTTGTGAGCGATCTTCGCGCGCTCGAAGAATCGCACCGCCGCATCAATGTGCACATCAATTCTCCCGGAGGATCGGTATTCGACGGGCTCCCAATTTTCAACGCTTTACAAACCTCAAAGGCCGAAATCCACACCTATAACGACGGACTGGCTGCGTCGATGGGCGCTGTCATTCTCATGGCCGGCACAAAAGTACACTCCGCAAAGAATGCGCTCATCATGCTGCACTCTCCTTCAACCTATGCCGGCGGAAACGCCAGGGATATGCAGAATGCCATTGAGGTACTCAACAAAGTACAGAACAGCCTGGTCGAAAGCGTCAGTCAGAAGGTCAGCCTTACCAAAGCCCAGGTCGAATCCAAATGGTTCGACTATGAGGATCACTGGATCACTGCCGAGGAAGCCGAAAAAGAAGGCCTGGTTGACGAATTGATCGAGCAGAAGGCCAGGATCCCCGAAAAAACGGAAGACAAAGATTTCCGCCAGTTGATGGCCGAATGGAAAGCCCCATTTCCTGTCGAAAGGAAGAAAAACAGCTTAATTTCCTTCTTTGAAAATCTTATCCAGGATAAGGATCCCGATCCGGTTCCTGATCCTGTTAACGACACATCCCCCGAAACCGAAATTCAGAATTCAGATATGGATCTCACACATCTGCGGACCGCGCTCGGAATGAGCGACACCGCTACCGAATCCGATGTTCTCGCGAACATTTCAGTTTTGCGCAGTAACCTCACTACTGCCCAGGCTGAGCTTGCCACTGCAAAGGCCGATCTTCAGAAAGCACAGGGCGATCTGACAGCAGCCAATGCCGAACTGGAAGATCTCAGAAATGAACCCGGGGCCGACCCGGCATCTGTCGATCCTCCGGCCTCTCCACATGCCGACCAGGATCCTCCTGCAGGCAGTTTTCACGAAGCGCTTGTCTCGTGCATGAACGTACTGAAACATTAATCCCGAAACGGAATGAGCATAGTAATCACACAATCACTGATCGATGCCGGCATAAAGTACAAGAAAGAACTTCTTGCCATGCCGGTTGCCGTGCTGAGCGAAGCCGCAATGCACATGAACATCCGCACCGGGATCCAGGGGAAAATAATCGGAGGCCAGTTAAGCACCGATGCTGAACTCAGGCCTTACCGCACTGCCAAAGATGCGACCGATACCACGACTATAACGCCGTACGAATGGGAAACCTTCCTTGGCGACGTGGTGAAAGAGTTCGATCCCCATGCGATCCTCGGATCCCTCTATACCGAACTCACTTCGAAGGGAGTGAAGGAATATGAATTTGTGAAGAGAATTGCCCTCGAAATGAGCAAGAAAGTAGGCGAAAAGCTGTACGACAACCTCTTTTCTGCAGTTCGTAACGGAAGCGGCAACACCACAGCAGACCTGTTCAACGGCTTCGATACGCTGATCCAGAACGGAGTAACTGCTGTAAAAATCAGTGAAGCCCTGGGCAACCTGATCGACATTTCCGACACCCCGCTGGGGTCATCGAATGTCGGCGACCAAATGAAGCTGGTCTGGCGCAGCATCGACCGCATTTTGAAGAAACAGCAGGTTAAGTTGTATCTCCCGGGAGATGTTCTCGACATGTACGAAGACTGGTTTCAGGCCGAGTACGGAAGCGCTCCCTGGAACAACAAGTTTGAGCAGATGAACCTGATCGGATCGCGCGGCCGCTGCCAGTTCGTTCCCCTCGACAACATGACCGGCGACTACATGATCATGTCGATCAAAGAGAACATGAACATCGGCTTCGACCAGCAGAGTGATATAGAGACGGTAAGGATCCGCGAATGCGACAATCCCAAGATGGTGCAGTTCTTCATGAAAGCCTACTTCGGTGTTGGCTTTGAAACCATCAACAAGGAGTACTTCTGCGCTGTGAAATTTGGCCTCGAATCTTAATAAGGAAGGAGTAATTAATGAGCGGCTTATATGAAGCATTACCCTGGACCGACGGACAGATTAACCCGTCGGGTATTGCGGCAGAGATTTACTACTGCGAGAAATCATCCATCACCACTTTTCCTACCTACCTGGAAACTCCGACAACGGCCAGCGAAAATGTCAGCCTCGACGGCGACTTCGTGATGGCAGTCGGTGAAATTTTCAAGCGCATCTATTCCACCCAGGGAAAGGGAAAAGTGAACTGGGAAACCCTCGGGGAGAAAGACTGCAAGATGTTCGTGAACAAAGGCGTCTTCAAATTCCCCGACATTTCCGATTCCGGAAAGAGCATTTCAAAGCAGTTTGTGAACGCCAACTGCGTTTTCGTAGTAAAACTGCCGCATATCAGCGAAAAGAGGTATGTGATTCTTGGTGACAAGGATTACGATACCACCTGCACCATCACCGGTGACTCCGGAGATGAACCCGGATCGGCGAAGGGTATCACCATAGAGATCACAGCTCCCTGCGTGACCCCGCTTCCGAACTACAAGGGTATTCTGGAAATCGACGGCGGAAGTCTCGATTGTTCAACCGGAACATTTACCCCGAGCGTCTAATAATTTTTGAAACAATAAAGGCGGTTTCGGCCGCCTTTATTTAAAAAAACCATAAAAAACGTAAATAAGAAACAAAATGAAAAAATTTCTTTTAACAATCGCAATTCTGATTTTTGCTGTAATGGCTGCCACGTCGCAGGATTACACCTACACCCTCCGAAAAACGATGTCGACCAACACCGGAAGCACCGATTACTCCTTTTACAACTTTTCCGTGTCCAGCTTTTCGGCCATTGAGCTTGTGAAAGGAGATACACTCGATCTGAATGTAGCGGTCGACATGGGAAAAGATACTCCTTCGATCCCCTCTCTTGAGCTTAAATTTGCAAACGAAAGCGGATCTACCGACTCACTCTACATTTCCGGTACCGTTAAAGGGCAACAGTTTCACTTACTTACAAGTGAACCCACTACCGGTCTGGCATTGAAGACAATTACGAGTACAAAGATTAACATGAGTACGACTAATCCTTACTACTATGTTATTGCAGACAGTACCAATACGGCTGGTTTTGTCATACCAAAAAGCGGAGTCAATCATTTGAGGTCTGTTCGTTATGAACTGAGATTAATACCGAAAGGAACATCTGATACCTTGAGGATAACCGGTGTTCGATTCAAGAGTTGGGTAAACCCGCAGTTTTAAACAGGTTAAAAACAAGGGTATGAACGAAATTCAGCAATGGCTGGCCGGTGAACGGAACTATGAGCAGGGTGTAGCCCTGGCAAACCGTTATCTCCGGAACCAGTCATTGCTCAGGTACTTTTCCAGGCATTACGATCCAAAGAAGCTGGTTTACCAGCTGAATAAGATCAAAGGTCTTCGTGATCTGCAGGTCACACAGAAGCAGAGGTATGTGGTGCCTATGCCCTACGACCAGGCTGCCGTTGAGAAAGAACGTAAGTTGATCGTTTTCGACGACCACATTCATGTCGACGACCTTCCCGATCACCTGAAGCCATTGTATCTGCAGAACAGGGAACTGTACAAGCTGATGCGCGCATTGCACGAAAAAATGAAGCTGGCAAAAACCGACGAGGAACGTGCAAAGTTCAGAAAAAGCATCGAAGAGTACGACGAAGTGATCGCCGAGAACTGGAAAACACTTGATGCCTGGGACGGTACAGTTGATACACCTTCAGCCGATCCGGTTGAACTAACCGAAGAAGAGAAGGAGAAGCAACTTGCTGCAGCGAGGAAATTTGTAAGCGTCAATGTAAAGAAAGCGTTGGCATCACAAGGATTGACACGGCAGCAGTTGGCTTTCAAGGTAGCTGAGCGGGTTAACATCCTGGTCAACGCAGGTGTGCAGATCGGTGAATCAATGAAACTTCATCTTAAGATGTTGGGAATTGATTGCTGAGCACGAAGGCTTTGCCATGTACCTGAACCAGCAGGTACAAAGTCACCAGGTATTTGATTTCATGCTGGATAAAATGGGAGGAGCTGATTCGATGACAATCAGCTCCTTCGCTATCACAGAGGCATACATCCGCAGGATCATCAGGAACCGTCACAGGATAAAGCAGGTCGACCTGATCCTCGACTTTACGATAGCAAGTCGGAATACAACCATCATGTTGTACGCGGCCAAAAATGTAGATCGTGTTTACCTGGTTAACAACCACAGCAAGATTATTTATCTCCGGAAAGATGAGAAAGAGGCAGTAGCCATCATGAGCAACAATGCCACTAATAACCACCGGTACGAAGCCGGGGTTATTACGAGTCATCCGGGGATTGTGGAAAGCTTCCGGATCGAAATTGAAAAATTGAAACAAAATGCAAAGCTATATTGACGACAGTGAATTATGCCGGCAGGTACAGGAGTATGCAGGATTATTCCTGACTATTGACGAAATCTGCATTTTGTGCGATCTCGACCCTGCACAGTTCCGCCGTGAAGTAAGGGCAGGTCGTACCAGGCTGGCAAAAGCCTACCTGAACGGAAAAATAAACAGCATGCTCGATGTTCGCAGGTTAACGGTCGAGTTTGCGAAAAAAGGAAGTCCGCAGGCCGAGGTCATGGTCAAAGAGTACATCGACAAAATGGAAGGCAATGAATAACCGCAATGCCCTGGACAAGTTGCGCGAAGTCATGTTTTCCGATCTGTCGGAATCAGCCCTTTCCAAAGACGAGCGCGAAATGCTGATCAGGTACCGGGCAGCATTCACCATCAGCCTTGAAAACCCCTCCATCCCGGATGTGGAATTGCGCGACTACCTGATGAACGAGTTTGATATCACCATGAGCCAGGCTTACCGCGACATCGGAAACATCCGCATTCTCCTGG